>Ga0210384_10007580_pt1 | contig 11429 bp, 11 predicted proteins | sample IncBWH2MmetaG_FD_160574 | JGI IMG/M metagenome (GOLD analysis project Ga0210384, IMG submission 160574) | Forest soil microbial communities from Barre Woods Harvard Forest LTER site, Petersham, Massachusetts, United States - Inc-BW-H-2-M | ecosystem: Environmental > Terrestrial > Soil >...
ACTGGGGTCCTGCATGACGCAGGAGACGCCCAGGAAGCTGCAGATCGGTTGGTGGCCCTCGCGAACGAAGCGGGAGGTCGAGATAACATTACCGCCATCGTTATTCGCTACGCTTCGAAGGAATCTAGCAGGACAACCAGCGTGAGTCGATTGGTCAAGTGGTTCTGTGGCCGCAGAAACTGAATTCAGGGAGACCACAAACACGTGGCGTCCAGGCTGCCTACCGTCCCGGGCAAAACTGAAGTTAACGGCTGAAGGGCTTGCGGAGAAATACCGAAGGCCGTCATTCCGAGCGCTGATTTTGCGCCAAGAATCCGTTTTAGCCCTTGTTTTGATCCAGGAGGGATTCTTCGCTCGCTTCAGAATGACAGCCGAGCAACTTTTTCCGGAAGCCCTGAAGCCGACGCTACTCGACACGCTGCGGACGCTTAACGATATCCTTGCTCTAGCTTTGCAGGGGCGTGCTTCCGCCGATGGGTATGGTCCAATGGGTGTGGTTTTGGGGTAGGCAGCGGAAGCATAGAGGGGGAAGATCGCGCCGGCCCAGCCCTCAATCCCCTAAAGGGATCCTCGGCTCGTCTTCCCCCTTCGAGGACTGCTGTCGCACGAATCAGGCCAAACCTGAACTTACTGAAAACACAGCGTGCCCATCGCTGCACCCCGGGTAAAAAAGCCACTACGCTGGAAAATTTTCCGGGAGCCATTACTTAGGGTCGGGGAAATCCTGTAGAGATGCTGGCGCTGGCTTGACGCCCACACCGCGTCTTGCTAACGTTGTAGGATTACGATGGGAGTATTTTACGCGCAGTGCGCTGAGTCGGCTGTGGGGGCGGTCTCTGAGACATGGGCCTGAAAAAAATCGTCATTCGAGGCGCGCGCCAGCATAATCTGAAGAACATTAACCTCGAAATCCCGCGCAACACGCTAACCGTCATCACGGGGCTTTCCGGTTCGGGCAAGTCTTCGCTCGCATTTGACACCATTTACGCCGAGGGCCAGCGCCGGTATGTCGAATCGCTTTCGGCTTACGCGCGGCAATTCCTCGATCAAATGGAACGCCCGGAAGTGGACTCGATCGAAGGGCTTTCCCCTTCGATCGCCATCGAGCAGAAGACCACGACGCGCTCCCCACGCTCGACGGTGGGCACTATCACCGAAATTTACGATTACCTTCGCGTTGTCTACGCCTCGATCGGCACACCGCACTGCCCCAATTGCAGGAAGCCCATCTCGCGGCAGTCCACCGATCAAATTGTGCGCGCCATCTTGCACGGGGAACTTGCTAAGCCCGATGACCGCATTATGATCCTCGCGCCCATCGTGCGCGGGCGGAAAGGCGAATACCGCCAGGAACTCGAGAAACTCGCACGCGACGGCTTCCTGCGCGCGCGCATTGACGGCGTTCTTTGCCCCCTGGACGACCCGCCGCGCCTCGATAAGCGCAAGAATCACATCATTGAAGTCGTTGTGGACCGTCTGCTGGTGAAGCCCGGCATCGCCGCGCGCCTCGAGCAATCCATTGCCACGTCGCTGAAGCTGGCGAAGGGGCTGGTCACCGTCGTGGTGGTTGGCGGCACCGAGCAGGTTTATTCCGAGAAGATGGCCTGCAGCGATTGCGGGATTTCCGTGCCGCAGCTCGAGCCGCGCTCGTTCAGCTTCAATTCGCCATACGGCGCCTGCCCGGCATGCAACGGCCTGGGTTCGAAATACGATTTCGACCCGGCGAAAGTGATTGTCGACTGGACGCGGCCTGTGTTCGAAGGGGGACTGGGTCCTGGCTCGGGCTCCGTGTTCCTGAGGCGGAGCCTGGAACTGGGCGCTTTGGCGCACGGATTTGACCTGGCAATGCCATTCGAAAAGTTTCCGGTCGAAGTGCAGAATATGATTTTGTATGGGAACCCGCCGTCAAATTTGCAGGACAACGCCGGCAAGAAGCGTGGGCGCGGCCCCAAGGCGGCGCCGGGTCTGCACTTTCAGGGTGTGGTTGGTTTCCTGGAACACAGTTTCGAAGAATCGAACTCAGACAATTATCGCGAGTGGATCACGCAGTACATGTCCCCCGTTCCGTGCGCGGTTTGCGGCGAGCGGCGTTTGCGGCCGGAAAGTCTCGCGGTAAAAGTTGGGGAGCGTTCGATTTCCGAATTCACGGCTCTGGCCATTTCCGACGCGCGCCCCGCCGTCGACCAGATCCGCAAAGGCTTGACACAGCGGCAAGTGGACATCGCGGGGCGGGCTCTTGCGGAAATTTCCGCGCGCCTCGATTTTCTGCTTGCGGTGGGCTTGGGATATCTCAGTCTGGATCGCTCTTCCGCCACTCTGTCCGGCGGCGAAGCGCAGCGCATTCGCCTGGCGACGCAGATCGGTTCGCGACTGCGCGGCGTGCTGTATGTGCTCGACGAACCTTCCATCGGTTTGCACGCGCGCGACAACGATCGCTTGATTACTTCGCTGGAACATTTGCGCGACCTGGGAAACACGGTGCTGGTTGTCGAGCACGATGAAGAAACGATTCGCCGCGCCGACTTCGTGGTGGACCTGGGCCCAGGGGCTGGCGATGCGGGCGGCCACCTGGTGGCCACGGGCCGTCCGGAAGAAATTGAACGCAACGCCGAATCGCTTACGGGCCGCTACATGAGCGGCGTATTGAAGATTCCGGTGCCGCCCAAGCGCCGCTCGCCCAACGGCAAAGTGATTCGCCTGCTCGGCTGCGAAGCGAACAATCTGAAAAATGTGGATTTCGAGCTGCCGCTAGGACTGGTCACCGTCGTGACTGGAGTTTCCGGCTCGGGAAAATCAACGCTGGTGAACGACATTTTGTATCGCGCGCTGGCGCAGTCGCTGTACCGCTCGATGGAACGCCCAGGAATGTTTCGTGAAATTGTGGGCGCCGATCAAATCGATAAAGTGATCGAAATCGATCAGGCGCCCATCGGGCGCACGCCGCGCTCAAATCCCGCCACGTATACGGGAGTCTTCGCTCCCATCCGGGAGTTGTTCGCCATGCTGCCCGAATCGCGCGAGCGCGGATACCGCCCGGGACGCTTCAGCTTCAACGTGAAGGGTGGCCGCTGCGAAGCATGCCAGGGCGACGGCCTGCGCCGCATCGAAATGAATTTTCTGCCGGACGTGTACGTGACATGCGAAGTGTGCCGCGGACGCCGCTACAACGCCGAGACACTTTCCGTTCGATACAAGGGACATTCGATTTCAGACCTGCTGGATATGCAGATCGGCGATGCACTGAAAATCCTGGAAAACATTCCGCAGATTCGCCAGAAACTTGAAACGCTCGTGGACGTAGGCTTGGGCTACATCCAGCTTGGCCAATCTTCGACGACGCTTTCGGGCGGCGAAGCGCAGCGCATCAAGCTCGCGAAAGAACTGTCGCGCCGCCAGACAGGCCGCACACTCTACATCCTCGACGAACCCACGACTGGATTGCACTTCGACGACGTGAAGAAATTGCTGGACGTGCTGAATCGCCTTGCCGACCTCGGCAACACCGTGTTGATCATCGAGCACAACCTCGACGTGATCAAGCAAGCCGACTGGATCATCGACCTGGGCCCCGAAGGCGGCGAGGGCGGCGGCCGCATCGTCGCCCAAGGCACGCCCGAGCAGGTTGCGCGGGTGAAGAAATCATATACGGGGCAAGTGCTTGCGCGGGTTTTGAATGGGGCGAACGGGAATCACGGGTAAAGTTTGACTGTGACATATGCAATAAAACCGATCCAGATTCTATTTTGGGTGAGGAATAATATCGAGCAGGTAATACGAATCGCCCTCGATCTTGAAATAGAACCGCCAAGCCACGTTGATCCTACCCTGCCAAATATTTTGCGACGTGTCGTATTTCTTCGCTCGAAGCGATGGGTGAAGGAGATCCTGGGCGAGGCACGCCAGTTGCTTATCGCATTGTTTTTGAATATGCAACGGCGCTTCCGCATAACTCCTGCGGAAGCGCTCCGTGAAGAAAATCCGCATCACGAATCTTTTGTCGTTTTCACGCGGTGAAGCGAGCGAAGCAGTGCGGGCACGGTTCGAAATGGTCCGTGGACGCGGCCATGCTGAATATCGTTGAGACTTTCCGCCAGGCGTTTCTCGATAAGCGCTTTCGGGGTAAGGACCAGGCGATCGCCTTCGAGCGCAACTTCCAGATAGTCGCCAGGCGCGAGTCCCAACTGGTCGTGCAGTTTTTTCGGAATGGCGACTTGTCTGCTGACTCCGATCTTGACAATCGCTACGGGCCGACCCGTCTTGGATTGTATTTTCATATAATCATATCTTATGGGAATGCGTATCCGTGTCAATAGGAACCCTAAAGTTGGTTCCTGTTGCGCGCTGCGCCAAAGCTATGGGACGAGTAATTGGCGTCCGATTTGCCTGGGACAGACACCCTTGTCTGTCCCGCGCAGTATTGCCCGGCATGAAAGGACAGGCGATCCCTCGCAGAAGCTCGGGATAAAGAGTGCCTGTCCTACAGCTACCCGAAGGACTTAGATCTGTCCGTATCCGCCGTCTACGTTGATTTCCACGCCGGTGATGTACGACGCATCCTGTGAAGCCAGAAACGCCACGACGCCTGCGACTTCCTCGGGTTGTCCAAAGCGCTTCATCGGATTACTGGCAGTTATTTCTTTCGTGAATTCGTCGATGGCTTCCTTCGGCAGCCCGGTCCTCTCGAGGATCGGCGTGACGATAGGTCCCGGGGCAACAGCATTCACGCGGATGCCGCGCCCAACGAGTTCCGCCGCGGCGGTTCTCGCAAGAGAGCGCAGGGCTGCTTTTGTGGCCGAATACGCGCTGGCCCCCGCCATGCCCTTGCTGCCTGCCACGCTCGTATTCAGGATGATCGACGCGCCATCATTCAAAAACGGAAGCGCCTTCTGGATCGTGAAGTACGCGCCCTTGATGTTGATGTCAAACTGTTCGTCGTATGTGCTCTCGGGGGTGTCAGCGAGTGGCGCGAACTTTCCAACTCCCGCGTTCACGAACAGTACATCGATTTTGCCCAGCTTCTTGGAAACTTCCGCATACAGCTTGTCAATGTCCGTGAGCTTCGCCACATCGGACTGCACCGCTACAATGCCATTTCCGATCGATTTCACGGTTTCATCCAGAGTCTTTTTGCTTCGGCCCGAGATGGCTACCTTCGCGCCTTCTTCTTGCAGGCGCTTGGCCGTCGCCAGGCCGATGCCGCTGTTTCCACCGGTCACTACCGCTACTTTTCCTTCAAAACGCTTCATGTAGATCTCTCCAAAAAACTGAATTTTACTCCTGGCCTCCCCGGAGCGTTACTATCGCCGCTCGCGGGTTTATGACGTTTCGATACTTAGATGATTATCGAAGTACTAAGTTACAGGTATTCTGGTATGATTGCGGAAGGACCGTTTTACGCGGCAAAGGCGATCATTTCGTTAGACTTAGGTGACCTATGGGCCGTACCGAGATTGAGAAGATATCGAAAGCCCTGGCCGATCAGACCCGCCTGAGGATCTTTGAGGCGATCTCAGCAACCAATCGGATGAACTGCGGGGAGATCGTGTCGATGCGCGGTATAACCCCCGCAACCGTCTCTCACCATTTGAAAATTCTGAACGAAGCCGGCCTGATTGCCTGCTGCCGAGAAGGACAGTTCGTTTACAGCCGGACCGTTCCCGATACCATCGCAGCGTACGCGCAGGCGCTCGCGAAAATCGCGCGCGGGAAGAAAGCGCGCCGGCACTGACTCACGTAAACAATCCTAGTGCGCGCCTCGGCCATTCCCCACTAGACTTTGAGCTGCAAGGGAAATCCTTGCTTCCATCTGGCCGTCAGGATGATCTCCGCGGCCATTCTGTTTGGGAATTAGTTTTCCTACAACTCTCTTCGTCAGTGCCTCGATCAACTCTTCATCAGGTTTCGAGACTACTGCCGGCGGCTGATCCGATTCGAGAATTCCGAGGATTCTAGTCTTTAATTGAGCGCAAACGCTTTCGGCGTCCGCGGACGCATCCACTGTTTCGAAGTTATATTCCTCTCGCAGACGATCGAACTCTGCGAGGAGCGCCGCCTGGTATTTGCAGAAGCTGTCGTACATGTCGTGCCCCGGATAGAGGTCCATTCCAGATTCCCAGTAGTCGAATCCCCGCGAGAACACCACTCTTGGCAACAACTGCTCGATACCCAGGCGCAAGTAGAAGACGGCATCCGGCTTGAGTGCCCCCCTATATATGCTTCGGATCCACGAAGGATCCATGCCGCGGACGATGGCCCTGGCCATCAGAGAATAAATATAGCGATCGGTCAAAACGATGAAACCGGCGCGCAGCGCTGGGACAATTTCATTTTCGAAGCGGTCGATAAAATCAGTCGCGTAGAACAGGCTCTGGGTCACGTGCCCCAGATTATTGCCTTCCTTGGCCCGGCGAATTCCTTCGCCTGCAAGTCGCGAGCGAGTCATTCCGGTATCGAGCACAGCGTGCCCCAATTCCTCCAGCCAAGGCTTCAGCAGATCGATCTGCGTGGTGCGACCTGCGCCGTCCGTCCCTTCAATAACGATCAATTTGCCGGAGAGATCTGAAAGCCGCATTCCCGGAAGGAGCTTTCCGTATGTTTGTCTCATGGTCGTATCCTGAGGCTCTGTGCATTCTCGAGGTGAGTCTGCACGATTTGACGAACTTGTGCTTGCTGCGCTTCAACGGGCAAGGTGGCATTGATCACTGTGAGGCCAAATTCAGGGATCATTTTTTCGTATTCTTCGATGATGCGCCCCTGAAACATCCGGAAACTGTCCTCCGCGTCATCGCTTAGTCCCAGATCAAGTCCGGCTTCATAATATTTAAAGCCATCGCGAGCGTCCACCAGACGTCCTATCGCCGTCTCCAGCGGAACGCGAAAGTAGAACGCCGCGGTCGGTTTCACAGCAAACCCATAAAGGTCACGTACCCATTCGCGGTCCATCCCGCGGGCCACGTCGCGAGCAAACGCCGTATAGGCATATCGATCGCAGAGCACTATTGCGCCTGCCTTCAGAAGGGGAAGGATGCTACGTTCGGTGCGATCGGCGAAATCGGTCGCGTGAATCAGTGAAAAGGTCGCGGGAGTGAGCAATTTCTTTTTCTTGCCCAATTTGGTCGTGTCTTTCACTAAAGGTGACGAATTCCACTCGCTGAACACCACGCCGTAGCCCTTCGACTCCAGCCATTTATGAAGAAGACTCAACTGCGTCGACTTCCCGGAGCCGTCTATCCCTTCGACAACAAATAGCCTTCCAGGAAGGCTAAGTTTTCCGCAATGATGGATGGACGAAGCGGTTGGCTTGAACGGGTAGAGAATCTCAAAAGGTCCAATTTGAATGCTTGTATTGATCTCCATAGCCCTCGGCATTCCTGAAGGATCACGTTGATGACGCCAACCCTGGTGATCCTCGTTGGGTTGAGTCTAGATTCCAGTGTTTCAATTCGGCATGGGTCCCCCCTGGCCGAAGACATACGATCCATCAACAACGATACATTTGCAGCAGGATTTCCAAAACGATGTTTCGTATTGGAGACTACCTTAGGGCGGGAAAAAAGAAGTTGTGGCAATCAGTACGACGGATATATGATCCGCGCAGGCACCCTCTCAATAAATCCAGGAAGAAGGTAGGTTCGCATGCGAAGACTCCTTCTCTCGCTAATTGCAATCGCCAGTTTGACTTATCTTTCCGCGCCCATCATGGCTCAGGAGAAGGGCGGCGACGACCGCACCGGTCCGTACGACGTGGCCACTGGCTGGCCCCAGCCGCTGCCCGACAAAGGGTACATCTGGGGCTCGACCGGCGGGATTTTCGCCGAGACGCCCGACAGAATTTTCATCGCCAACCGTGGCGAGCTGAAACTGCCAGACAAACTGCCAGCCAATTTCACCGGCTTCTGGGGTTCGTTTGGGCAACAGGCCACCACGCCGACGCCGGTGTTCAAGAACTGCATCGCCATCGTCGATGCCAATGGGAAGCTGGTCGAAGCCTGGAACAAATGGGACTACTTGTTTGAAGATGGCCGCGGGCCGCACTCGGTTTTGATCAGCCCGTATGACCCGCAACATAACGTCTGGGTCGTGGACGACATCCACATGCAGGTCTTCAAATTTTCGAACGACGGAAAGGAACTGCTCCTGACCCTCGGCAAGAGGGACGAGGCCGGCAACGACGAAACCCATTTCAAACGCCCGACGGACATCGCCTGGTTGCCGGACGGCACGTTTTATGTCAGCGACGGCTACGGCAACACGCGCGTCGTGAAATTTGACAAGAACGGAAAGTTCCTGATGACCTGGGGGACGCCAGGCACTGGAAATGGCCAATTCAATACACCACATTCGGTGACTACCGATCCTAAGAATCACCGGGTGTACGTCTCCGACCGCGGAAATAGCCGCGTTCAGGTGTTCGACGAGAATGGCAAATATCTGGATCAATGGCCGAACATCATGCAGCCGTACCACATTCGGGTAAGTGATGACGGTTATCTCTGGGCGTTTTCCGGCCCACTCGACAAGTTTTTGAAATACGACCTCAACGGGCGTTTCCTCTACGGATGGGGAACGCACGGGACAACGCCAGGTTTGTTCTGGGCGGTTCACGAATTCTCCGCTGACAGCGACGGCAATCTCTATACCGCGGAAGTCTTCGGTGGGCGGCCACAGAAATTCAAGCCGCACGCCGGAGCTGACCCGGCGCACATGTACAAGCCTGTGCCGCTCATGAAGAAAGTATCGAACTGATTGGCCGCCGCTTTCTTGGAATGGAGACTAAGAACATGAGAAAGTTAAGTGTACTTTTGATTCTGGCTCTGATTCTTGCTCTACCCGCGATCTTATTGGCGCAATCCGTCAACTTTTCGGGAACGTGGAAGGCTGACAAAGTTGATCCGCCGGCGGATCTCCGGAACGGACGCCCGCCGGCGACCGGCGGCGGAGCTGGTGGTGGAGGAGACGCCAACGACGCCTATGGGGCGAGCGTTCGGGACTTATTTGCGCAGGCGCCCATGTCGCTCGTAATCACGCAGACGGATTCGCAAATCACGGTCCAGGTCGGATCCGAAAAAGCCACGTACACAATGGATGACAAGATGATGGTCGTCCCCGCGGGCGACATCAACGGGCTCAAGACCCACGCGCACTGGGACGGTCAGAAGTTGCACCTGCACTTCAAGAAAGGGATGAATTGGGGCAGGGACATTCTCAGCATGAACGCGGGCAAGCTGGTCGTCACGCGGGATGTCGAATCGGGTGGAGGATCGACCACCTTTACCGTCACCTACTCGAAGCAATAGCGCCTCGCAGGGGCAACCCTAAGCAGATGCAGGTCTCTTCAGTAAACTCAAGGCGAATAGCATCGCCGAAATGATGACGATCACAGGTCCCGGACTGAATTGCGGCAGCACGTAGCGCGTCACCGCGAGACCCGAGCCAACGGCCGTCACGCTCGCGATGCAAGAAACGATCAGGAAGTGTGACAGATCATTTGTAAGCCGCCGGCCCGTGGTCGCAGGGATGATGATTAGCGATCCGGCAAGGATCGCGCCCAGGAAACGTAAACCCACCAGGACTGACAGGCTAAACACTAGAAGGAAATAAAGATTCAGCCTTTCAAGCTTCACACCGGTTGCGGCGGCCAATTCAGGTGAGAACAAGCCCAGAATCAATTGCTCCTTAAATCGGAAAACAACCAGGACAATAAGTGCAACCGCAGCGACTCCCACCAGGAATGCCCCCAGCGAAAGCTCTTGAAAGCGCCCGAACAGGGCCTCGACAAGGTCGTCCTTGGGAGTCAACAGCGCTCCGATGGCGACGGACCCGGCGAATACCACACCGATCATGGTATCGGTCGCGAGTCCCGTTTTCTTTTGGAGCTGCCAGATCAACAGAGTACCTAGAAGCAAAGTCGCCGCTCCGCCAATCAGCGGATTAAAACCAAAAAGAAAGGCCAGTCCTAGCCCCGGAAGCGCCACGTGCGAGATGACGTCGCTGGCCAGAAGCATGCGCTTCATGAGCGCAAAACTGCCAACCAAACCAGCGGCCACCGCAAACAGAAGCGCCAGCACCACTGCGTAGCTTTCACCAGGACTTGCCATCCATGATCCTTTATTGATCGTGATGATGATGATGCTGATAGAACTTCACCGGCGCGGAATAAACCGCTTCCAGAGTCTCCGGTGTCAGGATTTCTCTGGGCGGCCCAAAACAAGGGTTCGCTTTGCTGAGACAAAGAACTTTTGTCGCGAACTGATACACGACGCTGAGGTCATGCGAGACCAGAAGAACTGTCATGTCGCGCTCGCGCTGCAAGTCACGCAATAATTCGTAAACGCGTTCCTCGGCGAGCTCATCGAGACTCGACATCGGCTCGTCGAAGAGCAACGCGTTTGGATTGCCCAGCAAAGCGAATGCGATCAGAGCCTTCTGGAATTGCCCTCCGGATAGAATGCCGACGCTGGTGTTGAGTAGTTCAGGCGGAAGGCCAACTCTCTCCGCGGCCAGGCGGATATCCTGATCCGGAAGCTTCAGCAGCCGCGCCTTGGATGCCAGAAGGTCGTTAACTTTAAGAGGCAGGTGCCGATCGGCTGCGATCTTCTGGGGAACGTAGCCCAGCTTGGCGTCAGGCGCCCACTCGATGACACCGTCATAAGGGACCAAATTCAGCAAGGCTCGGAGAAGCACCGTCTTGCCCGCACCGTTGGGTCCGATGATCGCTACGTTGTCGCCGGGATAAATCTCAAAGTTCAGACGGTGGACTACCGTGCGATTGTCGAACTCAACCGTGAGATCCCGAACTGAAAGTATAGGTGCCAAGTTTACATCCGCCGCGCTCTCGGAGCGCAGGACAAGCGTTGCATTATGGCATCACAATCAATGGATCACCAGCATGTGTCTCACAGAGGCAGCCTTTGGTAGCGTAGACTTCAGTCTGCGCGCGTTTGTGACCTCAAAGAAATCTAAACCGCGCAGGCTGAAGCCTACGCTGCTTAAGCTACTTAACTTAAGACTCTTTCCCCGCACTTGCACACAGCGAAAACTGCCGCTACAGTGATTATGGTGTCCAGCGCGCCATACCCGGATTAACGCGCCTCGCCACTCGAACATGACGTACGACGACCACAATCCAGCAGGCGCTGCGCCTGCCAGGGCTCGCTCGGAAGACACGCCGGAATTTGTCCCCCCGCCGATCGTGGAACCTGCGGTTTCGCAGCAGGAATTGCCGGGTATTCCGCCTCCGCCACAAATTCGCGCCGGCTTGTCAGACGACTTGCGCGTGCCGTGGGGATGGAGCGATGTGGCGATGTTCGTGATTTTCGGGTTAATCGCCAGCGTGGTTATCACGCGCGGCCTGGCTCAAGTGGCGATCAGTTTTTTTGGCGCGAATGCCAACGATATGTTTGGAAATTCCATGAGTACCGCGAAATCGC
>Ga0210384_10007581_pt1 | contig 11428 bp, 11 predicted proteins | sample IncBWH2MmetaG_FD_160574 | JGI IMG/M metagenome (GOLD analysis project Ga0210384, IMG submission 160574) | Forest soil microbial communities from Barre Woods Harvard Forest LTER site, Petersham, Massachusetts, United States - Inc-BW-H-2-M | ecosystem: Environmental > Terrestrial > Soil >...
CGTATCCGAACGCGGAGGCCCTAAACCGGAATCGCGCGGCTACGCCATTACGGGCCATCACGAACTGCTCATGCCGCTGGTCGCCGCTGCGCTGGCAGCGGGCTGGCCAAAGACGCCGCGTCAAGGCAAACGATGACCCTCTTCGACGAAAACTCCCTTCTTCCACCGCCTCCGCCGGATCAGGCAGAGTCCTTGCCATCTCCCGCGGAACCCGCACCCGGCGCGAGTCAGGCGACTCCGTCCACCGTCGATCTCCCGCTCGCTGGCGATCCCATCACCCTCGCCGCCACCCTTCCCTCCGTAGTGCTTTCCCGCAAACCGCCTGTGCCCGAGGACTTGCGCATTTCCTGGTCCTGGGTGCACCTGGTCCTCTTTCTTTTTTTTGGCTTCGCCAGCTTGTTTATTGTTCAGGGTGGCTTCTTGCTGTACTACGCCCCCACCCGGCATTTTTCTAGCGAAAAAGACTTCGAGCGGTTCGTTTTGTCCAAGCCTCAGTTCGCCATCGGCAGTATGGTTCTGTGGTACGCCCTGATTTTCCTTTTTCTCTACGTCACCCTGGCGGTCCTTCGCGGCTTTCCCTTCTGGCGAACTCTAGGCTGGAGAAAAATCACGCGGCCCAACGGCGGCCGCCCGCGCAGTAACTGGCTCTTCTTCTTTGCCGGCTGCGGTCTGAGCGTCGTGGTTTTCATGGTCACCGCCAAAATGCAACCGCGCGAGGATGTGCCGATCGAGGAGCTCTTCCGTTACAAAAACACGGCCATGCTTTTTATGGCCATGGCTGTTCTGGTCGCCCCGCTCGTTGAAGAAACCGTCTTTCGCGGTTACCTCTACCCGCTGTTTGCAAAATACTTCGGTGTAGCCGCCAGTGTGATCGTCACCGGCGTGCTCTTCGGATTGATGCACGGCGCGCAGCTTGGCTGGACCTGGGGCCTGGTCCTCGTGCTGATCGCGGTCGGTGTTATCTTCACCTTCGTTCGCGCCCGCACCGGCTCCGTCTTCGCCAGCTTTTTGCTCCACTTGGGCTACAACTCTACAATCGCCCTGGTTAGCATCCTGGCAACGCAAGGCTTCACCAAAATGCCGCCCACCCATTGACCGATTCGTCTTCTTCGCGCTCGTTCGCTACAATGTTTTGTTCGGGGATTCGACTAAAATGTACGTAGCGCAACCCATTGAATGGACGGACCGCGGCGTCGTTATGTTAGACCAGCGCCTCCTTCCCGCCGAGGAAGTCAGCTACACCTACACCAACTACCGCGAAGTGGCCAAAGCCATTCGCGACATGGTCATTCGAGGCGCCCCAGCGATCGGTGTTGCCGCCGCCATGGGAGCCGCGCTGGGCGTTCTTCATTCCTCGGCAAATTCCGTCGAATCCTTGCGCTCAGAATTCACAGAAATCTGCGACGCGCTCGCGAAAACTCGCCCAACCGCTGTGGACCTGTTCTGGGCCCTGGAGCGCATGAAACGCCGCTTTGCCGAACTCTCGGCCGCCAATTCTGACCTCTCCCACATCCGCCAAGGAATGGTCGAAGAAGCCCGCCAGGTTCATCTAGAAAAAAAAGCTACCGACGAAGCTATCGGTCGCTTTGGCGCCGAGTTCATGCCCACCGAGGGCCAGGTCATGACGCAATGCAATGCCGGCGCCCTCGCAACCGGCGGAATCGGCACCGCGCTGGGGGTAATTCGCGTCGCCTTCCAACAGGGAAAGAAAATCCATGTCCTCGTTCCGGAAACGCGCCCCTATCTGCAAGGCGCGCGCCTAACCGCCTGGGAACTCCATAAAGGCGGCATTCCCCTCACCCTCATCACCGACAACATGGTCGGCCACTTTCTAAAAACCGGCAAAGTTGGCGCCATCGTCACGGGAGCCGACCGTATCGCCGCCAACGGCGACACCGCCAACAAAATCGGCACCTACCAGATCGCCGTTCTAGCCAAAGAAAACCAAGTGCCCTTTTACGTCGCCGCTCCCGTATCCACCTTCGATCTTTCGCTCCCCGACGGCGACCACATTCCCATCGAAGAACGCTCCGCTGCTGAGGTCACCCATCTGCAAGGGGTTCGTATCGCCCCTGACGTCCACGCAGCGCATCCCGCCTTCGATGTCACGCCCGCCCGCTACATCGCCGCCATCTTCACCGAACGCGGCGTAGCTCGCCCACCGTACACCGATGCACTCCGCGCCCTAGCGCAGTCCGCGCAACTCGCCGCCGCGGCCCCTTCGACCGGCGGTTAGTCGCAACCGTTCCCTCGCCGTCCCTTGCCGAGCAGCTAGTCCGAAAACGTCAATCTCGATTCCCGGTGGCCAATTGCCCGAGCCCGCTAGACGCTCGCCGCCGTGCTTCCTATCGGCAAAGCCAGCGCCAAGTCCGCAATTCCCAATTCGTCGCACGTCTTCCTCCACTCCTCAGCCGGCACCTTGCCCCCTAGCAGCTCATCCATCCACGTCGCAGCATTTATTCTGTTCGTACCTTTGCGCAGGAAGAGGCTCCCAGGCTGCGCTTCCAGTTGCCAACCGTTCTCCAACAACGCCAGGCCGAGGGCCATTCCTACTAGTTGCCCCGCCCTGTGTGTACGCTGCTGCGGAGTCAGCAACATCCCCCGCGGGTCGCGTATTTTCGATCCCAGCTGCGGTAGTTTCTTGACCACTTCGGGAAGCCCTCCAGCCGTAATCCCGTTCATCATGGCCGCATATTCGCCGACCGCGGCCTTCCATGCAGGAATCGTCACCGCACGTCCGATTTCGTCCCAACCCACCTGCCGCAAGGAATTCTTGGCCAGCTTGGGATTCGCCAATTCCAGAAATTGCAATTCCATTAACTCCGGTTGTTCCAGCATCGAAATAGCCAGCTCCCCGTTTTTTTCACCCGGTTCGGCCTCGAGCCTCTCAATCGCCGCAATGCGGTCCCGCAAAGGCGGATGAGTGTCGTACGGTTCGGTCTTGCCTTCGGCGATCTCCTTTTCAATTCCCTTCGTCACCTGAACCTCGATCTGCGGAGCCGCCAGAAACCGCGAAAAACCATCCGCGATCGCCGGCTTGCAGCCCTGATTCAGCACCGGCGCAACTTCCGCGTTCCAATAAGGCCCCCATGCCATGGATGCCCCGTGAATCTTGCGCAAGCCTTGCACCAGTGGTTCAGCGCCTGCCACCAAACACGCCAGCTCATCGGCGCGGTACTCTTGCCTGCGGGATACAAAGTTGATCACCCGCAAAAAGAAAATGAAATACCATTTCAAAAGGAACGTAGCCACCAGGTTCACCAGCTGAAGCGCAGGGATTCGCCCGAATCTCCCCACCGATCCAATGTTTCGAAACGCACGGATCATCGCGCTTTGCGTCTTGTACAGCCATGGGCCCATCTTCGTGTCGCCGCCGTAGTAGTGCGCGAATTCGTGCGCCAGCACCGCGCGGATCTCCGAAACGGTCAAACTGGAAAGCAAAGGCAGCCCGATTCCCATCACGCGGCGGCTTCCAAATCCCATGATTCCGCCGCGGTCGGCCACGAACGCATTGACCTGCCCGACCAGATACACCTCTCGCGGAAGCGGCTCGTCCAGTGCGGCGGCAATCGTATTGAGCTCCGCGAAAAGCCGCGGATGTGATTGTGGCTCCAGCAATAGACCGGGAGCTTCAAACTTTTCTGGCCGTGGCACGAGCGACCACAGGAGGGTGGCCGCGACGACGATGCCACCTAACAGCAAAAGCGCCAGTTGTGCGGGCGGAGATGGCAAGCTCGTGAGGGCCAGATACGGCAGGTACACGCAGGCAATCGCCAGCAAGGGGATCACGATATAAGATACGACCACCATGGCGATCGCCAGAAAAGCAAACAGCGCGACAGATCGTCGCGGAGCGATTCTCTCGTGCATGCTGGCGTAATAATTCGGCATGCTCAGTCCAGATCTTTTTTAGAAACCCTGCTCGGCGAGCTTGCCGGAAAAACATTGTGCTGCGCCGGCGGCATCGGAATGTCCCCCATAGAATCCTGCCAAAGAAACTTGTTCAGCACCGCCGTATCCGCCGCGTCCGCATGGCTGAAATCCAGATTCTTCCCCTCTTTCCATTCCTTCGTGTTCATCTCATAGATCAAACCATTGTCGCGGTTGCGAAAATCGGCCGTAAAAGCCGGCTGCTGCCCCGTCCCGCTAAAAAGCGGCGCCATTACTGCCGCACGCGAATCGTTCACATTCATCGGCGGAACTCCAAGCAGCGATTCAATCGTGCGCACTACATTGATCGTCGTGTAGAACGAATGGTCGACGAACGGCCTGCCCTCATCCCCTGGCCCTTGAGCCTGAGGCGCGTACTTGCTGATGACCAGCGCGATGCTCCGGTGCGAGTCCACGTGATCCGGACCGTCCTGCGCGTCGTCCTCCAAAATCAGAAACGCGGTGTCGTCCCAATACGAACTGTGCGACACCGCTTCCACAACCCGTCCGATCGCCAGGTCATTGTCGGCCACCGACGCGGCCGGCCGCGGTTTGCCTCGTCTGCCGCCCGCCGTGTGATCGTCCGGTAGCCGCAAAAGAATGAACTGCGGCATGGTGTCCTTGCCCGCATTGCGCGAAGCCACAAACTGGCCGAACTCATTCAAAAATTCATCCGCGCGCAACTGATCCGGATAGGCCACTTCAAAATCCGGAAATAGCGGATCGAAGTGCCCGCGCAATTCCGCTTCGCTCGCCACATTCTTCGCCAAAACCGGAATCGCCCAAGGGTAAGGGCTGGGCCCGCCTCGCGGCTCGCCGACATTTTTCTCAAGTGGCTCGCCCTTGTTGACGACCGCCCGCGCGCAATCCTGGCCCGCTACTTTCGGCGGTCCGTTGAGCGGTTCTCCCTCGCCGCTCTTTTCGTTGCACCAGCGGCTGACGATATACTCGCCATAGTGCCGGTAGGAAACTCCATGGCGGGCAAAATTCTTCCATAGATAACCGCCGGTGGGCTCTCCCGCATCCGGAACTTCATCCTCGACGGAAACGCCGCTGAGCAAAGTGCCCTCCGAATCGTAGGTATGCTCGCTGCTGCGATAGCCGATCGGCCAGGTCTTGGCGATGTAGTCCGAGATGGACGCGGAATTCGACCACACATGCCCGTCCCCAGAAACATCTCCGCTATCGTAAAAATTGTCGAGAATCCCGAACTGGCGCGCGAGCTTGTGCTGATTGGGCGTGACCTCCTCGCCGTACATCGTCAAAAAAGAGTCGCCGTTGCCCCCCGCCAGATCGCCGAACACCTGATCGTACGTCCGGTTTTCCTTGATAATGTAAACCACGTGATGGATTTTGTTTTCGCCGCCAGCGAACATCACGCCGTCGCCGTTGCCGCGCAACGCGTTGGTTTCAACAACCTGTTTTGTGTACGCAGGCAAATTCGCCGCCACGTCCGCAAGCGGAATGCGCGCCAGCGAACCATGGATCATCGCGGGCCCGTAAGGGTAGCGCGGCCGCCCGTCGTCCCTCTTCCCGATCGGCTTCGGATTGGGCCCGGAACCCTTTCCCTTGGCGCTGGCGATGAGAAGATCCTTGCCGCTTGCCGCGACAACCGTCGGATACCACTCCGTGGGAATAAACCCCGCAGCTTCGGCAGCCTGACCCGCGCTCTCTCTTGTAAGGTCAAAAACCGCCACGGAATCCGAAATGGAATTTGCGGAAAAAAGCGTCTTTTCGTCCGGCGAAAGCGCCAGATATTCCGGATCGCTGCCCCCGTATTTTTGTCCCGGAAGTTTGGTCGAGAGGTAAAACAAAACTTTTCCGGACCGCGCGTCGAGCACCGCGATTTCGTCGCCGTTGGTCAGCGCCACATACAGCCGTGATTCGTCTCGATTGAGCAGCAGTGCAGTGGGATGCGACCCTCCTGCCAGCGGTATCTCTGGCTTGCGTAGCGATATCATCCGCAGCAAGCGTCCATTCTCCAGGTCGAGCTGCGCGACCGAAGAAGCATTCCACAGGGAAACGAATCCGCGTTTCCCGTCCTTGGTCATCACCGTCGTGTAGGGTAGGGACGCCGGTATTTGCTTGAACGTCGAAAGATCGAAGCGATAAATGATTTTGCCGTCCGCCGTATTGAGCAGAACGGCTTCGTCGGAATGGTTGTTCGCGACCAGCAAACGCTCTTCGCCTCCGCTCCGGCCCACGCTCAGCCCTGCCGGATAGGTGACCTCCTTAAGTTCCGCGCGGCGCTTTCTTCCCGCAGGTATCTCGGTGCGCGGCGCCAGCGGCAAGAACCGCTCTGCCAGCACGCGTCCGCCCGCAAACCCGTAAACCGCAATCCCGTTCCCGGTGCTCCCTTTTTTCTTTCCCAGCGGATCGGTGAGCGAGGCGATGCTCGCAAATAGATGCTGGCCGTCCGGGCTGAACGCCAGTCCAAGAAAATACGTTTGCCGCGCCTTGCTCCCCAGCCGTTCGTCCGGAAAGTCCGTAAGTTCGTCGGTCTCAAGATTCAGCACCGAGAGAGACTGCTTCTCCCCCGAGGTGTAAGCGCCGTAACCGCTATGCAGCAGCACCGCGAACCGTCCGTCGGGAGAAATCGCGATCGCCGTCGGCAAATTGTTGATGGGCCGCGGCGCGCCCGGAACTTCTCCAAGCAATTTGCCATTCGGCAATGGCACTGTCCGTGCCGCATCCTGCGCCAAGAGAGCCTGCGCCAGGGCAGAAAAAAACAAGACAAATAGGAACGGAAAAGTAAGAGTTCGCAGGCCGCGAATGCGGTTTTCCATTGCGTGAGTATAGCGGTTCCGCATCACAAAACGGTAAACGCAGCTTTTCGAGCGTGTCGTCATCGCATCACCCAGGTTCGCTATTTTTTCAGAAAACGCGGTTCCCGAATCCTACGCCACCGTCCCACTTGCGGCAACCACCGCGCCTGTCTGTTCCGATCTTTCCGTGGCCATGCTGCCCAGCAAAGCCTATCTTCTCTTGACGGCACTAAACGCCTGGCCTATGGTTTGGCCCTCGGCTAGAATCGCATCGGCAATGCGTCGCGTTCGCGCAAACGATGTTTGCGCCCTGACGTTCGCTTTGAGAAAGGTCGCACATGCCCTCCGTCGAGGCCAAAGTTTTTCACAGCGACGCCCTCCGCGAATTCAGCACTCGCATCTTCCTTCATTTCGGTGTCCCCAAAGACGATGCTGTCCAGGCCGCTGACGTGCTGGCCTCGGCGGACCTTCGCGGCATCGATTCGCACGGCGTGGCCCGCCTCTATAGCTACGTGGGAATGCTTAGCGAAGGGCACATCAATCCCAAGCCGAAAATTACAACCGTCCGCTCCACGATGAGCACCGCAACAATCGATGGCGACAATGGCCTCGGTCTCGTCGTCGGCCCCCATTCGAATCGCATCGCCATGGACATGGCGGAGAAAGCCGGCTCCGGCTGGGTCAGCGTCTCGAACACCAATCATTTCGGCATCGCCGGCTACTACGTCCTCGAAGCTCTCCAGCGCGACATGATCGGCTGGGCCATGACCAATTCCACCAAGCTCGTCACGCCGCTGTGGGGCATGGAACGCATGCTCGGCACTAATCCCCTGGCCATCGCCTTCCCCGGCAAAGAAGAACCGCCCATCGTGATTGATATGGCCACCTGTGCCGCCGCCTACGGAAAAATCGAGATGGCCCGCCGCAAAGGCGAAAACATCCCCATCGGCTGGGGAATCGACAACCAAGGCCGCAACACCACAAATCCCGACGACCCCGTAAACGGTGGCTGCCTCCTTCCGCTCGGTTCCGATCGCGAACGCGGCGGACACAAGGGCTACGGTCTAGCTGTCATGGTGGACGTATTGTGCGGCGTGCTCAGCGGAGCGAACTGGGGCCCGTTTGCTCCACCCTTCGCGCTGCGCCAGGAAATTCCGGTGCGCAGCGTAGGCAAAGGCATCGGCCACTTCTTCGGCGCTATGCGCATCGACGGCTTCATCGAGGCCGACGCCTTCAAGCGCCAGATCGACGACTATATCCGCGTCTTCCGCGCCACAAAGCCCGCTCCCGGCACCAGCGGCCCGCTCATTCCCGGCGATCCCGAACGCGAAGCAGAACGCGAACGCCGCAAAAACGGCGTGCCGCTCATCATGCCTATCGTCGAAGACTTGCGCACGATCTCCAGACAGACGGGCATCCCATTCGAATGAAGCCGCTGCTGCCGTGAACCTTGCCGCCATGCCGTTTGAACAGCAAAGTTGCGCGAGAACCAAACGCAGGCTGTTTTAGCTCAGTGATTGGCAGCCGCTGACGGGGGTGCGCTTGTGAGTCTCTTTAAATCGAGCGTGAGAGCGCTCAACGCCAAGTCGAAGTTATTGTCATGGGTTTTTTGCAAGAACGCCACGGTGATCGACTCCGTCAGGGCCCAGAGCACATAATGCGTTTTCCGGTCGAAGATCACGAGCCGGAACATCGGCACGGGGTCTGAGGCGCCATTCTGCTTGTTGGGAGCGGAAGGGCCGTAGGGAGCGATCAGTCGGAGCTCAAACACAACGTCGGCTTCCGATGGATCCGCAACAAGCTGGTATTTCCCCCAACTCTGGATGCCCGCATAAAATTCGCTATACGCTCGGTCTGGATCGCCGCTGAACGGATGCGGAAAAAGCCCACTGTCCGCGCCGGCATTCGAAATGAAGGCGGTTTTGGCATTGAGAAGCGCCGGCGGCACCGGCGCCAGCAACACCGGAGGGGCAGGGGCTTGCGCGCCTGCTTCGACGGCGAGGAAAAGCGCGGCGCCCGCAAGCAAAAACAGTTTCCAAGGAGCTACGTTTCGCACGGCACCCTCCAGCCCCGACCATGACTCAGCTGCTCTCTACGTCAAAAGACGTGCCATGCGTGCGAATCGTTTCGATGCCGTGCCCTTGGTGTGCTCGGAGGAGTGTCGCGGAACGGCGATTCCCCATCGCGGCAGTAGCGACAGCGGCGCTTGGCATCCGTCACGCTGGCCGGATCGCCATGACGATTCTTTCACGCCGGCTGAAAAGCGCGAAGAATCCAAGGATCTGCCTCCAAGGGAAATATTTCTTATTCAGCAGTCCCATGGCCCTCGCGGATTCGTCCCCGGTCACAATCTCTACGCTCGCGTCGGCCCACTCGCCGAGGAGCACGCCCTTTAGCGTACAAGGCGCGATTTTCACGCGCGGATTGTTGCGAATGCGTTTCACTTTTCCAGTGTTTCCGATGGTGTACATGTAGAGTCGCGCCTGATCTCCGGCGAGGTCGCTGGCGGGGTCCGCGGCGAACCATACCGGCGTCTTCACACCCTCGCCGCTCTTTTTGAACGTCTCGAGACTGATATATTGATGGTCGCGAAATGCTGCAAACCCCACGGCGTCGCTCCTGCCCTTTCGATGCACGCCATCTTACCTGCGGTACAAGCAGAAAGGGCAAGCTCGCCGTGAGCCTGCCCTTGCGAGTAATGCGCCCGCTTTTTTCCGGGATTTTCCGGCCAACTGCTCTGGTTGCGCTGCTTACTTCGCGCGGACGTAGGTCACGTCTTCCGTGAAGGCATCCTTTTGATCCTTGCGGAAAGTCCAGGTGGTTCTGAAATGATCGTTGTCGATGAAGGTGTACACGGCATGATGCATGTGTCCGTCATTCGGGCTCTTCAGGTTCGTCGCGCCCTCGAACTCGAACGTCAGGGTCTTGGTGTCCGGCGCATAATTTCCGTGCATTGTGGGCTGGTTGCCCGCCATGCAGTAGTGCGTCATCTTCAGTTGTCCCGCATCCAGGTAGTACAGCGTAATCATCTCCACCTCTTTGCCCCCGTTTGTCACGTGCGCCCTTTCGATCACCGCCGTTCCGCCGGCCGTCAGCTCGAGGTCCAGGGTGGCCTTCTCCGTGTTGGACTTCCCTGTCTCCCAGTGGCCGGCCAGCGACTTCAGTTGCTCAAAAGCCGCCGTGCCGTTGTCTCCTGCCCTGGCTGGCCCGATCGCCAGCGCCAACGCCAACACCATCGCTGCTCGAGCTGCCAAAACTTCTGTTCTCTCTCTCATGTTCTTCAAACCTCCTTTTCAGTTTATGGACTAACTCAACCACTAGAACCATGGCCACTTTAGATTCACCGCGAAACCCGTGGCGCTTCGGCCAGGGTTCCAAATCTCTGCGTCGAAAATCCGACGATGACACCCAGCAACATGCCAGGCAGCAGGATGTCCCAGAACAAAGCCATCCCCGCCCACAGAATCACCAACAGACTGAGCAGGGCACCAATGGCCGCTCCGGCGAGCAGGCCCAGAGCCAGCGAACGCAGTTTTTGGCTGACGTAGCCGATCACCACCCCGGCCACCAAGCCCTTCAGCAGTGAGGAAGTAATGACGCCGGTCATCACCGGCGCGAGGGACGGCTCGAGGAATCCGCTGAGGCCGTCCAGCAGCCCCAGCGTGCCTCCCACAGCCAGTCCCAGCATCGGTTTCGTCAGACTCATGGCCTTCCCCTGCGTGCGCGCCGTTTGTCTCAGCGCACCTTCTCCGACCGCTACGTCTTTCCGTGCCACTTCACTTCGCATTGCCATCCATCTGCATCACGCCGAAAAGGTTGCCTTCCGTGTCTTCGCAATAGGCGAAGTAGCCCACGCCAGGAATCGGAGTTTTCGGCATGATATTTTTTCCGCCGGCCTCTACCGCTGCGTTCACCGCTGCGTCAACCGATTCAACGCCGATGGTATTGGTGGTCGACGCAATACCGCCCGGCTTTTTCATCATTCCGCCGTTTATGCCCGGTGTTCCTTCCGTTCCGGTCGTCACCATCCAATAGTCGGTGGGACCGGCCCACTTGTCGAACTTCCAGCCGAACACCTTTCCGTAGAACGCCGCGGCGCGGTCCGGTTGCGCTGCGGGTATTTCAAAATGAATGACTCGAGACATAGTTCTCCCTCCTTTTGAATTTACGAGCGAAACTCCGGTCATTTCTTTCTGCTTTGTTCAGCGCGTAGCTGGTGTGGTTGTCGGCGCTGCCCCGTAACGCTGCGTTGCGAAACCCACGATCATTCCGACGATGCTGCCGGGAAGAATGATTTCGAGATAATAGCCGTGTTGCATGTACGCGACCAGGAAAGCCAGGACAAAACCAACCGCCAATCCAAACAGGATCCCCAGAGGAACGGAATTCACTTTGCGCGCGAAGATTCCGGCAGCGACTCCGGCGATGAGGCCCTTCACGGTGGACCCGATGATGATGCCCGCGAGCTGGGCTCGCACCGCGGGCGTGAACCACGCCGAGGTCCCGTCAATAGCGCCCAGCAGAGCACCCAAGAGCAGTCCGATCAGGATCTTGTTCATTTGTCCGCCTCTCCTTTTCGTTCTCTGATGTTCTTTACAACGTGGCCCGGATTTCCTTTAGGTTTATCTCTTCAAAACCAGCAGCAGGATCACGCGCATCACCAAGTAGGCCAGAATCAGCAAGATAAAGAAGCGGTAGCGGCGGTAGAAGCGGGTCGACCGCTCGAAGAGGCT
>Ga0210384_10007582_pt1 | contig 11428 bp, 7 predicted proteins | sample IncBWH2MmetaG_FD_160574 | JGI IMG/M metagenome (GOLD analysis project Ga0210384, IMG submission 160574) | Forest soil microbial communities from Barre Woods Harvard Forest LTER site, Petersham, Massachusetts, United States - Inc-BW-H-2-M | ecosystem: Environmental > Terrestrial > Soil >...
ATCGCGTGCGCCCACCAAAGGCGGGTCCAGACGGAAATAGCTAATTACTTGATGCAATTTGCGCTCGATGATTTGAATTTTGGTCGTGTAAGGCATGAAGCTCGGGTAGTCTTCCACCCCGTCGATCACATTTTTTACGACCCAATTGGGAGCGTCGATTGATCCTACTGCGCGGAGCTCCTTTATCGGGCAACCCGGATGCGACCTCGAAAAAATCGCTAAGCTGTCATTCTTGCAAAGCTGGACCCAGTCAGCGTTCTCGGGACTAGCCAAGCCGCTGTTCGTCAGCCCGGTCAACCCGCTGAAAACGCAGATGACCGAAATCGCAATAGTTCCCTTTCTTGCCTTTGACGTGCGCGATAACATGCCGCTCATCCCTCGGTTTTAAGCCGACCCCCTTGGTTCTCTAGTTAGGCTATATAAATTGATCGGCTGACAGGTGTAGTGCGGTTCACTTCAAATCGCAAAAGTTCGATGGTGCAGGCAAGTCAAAAATTCTACTGACCAACGTGAGTGTACTCTTCGTCGATGTCTTTGCGGGAGTAATCGGTCATGAACAACGTCGCAATAATGGCGATGACGGCGCAGATGGCAATGTAACAGGAGATAGCAGTGCCAGACTTGAACTGAATGAAGAGCCAAGCTGCGATCAAGGGAGAAGGGCCGCCCGCTATAAGGGAGGCAAGCTGATAGCCCAGCGAAGCGCCGCTGTAACGCATCCGGGGAGTAAACTGTTCGGCGATGAGCGCCGCCTGTGGACCGTAAACCATGCTATGCGGGATCGACCCAAGCATCGCACCGAGGACCATGAGGACCAGATTGCCGGAATCCAGCAGGGCGAAGAAAATGAAGCCGTAGACCGCCATGGTGACCGCGCCGATGAGATACATCGTTTTGCGGCCGATCTTGTCCGATAGAAAACCGAAAAACGGGATGCAAAAAAACTCGATCACGGCGAAACCCATGATAGCGCCCAAAAGAAGGTTTCTGTCCATCTTCAAGTGGCCGACGGCGTAGGAGAAAACGAACGCAGTGAAGATATAATAAGGGGTCTGTTCCGCCAGGCGAATGAGCGCCGACAAAATCACGGATTTCGGTTGCCGCGCCAATACCTTAGCCGCTGGAAGTTTCTCGACCTTGTTCTCTGCCACTATTTTGGAGAAAGTCGGAGTCTCCAGGATACCAAGCCTGATCCAGAGGCCAATCGCCACGAGCACGCCGCTGAACAAAAAGGGAATGCGCCAGCCCCAAACGAAGAATTGATTTCCGCTAAGCGCGTAACTGAATCCCAGGACCGCCAGATTCGCTAAAAAAGACCCGACCGGCACCCCAAATTGCGGCCAGGCGGCAATGAATCCTCGGCGCCCAAACGTTTTCGTCCATTCCATCGCCAGCAAAACCGAGCCGCCCCATTCACCGCCAACCCCAATTCCCTGCACGATCCGCAAAAAAGTCAGAATGACGGCGCCCCAGACGCCAATCTGATTGTATCCGGGAACAAACGCGACTAAGAACGTCGCGATGCCCATTAACAGAAGAGTCGCAATCAACGCTCCTTTTCTTCCGATGCGGTCCCCGTAATGCCCAAAGATATAGGCACCGATGGGCCGGGCGGCGAACCCGCCGAAATAGATGCCGAATGAACTGAGCAAGCCGGTATTCGCGTCGGCATCCGGGAAAAAGGTTTTCGCGAAAACGAGCCCCGTGACGATGCTGTATAGAAAGAAATCATACCACTCGATAGAGGTACCGATTGTGCTTGCAACTACTGCCCGAACGAGCATCGAGCGGCGTTGGCTATCGCTGAGTTCGCCTTTGACAGCGGTGCTCATCTTTTTCTCCTTCGTGACACTGCGTCAAGAGACTGGGATACGACTAGTGCTGGGTCGAATTCTGCCTGGCGCAAACAAAACGCTACACACAGAAAAAGGGTAATGATCGTAACTGGGGGGTGCATGATTTTTTTCTGACGTGCGATCCGTCTATTGGATCAGCCGACACATCCTAGCTGGAAGAGTTGCCGAGCGTCAATCAGGCGTATCGGCGTATCGGCGTGTCGGCGTTCGGCGAATGGGCGATGCAATGACCAAAGCCCCTGACCCGGTGGGGCGAAGAACTCGGCGCGCCGAGGACGTGGCTAACCGCTAAAACTCTTCCGCGCCGGTTTTGAGCCGCTCCGTGGATGTACCACCCCGGCGGTTGCGAGCCGCGCCGTGAGTGTGACAAGGTTGAATGGCATCTCGGGAACCCTTCGATTGTCTCAACGATTCAGGCGATATTCTAAACGCTCAGAGGTGGAACGCGCACGGAGCGGCTCAAAACCGGCGCGGGCTAGTTCGATAGAGCAATCGCATCCTCGGCGCGCCGAGTTCTTCGCCCCACCGGCTCAGGGGGCTTTGGTCATCGCATCGCCCCATTCGCCGTTTCGCCCATTCGCCCTTTCGCCTCCCGTTCGATCCAGTATGCTCCGGCATGAAAGTCCTCCTGTTCGATACTTTTGGCACGCTTGTCGATTGGCGGACCAGTCTGATTGCGACTTTGACGGACTTCAGCCGCAAGAAAGGACGACTGCTACCTGCTGCCGAGATGGCCGACCGCTGGCGCGCAGCCTATGAGCCGATGATGAACCGGGTACGTACCGGTAAACTTTCTTGGACCGACCTGGATACGTTGCATCGGATGGCGTTAACCGAACTGCTCCCGGAGTTTCACTTGTCGGATCTTGCCGCAGCGGAGATCGATCAGCTCACGTTTGCCTGGCATCAATTGTCACCGTGGCCCGATTCAGTTGCCGGGCTCGCCCGGTTAAGACGGAAATTTATCCTGGCGCCCCTTTCGAACGGCAATTTTTCGTTGTTGGTCGATCTAGCAAAATTTGCCTGTCTTCCCTGGGATGCCGTTTTGGGTGCTGATCTGTTCAAACACTATAAGCCGGATCCGGAGACCTATCTGGGCGCCTGCGAGTTGTTAAAGACCGCTCCGGCCGAGGTGATGTTAGTTGCTGCTCACAATTACGATCTAAAGGCTGCTCAAGCGCTTGGGTTAAAGACCGCCTTCGTGGCCCGCCCAACCGAATACGGCCCTCACCAGACGAAAGACTTTGGGCCTGAAGGATCGTGGGACTTGGTGGCCCATAATATGATCGAATTGGCCGGGTTGCTGGGATGCTGAAGCGTATCGGCGTGTGGGCGTTTCGGCGTATGGGCGTGGGAGCACTCCTATACGATGAGGTAATCGTGGGCAATGCAACGGATGGGACAGTCCCATCCGTTTTTCGTACCCCGCGGTCTCTATCGCCCTAACGCGTGTGCCGCCGCTACCCACGCCGACACGCCGAAACGCCCAGACGCCGTTACTTCTTCTTGAACGCCCCGTGCACCAGGCGTCGCTCCAATAACCAAAGCAGGATACCGGCAATCGCGTAGAGGAAGAACTGGTACAGGTAGACAAAAAGGGTAGGGGGCAGTTGCATCGAGCTGAATATTACCGCGCTATTTCCAAAGTTAAACCAACAAAAAAGGTGCCGGGCTGGCCCGGACTAAAACCGTCCTCGAAGACGCTTTTTCTTCTTCATGCTCGCAATTTTTTTGCAATTTGATATCCGGTTGGCGTCTACCCAGCGTGTATATGGCGAAAATCCCTCATCCCATCAGGCTGACAGGGTTAGTCCTATCAGCGGTTATTATTAGCTTCAGTACAGTCAAAGCCCAGAAAGCACCGGCAACTCCGGCGGGGACTCCTGACGAGAAAACGATCACGAGCAGCGGAAACCTGCCGTCGCCGACTTGGCTGTTTAAGGCAATCAGCGCCGCGTTACCAGAGTTTGATTGGAAAACGAAGGTGCGCGAGTTGGTTTCCGATCCGAATTTTGAGAAAACCGATTACCCGGATGACCTTTCGAAGATCTCCAACCTAGGGGTCCGGCTGGCAGTCGCCTTTGTGGCTATCATGGCGCAGGATTATGAGAGCGTGGAGAAAGCCGCGAAGGCAGCTACAGAATTGTCCTCGGGTTTTAGCGTGGCTTCAGACATAAAGGCTAAAGCCGAAGAAGCGCAGGATGCAGCGAAAGCAGGCAACTGGGACGAAGTAAATGCCAAACTCGACCTGATTGCTCAGGATGTGGCGAAAGAATTGAAGTCCGGATCCCACAAGGAAGAGGCGACGATGTCGTTTGCTACTGGTTGGTTGACTGGGCTTAACATCATCAGCAGCGCAGTGGCGGAAAACTACAACGAACAGGCGGCCCTATTAATCCGGCAAGGTCCGTTACCCAGCTTATTGGTGACTCAGCTTAAGGCGGTAGGCCAGAATTATAAGGCCAACAACGATGGTAAGGACCACGGGAATTACAAAACGATTACCGAAGGGGCTACCGAAGTAGCGGAAGCGGTAAAGAAAGACCAATCCAAGCCGCTCTCGAAAGAAGAAGTGACAGCTCTCCGGGACAAGACCGGGCAATTGATAAAGACTATCGAAACAGTAGCCTCCTGACCTGCGCGTTACCAGCCTCTCGTTTCGGGCTCTCTGGCTCCCGGACCAGCCGCAAAGTTGTTAGTGGTCCGGGACGGAAGGGGTCTTTTTGTTTTGGGCCGCCTGTTGATGGTATGGGATTCGCCCACGCGCACGAAGCCAAATCGGGAGCGCAAAACGAGTAGCTTGAAGTGGATCAACGATGAGCGGGGATCTAGCAGGTACAGTTAAGTCAGCGCATGAAACTCCCTTGTTTCTTAAGAACGTTCTGTATCGGGATGAGCGAACGGCCAAAATCATCAAGGTTTTCGGAAGTTTATTCACTGCTAGCCGGGCTGCGGCTGACGACATTCAGCAGGGGATATCAGAGTACCTGCACTTCAACTATCAGGAGGAAATAGCGAGCGTACTCGAGGCAGCGGTTGACCAATATCGAGATTCGCCCACGCCTTTCGAAGAAGCGATGCAAGCGCTCAGGACTTCCTGGGACGTCGCGGGGAAGGCGTTCTTTGCTATCAAGGTGTGCGAAATTCTGAAACGGGTAGATCCCGGCTGGGCCAAGCGCCTGCGTTCCATAGGACAAAACCTCGGTCTATCCGATTCGGTCTTGGCCTTTGTCGGGGCGGTGGTAGATCCAAATTTTGCTGAAAATCAGCCTCCGCCAAGGCGCCCGGTGCAATTCCGCTTGGCGCCGGCGGGTGCGGCGAACTCGTTCTGTGTCGAAGGCCTGCCCGATGCGCTCTATGTGACCTACTGGCAAAACGACTTTTACGTTTCGGCCGGGCGGAACGGAGCGTCGCTGGAAGGAAAACCGGTGCCGGCCAATTTCGCTTTTCGGTTTGATTCCTTGGATGAGCTCAGGTTTGGCCGTTTCCGGCTGCTATACCGCCAGCTGCAAATGCTTCAGCGCTGGTTCCATCAGGGAACTAACGGGGTACCGAAGTTTAGTTTAAAAAAGGAAGGGCGGCTCGTTCTTCGGCGGCCTTCCGAAGAACCAAACGGTCGGACGTGTACGCTAAGACCAACCTGGTTGGCAGTAACAGAAGCGGGAGTGGAAAGGCGGTTCGAATGGCAAGGTACCCTTGAATTCGATGGGATGAAGACCCCGGTTAGCGAAATCGCCGAAGTCATCCTGGCATTATCCGGAGCGGGAGCCACCTCGGATAGGAGAACCGCGTCTTCCTGTTTATTAGAGTTGGACGATGTAGGCTGCAATTTCGGCAAAATGCGCGGCCTCCGGGAGATTTCATGCTTAGCAGCTGGCGGCCAAATGGTTGCCGTGATGGGACCTAGCGGATGCGGAAAATCGACCCTACTCGGAACCCTGATCGGTTCCGTCCCGCTTACGGCGGGGGTGATAAAGATGAACGGAGTCGATCTGTCACGATTGGTCAGACAGAATCCTCGCCTGCTGGGCTATGTGCCCCAGGACAACATCACTTTCGCGACTCTTACCGTAGCCGAGAATCTGCGTTACGGAGCTCGGCTCCGCCTGGCCGAACCGACTAAAAAGAAGATCGATGACTGCGTAAATAACGTCCTCGAGGAGATCGATCTCAAGGATCGGGCCACCGTGATCGTCGGAGATGAGGACACCAAGACCTTGAGCGGCGGGCAAAGGAAGCGGGTTAGTTTGGGTCTGGAGTTGCTTACGCCTAAGTCGCTTCTTTTGCTGGACGAGCCTACTTCGGGTCTATCGTCTGGTGACTCAGAGCGAATATTGCGAATTCTTCGCGCCCGAGCTGACGCTGGAGCCCTTGTTTTCGTGGTCATTCATCAGCCCAGTGTCGCGCTTTTTAGACTTTTTGACCGGCTGCTGCTTTTAGATCGCGGAGGTCTAGCGGTTTTTTACGGGGACCCACTGAATGCCCGTTCTTACCTGGAAAAAGTGGCGCCGGTTCCGAACGCTTCAGACGCTGAGGAGTTTGATCCGGGCAGTCTATTGGCGGCGTTGGAAGCGCCGGCCAGGCAAGTGGATGGTCGTACGGAGGAACACCGGATGTTTGATCCGGAGTATTGGAAGGCGCGGTTCGATGCATTTCGCCGGAAACATTTTTCTCCTATACCTGGGCCTGAGCTAACGCGATCTCCGGAAGACGAACCTTTGCGCGGCTGGCTCGCGCGGCAGATGCAGATCTTGTTTGAGCGGTCGCTCAAATGCAAGCTGCGCGACCATCTCGGGCTGGGCATCTCGTTAATAACCGCGATTTTTCTGGGGCTGGTGGTTGGGAAAATCCTAAGCTCAAATCCCGTCCTTAAGAGCAATAATTTGTTCGTCTCGTTTCCATTTCTTTCCTCGATCGTTGCCCTTTTCATCGGCATGTCGTCGAGCATCACGGAAGTGCTGCGGGAACGCCCGATCCTGCGCCGCGAAAGGCTTCTCCAGGTAAATTTGACCCTCTGGCTGGCGTCGAAGTTTGCCACCTTGGTACTGACCGACTTTGTGCCGATTTTTTTGTATACGGTGATTAGCATGTATTTGCTGCAAGTACCCGAGTCGCTCTGGAGCTATTTGTTCTTTCTTTGGCTCGTCTCGGCCGTCGGAGTCGGTTTAGGTTTAGCTGTTTCCAGCGTTCCTAATATTAAAGAAGCGGCTGCGACGAATGCGCTGCCGCTCGTACTGGTTCCGCAATTGATCCTGGCAGGGGCCGATCCGTTTAAGTTCGGCGACCTGCAGCCCTTAGTGATGTTTCCGACCGAGGTAGCCCAGGCGAAGGTTAATGACGCCAACGCTACCGGAATGCTCTATCAGAAAACTGCTACTGTCGACGGCAAGACCAAAGAACAGCACTTTCTGAAGACCGTTCCGGAAGTAGCCGCTTTGATGCCCTCTCGCTGGGCCTATGAAGGGTTGATCGCGCTGTATACGAATCATTCTCGGTGGATCGCTGCCGAGCAGGTAGGATTTGTTTACGGAGCCTGGAAGAACGCGGCTACCGTCGCCGAAAACACTGTGACCAAATCCGATGATACGAAAGAGCTTATTCACTCAATCACCGGTCTAGTGGGTGATCTTAGCCGGCGGAGCAATGAAATGTCAGCGAGATATCAGACCCAGTTCACCGATCAAATCTTTGGCAATGACAAGGCAGCGAAGATTTGGGATCGACCGCATGAAAGCTTACTGGCAAGGTTCAAGACCATCCCATTTATTGACGTGGTCGTCGCGACCGAATGGTACAACGCTGCGGTTTTGGCCTTGATGACTCTTTTAACGCTGGTGGTTTCCAGGCTCTTGCTGAGCAGTTGGGCGCAGGCGGTTGTGCCCGCGGTATTTGGGTTGGTGGCGGGTCGGATTTCCCAAATTCGAGCAAAGCTATGGAGTCGCGCGAGGTGAGATGATGCCAGCTGCAAATACTCCATCGCAGAATTTATTGTTTCTGGTTGCCGGAGATTCAACCACCGCAGCCCTGACCGCCCTGGAGCTCGCTCGCCAAGGCGTCCCGGCCAAATTAGTCGCTGCACCGGGATCAACAGCTGCTTCGATTGCGATGTCTTTTGGCATTGCTCTCGAGCCGGGCTCGTTTTCTTTGTTTCTCGGGCGGGTTGGTCTAGCGGAGGTAACGCATCTCGTTCTTTTCCCGTCCGATCTCGGCGAACTCGCGTTGTGGTTAGCTGCGGGCGAGGATGCGGTGGATCAGAAACCTCGGAGAACTCCGATCAGCGTGTTTGCGGCCGCGCCCAATGCGGAAAGTCTAGCCGCGGTCCGCCGAGGCGTGGTGGTGCTTGAGCCTCACCCTTATTTCTTCGTCCAGTTCTTTTCTACCGACGAGGACATCGCTCGTGATTTCGTGTTCCAATTTTTTGGAAGCAAAGGGCTAGGCTCAGATGGAGCCAATGGGTTCTTGATCGTTGGCTCCAATCCGTTAGCAGAAGCCATCGCACTCAAGATCGCGAAGCTAGGCGGTTTGCTCGACGGCTCTAAGCCCAAACTCGATTGGCTCGTTACGCGGGAAATGGCTCAGAGAGTCGATCTTCGCTATCCGGCTCTAAAGGAGATTTGTATTCTAAACTTCCATTCCCCGGAACAAGAGCCCTTGAGTATGATCGAGTCGTTTGCTGAGCCGACTCGGGCTTTGATTCTAGCGGAAGGGTCGAGAGGTCTGGAAGAGTGTTCCACGATTGGCCAACGTGGTGTTATGAAGCACTTCAGCGGAACTTATGTTTCCCATAGCCGGGCTGACCGATTGAATCGCGTATTCCGTAAACATTTCTCTTGGGGCGCCAATGCCGGCTATGTGCGGTTCTTCGGTGATTATTCGGCGATCGCATCTTATGCCCGGTTTAGCGAAGCCGGGCGATTCCGTTTACCCCGGTCCATTCATGAACGTTACTGCGAAGCGCGCATGGCGGAAGGTGAACTACCTGTCGACAATCCAAGCCTGAAGCCCTGGCACGCGATTGATGAAGACATGCGCCAATCCAACCGGGAGCGAGCCGATCATGTTATTTATTTACTTGGTCGCCTGGGCTACTCGATCGATGAAGCTCGCAATGAGGCCGCGTCTCCCATCTCGTTCAATAAGGATGTCCTCGAACAATTGGCCCGGTTAGAGCATATGCGTTGGACCGCGGAGCGCAGACTAGCTTGGTGGTCTTTTGGCGCGATTCGGGACAATGCTTTGCGCCGTCATCCCTTGCTAGTCCCTTACGACGCGCTCGAAGAAGATGAAAAAGAGAAGGATCGACAAACCGTACGCGATATACCTGAGGTTCTGCGGAGAGCCGGGTTAGTAGCGAGATCAGGGGATCAAACGCCGAACCCCCCGCCGTTACCGGGCTAACAGCCGTTCGCCTACTATGAGACGATGCACTATTACCCTGGCGATTGTGCTGCTGATACTGTCGGTCGCAGCTCGTGCCGGGGACACCCTTGGTCCTCCGCCGTGGACTAAGGATCATTCGGACGATGGTGATCCGCGTCCGCCACCTTGGATGGATGACCCGGGTGGTAACAAATTTGGAGTCGATCCGATGCAGCTCCTGCAAACCAATGATATCAAGGAGCAGCTGAAACTAACCGATGATCAAAGCCAGCAGCTCGCGAGTTTGGCCGATAAATATCAGCAGGAAATCAAGAAAGAGTTAGGTAGCGTTGACCTGAGCACATTAAGCAATGATGAACGGACGAAGAAGGAAGCAGAGCTTAGGCAAACGTTAACTAACTTAATGGAATCCGAACGCCAGGAAGTAGAAAAGATCTTGAACGCCGATCAGTTAGACGCATTCAAGCGGATCATGCTCAAAGTAAATGGAGCGGAGGCCTGATCTGGGTTGGATGAGGATCGGACGTCTGCAGCCCAAGATTGGTGGGGCGAGGCTCCGGAACTGCCGAGCGATGTTCGCAGGGCTTTGTACGGTTTCAACCACATCGCTTGCAAGTCTGAGACATTTGCCGAGCCGTGGGCCCAGCATTGTGCATGTTGATAAAATGGTTCTCAGCTGAACCAACCAAACCTCTATGTTTTCACTACGTTTCTCTTATTTATTTCTTTTTTCGATTGCCTGTTCAGCCTCACCGCTATTCGCCGCCGATGAGACCGGTAATGGCCAGAGGCCCGCTGACAACACCGCTGAGATCACGTCCAAGGTCTCTTTAGTACATCTCGGCAGTATTGATACTTTCACGATTACCGAACAAGGAACGTTAGCCGGCCGATTTTTATTGAGCGCTCTGGACACCAAGGCCCTGAGCTATGCGAAGAAGGCTAAAGAGATCTACGAGACGATCATCCCGATAGAACACTACGGCGGCGAATACACTGCTTTAGAATGGTTCTGTGACTATCTGCTCGGAACTGAAGATAGCCGCAAGCAAAAGCTGGCAGACCGCTACCAGAAAAGCTTTTTCGAATTCTTCAGTGCGAACGATTTCGCTAACCTAAAGGAATATCTAACGCGAAAATACAAGTTAAAGAAACTAGCTGACTCTGGCACGGAATCCGGGCGAGACCGGATCGCTTTTCTCGAGGACTTTATTCTTTTCAATAATCCGCGTCGGGAAGAATGGGAAAAGACCAGCAAGATTATCGACGCGCTAAAGATTCAGTCGGGAACCACGATCGCGGATGTGGGCAGCGGACCGGGCTATTACACCTTCAAATTCTCCGGGTTAGTAGGGCCGAACGGTAAGGTGCTCGCTATTGACACCGTCGAGGAGCATCTCAACTACGTAAAGGGCCTTTGCGCCAAGTTTGATATCAAAAACGTCGAGACCATCAAGGACCGCCAGGATTCGGCCGGCGTTCAGGCGAACAGCGCGGATATGGTCTTTATGTGTTCCTTGTATCACATTATCTACACGACGCTGACGGAAGAAGTAAAAGACCGCTTTGTTAACAGTTTGAAGACTGCACTCAAGCCTGACGGCCGGTTAGTAATTGTGGACAACGCGGTTGTGACCCAAGGAACTCTGCCTTATCACGGGCCGCACATCGCGAAAGAGTTGATCATTGGGCAGCTCTACTACTACGGCTTCGATTTAGCTGAACAATATCAATTCATTCCGCAACGCTATGTGTTGGTGTTTAAGAAGCGAACGGAGCAGATGGCGAACGCAGCGAACACAAAATAGCAGGTACAGCGCGAAGTAATCAGTAACCAGTAAATCAGTAATCAGTAAGTGGCTCTGCCGGCGGCTTCTGGACTGATTACTGATTACTTCGCGCCACTCCTCTGAGGTCCAACCTTGGTATTAACGGCTCACCTAATCGGCATTCTCGCCGCGCTCGGCTCCGCCGCATCCTGGGCGGTGGGTACGCTTCTTTTTAAAGGGATCGGTGAAGAGTTCTCGCCGATGGCGATGACCTTCATTAAAAGCCTGTTGGGTCTTTTGCTGTTGGCTGCTGCTCTTTGTTTGATCGGATGGGGGCCGGTGAAGTCTTTTCCGCTCGGGTGGCTCGCGTTGAGCGGTCTCCTCGGTATCTCTCTCGGGGACACCTTCTTCTTTGCGGCGCTG
>Ga0210384_10007584_pt1 | contig 11427 bp, 10 predicted proteins | sample IncBWH2MmetaG_FD_160574 | JGI IMG/M metagenome (GOLD analysis project Ga0210384, IMG submission 160574) | Forest soil microbial communities from Barre Woods Harvard Forest LTER site, Petersham, Massachusetts, United States - Inc-BW-H-2-M | ecosystem: Environmental > Terrestrial > Soil >...
AATATGTCGCTTGGTACCGACCTCCGGACGCAAAACCCTCGTGTACCTACACGATGGTTCAACTGCTCTTAAAATTCGGTACCCTGCACGTGACATAAACCGATAATTACCCGCTTTCACGCAAACAAGAAAGCCCCCATCGGGTCCCCCGCAGACTATTTTGTGGATTTCGGCCACTCGTTAGTGTGAGCTGTGAAGAGCAAAGGCGGAAAGAGAGAGTGACTAGCTAGATGCCTCAGTGAGACAAGATCAGCGTTTGCGTGTGGGAACATCGATTTGCTTCCACCCAAAGAGACGTGCGTCAATCGACCATGCCCCAGGGCCTAGCAAAAGCAGTGCCAGACCGACGGTTGTGATTAGAAGACAAGCCCAGGGATCTCGCGGTCCCCAAAACGCTTCCCACACGCCGGCGATGGATGCCAGAGCTCCCGCGGTCGGCGTCCATAAGCCTGCTATTAACGACAACCCCAGTACCACGAGTCCAGAATGGGTCAGGAATACGAGGAAGTGTGGACCAGTTCGAGGCAACGTGAGTTCGCCAACGATTAGAGAAACACCGCACACCAGGCGCATGAGCAGAAGACCGACGCCCGGCCAACCTCGTGCGAAGTTTGAAAATAGGCGGCGCAGAAAACGTCCTCCGGCCAAAGCTACAAGTTCGACAAGTATGAGCGAAACCCCCTAATGGGTCGCGAGAGGACTCTTTGGAGCAGTTAGAGATCGATGATTCCGCGTTTTATCCCGATCGTGGCTGCATGGGTTCGATCATTGGCGCCAAGCTTGGAAAGAATATTCTTTACACGGCCTTTGACAGTGTCTTCGGTTATTGAAAGCTGCGCTGCAATCTGTTTGTTTGCATTGCCCGCCGCTATCAATCGCAGCACATCGAGTTCCCCGGGAGTCAAAGCATCCTCCCCTGCGTGGTCGGCCAGTGCATAAGAGGCGTCGGCGGAGAGGGTCTTCTTGCCGGCATGGACGGCCCTGATGGTAGCAAGCAGTTCCTTGTGTAAGAGGTTTTTCAACAGATATCCTCGCGCCCCAGCCTTCATTGCGCGCAGTACCTGCACATCGCCGGTATAAGTCGTGAGGACGATGAATTTTGCGTCGGGGAATTCATCGCGGATGGCAATCATTGCGTCGAGTCCACTCATTTCGGGCATCTGCAAATCCATCAATGTCACGTCAGGATGATGTGAGCGGAATTGTTGGATGGCCTCGCGGCCATTGGATGCTTGCGCCACAATCAGCATATCCGGTTGGTCGCCCACGATTGTGGCAAGGCCTTGCAGAAGAAGCGGGTGGTCATCCACGGCCATAATTCGGATTGGATTGGAGACAACCGTCATCACTACGCTGCTTTCTTAAAAACTGATGCGAGTCTCTGATACCACGCCTTCCGCTCTGTATAGATAACGGCTGCAGGAATAATCAGCTCAACTTCCGTGCCGGAGTCGACTTCGCTCCAAATTTCCAATTTTGCACTTAAGAGTCTGGCGCGTTCGCGGATGCCACTCAACCCCCAGTGTCCCGCTGGGCGATCCTGAGCCAGGATCGCTGGGTCGATACCTCTTCCGTCATCCCGGGTTCGCAACCGCAGTTCTCGTTCGCCGTATCGAAGTTCAACTTCGATGCGTTCCGCACCGGAATGTTTGAATGCGTTACGAAGCGCCTCGGCAGCGATGCGGTAAACTTCGTCACGCACGATTGGATCGAGGTTACGAGGCGTGCCCTCTACTTGTAGCGAGAATTCCGGAGCAGTTGCCTCATTGTGATCGACACTCAGTTCCTGGGCCAACATGCTTATGGCGGAGCCGAGATCATTTGTGACGACACTTGCTGAACGGAGCTGGTGCACGGCATCGCGCCCTTCCGTTATCGCTTTCGCTGCGTAGTCGATTGCGCTGTCGAGTCTTCCCTTTGCGTCCTCGGGCCGTGTGAGTAGGAGGTCGGAAACGGATTGAAACCGTAACAGCAGGCCTTGGAAGCTCTGAAGCAGCGTATCGTGCAATTCGCGAGCAATCCGAGTACGTTCGGATACACGCTCTTCAAGACGGACCTCGAATTGTAGGGCGATTTGGCGCATCCTGTAGGAGTGAGCGAGATAGATGCATAGAAAGACGAAAACGACGCAGACCGACTTGAACCACAAGGTATTCCACCAGGGCGGAAGTATTACAATTCGCAGCGAAGCGCCGGGTTCACTCCAAGGACCCCGGCTGGTGGCGCCTTGCACGCGAAGTACATAGGTGCCAGCCGGTAAGGCGTTGTAGTTTACAACCCGTTGTTCACTCCCACTCGCATGCCATTCTGAATCCAAGCTCTCCAGCTTGTAACGATACCGGTTTGTCGCGGGAGTTCGAAAACTCAGAGCCGAAAACTCGACGGAGAAGGTGGCCTGCCGATGAGTGAGCGTGAGATCATCGGTGTAAGTGATCGATCTTCTCAGCGGCGAACCCGCGCCAATTTCTACTGGGCGGCTTGAAAGCTGGAAATCGGTGAAAACAACCGGTGGAATGAATGTGGTATCAGAAATCGTGTCCGGGCGAAAGGCGACGGCTCCAGCAAAGCCGCCGAAAAACATTTCTCCACTCCGACTTTTGAAGCATGCATCCCATCCGGTCAAATCGTTGCCCGGAAGACCGTCGGCAACGAAGTAAGTCTTAAAGCTCTGGGCGAGGGGATCAAACCTGGATAGTCCGTTGTTCGTGCTCATCCACAAATTCCCCTGATCATCGCCAAGGATGCAGCTAAGATCGGTTACCCCGTCCTTCCTGAAATAGGAGGTGAAGGTGTTTGTCTCTGGATCCAGTTTGTCGAGCCCATCTTGCGTCCCAGCCCATATTGCTCCCGTGCGATCCTGGTAGACGGATGTGACGGAGTTGTCACTCAGACTTCTCAAATTCCTGGATTCGTGCTGAAAAGTAGAAAATCGACCGGTCTCCGGACAGAATCGAAGCAGACCTGACCTGCCTCCGAGCCACAAACAGTCCTTCTGGTCTTCCATGATCGAAAAATACTGTTCGGTTGAATTAGGCTCTCGCCTGTATACGGCAAAGCGCCCGGTCCCCGGATCAAAGCGGTCAAGACCGTCCCACGTGGACACCCACATCGTACCGGCATGATCAATGAACAGCCGTGTGACTGTGTCGTTGCTAAGGCTGGTGGGATCGGCAGGTTGGTGACGATAGGTCTTGAACTGGCCCGTCCTCGGATCGAAGCGGCTGAGTCCATTACCGAGTGTTCCCACCCACATGGTGCCGGAGCGGTCTTCCAGAATCGCTAGGACTTCGGTACTCACTCCCTGACCTTCCAGGTTGTATCGAGTATATCGGCCGGTCTTACGGTTCAAGCCAATAAGCGATCCCCCAGCACCCATCCAGAGGGTTCCCCCCAGATCCTCGTAAATGGCATTGACCAGATTTTCGCCCTGGCTCTTAGGGTCAAGAGAGGTTTGTTGAAACTGTTCAAATGGAGATTGCGTGTCGGCGAACAAATCAGGGGCCATGGCGTGAAAGCTGGCCCAGATGCTTCCTTCCCGATCTTCGAATAAGGCAATGACGCGGTTTTCCGCAAGACTATCGGGATCGTTTGGATGGTGTGTGTAACGTATGAATCTCTGATGAGCCCGATCATGCTTCAGCAGACCTCCACCCATCGTGCCGAACCACATTGTTCCTTGGTGGTCTTCGAGAAGGGCGTTTACTCCAGCTGACACCACCGCGGAAGGTCCTTGTTCTAGGAAAGCGTATCTAGTTAGTCGGTTTGTGGCCCGGTCAAACACGGCTAAGCCACTACCCGAATCGTAGATGATCCAGAAGACACCGCGACGGTCTTCGTAGAATGAACGACACGCAATCGAGCACAGCGAGCCGTGGACCGCTTCGGGCAAAGGAACGTGTAGCGCGACTTTGCCCGTGGCGCGATCAAACGCGTCCAGACCCGCGTCGGTGATGACCCAGAATTTGCCGCTGCGGTCTTCACCTGCCGATTGGATGCCGTCGCTGGTTAAGCTAAAAGGATCATTCGGATCATGACCAAACCGCGATACCCGCCCATTCGCGGGATCAAACCGATAAAGTCCTATTTCGGTCGCTAGCCACAGCATGCCAGCACTGTCCTGGCTGATATGGTTAACAATAGGATCCCCGCGGTCGATGTGAAAGTGGGTAAAGGACCCGGTGCTGAGCTCAAGTCTATCGAGGGATTGATCGGTTCCAACCCATACCGCGCCAGAACGATCTTTGAATAGTGAATAAACAAAATTGCCGCTCAGGCTGTCCGGGCGCCCGAGGTCGTGCGTGAACACCTTGAACTTATAGCCGTCGTATCGGTTCACCCCAACTTGCGTACCGAACCAGAGAAAGCCCCGGGGGCCCTGGATGATCTGGGCAACCCTGACTTGCGACAGTCCTTGGGCGGCGGGGAGATGAGTAAATCGAACGCCCTTTCCTTCAACAACAGGTACGCGAACCGGTTGAGAATCTACCCGCGCCTGCGGAACCGACACGCGACCGGAGGACTGGATCGCTTGACCGAACAACGATGAACCCGCAACAGACATCATCGCAGTGAGCAAGATCATCCGGACTAGGTGCGCTATCCGCATCCTGTCAGCATCAACCTGAGAATCGATTGGCGTTCGAAACGAGCCCGGTTGCAGAAACCAGTGACGGCCATCGTTCAGAGAGCACCCGCGAGCGACTCGGATTCCCCTTCTGTCAATGCCCTGGCGACCAATGAAAATTATAGCTACTTCCCCGGGCGGCTGTCGTAGAGGAACGGCGACCTGCTGACGTTTCGCGCTTTTGCATTGACCGTCATCACGACAAGATTTATTTCCGCAGCAAAGCCGAAATTCCCACCCTACCGACAGTGTTCATCGCTACGAGGCGGGCTGCAGATCAAGCATATTGCTTCGCATAGATGCCGAATTTCTTCATTCGAGAAAGGAAAGTCGTCCGGTTCATTCCCAGGCTCGCGGCAGCACCATCGGCACCGCCGACGCGCCCCTTGCACGCAGTTAGCGCCCGTATGATCTCATCACGCTGCCTTCTTTCATATTCGTCGGCAACACTGGTTTGGTCGCCTTGCGAATTTGTTCTTTCTCCCGCGACTTGCTCGACGTTATGCTGCTCGGCACGCGGGAACGCTACCGTATTTGTTTTCCGGAGTTCTCCAACCGGCGCCTCAAGCGATTTGCCGCGCGTGACGATCACCGCCCGCTCGATGAAATTCTCTAGCTCGCGAATGTTACCTGGCCAGTCCCAGGCCGTAAGCCCCTTCATGACCGCCGGAGAAATAGCTTCAATCTTCTGGCGCAATGCTTCGCACAGTCGCCTTCGAAACTTGCTGGGCCCGTTACGTGGGGATCGCCGGATCAAGCCTATGGCAAGAGACGGCACGTCACGACCACAGATCGCACCGCAATGCAGAGCTACCGCTCCGGGGGCAAGACCCTCTCTTCTCGACGAACTTTTCTGATCCTGCCGACCTTCGCGCGGATTGGAACCTGGTGTCGGATGACAACCAGTGGGGTGACTACAAATCCTGCCGTAGACCCAGTAACGTCGAGGTATCTAGTGTTGGCTTAAGATTGAAGACGACGATTGCCACGGATTGCCACCACAAGTGGTCCACCGGCTACATCAATAGCAAAGCGAAGTATAGCTATGGCTTCTTTGAAGCCACTATGAAAATAGCCGACATCAAGGGCATGAATAACGCCTTCTGGATGACCACCGATGGCCATGCCGAGACCGGAGACCATTTCGAGATCGACGTCTCCAGGTCCAGTATCCAAACTACGACCACATCGGCCTGCAGCAATATCCAGCCAAAGGAAACAAGAATCTGAAACATACGGGCATGGGATGGGGCGCCAAGTTCGTGGAGGATCTCTCGTCCGGTTTCCATGACTATGGCGTACTTTGGACGCCCAAGGAGTTGATATTCGAGATTGACGGAGAGCCCGTGGCAGCCGTTGGCAACAACAGTGCCGTCCACGATCCCGCCGACATCGCTTTTTCCAGCACCCTTATTTATGCCGGCGTGCCAGAACATCCCGAGGGTGAGACATGGTCGTGAAAGCGTTACGCATCTTTGCCCTCCCGTAGCGGGCCCGCAACCTTCGCGCACCTACCGGGTTCGTACCGCAAGGAGTTGATTATGAAGCGCCACAAAATCCACGCTGTTCTTGCCGGTTGCATTGTATCGGCAATCGCTTCCGTTTCGGCGAGTGCGCAAGCCATCAGCCAGCTTTGCACACCCAAGATTACGGCTAACGAAGTCGTTGCCTCTCCAAAACAACGATACGACGCGGGCCAGAAAGCGGAGCCTCCGGTCACGGACAATAATCCCTTCTTCGCCTGGCCCGACACGCCCATGGGAATAATCAAGACCGCCAACGGCTACGAGTTTTTTGGCAGCGATGGCGGGTTCCACTCCCGGCAGATGTGGCAAGGTCATTGGGTGGGCAACAATAAGTGGGGATCGGTGGTCACTACGTTGGGAACGCTCGGCAACCCACTCGGCTCAGGCGCTCCTCAGGACGTTAGCATTTCCCCGAATCCCGATCCTGGGGTGAACCCAAATTATTCCAGCTATCAATATATGGGCGGAGGCCCGGTCTACCAGGTTCCCGCGGGCATGACCGGGGCGGGAAACCTGCTGGTGACCTATCACGCCGAACTGCCCAACGACGCGCTCTACGCGGCTCTCGGGCTGGCCGCGTCCACCGATAACGGGCTACACTGGACCGACCTCGGCGAAATCATTCGTCTGAACCAGGCCTACGAGGTCGGGCTCGACGGCTGGGAAATCGGCGACGGGCCTCTGGTGCTCTCGCCCGACGGCAAGTATTTCTATTTGTATTTTCCCGATTGGATAGCCAACGGCACGCTTCACACCACGACGCCTGCTGGTGTGGACACCACGACTCGCGTCTCAGTTGCACGTGCCCTCGCTTCCTCGGTGCTCGAGGCCGCGTTCGGGTCAGTGCGCCCGCACACTGTCCCCTTCGAGAAGTTCTATAAGGGCAGCTGGCATCTGCAACCTGGAATCGGCGGAGAGACCACGGACCTCATGCCAAGAAATTCATCGCAAGAGCGAGGATATATAGACATCCACTACGACAGCGTGCTGGAGCGCTATGTGATGACCATCTCCAACGACACGACGTTTTACTACGCCGAATCCATCGACGCTCTTAACTGGACCACTGCGACAGTGCTCGGCACCTTCGACACGATCGCGGCTTATCCCACTGCTGTGGGACTCGGAAACGATCCTCACATCCTAGGAAAGAGTTACTTCGTATACTTCACCCATCTGCCAACCGATGGCACGGGATGGACGAACGGCGAAGTGCGGCGGCTCACGGTCTCCTGCCAATAGTCAGCGCCGGGATTGGGGCCGATGATAAAGGACTCGATCTCGTAAAACGCATTTATGCTCAGGGCATAAAAATACTCTGGATACTTCCCCTTAAGTATCCCCCGAATGTTCCCGTACGCCCCTGGCGACCGAAAGAATTCCCAGGAGTGTGGGCGGAACCTGCGATTTCATTGGCCGACCCAGATCAGTTCCGAGCGTACTTCGCGCCGCTCCTCGCCAAACTCGAGGCGAACAATATCGAACTGGCGGGTTTCGAGCTCGGCAACGAACTCAACATGACCCCATTTAATGGGGAGTTTCCGGTGCCCGGCGAAGGCAGGCAATTCGGTTTGAGCGATCTTTATCATGACCGGGAAGCCGAGCAGATCGCGAAAGGATATCTGCAATATCTCAAAGTTCTCGCCGTGTTGAAGGACGTTCGCGATCATTCGAAACTCAACCAGCACACGCCGATCATGACCGCAGGGTTCGGCGCCTACGAGGCACCCGAAGGCCCCTTTCCGCCCCCGGCGAAACCGGGAACCCAGACCGATATGGTGAGCGTCAACGCCACACTAGACTTTATGCGCGCCAATGGCCTGGACAAACTGGTGGATGCCTACGCGGTTCATGTATATCCCTGGGCCAATGGTCCTGGACAAGCAGCAGCAGCCGCGGGCAGGCAGAGCCGTCTCGCGAAATACGTTCTGGCGGAGTGTCGGCCGGCGGGCAGCGCCGACGGAAAGCCCTGCTGGATCACAGAGTGGGGATTTCGAAACACGGACACATCCTGCCCGGTCCGTGAAGCCGATCAGGTCTCGCTCATTGAGGAAATGCGGAACAACTTCCTGCCATATGTGGAGCAGCGGAGATTGCTGGGGCTGTTCTACTACGCGTGGGTCGACCCCATGGAGAATTTCGGCGTCTTCCGCTGCGGATCGTTAACCCAGAGCGGGCGGCTGGCGATCGCGCCGCTGGATGCAAAGAATCTGGAGCCGGCTAAGGCGTCGTGCCCGGCGTGCATCCGGATCCGAGTCGGACTTCCCAACAACGGCGAGACGGCTATCTCAGCTTTTCCAATTCTTCACGACACGATTCGGAAAAACTCCGCAGAGGATCAATTGCCTTTGCGGTGATCATTGGACGGAGGTCGGCAAATGTCATATTTGGCTCTGGGTATGATCGTACAATCAGTTGCGCGACTTTTTCTGCCTCTTCGATTACCTTTAGCGACGATAGTGAGCGCATTTGACTGATCAGAGCGTAGAGGGCAACAAGCCTCGTTAGATCAGGTGTGTTGGTAGTGATCGAGTCGATGTATTCCTTTGAAGCTTCATCAACGAATTCACGATAGAGTTCTTGCCTGCGACTCTTGTCGTTGAGGAACACCTGCGCCCTGAGCTGGGTACTTTGACCGAGCCACGAGCTGAGAAAGGACGTTAATCCCCCAACGGCAGAACCGGAGAGCGCGGCGAGGGCGGGGAGGTACGTGGGGTTCATAATTGATTTGCTCTTAGGGCAGCGCGCTTGGACAATCTGTGCAAAAAGAACCCGTCATGTGTACGCTGACACAGAAGATCCGCCGCGGAATCGTTTATTTGCATATCTTTGTTTAGAGAATCGCCCTGACGACGCCACCATCCACTCTCAGTGCTGCCCCGTTGGTCGCTGAAGACAGTTCACTGGCCACGTAAGTGACCAGCGCTGCAACCTCATGCACGGTGGCAAAGCGCTTCAGCAGAGACGACGGCCGCACATGTTCGAAGAATTCCTGCTCGATTTCTCCCTTCGATTTGTTCTGCTGTTTTGCTATCGCCTCGACAAAGCTGCCGACACCTTCCGACTCCGTCGGACCGGCAAGAATGCTGTTTGCAGTCACGCCGGTTCCGGCTACCGACTCCGCGATCCCTCGCGCCACGGCAATCTGCGCCGTCTTCGTCACTCCGTAATGCACCATTTCCGCCGGAATCTGCACACCTGACTCGCTCGAAATGAAAAGAATGCGGCCCCAGTTCCTCTTTAACATTCCCGAGAGGTAGTGTCGCGCCATTCGCACTCCGCTCATTACGTTGATCTCAAAGAAGCGGTACCAGTCGGCATCTGGAATTTCGGTAAATGGCTTGGGCTCGAAGATTCCGACATTGTTCACCAACACATCCACCTCGGGAAGCCGCGCAATCACTACCTCTGCCCCGACTGAAGCTGAAAAATCCGCCGCAATGCCGTCGACCTTAGCCGTACCGGCATGCGATCGGATTGCCGCCATCGCCGCATCCACGCGCTCTTGCGTGCGTCCATTCACGTAGACATGCGCACCCTCGATTGCGAGCGACTGAGCTATCGCAAACCCGATCCCTGCAGTCGATCCCGTTACCAGCGCAACCTTTCCAGCCAGTTTCAAATTCACATCGCCCTCCACAACAAGCGATCGTTCCTTGCAGGTGAGTTGGTTCCTGTAGAGGCGGTTGGAACTTTCGTGACTATGGCGCGCGCCGCACTCCCTTTTTCAGGCCAAACGTGTGCAGAATATCCAAGGCAAATTCGCTCGCGACATTGTAGCCACTGCCGATTTCTGCCTGCGACAACACATTGTATGCACCCCCTCTCCAAATGTTGTGTTGACCCGGCAGCCATGTGTTGTACAGCACGCCAGCCGCGAACGCCCCGCCGTACATCGGCACTTGTGGCCGAAGGTAGTGCTCACTTCGGTCATAGGCTACAAAGTTTCGCGATATAGCGTGGCGCGTGCGAGGCCAGGACCCCTCGCAACGGCAAAAGTCGTACCGAGGCTCATACCCAAGCAGAGCATTCCCTCCCGACAATATGCTGTTCTGAACTACGAACTCTCCGTACCGCGCCGCGTAACGTTTGCCGTAGCCAACAGAACCGCCACCCCAATCGCGGGGCTCACCACGTGCCTGGTCAAGTCCAGCTGAAAACGCCCTCGCTACATAAGATCCGGCGGTGAGGAACGTCTGCCGCACATAAATCTGCCCTCGCTGGGCATTCGATAACGTTTCGAGTTGCCCCTGCACCGGAATATATGGACCAATGATCCACTCTATTGGCAGCCGTTCGAGCCGCGCAGTTTTCGAAGGCACATTGACTTGCAGCGTCGGGTTCTCTGGATATTTGTCAGCGGCCGTCTGCGCTATTCCGGGCGAAACCGCGAGACCAAATCCGAAAAGCACTAGAAACGAGATGCCCTTGTCTATGCGCTTGTGTTGCCGGCCCAGTTCCAGTAATCTGCTTTTAGCTTCCTGCCGTTTTCCCATTCTTGAGCCCATTGATCAGAGTTTGTTTAAGCCGTCAAAGGCAGCTACTTTGTACGCTTCGGCGAGCGTTGGGTAGTTAAAGACTACATCTCGGAAATATTCGACTGACCCGCCGTAGAAGAGTACCGCTTGACCAATGTGGATGATTTCAGTCGCACGCTGTCCTAGAGCATGCACGCCAAGGAGTTTATGGGTTCCCGGATCGAAAAGCAGTTTCAGCATCCCGGCTTCATCGCCGAGCATCATGCTCTTGGCAAGCTCAGAGTACCTTGCGATTCCCACCTCATATGGAATTTTATTGGCGGTTAGTGTTTCTTCCGTCTGGCCAATCATGGAGATTTCCGGAATGGTATAAATCCCGTAAGGAAAGAGATCGGGCGTGTGTTCGAATGGAATTCCAAACATGTGACAGGCCGCCAGCCGACCCTGCTCCATCGATGTGCTGGCCAGTGCTGGGAATCCAATAATGTCGCCAGCCGCGTAGATATGGGGAACGTCGGTTTGAAAGAACTGATTTACTTTCAACCTTCCGCGCGGGTCCGCTGCCAGTCCTGCAGCATGCAGGCCAAGCTGGTCGCCATTGGCTTGGCGGCCCACCGCATAAATGAGCGCATCGGCCTGGATTTTCTTGCCACTCTCCAGATCGACAACAACACGATCGCGCACTGGGTCGATCCCGACATGTGTCACCTTTTCCGCCAACCGAAATGTGACCCCAAGCTGGCGCAAGTGGTAGGAAAGTGCTTCAACGATTTGTCGATCTACAAATTCAAGAACGGTC
>Ga0210384_10007587_pt1 | contig 11426 bp, 8 predicted proteins | sample IncBWH2MmetaG_FD_160574 | JGI IMG/M metagenome (GOLD analysis project Ga0210384, IMG submission 160574) | Forest soil microbial communities from Barre Woods Harvard Forest LTER site, Petersham, Massachusetts, United States - Inc-BW-H-2-M | ecosystem: Environmental > Terrestrial > Soil >...
GACCGTGTCAGGAAAAGGCTGCCAACGGGCGAGCGACTCTGGAAGCGAACGCACTTCGGCGTCGGTTGGCGAGAAGCCGAGACGCTCCCCGAAGCCGCGCACCACGGATTGCAGGACATCGCGATAGCGCAGATATTCTCCTCGTTCGGCCGAGGCTTCCAGTTCGGAATACAACTCCAGAAGGGCGGAGTCCCCGATTCTCCTGTCGTGTGCAGCGAGGATCGGACGAAAAGCGGAAAAGATGCCGGTTTCCCAGTCGATCATAGTGCCGTAGCAGTCGAAGGTCAGAATTTTGAAGCGGGTCAGGTCGAGCATGGGATTGGGATAATCAGTAATTAGTCCTCAGTTCTCGGTTCTCAGTGGTTAGAACTTTTCCTGACGGGTGCTTACTGGCACGGCATCGGCTGGTTTTTCCGGTTCGGGCACGTCCGACGAGGAAGCGGCCGCGGGCTGCTTCTTTTCCAGGAATTTTGTCGAGTTCAGCAGCGGACGGCTCAACGAAGAGTTGTATCCGGTCCAAGGGCCCTCTACGGCCGCCTCGCGTTCGAAGTGCGCCCGCATGCTTTCCATCTTGGAATCGAGATTATCGAGGTAGTGCAGCATCAGGGCTTCCGGAAACATGGGCAGCTTCGGCGAACCGAATTCGTATTCCCCGTGATGGCTGATGATAAGGTGCTCTACCAGAATCTTAAGCTCCTGCGGAAAGTCAGGGAAGTGGGCAAGTTTGGCTTGGAGCATTTCCAGTTCGATGATCATGTGCCCGAGCAACTGGCCGCGCGTGGTGTAAGAAAAGGAGCGGTTGTAAGTGAGTTCGTGAATTTTGCCGATATCGTGCAGGAAGGCGCCGGTGAGCAGCAGATCGCGATTGATCAGCGGATAATTTCGGCACAAGAGGTCGCAGGAACGGAAGAGCGAGACCACGTGATCGAGCAATCCGCCGATGTAGGCGTGATGCAAAGTCTTGGCGGCGGGAGCATTGCGGTAGGCTTCAGCAATTTCCGGATCGGCCATGAAGGCTTCCACCAGTGACTTGAGATGGGGATCGCGAAAGGAGGCGACGAAAGTTGCCAGGGTCTGCCACAGTTCGCCGATGTCTTTGCTGGTCTTGGGCAAATAGTCGGAGAAGTCGATCTCCGACTCGCCCAGGCGGCGAAGTTTGTGAATAGTGATCTGGAAACGGTTCTTGTATTTGTTGAGCAGGCCCTTGACCTTGACGAAATCGTCCTGCTCGAAGGCGTCGATCGCGTCTTCGACGTTGTCCCACATCTTGGCATCGAGTTGGCCGGTGCGATCACCGAGGATCAGCGCCAGGTAGGGTTCCCCGGTCTTTTTCGGTTTTACCTGTTTGGAAACGACCACGAAACTCGAAGTAATGACTTTGTTCTCGTGGTGGCAACAATCGGACAGGAAGAATTCCTTCATGCGGATGGCCAAGCTTAAACTAAAACAGGCCTAATTTTTTCTTCTTTTTGAGTTCCTTCGCGCCGGGGTCCTTGGACGCGGTTTCTACCGGCTTGGTCTGGTTGGGGCTGGCGCCAGAATCGACGTAGCCGGGATAGACATCGATGTATGCGTCTTCGCGGAGCTTGGTTAGATATTCCCGCAGCGCCGGCTGCAACTTCTGCATGTAGATCGCGTCCTGGATTCGCGGCGCTACATCGGCCAGGGCCGGCACGCCAGCGTTGTGATGCTCGGTGACCTTGAGGATCACGAATCCCTGCTTGGTTTGGATGGGATCGGATACGTCGCCGGGCTTCATGGTGAAGGTCTTGTCCTCGAGTTGCTTGGCCAGAGCGCCGCGTTTGAATTCACCGAGGTCTCCGCCCTGAGCGGCGGTGGGGCCATCGGAGTTTTTCTTGGCGACATCTTCGAACTTGGCGCCATTGTGAATCTGGGCAAGCAGGTCGACGGCTTTTGCTTGCGCCGCTTGAAGGCGGTGATCGGCGTCGGTGGAATCGTTGGGCTTGGGATCGGTCGAGATGAGGATCTCGCTCAATCGAATCGTCTCCGGCCGCTCCAATTCGCTCTTATGGTCGTCGTAAAATTTCTGCTCCTCGTCTTTGTTGATCACCAGCCTGGAGCCGACCTCTTTGCCGATCACTTGCTGGGTGATGATCTGATTGCGCAGGTTCTGCTTGAAATCCTCGAATGAGATTCCCTGGGATTGGGCAGCTTTTTCCAGCTCCTCCATGGTGTCGAGCTTCATGTCCTTGCGCATCTCGTCCAGCTTCTTGATAACTTCAGTATCGGCGGTGATACCCAGATCCTTGCCCTTTTCCAGTAACAATTGCTGATCGATCAGGTCGCGGAGCACATCCTTGTCGCGCTCGGTCACGATCTTGTCAACGTTGACCGGGTCCTGCTGCTGAACTTCTTTTCTCAGCTCTTCTCTACCGTGCTGGTATTCGGTTTGCGTAACAATCTGGTTATTGACGCGCGCGACGATCTGTTCGATTACCGTGTCGTCCGCCCGAAGAAGGGCGGACAAAGCAATCACGGAAGCCAATAAAAAATAGGGGAGAAGTCTTCGCATTTTGACCTGCATAAATTGTACCTCCGGAGGTCCGCACACCGCTACCGCCAGTCCTGCTATCATAATCGGTTTTCGCCCCACGGGTGGCGGGCGAATGGCGGCATGAGAGGAGATTCGAATGAAGCTCACTGCCTATTTCATTTTCGCACTATTCTTGGGAGTGACGGGTATTCCAACGAAGGCACAAAAGAATGAGGCGCTGCCGGATCTGGCGCAACTGGAGAAGATGGCCAGCCGTTTCGCGCCGACGCCGCTGCGGGTGGATACTTCGAGACTTTCCTCCGGCGATCGGCAGGCGCTGGCGAAGCTGATCGAGGCTGCGCGGATTCTGAACGACGTTTTTATGCAGCAGATGTGGGACGGGAACCTGGCGCTTTATTACCGGTTGCAGAAAGACACGACGCCGCTGGGCAAGGCGCGGCTGCATTATTTTTGGATCAACAAGGGGCCGTGGTCCGACTTGGATGATTACAAGTCTTTTTTGCCGGGCGTGCCGCCGCGCAAACCGTTGGGCGCGAACTTCTATCCTGAGAGCATGACCAAGGACGCGTTCGAAAACTGGCTGGCGCAGTTGTCGCCAAAGGAGCAGGAACAGGCGAAGAGCTTCTTTACCGTGATTCGCTGGCGAGAAAATAGCAAGCCGCCCAACAGTTTGTTAGCAATTCCGTACAGCCAGCAATATGCGGATAACCTCACGCGGGCGGCAAGTCTGCTTCACGAAGCGGCGGGGCTGACCGACAATGCGTCGCTGAAGAACTTCCTGAACCTGCGGGCGGACGCTTTCCTTTCGAACGACTATTACGAAAGCGACATGGCGTGGATGGATCTAGACGCGCCGCTGGATATCACGATCGGCCCCTACGAAACCTACAACGATGAACTTTTCGGCTACAAGGCTGCTTTCGAAGCCTACGTGAATCTGCGCGACGATGAGGAGACGGCCAAGCTATCGGTTTTCACGCGGCACCTGCAGGAGATCGAAAACAATTTGCCGATCGATCCGCAGTACCGCAACCCGAAGCTCGGTGCGGGAGCGCCGATCCGCGTGGTGGACCAAATCATCAGCGCTGGCGATGGCGCTCACGGAGTGCAGACTGCCGCTTACAATTTGCCCAACGACGACCGAGTCGTGCAGCAAAAAGGCAGCAAGCGGGTGATGCTGAAGAATGTGCAGGAGGCGAAGTTCCGCAGCGTGTTGCTACCCATCGCACGGCGGACGTTGTCGCAATCGGCGATGGTCGATGTCAGCTTCGAGCCGTTTTTTACTCACATCCTGGCGCATGAATTGATGCACGGGCTGGGGCCGCATCAGATCAAGGTTCAGGGACGCGATACCACACCTCGCGAAGAGTTGAAAGAGTTGTATAGCGCCATTGAAGAACCGAAGGCCGATGTGACCGGGCTCTTCGCCCTGCAATACATGATGGATCATGCAAAGGAGATGGGGTTGGGTAAGGCGCTGCCTTCCGATGCGGCGGCGCAGCGGCAGCTTTACACCACCTACCTGGCGTCGGCTTTCCGCACGTTGCGTTTCGGCCTGAACGATGCTCACGGAAAAGGGATGGCCATCCAGTTCAATTATCTGATGGACAAAGGCGCGTTTCTCCAGAATGCAAACGGTATTTTTTCGGTGGATGTTGCGAAGATGAAGGCCGCTATTGCCGACCTCGATCACGATCTTCTGACCATCGAAGCTGAGGGCAATTATGCGGGCGCGAAGAAGTTGCTGGACGAACTCGGCGTCATGCGCCCGGCTTTGCGGAAAGCTCTGGACAGTTTGGAGGGGATCCCGACCGACATCGAGCCCATCTTCGTGACCGCCGATGAACTGGCGCCGACTGCGAAGGTGGAGTTAAAAGCCGCTCCGAAGAAGAAGAAGGGGAGCAAGTAGTCCTGCGCTGGCGGGGATGGACCGTGACACGCTTGTCATGCCGAGCGCAGCGAGGGATCTTGGTTAATGCTGTAGCGACGATACGGATGGCGCTGGCAAGAACCAGAACCCTCGCTTTGCCCAGGATGACAATCTGTACTGAGATGCGCAGCTTGTGAACCTGATCTACGATCGAGCGGCGTCTTAATGGAAAAAGAAACGGCACGCATCGAAGCTTTTTCTGATGGCGTGTTCGCGATTGCCATCACTCTACTGATCCTGGAAATAAAGATCCCGAGCGCCGGGAGTGGAGATCTCTCCAAGCAACTTCTGCGCCAGTGGCCTTCCTATGTTGCCTTTGTGATCAGCTTCGCTTTTATCGGGATCATGTGGATCAATCACCATCGCCTGTTCACTCACATCAAGCGGTCAGACAACGGGCTGCTGTTTTTGAACCTCCTGCTCTTGCTTGGGGTGTGCGCCGTTCCGTTTCCTACGGCCGTGCTGGCGCAACATCTCAACCAAAATGACCAGCGGGCGGCGGCGATTCTGTATCACGGAACTTACTTCGCCATCGCGATCTTCTTCAACATCTTGTGGCGATATGCGAGCCGTCATCTGCTGGGCAAGGAGGCGGATGCGCACGCTGCCGGCAAGATCTCAGCTCAGTATGCGGTCGGCCCGCTGCTCTACCTGGTTTGCGTTGCCTTGGCATGGGTGAACGTGCCGGTGAGTTTGCTGCTGAATATTGGATTGGCGGTTTTCTTTGCGCTGCCGCCACATCGAGCTGTGCGCGCCACGGAGAGGTGAAGTCAGGCTTCTTCGATTATCCAAGAAACAAAACGCCCACCGTTCCGCAGCGTTCGCAACGACAGCTTGGCTATTTCTTGTCTTTATCTTTATCGCCGTCCTTGGCTTCGATCGAGATTAGTTCCACTTCAAAAACGAGAGTGGCGTTGGGTCCGATGTCGCCGCCCTGCCCCCGTTCGCCGTAAGCCAGGTCAGACGGAACGAAGAGTTGCCACTTCGATCCCACGGGCATCAGTTGGAGGGCCTCGGTCCAGCCTTTGATCACTCCGCTTACAGGGAAGGTCGCGGGTTGGCCGCGCTTGTATGAGCTGTCAAATTCTTTGCCGTCGATGAGCGTTCCCCGATAGTTGCAGACAACGGAATCGCTGGCGCTTGGCTTCGGTCCCGTGCCCGAGGTTATGATTTTGTATTGCAGACCGCTGGGCAGCGTGACCACACCATCTTTCCCTTTGTTCGCGGTCAGGAATGCGTCTCCTTCCTTCTTATTTGCTTCCGCGGCCTGTTGCATCTTTTCCTGCTGCTTCTTCCGCATATCGGCCTGAAGTTCCGTGAGTACGGCGCGCTCTTCCTCTTCTGAAAGCAGCATCTTGCCGCCAGCCAGGGCATCCTGCAAGCCCTGCTGCACGACTTTCGGGTCGATGTCTACGCCCTGCCGGTGCAGAGTTGCCCCGACATTCATCCCAATGGCGTAACTGACTTTGTCTTTTTGCGTTTTGAAGGCTGAAGCGCTCTGAGATTCCGGCGCAGGCGCTGGTTTAGGGTTCGATGCCGGAGTCTGCTGCGCCAGGACATTCCCGAGCAGCATCGTCCCACCGGCTATTGCGATTAAGGCCGTGGTGAAAGATTTTTGCATGATGTATTGTGACACTGGCCTGCGAGGCTAGGCAAACTGGTGTTTCCTGGCGTCCAGGCCGGCTTGTCGAGGGTGGGCCCTTGGCTTTTCAACCGACGGAGGGATAAATCTCATCAGCGATCCAGTAGTTTGCCAGAACCAATGCAAAGAGAGTTCCCGCCAACCAAAGTGCTAAACGCCAGCGTTTCCAGACAAGGCAAAGGGATGAGCGCTGCAATGGGATGTCCACGAAATAGGCGGCACAGTAGCAGGCATTGGCCAGCAACGCCAGCACCGAGAAGAGTAAGAGGGAGGACAGTGACGTGGCCGGGCGAAAATGAGGCCACGTCACTGCGAACCACACAACCACTACTATGGTGAGAACCAAGTTGTAGACGAGACGCCTGGGCTCCCAAAATCGGATTGCATCGGCTAGGCATTCTCGAAACCAGCGCGAGGGCGAATTCCCGAGATTTCCTGATGCAGAGTGAGGTGCTGTCTCCATAAAAGCGGCCTCTCTTAAAGATTTCGAGTCAGGGCAAGCGCGGTCACGTCATTCTCCGCCGGAGCGGCGCCCATGAACTGCTGCACCTGGTCAAGAACCGAGATGCAGAGGTCTTTCGCGCTTGCCGCCTGAGATTGCTGAAGCGCCTCTTTCACTCGTTGCAATCCAAACTCTTCGGCCTTGCGCTTGCCCTCGACAATTCCACGCGAAGCCAGAAGAAGCGCGGCGCCCGGTTCGAGGGCGACCATAGCGGCATCCGAGGTCATGTGGGAAAACAGTCCAAGCGGCAGGCCGGTGGCAGCCAGTTCGCCGACGCCGGTGTGATCGCGCAGCAGCCCTGGAGTATGGCCAGCGTTAAAATAGCAAACCAAGCCCAGACCTTCGTCGTAGCATCCGGCGAAGGCCGGACAAGAGCGGACTCCCTCCGCGGCGTTCAGAACCGACCGGTTCAATTGCAGAGCTAACTCCATCATCGCATTGGCTTCATTGATATCGCTGCGCGCAAACAACTCAGCCCCCACGGTTCGGAAAACATGCTGAACGGCGGACACGATGGCGCGAGTGTCCTCCAGACCGCCGGCGGCATCGAGCAGGCCGAACAGCACGCGACTGGGGCTAACACGGACGAGATCATAAAAGTCGCCAGCCATGCGTTGACCGTAGTAGACCGTCGTCAATTCCGCCCCGTGGAGTTCCAGAACGTCAGCGTGAAACGGATCGCCGATAGGAGCAGGTAGGGGCTGTTCTAGGGCACTCATGGGCAATCGAGCCGAGAAGTTATCACAGAACCCGGACAAAAACCAATCAAAAAACTGCGTTGGGGGCGGGCTCACTAAGGAATAGATCGACAGGAATCGAGCGGATTCCAGCCGGAGCGGGTCTCAAAAGGGTCGCCTTCCGCTAATTCCCGTATTTGCTGATGAGATATTTCCCCACTTCGCCTTCCAGTTGGCCGTAATTGGAGTGGATGGTGACCCGGAGAGCGGCTTCGGTTGAACTCCCTTGTCCAAGCCTTTCGAGGATGCGTTGCAGATCGCTCATGCCGTATGTATCGCTGATGTATTGCACCGCGGCGAGTGATTCTTCATAGGCCACCGTGGCCTGGGTTCCGGAAAACTGCATGAAACTGCCTTCCAGGGCGTTGAGCGGAATTTCACGCTGGGTGCGGAATAACTCAGCCAGGAGCTGTCCGTGGGATAGCTGCTTGGGTTCGACTGCTTGGGCAATGCCCTCGTTGAGCCATTGCGGACAGCGTCCGCCCGAAAGCTGGCTGATAAAGGAGTGCGCGAGTTCGTGCTTGAGCACGCGGGCCAGTTCGGGCGTGACTGAAGTCAGGCCGTTGATCGGGATGCGCAACTTCCCATCATAAACCGCGCCGCTCCACGAGGGCGCCTGGGTAACGTCAAAGAAGGACTGCTCGGTATAGAGTACGACAGGAATGCTATTGCGGGGAGCGATGCCGAACTCACGCACCAGGTCATCGTATTCCGATTCCAGAGTCGCAACCAGCTGGCCCCGCAGGGTTTCCGATGTCTGCTTGCCTTCGTATTTCAGCATGAAGTGGCTGCTTTCATGCTGCGTATAGTTGGCCTCGGCCGTGGTGTCGCGTTGCGCTTTCTCCAGGTATTTTTGCACCGTGGCATCGGGGCGAAGGTCTAAAGAATGTTTCCAGGTGCGTATGGCGTCCGCAGTGTGGTCGGCGGCAAACTGGACGTATCCGAGAACCGTTAGCGCATCGGGTGAGTCTGGGGCAGCCCGGACGGCGCGTTCGGCGTAAGGCAACGCTTCAGGGGCATTTCCGGTTCTTACTAGTAGCGCGGCATAGTAGTTCAGGATGGTGGGGTTCTGGGAGTCGAAACGCAACGCGGCTTCGAAGTAGGCGCGGGCTTTGGCAACATTTCCGTGCTCGAATTCTTGCTTGCCTGCGATGAAGTAGCCGGCAGCGGTCGCGGGGCCGTTCCCGGCTTGTTCGAGAGCGGAGAGCGCATCGGCATCGACCCGACCGTCCTGGATTATTTTGCCGATGAGTGCAGGGTCATTTTTCAGATTGTCGGCGGGCGCAAACTCTGGCAGAGCATCCGCTTCGGAGCTTCCTTCCGGTGGGACAGAAGCGGGAGGAGCCCCGCCGGCATCGATGCGGTCAACCAGCGATTTGGGAATCGCGTAGGTATCGTCGCCGAGGTCGTATTCGATATGGGTGCCGTTATCGCGAACGTGATCGGCCCAGATAGCGCGGCCGTTCTTGAGATGAATGGTTTCCGCGGATGCGCATACCACGACCGCGGCGAGCAGTAAGGCCAAAAACAAGGAGTAGATGACAGGTGTTCGCACTAAGGCGCATTCTAGAAGATGGGAAGTCGCAGGCGTAGGTGACCGGGGTAATCTCAACCATGCGGAGAGGGTTGCTTCCACTAGGCTTATTGCTGGCTTTGACCGCAGGCGCGCTGTCCTGGAGCCAGAACACGGCCAAGCCCGCAGGCGAGCCTGCGGCAAGGGTTTTGGAAAAGACTCCGCCGCTCAATTCCGCCGAGAACCTTTACTTACAACTGCGGACCGTCGGACTGAGCAAGTCGCGCGTCTTTCGGTTGCGCGATGTCTCCATTGATCGTGCGGCCTTTCACATCACTCTGAATGACGGCACGATCGCATTCACCGAGGATGTCGCGGGCCGGGTTACGGGGGCCTTTTTTGAGGGGGACGGAGATATTTTGTTGCCTCCTCCTAACCAGTATGAGCGCGCCTCGATGGCCTTGTTTACCGGCGGAGCGATTCTCGAAGAAAGGTTTGTAACCGCCTACTTCCGCTTCAATGACGATACTTTCGCCGAGTTGCGGCCGTCGCTGGTGGCATCGGATGAGGGTGAGGCGTTTGTCACGCAGTGGAATGACACCGCTCACAGCCTCGCGGAAGGTGATGCCCTGCGCCTGCTGATGACCCTCAGCCGGTTTCTCCCGGTTCGCGGTCAAGCGGTCGAGAGTGCTGCAACGCCGGCTGGATCCGGAGACCAGCAAGACCAGTTTTTGCACGTTCGATTGCAAGGGCTGAACCTGGGAATTTTCGATCTTTTTTTTGATTCGAGCGCGCCCGAGCAGATATGGGCCGGACAGTTGAAAACAATCGAGGGAGCCAGCTACTACGATGTCTGGACTTCCTTCTCCTCTGCAAAACCCAACGGGAACGCAGAAGCCGTAAACGCGACGCTCGGTGAGGGTGGCAAACCCGACGCAATCGCGATATCCCACTACAAGATTCGTGCGGCAATCAAGCCGCCCACTCAAATCGATGCGGAAGCCCTGTTGCAATTGGAAGTGCGGCAGGGCGGCCAGCGAGCGGTCGCGTTCGAACTATCGCGATCCCTTACGATCACCCAGGTGGAAGCCGACGGACATCCAGTCGAGTTCATCCATAATCCGGCAATCGAGGGAACTCAACGGGCGCGGCAAGGAAACGACCTGGTGGCCGTTGTCTTCCCCGAAGCCTTGCGGACGGGACAAAAACTGGAACTGCGCTTTGTCTATGGAGGCGAAGTACTCTCGGAAGCGGGAAAGGGACTGCTCTACGTTGGCGCACGCGGCACGTGGTATCCAAATCGTGGGCTTGTCATGTCCAATTTTGATTTGGAATTTCGCTATCCCGCAGGCTGGACCCTGGTCGCTACCGGCAAATGGACCGAGGACTCTGTCTCCAACCCTGACGATCATAGTATCGGCGCGGGTTCGACACCAGGCGAACAAATGAGCCACTGGGTTTCCGAACGACCCATTCCAATTGCCGGATTCGATTTGGGGAAGTATGAACGCGTGGCAGCACACGCGGGTGACGTTACGGTGGAGGCCTACGCAACATCAGGAGTCGAACGCGGGTTCCCGGAACCAGAGGCCAGAGGCACGATTCCCGCCGCGCCCCGCCCGGGTCTATCTCGACTTCCAGGGACGGTCTTGGCTTCAGCGCCTTCTCCTGCCCGGAATGCGCAAATGGTCGCAGCCTCTTCCGCCCACGCCATCGAATTTTTCTCCCGCCGCTTTGGCCCCTTCCCCTATGGCGATCTGAAGTTGGTCCAAATGCCGGGCGGGTTAAGTCAAGGTTGGCCCGGGTTGATCTTTCTCTCCAGCATGGCTTTTCTGACCACAGAAGAAAAGTCGGCGCTGCATTTGTCTCCACTTGAGCGGACCCTCATCAGCCAGGTGGTTTCCCATGAGACCGCTCACCAATGGTGGGGTGATCTGGTGATGTGGAGCGGTTACCGCGATCAGTGGATCGCCGAGGCTCTGGCGAATTACAGCTCGTTGATGGTGCTCGAATCAGAGAATCCCGCGCAATTTCGTGCGGTCATGGAGAAGTTCAAGGATGACCTGCTGGAAAAAAACAAAGCCGGCGTCCGCTTGATGGAAGACGGCCCCGTAACTCTTGGCACCCGGCTTTCCTGCTCACAATTCCCCGGCGGCTACGAAGCTATCAGCTATGGGCGCGGCACATGGCTGTTTCACATGCTGCGCTTTATGCTGCGCGATGCAGAGCGGACAAGCGTCGCCGCAGCGCGTGGCGACGGCAAGTCCGGAGATGAGCTTTTCGTGCGAGTACTCCGGCGGATTAGAGATCGTTATCAGGGAAAATCCATTACGACCCGCGAGTTGTTGCAGGCCTTTGAGGAGGAGTTGCCGCCCTCTCTCTGGTATGAGCATCACAAGTCACTGGACTGGTTCTACCAAGGATGGGTGAATGGAACGGCGATTCCGCACTTTGAATTGCGCGGCCTCAAGTACTCCGACAACCCCGCCTCAACCACAATCAGCGGCGTGATCCTGCAAAAGGATGCGCCTGACAATCTCGTGACCTCCGTCCCGTTGTACGCAACGGTCGCAGGCAGAATGGTCCT
>Ga0210384_10007590_pt1 | contig 11420 bp, 11 predicted proteins | sample IncBWH2MmetaG_FD_160574 | JGI IMG/M metagenome (GOLD analysis project Ga0210384, IMG submission 160574) | Forest soil microbial communities from Barre Woods Harvard Forest LTER site, Petersham, Massachusetts, United States - Inc-BW-H-2-M | ecosystem: Environmental > Terrestrial > Soil >...
CCAGACCCCTAAAGCTCGGACCACATCCGGACCAGGTTGTGGTACTGGCCCGTGAGCCCCAGCACCGCCTCCACGTCGCCCACCTGTTCGCGCAGCGCCTGGATGTTCTGGTCCAGCTCGAACAGCATCTGGCGCCGGGCGGTGTCGCGCACCAGGCTCTGCACCCAGAAGAACGAGGCCACGCGCGCGCCGCGCGTGACCGGGTGCACGCGATGCAGGCTGCTGGACGGATAGAGCACCAGGTCGCCGGCAGGCAGCTTCACCGCGTGCGTGCCGTAGGTGTCGACGATCTCCAGCTCGCCGCCGTCGTACTCGTCGGGGCCGGCCAGGAACAGCGTGCACGACAGGTCGGTGCGCATCTGCAGCGTGGTGCCCGGCACCGAGCGGATGGCGCCGTCCACGTGCGGGCCGTAGTGCTCGCCGCCCTCGTAGCGGTTGAACAGCGGCGGCATGTGGCGCAGCGGCAGCGCCGCCGACATGTACAGCGGGTTGGCCAGCAAGGCCTTCAGCACCACGCGGCCCAGCTCCTGGCCCACGGGCGCGAACTCGTCGAGCTGGCGGTTGCGCTTGACCTGCGCGCCCTGCGCCCCCACCGTGGCGCGGCCGTCGACCCAGTCGGCGGCGTCGAGACGGCCGCGCAGGTCGGCCACCTGCCCGCGGGTGAGGACTTCAGGGACGTGCAGCAGCATGGGTCAGAACTTCAGGTTGAGCGAGACCAGTCCGTTGCGTTCGGCGCCCGGCGTGTAGCGCGAGCCGCCGTTGTTCAACGACTGCAGGTACTTGCGGTCGAACAGGTTGTAGACGTTCAGCTGCACCTGGGCGTTCCTGGTGATGTCGACCGACGCCATCGCGTCGGCCACCCAGTAGGCCGGGGCCAGCAGCAGGTTGGACGTCTGTGCCGCGGTGGCGCTGCTGCGGGCCGACGTGTCGGCGTAGCGCATGCCGCCGCCCACCGTGATGCCCAGCGGCAGCCTGGCCGTGACCCACGACGTGAACGTGTTGACCGGCGAGAAGACGATCACGCCGCCCTGGCTGGCGGGTGCCGCCGCCAGGATCTTCGAGTCCATGTGCGAGTAGCCGATGCTGACGCTCATGTCCTTCGTGACGTGGCCCACCAGGCCCAGCTCGACGCCCTGGACGCGGCGCTTGCCCACCTGCGAGTACGTGGGCACCGTGGCGCCGTCCGAAACCAGCTCGTTCCTGTTCTCGCTGCGATAGACCGCGCCGGTGGCCAGCAGGTCGCCGCCGAGCAGGTCCCACTTGCTGCCGAACTCGATGTTGCTGCCTTCCTGCGGCTTCAGCCCGGCCTGGGCCTGGCTGCTGGCCTGGCTGGACAGCGCGAAGTTGGTGCCGGCCGGGGGCTGCTTCGAGTCGGAGTACGTCGCGTAGACGCTGCCGTTGCGCGCGGGCTTGTAGACCGCGCCCACCTTCCAGCTCCACAGCTGGCCGGTGAGGCCCAGCGGCGCGTTGTTGGCGAGCGAGGCCGGCGTCGCGCCCGAGGCCGCGGTGTACGTGGCGCCGCTCGTGTCGGTGTGGTACTTGTCGAAGCGCAGGCCGCCGTTGAGCAGGAGATCCTTCGTGACGTTGAGCGTCTCGAAGGCGTAGGCCGAGGCGGTCAGCGTGCTGCCGATCGTCTGCGTGCCCATGTACGCGGGCATCGCGAGCACGTCACCCGGGTTCGGGTCGTACAGGTTGGCCGCGCCGGTGGCCGGGGTCGCGCCCGACACCGTGACGGGCGTGGCCGTCTTCTGGCGTTCGTAGCTCAGCTCGACGCCGCTGGACAGCGAGTTCGCCAGGCCGAAGGCCTCGAAGGTCGAGGCCAGGTTGGTCTGGTGGGTGAGGATCTCGTTGTCCTGGTGGCGGCCCTGGCGCGAGCGCGCCACGAAGTAGCCAGACGGATCCGCGGTCGTGGCGGTGACGGCGTTGACGCCCGTGACCACCACGTCCTCCACCGTGCGGCCGATGCGCGTCGTGTTGCGCAGCGTGACGCCCCTGGCGAGGTCGCTCTCGAGCCTGGACGTGAGCATGTCCATCTTCACATGGTCGAAGTCGCTGGCCAGGCCGTAGTAGTTGCCCGGGTCGACGGCCGGGCCCGGCTTCTGCGCCGGCGTCGTGCCGCTGGCCGCCGCGAAGATGTAGCCCTTGAGGCCGAAGGTGGAGACGCCGCCGTCGGGGCGGTTGTCCTGCTGCACGTGCAGGAGGCTGATCGTCGCGCGCGTGTTCGTGCCCAGGCCGAACGTGGCCGTGGGCGCGACGCCCCAGCGCCTGGCCCGGACCTCGTCGCGGCCGGGCGTGCCGTCGTCCTGCGCCATCAGGTTCAGGCGCAGCGCGCTGCCGGGGAGCGACAGCGGCGTGTTCAGGTCGGCCACGACGCGCTTGCGGTCGGCGCTGCCGGCCATCAGGCTGCCGGTGGCGAAGGCGCCGTCGGCCTGCGCGGTCTTGGAGACCAGGTTGATGTACGCGGACGACGCGCCGCGGCCGATGTCGGAGCCCGACGGGCCCTTGACCACTTCCACCTGGTCGATGTTGAACACGTCGCGCGAGACGGCGCCGAGGTCGCGGATGCCGTCCACGAAGATGCTTTGCGAGCTGTCGAAGCCGCGCAGGTTGATCGAGTCGCCGGTCTGCGTGCTGCCGTTCTCGCCGAGTTGCATGGTGACGCCGGGCGTGTTGCGCAGCGCTTCCGCCAGCGACGTGGCGGCCTGCTGCTGCAGCAGCTCCTTCTTGATGACGGTGATCGTCTGCGGCGTGTCGAGGATGGGCTGCGTGAACTTGGGCGACGAGACGACGTCGGCCTTGTAGTCGTTGTCCTTCTCCGGCGCGGCCTGCACCTTCACGGTGGGCAGCGTCGTCTCCGTGCGGGCCTGCGACGCGGCGGCGGCGGGCGCCGCGGCGGACTGGGCCACCACGGCGCCCGGAAGCGCGAGCGCGGCCGCGGCGAGGGCCGCCGACGAACGATGGCGCGGTTGGCGGGCGGCCGCGTGCTTGCGGCTCTGGATGGGGCTCATGGATCTCTGCTCCGAAAGAGGGCTGGGGACGGCGTGGCTGGCGTCCTGCGGCCCCGTTTCGGCGGGATCCTTCCGGAGATGCTGGCGGGTCGGGGGTGAGCCCGAATCAGATGCGAATGATAACGATTCCCATTAAATAAGTCAACGTCGAGAGACACGCGGCAATGGACGGCCGGCGCGCTACCACAGGAATCGCGCGCGCGACGCCACACCGACGTCCCGCAGACAGCGTATGCTCGCGGCCTTTCCGCACCGAGAGGACGAACTCCACCATGGCAACCGAAGCAACCAAGACCTCCGCTTTCATGAAGGCCCTGAAGCCGAGCCCCGCGCTCGCCGCGATCGTCGGCGCCGAGCCGCTGCCCCGCACCGCCGTCACCAAGGCCCTGTGGGACTACATCAAGGCCCACAACCTGCAGAACCCGGCCAACAAGCGCAACATCCTGTGCGACGCCAAGCTGAAGGCCGTGATGGGCAAGGACGAAGTCACGATGTTCGAGATGACCGGCCTGGTCGGCAAGCATCTGAGCTGATCGCCCGGCTGCCGCGCGCGCCCCTCGCGCGCGGCGCACTTCCCGCGCGGGCGCCCTGCCCGCGGGCTTCCGCGGCCACGGCGCCGTCCGTTCCGCCCCGGAACGCGAGATTCAGGCACGTCGTTTGCCATATGCGGCCGCGCGGCCCGTCGGTATCACGAGATCGTCTCGAAGAGATTGCCGGGTCGGCAATACCTTACCCGGCAGCAGTAGTTTCGACGGGACGCCAGCGGCGCGACCGTGATTTGTTCGATGCTAGCGGGTAGTTCAAATCCGACGCCGTCGACCCGCCGATGATCACGCTGACCGTTGTCGCCCTCTATCTCGCCTGCATACTGGTCGTGCACTTTCGCGGGCGCGTCCGCCACAGTTTCTGGGGCCAGGTATTCGACCATTCGGGCCTGCTCGCCCCGGTCAACGTGTTTCTGTACGCGTTCTCGGCCGTCCCCAACAAGCCCTACATCGCGCAAAGCCATTTCCCCGAACTGGAGCCGCTGCGCCAACACGCCGACGCGATCCGTGCCGAGGGCCTCGCGCTGATGGCCCACGCCCGGATGAAGGCCCCCGACCAGAAGGACGATGCCGGCTTCAACTCGTTCGCCAAGTCGGGCTGGAAGCGCTTCTACCTGAAGTGGTACGGCGATGCCCATCCCTCGGCGCAGCGGCTGTGTCCGCGCACCACGGAACTGCTGGCCGCCATTCCCAACGTGAGCGCCGCGATGTTCGCCACGCTGCCGCCGGGTGCCGTGCTCAATCCCCACAAGGATCCGTATGCCGGCTCGATGAGATACCACCTGGGCCTGGTCACGCCCAACGACGACGCCTGTTATATCGAGGTCGACGGCCAACCTTATAGCTGGCGCGACGGCGAAGGCGTGATATTCGACGAGACCTTCATCCACAAGGCCGAGAATCGCACCGACGTCGAGCGCCTGATACTGTTCTGCGACGTGGCCCGGCCGATGCGATTCGGCTTCGCGCGCCGCTTCAACCACTGGTTCGGCCGCCATGTCGTGGCCGCGGCCAGTTCGCCCAACGAGCCCGATGACCGCACCGGCCTGATCAACCAGCTGTTCTTCCTGTCCGACCGCGCCGGCCAGTGGCGCCGCCGCTTCAAGGCCTGGAACCGCACCGTCTACCAGGCGACCAAGGCCGGACTGGCGCTGGCCCTGCTCGCCGCGCTCATCCTGCCCGGATCGATGCGCACGATCCATCAGGTGATGGCGTCCAAGGCGGCCGGCCACGCCTCGGACGATCGGGGGCGAGCGCAGGCGACATCGGCGAATTGAGGCGGCCGCAAGCGTGCCGACCTCACGCCGAACGGCCCCGGCACGCCCGCCGTTCCGCTACGATTCCGCTCAGGTTCCTCTTCCATCGTCCTGCCCGACGACCGCCCCTTGAGCTCCGAGACCGTCCTCTCCGAACTGCGCCTCACCACCCGTGCCGAGCACGATCGCATCGAGCGCCTCCTGCGCCTGGCCGAGCCCATGCCGATCGAGCGCTACGGCGCGATCCTGTGCGGCTACGACGCCTTCCTGCGCGCCTGGGAGCCGCGCATCCACGCGGCGCTGCCCGAACGCCTCCAGGGCTGGTTCCGTGCGCGCCGCCGCGGCGGCTTCGCCAGCGCCGACGTGGAATGGCTGCGCTCGGAGGCCGGCCTCGAACTGCCGGACATGCGCGCCCATGCGGCCGCCACGCTGCCGCTGGGCGACCTGGCCGCGGTGCTGGGCTCGCTGTACGTGATCGAAAGCGCCACGCCGGGCGGCCGCGCGATCGCGCCGCAGCTCAAGCGCACGCTGGGCCTTGCGCAAGGCCGCGGCGCCAGCTACTTCCACGGCTTCGGCGGCGAGACCGGCGTGATGTGGAACAACTTCCGCGTGCTGGCGGCGCTGGAGGTCGGTGAATCGTCGCGCGCCACCGTGCTGGCCTGCCAGAGCGCCAAGCGCACCTTCGCGGCGCTGATCGAGCTGTTCGCGCCACTGGCGGCCGACGTCGAGACCGCCGCGGTCGAACCCCACGCCGCGCCACAGCGGATCGCGCCCGCGCTGCTGACGGCCTTCGGCGCGGCCGCCCCGCCGGCGCCGCAGGACGACGACCACATCGACCTGCCGGTGGACGACGTGCCCGAGGAAGGCGACACGGTCTTCGACCTGCCGTTCGACGAACCCGCCGGCGGCAACGCCGACACGCAGCCCCTGCCGCTCTGAGTCCCGGCCGGCGAAAGCTCAGCTGGCGCCGCAGCCCGGGCCCTCGAAGGTCCAGGTGCTGACCTTGCCGTTCTCCACCAGGAAGCGCGTGGTGCAGGTGACGGCCGTCGGCTGGCCCACCGGCGTGGTGACGCCCACGCCGCCGCCCACCGAGGTGCGACCGCCGCCGAAGCCGAAACCGCCGATGGAAAAGCTCATCGTGGGCGGCGGCACGGCGCCGTTGCTGACGACATAGGTGAGCCACTTCGCGTTGCCGGCCGGCTCCTCCGCGAACGGCTTGCCCCAGCGGGCGCGCAGGGTGTCCTCGGGGGCGCCCTGCCACTGGCTCAGCGCCTGTTCGTAGGCCGCGCCGTTGGACTGCGGCGCGGCGCAGCCGGCCACGGCGAGCAGCAGGGGCAGCGAATGAATGAGCTTGCAGCGCACGGTCTTCTCCTGTCGTGAACGTTCCTGTGCGAATGATGCACCCTGCGCGGCGACGCGCCTGCACCCCTCCGGCCGCGCCCTTGCCGGCCCGGTTCGCGCCAGGGCTTTATTCATGATGGTTGACCTGCATTAATCATGATGGATAAACTCTATAAATCGAATGTCACGAGGGAAATCCCATGCCACGAGTCTCACGGGCCGAAGCCGAAAGCCATCGCGAACAGATCACCGACGCCTCCGCCCGCCTGTTCCGCGAGCGCGGCGTCAAGGGCGTCAGCGTCGCCGACCTGATGGGGGCGGCCGGACTCACCCACGGCGGCTTCTACGGCCACTTCGAGTCCAAGGACGCGCTGGCCGGGGTGGCCGTGGCGCGGGCATTCGAGCAGTCGGTGGAGAAGTGGCGCAAGCGCGTCGCCGCCAAGCCCGACGACGCCGCGCGCCGCGCGGTGCTGGTCGAGCACTTCCTGGCGACGCAGAGCATCCGCAACGTCGGGCTGGGCTGCCCCACCGTCTCGCTGGCCACCGACGTGTCGCGCGAACCGGTCGGCGCGCCCATCCGCACCGCCTACCTCGACGGCCTCGATGCCCTCGTGCAGATCCTGTCCGAGGTGGAGCCCGGCCCCGACGCGGCCGCGCGCCGCGCGGCCGCGCTCGCCGACTACGCCACGATGGTGGGCGCGCTGCTGCTGGCCCGCGCCACCGAGGGCGCGCCGCTATCGCACGAGCTGCTCGCGGCCGCCCGCGCGCGGCTGCTGCCGGGCGTGCCCCAAGCAACCCCGCCCGCCCCCGCCCCCGCCCCCGCGCGCCACAAGTCCAAGGAAGCCTGAACGTGTTCGCCACCCCCGTCGCCCACTGGTTCGGCCGCCGCGGCATCCACTTCTCGTGGATCGTCATGGGCATCGCCTTCCTCACGATGCTCACCTCCTCGGCCGCGCTGGGCCTGCCCGGCGCCTTCCTGCAACCGCTCAGCAAGGAGTTCGGCTGGACGACCGACCAGATCTCCGGCGCGATCGCGTTGCGCTTCGCGCTGTACGGCCTGATCGGCCCGTTCGCCGCCGTGCTGATGGAGCGCTACGGCCTGCGCCGCATCATCTGCAGCGCGCTGCTGTTCATCGCCACCGGCATGGTGCTGGCCACGCGCATGACCGCGCTGTGGCAGCTGGTGCTGCTGTGGGGCGTGGTGCTGGGCGTGGGCTCCGGGCTCACGGCGCTGGTGCTGGGCGCCACCGTGGCCAACCGCTGGTTCGAGCAGCGCCGCGGCCTGGTGATGGGCATGCTCACCGCCAGCTCGGCCACCGGGCAGCTGGTCTTCCTGCCGATCGCCGCCTCGCTGATCCAGAACCACGGCTGGCGCATCGCGGTCATCCCCGTCTTCACGAGTTGCCTGGTCGTGGCCGGCCTGGCGTTCTGCCTGCTGCGCGACCGCCCGAAGGAGCTGGGCCTGCTGCCCTTCGGCGCCGATCCGGCCCGGCTCGACCCGGCGCCGGCCGCGTGGCGTCCCGGCTTCGCCGAGCCCCTGCGGACGCTGGCCATGGCCTCGCGCAGCGGCGCGTTCTGGGTGCTGTTCGGCACGTTCTTCGTCTGCGGCCTGAGCACCAGCGGACTGATCCAGACGCACTTCATCTCGTTGTGCGGCGACTACGGCCTGGGCGCCGTGCCGGCCGCCTCGGTGCTGGCCACCATCGGCGCCTGCGACTTCGTGGGCACGATCGCGTCGGGCTGGCTGTCCGACCGCTACGACGTGCGCAAGCTGCTGTTCTGGTACTACGGCCTGCGCGGGCTGTCGCTGATGTGGCTGCCGCACTCCACGTTCACCATCGTCGGGCTGTCGCTGTTCGCCGTGTTCTACGGGCTCGACTGGGTCGCCACGGTGCCGCCCACCGTGCGCCTGACCAGCGCCGCGTTCGACAGGCAGCGCGCGCCGATGATCTTCGGCTGGATCTTCGCGGGCCACCAGCTGGGCGGCGCCGTCGCGGCCTATGGCGCGGGCCTCACGCGCACCGTGATGCAGTCGTACAGCCCGGCGCTGTACGCCGCCGGCGCCACCTGCATCATCGCGGCCGCCGCCATCTTCCTGCTGCGCCGGCCGCCGTCGACCCAACCGGCCTGAGCCTGGCGCGGCTGTCATGGCGGGATCGTTTCGCTGCCACTCTCGCCGGGCTTGTCGCCTCCCCCCAGCAGCTCGCCGATCGCGCGCAGGTCGTCGACACGGTCGCAGATCGCCTTGAGCGCCATCAGGATCGGCGTGCCCAGCAGCAGTCCCCAGACGCCCCACAACCAGCCCCACGCGAGCACGCCGACGAAGACGACGACGGCGTTCAGGCTGCTGGTGCGGCTGGTGAGCCAGGGCGTGATGATGTAGCCGGAGATGACGTGCAGCACGATCGAGACGCTGCCCACGGCCGCGGCCATCTGCAGCGTGCCGAACTGCAGCAGCGCGACCACCGCGGAAGTGCCGCAGATCACCACCGTGCCCACGTAGGGCACCAGGTTCATCACGCCGGCCAGCACGCCCCAGGCCGCGGCGTTGTTGACGCCCAGCGCCCAGAACGCCAGCGCCGTGGCCAGGCCCACCACCACGCTCGTGAGCAGCTGCACCAGCAGGTAGCGCTGGATCTGCTGGGTGATCTCGTCAAGCGCCTGCACGGTGATCTTGCGCTTGGCGAAGTTGGGCCCGGCGATGCGCGCGAGCTTGCGCCGGAACGTGTCGCCCGCGGCGAGCAGGAAGTAGGTGATGAACGCCACCACCACCGCCTGCGCCGCCGCCTGGGCCGCGCGCATCGTGCCGGCGAACAGGTAGTCCTGGATGTTGAAGCCCGGCTTGACGATCTGCACCTTGGCGACGCCCGGCGTCGGCTTGGCGTCGGTGGCCTGCGCCAGGGTGGCGGCGGCCTTCTGCACCTGGTCCATCGTCGACGGGTTCGGGTCGCGCAGCCGCGGATGCAGCGTGTCGCGCAGCTTCTGCGCCGCGTCCGGCAACGACTCGATGAGGTTGTTGGCCTGGTCGCTCAGCGACCACGTGGCCCACGCGAGGCCGCCCACGAGCGCGACCATCACCGCGGCGGCCCCCAGCGCGCGCGGGACGCCCGCGCGCACGAGGCGATCGACCAGCGGGGTCAGCGCGTAGCTGAAGAGCAGGCCCATCAGCACGGGGATCACGATCTCGGCGGCCCAGCGCAGCGCGTAGAGGCTCAGCAGCGAGGCGATGACGATCATCGACGTGCTGCGCACGGCTATGGGCATGTGCAGCAGCACGCGCTCCTGCTCGCCCGCGGGCTCGTCCGGCGTGGCCAGGGTCTCCACGGGCAGCGCCAGCGTCTCCTGCGGCGCCGGGAAGACGTGCACGGCGTCGCCGATAGGGCCACCCTCCGCCTGACGGCTTGTGTTCATCGTCGTCTCCGCCATCATTGTCGAGTCCTGCCCAGTGTGGATCCGCCGCCCCGGCGCGCCCGGTAGGCCGAGCCCATCAACGCGTGTAGGACAGCCGCTGTTTCCGGCGAGCCGGGGCGCGCCGCGCCACTGCCATAATCGTTCAAGCGAGCCCGCCGCCGCGGGCGCCATCCGGCTTCCGACCGCATGACCTCCGAACCCGTCTCGACCGACATCTCGTCCGCCGCAAGCCAACGCGTCCTGCTGGTCGACGACAACGTCGACGCCGTGGAATCCATGGAGATCCTGCTGCAGGCGTTCGGCTTCGAGGTGGCCACGGCCATCCACCCCGACCTGGCGCTGGCCCAGCTGGACTCCTTCGCGCCCGCCGCGGCCGTCATCGACATCGGGCTGCCCGGCATGGACGGCTACCAGCTCGCCGCCGAGATCCGCCGGCGCCTGGCCGGCAGGCCGATGCGCCTGATCGCGTTCACGGGCTACGGCGGCGCCGACGCCATCGCGCGGGCCGCCCGCGCCGGCTTCGACGCGCACCTGGTCAAGCCGGTCGACATCGATCGCCTGCTGGCGGTGCTGGGCGGCGCATAGTCCGGGCGCGCGGCTCCGATCGGGCACCGAACGACCGTCTGCAGCGCACGGACCGCCCACTTCGAGGTTCCGGGCGATTGACCTGCCCAGGCTCGCGGCGTACCGTGGCGCCCTGAGAACTTGCGAGAAGCGGGCCCTCGACATCGGCGCCCCCGCGCACGACTCGCAGAAGTCGTCCAGGGCTGCGGGTCGGGCGGCTGAACAACGAAGTGCTTGGCGGCGACAACCGCTGCCGAAGCGCCAGGGGAGCTAAAACACGATGGCAAGAATCTATCTGATCGACGATCATCCGATCGTGCGGGCGGGGCTCAGCGCGCTGCTGCAAGGCGCCGGGCACATGATCGTCGGCGAGGGCGAGGACATCACGCAGGCGCTGTCGGAAGTCAGCCGGCTGGCGCCCGACGTGCTCATGCTGGACCTGCGCCTCGACGGCCGCTCCGGCTTCGAGGTGCTGGCCGAGATGCAACGGCGCCAGATGCCCACCAAGGTCATCGTGCTGTCGATGTCCGAGCAGCCGCGCGATGTCGCCGAGGCCTTGCGCATGGGAGCCTCGGGCTACGTGCTCAAGGGATCGGCCGGCGTGGAGCTGGTGGCCGCGGTGGGAGCCGTGCAGCAGGGCCGCCGCTACCTCGGCGAAGGCCTCACCGACATCGCCGTGCAGGGCCTGACCACCGACGCCGAGCGCGGCAACACGCTGTCGCCGCGCGAGCGCCAGATCCTGGTGATGGTGGCCAGCGGCAAGTCGAGCGCGGCCATCGGCGACGAGCTCCACCTGTCGCCCAAGACGGTGGACACCTACCGCAGCCGCCTGATGGCCAAGCTCGAACTGGCCGACGTGCCCGCGCTGGTGCGCTGGGCCATCCGCGAGAAGCTGATCGACCTCTGAGAATCGGCGCCGGCACTGCAATCGTCGCCTTCAGCGTCAGCGTGCAGCGGCGACCCGCTCCACGATCGCGTCAGTAGTGCGGCGGCAAGTCCTCGCGCGGGTCGCGCGTGGCGCCGCCGCCGGTGTCGGGCGCGCGGTCCTTCAGCTTGCCCACCTCGCGGATCAGCAGGTCGATCTGCTCCTGCTGGCGCGCCACCAGGTCGTTGAGGTGATCGAGCAGGTCCTCGCTGAAGCTCGCCTTGACCTCGAGATCGGTGAGGCGCTTGTCGGTGTCGTCGTTCGCGTGCGGCATGCCGGCATTGTGGAACAGTCGCCGCGACACGTCCGGTTGCGGTGTTGCTGGCTCGTCAAGCACAGGCATCTCCACGTGATGTTCGTGCATCAGGGT
>Ga0210384_10007592_pt1 | contig 11419 bp, 12 predicted proteins | sample IncBWH2MmetaG_FD_160574 | JGI IMG/M metagenome (GOLD analysis project Ga0210384, IMG submission 160574) | Forest soil microbial communities from Barre Woods Harvard Forest LTER site, Petersham, Massachusetts, United States - Inc-BW-H-2-M | ecosystem: Environmental > Terrestrial > Soil >...
CAAATGATCTCCGGGAGTGCCCTCGGGCTTTGTGGTCTGGCAATAGCCAACGCACACGAGCCGACGTCCGCAAAAGCGAAAACCATCATTGCGACCAGGGCGATCCATCAAGAAGAGGATTTCATGGCAGGCCCTGCCCGGATCTACGAGGCTCTGCTTGACGCCAAGCAGTTCAGTGCGTTTTCAGGCGGCCGTGCCGCCGAGATTCATCGTGAAGTCGGAGGCACATTCACAATTTTCGCTGGCCACATCGTGGGGCGAAATCTGGAGTTGGTACCCAAGCGCCGAATCGTCCAGGCCTGGCGCGTGGTTCCGTGGCCCGAAGGCATCTATTCCATCGCCAGATTTGAACTCGCGGAAAAGAGTTCCGGAACCCGAGTCACCCTTGATCATACCGGTTTCCCGCCGGAACTGGCCGAGCATCTGGAGAGCGGGTGGATCGAAAACTACTGGACACCCTTGCAGAAATACTTAGCTTAGCGGGGTTACCACTGCTGCGGCTCACACTGCCTGCGATTGAACTTCACGCAGCCGGCCTTCCAAGAATCGGCGCTCGCTATCATTAGTCACCAGTTCGAGTGCACGCTGATAGCTCTTCGCCGCTTCGGCCGCAGACCCAAGTCGCCGCAGCAGGTCGGCTCGCGCAGCATGCAGCAGGTGATAGTCGGCCAGATGGTCGCCGGCCGCCAGTGCGTCAATCAGCGCCAGTCCCTCCCGCGGGCCATTCGCCATTGCCACAGCCACCGCCCGGTTCAGCGACACAATGGGGGACGGCTGCATGCGCTCAAGAAGGTCGTAGAGAACGACAATTTGCCGCCAGTCCGTATCTTCAGCCCGCGCCGCCTGACAGTGCAACGCAGCGATCCCCGCCTGCAGGGCAAACGGACCGGGTCCGCCACGAAAAGCCTCCTCGACCAAGGGCAGCGCCTCGTCGATCTGTCGCCGATCCCAGCGACTGCGATCTTGCTCTTCGAGAATAATGAGATCACCAGCCTCGTCGATACGCGCATCGCGCCGCGCGTCTTGCAACAGCATCAGGGCGACTAGAGCCGTCGCTTCCGCCGGAGGCCTCGGCCTGATCAGTGATCTCAGCAGGCGTCCCAGTCGGATGGCCTCGGCGCAAAGATCCGTCCTAAGCAATGGCCCGCCTCGAGTGGCCGCGTAGCCTTCGTTGAATACCAGATAGATCACGGTTAGCACCGCTTTCACGCGAGCGGCCATGTCGTTCATCTCAGGGACGGTGTAGGGGATGCCGGCGTCGCGAATCTTGCGCTTCGCCCGTACCAAGCGCTGCGCCATGGTCGCCTCAGGCACAAGAAATGCCCGTGCAATCTCGTCCGTCTCAAGGCCACCCAGCGTGCGGAGGGTCAGAGCCACCTGCGCCTCGGGAGCCAGCGAGGGGTGGCAGCAGGTGAAAATCAACCGAAGCCGATCGTCAGGAATTTCGTTGGTGTCGTAATCCGGCTCTTCGACCTCGCGGATCAACCCGGAGGTGGCATACGACTCAAGTTTTTCCTCAAACCGGGCTTTCCGCCGGATGCGGTCGATGGCTTTGTGCCGGGCGGTCTGAACGATCCAGGCGCGCGGAAACTCAGGAACGCCGGAAACTCGCCACTGGTCCACGGCAGCGGTAAAAGCTTCCTGGGCACACTCTTCGGCAAGGTCGAAGTCGCCGATCAGCCCAATCAACGTGGCGACTATCCGGCCCCAATCGGAGCGGTAGGTGGCTTCAACAGCCTCGGCGGCATCAAGGGCCATGCCTGATTGTAAAATCTTTCCGAAGGGGTGTCGATTTGGTCCACTCTCATTCGATCTATTAATAGAAGCATCCAAACAGGTATTCCAATTGATTCAATTAGACATAGCAATCCGTGGCGGGAAGGTTGTCGATTTTGCCGTTCCCCGTTCGACTTACTAATGGAGACAGACAAATGAAGTACATGTTGCTGATTTACGCCGACGAACAGGTTTTGACCGAACCGGAGCGGGAGCGCTGCTACGGGGAATCGACCCAGCTTGCGCATACGCTCAAATCCAACGGCCAGTACCTGGCCGCCTCCCCGCTGCAGCCGGTGTCGACTGCGACCAGCGTTCAGGTCCGCGAAGGCAAGCGTCTTGTGACCGACGGTCCATTCGCGGAGACGCGCGAACAACTCGGCGGTTATTTTCTGGTCGACGCCAAGAATCTTGACGAGGCAATCGATATCGCCGGTCGCATTCCGGGGGCGCGCAAGGGCACGGTTGAAATCCGGCCGGTGGTGGAGATCGAGAACCTGCCGAACCAGTAGGCATCAAAATGCCAAGAGGGAAGCACGCTGCGATGCATCGCGATCGAGTTGGCGACAAGAACTTTCAGTAATGACATCGGAGGAAACGCCTCATGCAATCCGCCACTCAAATCGCTCCGGCCTCGAAGCTGATGCTGTGGACCGGCCGTGTTCTCAGTGCGCTGCCAGTGCTGTTGTTCATATTCACCGGAATGTTTGGCTTGCTGAATCCAGCCGCCGCTTTGCAAGGATTTGCTCACTATGGCTACCCTAATAGCGCCATGCTGCCCATCACTATAGCGGAGATCGTATGTGTAATTGTGTATGTTATCCCGCGCACTTCCGTTCTCGGGGCCATCCTGTTGACAGGCTATCTGGGCGGCGCAACCGCTACGCACCTGAGGGTCGGAGAGCCGTTCTTTTTGCCAATCGTTGTCGGAGTCATGGTCTGGGCAGGACTGTTCCTGCGGGATGAGCGGCTGCGCGCGTTGATCCCGCTACGAAGTGCGCATGCAACTCCCGAGCCATAGCGGCGCATGGCAAGGCCGGAGAGGCCGTGAACTTATGGTTCCGGCTTCAAGAATTCACAGGTGGGCCGGGGTACGACCAGGGATAACCCGGCATAATGAAGTCAGATCTCAACTTTATTCATTCTAAAAAACAAAGGAGAAAAACCATGGAAACAAAACCCACGCACGAACAAGCACAACTCCACCTTCAGGTTTTTGAGCAGCGCCGCGAAGCCCGGCTTCGGCAGGCCCGCGACTGGTTCTTCAAGAACTACTTCGCGGACACCTGGCCAGACGCGATGCGCGCAGCGGCGCCTGGCACCGAAGGCGGCACCAACTTCATGATGGTGGTGAGCTACTGGGAGCAGGCCTGCGCTTTGCTGAACTACGGTCTGCTTCACGAGGACCTGTTCTTCGAAACCAGCGGTGAATTCTTCGGCGTCTGGGAGCGCATCAAGCCGACGATCGCCGAGGGGCGAAACCAATGGGCCAATCAGCAGTTCCTCGCGCATGTGGAAAAGGCCGCACAACGCTTTGAAGTCTGGATGGACAAGCGCTCGCCCGGTCACATTGCGAAAATGCGGGAGTTCATGAAGCAAATGCGTCCTCAGCAAAAGGCCGCGTAGAGCTGATGGAGCAGCGAGACTGATAGGAATCGAGCCTGCGCCATTTGGATGCTCGGCGCAGGCTCGAATTTCGAATCCCATATTTCAGGAGCGAATCAATGAACGGGAAAATGGCAAAGAGAATCGCATTGGCAGCCTTCGCTTTGGTTGTCGTGTTAGGCACGTGGCAGGCGCGAGCGCTGGATGCCAAAACCCCGTATCCGAGTATGGCGTCGCTTGACCAGTACTTAATGACGGATCGCAACGCCGAAATAGCTTTGGCGCGTAGCGCGGCCCCGCCGTCCATCTCCAGCGATGCCACAGTTGTGGTTCTCGGACCTCACGGCTACGAGCCTGCCGTCGAAGGCAAGAACGGGTTCGTCTGCATGGTGGAACGGGCGTGGATGAACCCGTTCGACAGTCCGGAGTTTTGGAACCCCAAGAATCGAGGTCCAATTTGTTACAATCCGCCCGCCGCTCGGACGGTGCTGCCGATCACGTTGATGAGGACAAAATTAGTGTTGGCTGGAAAATCGAAAGCTGAAGTCAAGGAGAGCGTCAAAGCCGCGATTGAGAAAAAAGAACTACCGGCGCTCGAACCGGGCGCGATGAGCTACATGATGTCCAAGGACGCGTATCTTACCGACGCGGGCAACCATAACATGTCCCATCTTATGTTCTACACCCCGCTCAATACGGTATGGGGCGCAAATCTGGTGGATTCCACAAATAATGTGTCGGAACCGTTCACGGGATCTCCGCTCTTACTCGCTCCATCGTACAAAGGCAACCCGGAACCGATCGACATGTTCCTGATGCCCACCGGCATGTGGTCCGATGGCACAGCTGCACCGGCAATGTGAAGGCCGGGGTTCGTTGCTGGTTGTCGGAGCGGCTATAGAATATTCGAGCAAAGAAAGCGCTAAATTAGAAATCACATAGGAGAGCGTAGCGATGAGCCAGGTACGAGTTCTGGTAGGTACACGTAAGGGAGCATTCGTTCTCACATCGGACGGCAAGCGCGACAAGTGGGATGTCAGCGGTCCTCACTTTGCAGGCTGGGAGATTTACCATCTCAAGGGATCGCCTGCTGATCCGAATCGGCTGTATGCCTCGCAGTCAAGTGGTTGGTTCGGGCAAATCATTCAGCGCTCCGACGACGGAGGCAAAACCTGGCATCAGCCGGGAACAGCTCCGGGAGAGCCGCTCCCACAATTTCCCGCTAAGGCGAGCAACAAGTTCGTCTATGACACAACGGCCGAAACCGGCAAGCCGCTCACCACGCATCAGTTTTACGACGGCACACAGCATCCGTGGGAGTTCAAGCGCGTGTGGCATCTGGAGCCGTCGCTCGCCGACCCCGGTACGGTTTACGCGGGTGTGGAGGATGCCGCTATCTTCCGCTCGACCGACGGAGGCGAGAGTTGGAACGAACTCCCCGGGCTGCGCGGCCACGGCACCGGCCCCAACTGGCAGCCGGGCGCGGGCGGTATGTGTCTTCACACCATCATTCTCGATCCCAGCAATCCCCAGCGGATCTACATCGCTATCTCAGCCGCGGGCGCATTTCGTACCGACGACGGCGGCAAGACCTGGAAGCCGATCAACCGCGGATTGCGTTCCCAATACATCCCCGATCAGGACGCCGAGGTCGGCCACTGCGTTCATCACATCGCGATGAATCCGTCGCGCCCGAACGTGCTCTTCATGCAGAAGCATTGGGACGTTATGCGCAGCGATAACGCTGGCGACCAGTGGGTAGAGGTTAGCGGAAACCTGCCGACTGACTTCGGATTCGCCATCGACGTTCACACCCACGAACCGGAGACGATTTACGTCGTCCCCATCAAGAGCGACTCGGAGCACTACGTGCACGAGGGCAAGCTGCGCGTTTTCCGCAGCCGCACCGGCGGAAACGAATGGGAGCCGCTCACCAAGGGCCTTCCGCAAAAAAATTGTTACGTCAATGTGCTGCGCGACGCCATGGCCGTCGACTCGCTCGACAAGTGCGGCATCTATTTCGGCACCAGCGGCGGCCAGGTCTACGCCTCCGCCGACGCCGGAGACAGCTGGAATCCGATTGTGCGGGATCTGCCAGCGGTGCTTTCGGTGGAGGTCCAGACGCTGGCGTAGATTGGTAACTGCAAGACTTCTGAATGGGGGGCTCGCGGGCACGGCTTCAGCCGTGCCGCCAGGCCTGATAAAGAGTTGGACTTTAGCCCCTGAGTATCGGAGCATGCCTTCTGTCGGGGGCAAGAAGCTGAGTGTCGTCAATAACCCCGTGCTAATATTCACCCATGCCCTACACTGACACGAGCGCGACCGCCCAGGCTATCCAGTTCGAAATTCTGCGGGCAATGTCAGGAGAACAGCGCATCCTGTTGGCGTTTGAGATGAGCCTGTTCGCGCGTGAACTCGCCCGCGAAGGGATCCGGCGCGACCACCCCGAGTGGCCGGAGGCGTGGGTCGCGCGGGAACTGTTGCGGCGCGCATTCTTTCCAGAGCCCCTCCCCTCCTGGATTCCATGAGCGCACTGGAAGTCCTTCGAAGAATCACCGCAGCATTGGATCGCGATGGAATCACTTACATGCTGACCGGATCCTTCGCCAGTGCCCAATACGGCGCTCTTCGGTCAACCCAGGACCTTGACATCGTGATCGCCGCGACTCCAACACAGTTGCGGACGTTTGTGGAGTCCTTGCCGAGCGTTGAATACTATTCCGACTTGGGTGCTGCCCTCGAAGCGCATAAACGGCAATCATTGTTCAACGTCATTGATCTGGCGACAGGCTGGAAGATCGACCTGATCATTCGTAAATCCCGCGCCTTCAGCCGGGAGGAGTTCGACCGTCGCCAATTGGTTACCGTGCAGGGCCTCCCTCTTTTCGTGGCCACCGCCGAAGATGTGATCGTCGCGAAGCTGGAATGGTCAAAGCTGGCGCAATCACAGCGGCAACTTGACGACGTGGCGACAATATTGAAGCTGACATGGGAAGCTCTGGACAGGTCTTATCTGGGAAAATGGATTTCCGAGTTAGACTTAAAACAGGAATGGAGTCACGCTAAACGCATCGCTGGAATGTCTGAGAACACCTGAGCCCAGAAGAATCAGGCACAAATGACGATCCGAGTCATACTCCCGCCACACCTCCGAACGCTGGCGCACGTCACCGGCGACGTCGAAGTCCAAGTCGGGGTGCCCGTCACCCAGCGCTCCGTGCTCGACGCACTTGAGGCCCGCTATCCCATGCTGCGCGGTACCATCCGCGACCACGTTACGCAACAGCGCCGGCCGTTCTTGCGCTTCTTCGCGTGCGAAGAGGATTTGTCGCATGAGCCGCCAGACGCTCCGCTGCCTGACGCGGTCGCGTCCGGGGCGGAGCCCTTGGTCATCCTTGGAGCCATTGCGGGTGGCTAAGCTTCGCCGGAAGCACGAGCGAGGACGCTCGCGCCTACATTCTTAGGAGATCGTTTCTGATGTGTTTGGATTCGCGGTTGCAATTGCTTCCGCACTGCCATTTTGCGGTGAAGCTTCTGGAATGGCGGGCGGCTTGACCGGGACATCCTTTACCGAGTTATCCAAGATGCGGCTGTTGAGGCAATAGAGCGCCAACTCCAGACGATCGGCCACACCCAGCTTGTCGTACACTTTGCGCAGATAATTCTTGACCACCTGTTCGGTGGTTCCGACGCGCGTCGCAATTTCCTTGTTCTTCATGCCCTGAGTTACGCAGGAAACAATCAGCGTTTCTTTGGGCGTCAACTGCACCTTGGGGCGAGGCGACCCTGCGCGTGATCCCTGTGTGCGATAGGCTTCGAGGACCCACTGGGTGGCGCGACCGTCCAACCATGGCTCACCCTTTGATACTTTGCGCAAACAGTCGACCAGCAACTCCGGCTCAACCTCGCGCGAAACGATGGCGTGCACGCCGCGGCGAAAAAGTTCCAGAGTAAGCTCCTGGTCGGGCTCAGTGGTCACTACCACGAGCCTCAGCAGCGGGTTCTGCCGCAGCAAATCGGAAACCGCTTCGATTGGATTCGAAGCGATGGCGGCTTCAAAAAGCATGACATCGGCGGAAAACTTCTTGGCGGCCGATAAAGTCTGGGGCATGGTTTCGGCCTGGCCGACCACCCGAACATCGTCTTCCAGAGCAAAAATCTTGCGCAAACCGGCGCGAAAGATCGCCTGCGTGTCCGCCACAATCACGCGGATGAACTGACCGTTGCCATCACTCTCGTGCGGCGGTTCGACGATCCTCGCGGTAACCGGAGTGCTCGCCATCAGTCTCCTTGCCGTTCAGCGCGATCAAAACGATACTCATCGATCACAACACCCACACCACGCCGGCCACCCTCTTCAAAACTACGCACGACGCGCCCGCGGCAATCTACTCGTACATCGGACTCCGCACCCACCACATCGGCGGGGAGCGAAATGGTGAAGTCTACCATGGAGCCGACCGGCATTTCGGAATCGACCATCTGAAACAAAACGCCATTCGCAGAAATGTTCTGCGTTTCCGTATGACTTTCGCCTGCTTTCGATTTTACAGAAATCGGCAGCTTGATCGGAAAACGAGTCGCACTCTGCATGTCCGGATAGCGTCCACGGCCAGCTTTCGGATCAGATTTTTCGCCACTGACTGATTCTTGCGCCAGGAACGAGCCATCTTTCTTATCCGTGACTGTATCCGGATTCGCCTTCTTGACGAATGGGCCTGTGTTGGACATTACGAGCGAAGATTACACCCCAGAACCAGCAGCGCAAAGTTACCGAAGTCATGGAACTGTTAGGGTTAAATTCTTGTGGGTCATGAACTTGCGGGAGAGTTGTGGATGTTGCGTGAGCATCGTCACAAAGCATTTGGCAGTTAGCAGTTAGCATTTAGCCCTGGGGCGGAGGTGCCCGTGAAAGACTTCAGAAACTTGAAGGTTTTGGAAAAAAACCCATTCTCTAACATTGTCAGTTTACAACGCCAGCGGTCGATTTCCACGCCAAGAACTTTTTGGGTTGACAAGTCAGATGCGTCGATCCAGCGCATCCATCGGAGCGAATATGGCGGAAGGTGTCGGCACTCGGGAACAACGAATTCCAGCGCTACCTACAGATCGCTTCAGGTTCTGCCAGCGAACTGGATTACCGCTTCGTGTTGGCACGTGACTTGGGTTTTCTTGAGGAGTGGATTATCGGCGTCTAGCGGGGGAGTTGTTACAGGTAAGGAAGATGCTGACATCATTGCTTCAAGAGTGTAGAGCGAGCGTCTAACGGGCTAAATGCTAAATGCCAAACGCTAAGTGCTGATCTTAGAATTTCGTCACGTCCGTGAAATTAAACTCTCTCACTTTCATCGCCGGCACAACCATGTCGAAGGATTCTTCGCCGCTGGCGCGCACCGGGGTGCTCATGGCTTCCACGTTCGAGAGCATTTGAATCAGGCTCTGGTTGAAACGGAAATTGCGAACTCCGTGCCGGATCTTTCCGTCCTCGACGTAGAAAGTGCCATCGCGCGTCATGCCGGTAAGAATCTTCTCGTAAGGATCGACTTCGCGGATGTACCAGAGGCGGGTAACCAGCACACCGCGCGCGGTCGAAGCGATCATCTGTTCAACCGAAGTTGGCGAGGCCGAAGCGCCGAATACGATGTTCATCGGCGCTTCACCCATTTCGTTGGGGAGCGGAAAGCCGTGCCCCGTGGGTTCGATGTCGCCAACCGCATCTTTATATTCCGAGTGCTTCATCTTCGCGGCAGTGGCGCGGGCAAACACCAGCCGCTTGACCACACCGTTCTCCACCAGTTGAACTTTCTCGCGGCGCACTCCTTCGCCATCGAAGGGAGTGCCCGATTGCAGCGGATGGGCAACGTCGTCCCAGATATTGATGTTCTCGCCGAAGAGTTTCGTTCCCACGCGATTGTTCAGAAAGGAGCGCTGGTCCAGGATGGATAGTCCGCCAAAGTCGAAGAACATGAAGCCAACGATGTCGAGAACCGCGGCGGGCTCGAGAATGACAGTGTACTTACCTGCGGGAATTTCCCGCGGCTTCGCCGTTTCGAATGCCTTGCGGGCTGCGGTTTCTGCCAACGCGACAGCGTCGAGATTCCCGGCGTTCGGGGAATTGGCTTTCTGCCATCCCGAAGAATCGGGCGCCAGCATGGTAATGGAGATTTCCGATGAAGTCTGCGTGTGCCAGTCCGCCAGGCCGCGTGAATTGAAAACCCCTTCCACCGACTCTGCCGATGAGACGATGCCAGCGGTGGTGAGATTGTGTTTCCCCGCGATCGCAACAATCTTCTTGACGGTTTCCGCGCGCTGCGCCGGTGTGATTGCAGCGGTCTCGGCGAAGTGGCGGCTGGGAATCGCACCTATAGAGCGGGCGCCCTCGCCCGCTTCACAAACCGGCAGCAGTTCTGAATCAGGATGTTGAACTTTCGCCAGCCTCTCTGACGATTGCACGACTCGGCGCAGGCTCTCGTCGTCGAGTTTGTTCGTGGTCGCGCGAGCGGTGCGTCCGCCAAATACGGTTCGGACAGAGACGACATAGTTTTCTTCAGCCACATTCTGATGAATGATGTTATTGGCAAAGCGAGTGAGAGCACTCTTTCCGCCAGAGAAGAGGGCTTCGACCTCGTCAGCGGAGGAATGCTTCTTGATGCGTTCGAAGATGTCGGCGGCTTTGTCTTGAGTAAGCATTCGGAGTCTAGCAGTTAGCAATTGGCAATTTACTTGAAACGGTCCCCGGCTGCGAGCTTTGCATACGGGCTGTGCTAACTGGTAAGTGCTGCGGTCATCACGTTCCCTTATACGCGCTCCCCACTTTAATATTGCGAAACCTCGCTGGCGCCGCGCCATGTCCTGTCCCCATCACCTGCTGAGGCTGGCCTTTGCCGCAATGCGGGGTGCCCCACACGATCCACTCATCCCGTGAACAGATCGCGTCCATCGCGTTCCAGAACTCCGTCGTAATTCCTGAGTACGAGGGATTCTTCAACATGCGGATGCGTTTGCCGTTCTTGATCTCCCATCCCATTTCGCAGCTGAACTGGAAGTTGTAGCGCTTGTCGTCAATCGACCATGATTTGTTAGTTTCCATATAGACGCCGTCATCGGTATCCGCGATGAGTTGCTCGCGAGTGAGCGGTTTGTCGCCGGGGAGAATACTGATGTTGGTCATGCGGATAATCGGCAGCCGGTTCCAGCATTCAGCGCGCAAAGTTCCGCCGGAACGATTCATCCCAATGTTGTGCGCGGTCTCGCGCGAACTCAGATACCCGGTGAACAAGCCATTGGTGATGATGGGCGTGCATTGCGCGGGCACGCCTTCTTCGTCGAAGGCGAACGTTCCCAGCCCCGGACCGTGTTCCTGGCGTGCATCGGCAACAACGTTGACGAGATCGCTGCCATAGCGCAGAGTGCGAAGTTTCTCCAAAGTGAGAAACGACGTTCCTGCGAAGTTCGCTTCCATGCCCAGCACCCGGTCGAGCTCAATAGGATGCCCCACTGATTCGTGAATCTGCAGTCCGAGCTGCGAGCCGTCCAGAATGATGTTGAACACGCCCTCCGGGCACTGCTCCGCCTTGAGCAGCGCAACCGCTTCCACGCCCACACGACGGGCGTTCTCCACTAGTTTCAGTTCGCCAATCAGTTCGTATCCTTTATTTTGCCACTGTCCACCGTAGGAATTAGGGTAGGAGCGCTTCTGAATCTCGCTTCCAGCAAAGGCGTAAGCCGCGTAGCCGACGCCGGTAGTGTATTTCGTCTGATGAATGTTTGCGCCCTCGGAAGAGACAAACCACTGCTCCTCCCGGCGGAAATTCATATTCGTCTCGGCCAGGGTCACGCCCGCGACAGAGCGCAGTTCGGAGTCAATCTTAAGCAGCAGATCAATGTTCTGCTGGACCGAGGTCGTAAAAGGATCGATTTGGAAAGGGGTGGTCCACTCCGCGCTAACCGCCCTTTCCGGAGCAAGCTCAATATCGCGCTGTTTTACCCGCGAAGACGCCTTGGCGATATCGACGGCCCGCGCGGCCGTGGTTTCGAC
>Ga0210384_10007597_pt1 | contig 11415 bp, 8 predicted proteins | sample IncBWH2MmetaG_FD_160574 | JGI IMG/M metagenome (GOLD analysis project Ga0210384, IMG submission 160574) | Forest soil microbial communities from Barre Woods Harvard Forest LTER site, Petersham, Massachusetts, United States - Inc-BW-H-2-M | ecosystem: Environmental > Terrestrial > Soil >...
AATGGCGTCGAACTCCTGAATCATGAGAGTCGAAGCAGTGGACCGCTACTCCAACCCGAGATGCTAATTGAATGCGGAAAACTTGTCTGTAGGGCTGATCGGCGGACAGGAACAGCGGGCAAAAAAAGAAGAGGCCAGTATCCCCCCTGGCCTCTTGCATTGTTTTAACGTTTGGGGGAGACCTATTGCGTGGTGTCCTTCTTCGCGCCACCCTTCAGCATTTTGACCGACGAAACCTGAATCTGGTTAGTGCTCGCGTCGGCGCTGCCCTTCAGCTCCACGTGATGGCCTTCATGGCCCTTCACGGCGTCGGGGTTCGCAATCGTCCAGCTCTTGCCGTCGTCGCCGACCAGGGTCTTGCCATCCTGGCTGATGGTGCCCTTCACGGCGCCGGATGATTTGCTCTGACCCATCGTGTCGTTGCTCTGGCCTTGAGGATAGCTGCCTTGTGAAGCGGACCCTTGGCCCGAAGGTTGGCTCTGGCTGGAACCACTATTCTGCGTCGCGGGATCCTGCGCCAAGGCAATTACCGGCAACGCCAGAAGGATTGAGAGTGCAACGCCCAACAACATCTTCATACACGTTCCTCCAAAATCACGTTTTTTCGATCGACAGAATGCTTGGCCCGTTACAGCGTGTGTGTTAATAGCGTCGTCGCAAGGCCTACCCGGCTTTGCGCTGATAGTCCTTTCTCGACTCCTCAGGCGAAGGATTCCAGTTCGCGACCTGGCGCTCCGCTTCTTCCTTGGCGATGCCGTAGCGCTCCTCGATCTTGCCCACGAGGCGCTGATGCTCGCCGGCGATCACATCGAGATCGTCATTGGTCAGCTTGCCCCACTGCTTACGAATCGATCCCTTCATCTGAGTCCATTGGCCTTTAATCTGCTCCGAGTTCATATGAAAATTGCCTCCTGAGGTGGTTTCGGCAGTTCACAACAACAGTTAGCGCGAAGCGGAAACATCGCACGGTTCGACCCTACGCCAGAGAGGGGACCGATCGTCTCGGGTAGATTCTGTACATCGCGGAACAAGAACCTTAGACGTGTAGGGCAGTCTAATTTCACGAGCTTTGAATGTTGAACTTGCAGACAATCGGCAAAGTGCCGCGCTCAGCCTTGTCTGCCGGCCTGGAGGCGAAGCAAGCACCCACTCTGAGGCGATGACGTCGGAATGATGGATCGGTTGGTGGCAATCGTGGGAACGAGCGCAAGCCTACCGAGCAATCTCAGGAACGCGACGCGTATTCCTTGAGTTTGCGGTAAAGGGTCGTCTTACCAATCCCGAGCATGCGTGCAGCCATCAGTTTGTCGCCGTTGAGCTGAGCGATCGTGTTCAGGATGGTCTGCTTCTCCAGTTCCGACATGGGCATGATCTTATTCGTGACAGCTCCATCTCCGAGCGGCGCGCTGCCCTGGAGTTGGCTGATCTCCGGTGGCAGGTCTCCGAGATGAATGACCGGGCCGGTCGTAAATGCGCATGCGCGCTCGAGACAATTCTCCAGTTCGCGGACGTTGCCGGGCCAATCGTAGGCGAGCATGGCCTTGAGCGCGTCATCACTGAGTGACCGTTCCTGATCGGAAGTACGCGACTGCCGCTCGAGAAAGTGGGTTGCCAGGAGCGGAATATCCTGGCGCCGCTCCCGCAGCGAAGGAATCCGCAGGCTCAGCACGTTCAGGCGGTAATAGAGATCGCGACAAAAGGTTCCTTGCGCAACGCCTTCTTCGAGGTCGCGGTTGGTCGCCGCGAGAATGCGCACGTTGATGGGAATATGGCGCGTGCCGCCCACCGGGCGAATCTCTTTCTCCTGAATGGCGCGCAGCAACTTGGCCTGGAGATCGGTGGAGAGTTCGCCGACTTCATCGAGAAAAACCGTGCCGCCTTCGGCGATGGCCAACAATCCGTCCTTGGGGTGCTGCGCACCGGTGAATGCGCCTTTTACATGGCCGAATAATTCGCTTTCGATCAACGTGGGAACCAGCGATCCGCAATCCACCGGAATGAAGGGCTTATCGCGGAAGGGGCCGGAAAAGTGAATTGAACGCGCGACTAACTCTTTGCCCGTGCCGCTCTCGCCGAGAATTAGCACGGGATGCGTGCTGTGCGCGGCCTTGGCGACGATGCGGTAGAGTTTTTCCATCTCGGGCGCACGGCCCACGATGCTGCCGAACCCCTGCTTCGATTTGATCTTCTCGCGCAGGATGCGGTTTTCGGTTTTCAGCTTGAGGTGATTGGCGACTCGGTCGAGTAACATCTTCAATTCGTCGAGGCTGAAGGGCTTGGTGACATAGTCGTAGGCCCCGCCTTTCATCGCCTGCACAGCCGATTGCACCGTACCGTAGCCGGTCACCACCACGATTATGGCGTCGGGGCGGCGGCTCTTGATCTGGTTGAGCGCCTCCAGTCCCCCCGCGCCGGGCAGACGCAGATCGAGCAGCACGGCGTCGATGCTCTGGGACTCGAGCACACGGTAAGCGTGTTCGGCCGAGTCCGCCGTGAAGGTGGTGAAACCGAGAGACTGCGAGACCTCGCGACAGGCTTCGCGAATCGACCGTTCGTCGTCGACGATCAACAAGTTCAGAAAATTCGCGCCCTCGATTTGCGGAGCGGCGGGCAGGGTGGCTTCGGCGGTGGTCATGATTGTTCTCGCTTTCGCTTAGGCGATTTCTTCGTAGAGATTGGCCTGGTTTTCAAAATTTCGCGTACTTTTTCGAGGAGGGCGGCACCGGTGAAAGGCTTTCGGAAAAACACCACGGGGTCGTGCGGATCCACGGGCTGCTCGTCTTGAGTCTCAAAACCGGTCATGTGCAGGATGTGGAGCTTCGGGCGGTGTGAGCGCAATTGGCGGGCGAGATCGCGCCCGCTCATTCCCGGCATCACAACGTCAGCCAGCAAGAGGTCGATCCCAACCTTGTGTTTCCGGGAGAGAGCAATGGCTTCGGCTCCAGTGCCGGCTTCGAGCACGCGATAGCCGCCTTCGCTCAGGATTCTTTTGGCTGCTTCGCGGATCGGCGCATTGTCTTCCACCAGGAGAATTGTTTCCCCGCCCGGTGATGGCGAAGGTTGTACCTGGATGGGAGTCTGGCTGACTTGCTGAACGCGAGGCAGCCGTACGATGAATCGACTTCCCTTCCCCAACTCGCTCGCGACCTCGACCGTGCCCAGGTTGCGAGCCACGATGTCGTGCACGGTTGCGAGACCGAGGCCGGTTCCGCGGCCGTTGGCCTTCGTGGTAAAGAACGGCTCGAACAGGCGGGCCCGGGTCTCCTCCGTCATGCCGCAACCTTTGTCGGTTACAGCGAGGAAGACCCCGGGAATTGCCGGCGTGCTATCGGCACTGCCGGGGCAAGCAAACTCGCAGTTTGCGGTCTCGATCACGATGGGGCCGCCGGCTTCCATCGCATCGCGCGCGTTCAACACCAGGTTGAACAAAACCTGCTGGGCCTGGGCCGGGTCGATTTTCACGTTGCCGAGGCTCTTCTGCAGATGCAGAACCAGTTTGAACTTGTCACCTAACAAGCGGGACAGCAGGTTGTGCGTGTTCGCGACGACGTCGTTCAGAGACAGGATCTGGGGCTCGACGACCTGGCGGCGGGAAATGGCGAGCAATTGCTGGATCAGTGCCGCCCCCTGCTCTCCCGCCATGCGGATTTCTTCGGCGTGATGACGCAAGCGGCTCCCGGGATCAAGGCCGGTGAGCAGGAGATCGCAATACAACGTGATTCCGGTGAGCAGATTGTTGAAGTCATGCGCGACGCCACCGACCAACCGGCCGACGACTTCCATCTTTTGCACTTCGCGAAGACGCTGTTCGGCGCGCTTGCGCGCAGTGATGTCCTCAGTCATTCCGATCACGAATTGCGGCTTCCCATCCACTCCGCGGACCAGCGAGACCGACAGACGCACCCACCCGGTTGCAGCGGACTTACTCTGATAGCGCAGTTCGAGTTCGTACGATTCTCTTTTTCCGTCGACCACTTCCTGAAACAGCGACAGATCGCTGCCCACGTCCTCCGGGTACGTGAATTCGCGGAAGTGCATTCCCCGCAACTCGTCACCGGAATAGCCCAGCATGCGCTGCGCCGCGGGATTGGTTTCCAGAACCCGGCCCTCGAGATCGCATTGCACAATGCCCATGGGCGCGCCGTCGAAGATGGTTCGAAACCGGCGCCCGGCATCGCGCACCATGCGGCGGCGTTCGCGAACGGTGACATCACGGATGACAACGATCAGGAACTCGCGCCCATTCGTGCGAAAAGCCGAGCAGGTCGATTCGAGCTGAACGGGATTTCCGGCGCGCTGTGTGACAAACTGACAGAGGTGAGTATCAGGAACAGGCCGGCCGTCGTCAGACTGCGCGCGGGCACAGGGGTGACCGAGCGGACGGAAACCAGCTAATGAAGAACCAAGAATGTGGGTGGCGTCGCGAAACCCGAGCAGGTGCGCGAACGCTTCATTCGCATAACGGATGCGCCCACCCTCGACCAGCGCGATGCCCTCGGAGCAGGCGCGAAAGGCTGTATCCAGAACTTGCTTATCGATGGCCCCTCGGAGGCCGTCCAGTATTGGCAACGTTTGTCCCATGGCGCGCTTCGTTCCCTCGATTCAGGGAAGGCACCGCGGTCCAGCAAGGGGCCTCAAAGCGGGAAACGATTGGGCCCGCGGGTCTCTACTCCCTATTTGGGACTATAGGAGTCCAATCTGGGACTGCTAAGTACGGGCGTCACTGGTTTTTGTGATGTCTGCACAATGAGTGAGAAACCCCCAGGAGAAGCGAAGCGCCGGCCGGGGCTTCTGAAGGTAATTCCAACCGAGCTAGCGGGACTGGGGATCTTGCAGGGCTTGCAAGGGCAGAGGCTCGATCAGGTGGAACATCAGCGGACGGCCGGGGCCCAGGGTGATGTCCTTTGGGGAAGTCGTGATTGCCATGTAGGAGCCGTTGTCGGCGGTCATGGCATTATCCAACCATGGGCCCTTGCCGGTCGCAAGGGTGCCAACTAAGGTCGCATCGCTTCCGCTGGGCGCCGGTAAGTGTCGCCGGACGGTTCCTGCCCCCTTAAAGAGTCTGCTGGAGGTACGCAGCAACACGGTTTTCCCATGCGCCGAGACTTCGGAGAGCGTAATACGGAGGTATCCGGCGGCTCGTCTCGTGCTCATCGAGGCGGCTTCTACCACTCTCCCTTTCACTGTGGTTCCCCGTTCCAGCAGCGTCTGGCCATCCATCACCACGGGGTCGACGAGCACGGCCTCGAACCGATCGTCGGCACGGGCCGTAGCACTGGAAATGGGCGCCTGCAGGCGCACGGATACCGTGGTTCCCGTGGGCAGTTGTACGCCCGAAGGAATGACCGCGCTGGTTGGGGAAATTCCTCCATCTTGCGCCCCGCGGTCAAAAGGGAGCCCACCCTCGGTGGGGGCGGCGCCGGAGATGAGACTTGGCGGCGTGGCTTCATGGCCACACGCGATGGCTATGGCAACCAGGAGCGCGAGCAAAAAAGCGCCAAGGAGTCTCCCACCCATCATGCATCCATGCTCTTCGCGCTTCATTCGATCTGACAAGTTGCAAGGAAGATGCGAACTGTAAATATTGTAAATAAGGGGCTTAAGAGCGTTGGAGACTTGACCTCGCTGTTTCAGCGAAGGTCTGCAGCCGGGTTGGACGCACAAAAAGAAAAACCCGGAAGACGTTGAGTCTTCCGGGTGGAAAATGCTGACTTGATGAGGTTTTAGTTCGAACCCCCACCCGAACCAGCCGCTGCGCTCTGGGGATCATTCTCCGGCTGCAGGATGACGCCATCGAAGGGAGTCGCCCCGACAAACCGGCCATGCACCACGTTGACGCGGCGGAGCGGAAAACCGGAATCCGGACCACGTTGCCAGGTCCGACCGCTGTCGCTGCTTTCGAAGATCACGCCGGTTTGCAGGCTGGTGGCCAGCAGCCGGCTGCCGCTGGGATCGTAAGAAATCGACGTGATGTCCTTGTCCGGCAAGCCGGTCAGAACATGGCTCCAGGTCGCGCCAGAGTCGCTGCTCTCAAAGGCTCCCTCGCGCGACGCCACGAAGATGTGTGTATCAGAGGTAACCGTGACGCCGCGAATGCTGGTCACGTACTGCTTGAGATCGTGCTGCGTGAAGGTTGTGCCGTTATCGTTCGAGACGAATACCGCCGTTCTCGCCGCAGCCACGACTGTGTTCTGTTTGCCCTCGATCGCGACGAAGTCCTTTTCGCCCTGAACCGGGCCGCCCATCCACGTCTTGCCCTGGTCCTTGCTGAGGTAGACGCCATTTGAGGTGGCTTCCATCCAGCGATCGCCAACGATTTCGAGGTCGCTGACCCGGGCGTCCAAAGTAGAGCGGGTGGTCGTCTTGCTGGCGACCTGGGTCTTCTTCGAACCTTTCTTCGCCGCATGGAAGGTAGTCTTCTCGACGATCACGTTGTTGCTGGGATGCCAGGTGCTGGCATTGCGTTCAAGCACGTAGGTTCCGTGGTTGGTTCCGGCAACCAGTGTGCCGTTGCTTGCCTGCTTCAGCGTGAACACGTCCTTGCCGCCGAGACCGGAACTCTTCTGCATCCAGTGCTGACCGCCATCGCGCGAGTAAAAGACTCCGCCAAATTCGCGGTCGTTGACCAGGCCAACGTACATCATGTCGGGATCTTTCTTGTCGGCGACGATCGCGGTTACGTAACGGTGCGTGTACCCGTGATTGGACGCCATCCAGGTTCCTGCGCCGTCGCTGGAAGCCAGTACGCCGCTGCGGTCCGTCGCAAGCAATACGCGGGCAGAGTTGCGAGGATCGACCAGCACGTCGTTCACGACGACTTCCGGATTGCTGACCCGCTTCCAGGTCTTGCCCAGGTCCGAGGTCTTCCACAGACCCTCGGTGGTTCCGGCATAGAGGATGGCCGGGTTGCCGGGGTCCTGACGCAGAACACGGGTGCGGCGGGCGGAGAACGGAATGCCCTGAATTTTAGAGAACTGGTCGCCCGCGGTGACGCTTTTATAAATTCCTGAGCAGGCGCTGGCGAAAACGTTCCCAGGATTGCTGTGATCCACGATGATCGAGAACACATCGGAATCATCGATCATGCCCTTGTTGATGTGCTGCCAGGTGGCGCCGCCATCGGCAGTCTTCCACGCCAGATGCCAGGTGCCGGCGTATACCACGTTCGGATTCTGGGGATCGATGGCAATCGATTCGATGTTCTTGATCTCGGCTTGACTCGCAGGCGACATACGCTCCCAGCTGTCTCCGCCGTCCTTGCTGCGGAATACGCCATCGAGGGCGCCTGTCACCAGGATCTTGGGATTCGAGGCTGACATCGCCATCGCACGAATTGATCTGCCATGCATCGCGGTCAGCGTCTGCCAGGTCTTGCCGCCGTCAGTGGTGCGGAACATGTCGCCGGCCTGTTGGCTCTGCGCGGTCCATGCCGACACATACATGATGTTCGTGTTCTGCGGATTCAGGGCGATGTGATCGAGCACATAATCATCGCCAGTGCCGAGGTGCGCGAAGCGCGACCAATCCTGCCCGCCGTTGTTCGATACGAAAAGGACACCCGTACTGGTGCCGAGGAAGATGCGATCCGGGTTGTGCGGATCGTATGCCAGGCTGCGGACGTCACCGCCGTCCGGCCCCATGGCGGCCCACTGGCCAGCCCAAAGCGAGATACTGCAGAGCATGCACATGGACAATAGAATCAACAGCTTGCCCGAAAGTACTCTAGAAATCATGTGGAGTTAGCCTCTGTCGCGGACAGTATACCTTGCGGTCTGAGGGTGACAGCGTAACCGGTCCCCTTCAAGTTACCTAAGGGCAGCCAAAAAAATAGGCCGGTCGGGGTTTTCCGACCGGCCCTGGGCTTGGATGCGGCTACTGCGCCTTCTTGGCAGTCTTCTTCTTGGGCGCTGCCGGGTGATCTGGAATCGCTTTCACCTTGGTTTCGTCCACCGGCTCAGTCCCAGTGCTGTCGAAGGTGGCGCCAGCCGGCACAACCCAGTACTCGGCTGTCTTGCTGCCGCCGTTTCCGGTGCGGGTCTCGATCCGGCTTGCATCGATCGCCTGTTTGGCCTCGCCGCCGGAGAGATACGCCTTCGAGTCGACAGCTCGTTCGGCTGCCAGGTTCGGACGTTTCTCGCTCGGATCGGCGTTGCCGACGATGACCAGCTTCGCGTCCGCTTCCTGCTGCAGGCGCAGAGCCACGTCGTCGAGGATCGCCTTGCAAGTGTTATCGACGCGCCACGGCTTCTTCTCGTTCGGGAAGTCGCACTGGCTCAGCTTGCTGGCCTTCGGCGGCGGTGGCGGCGGGTTCTCCACGGTGACTTGTGACGAGGAATTCGCCGTCAGTCCGCGCGAATCCGTACAAGTCGCGCTTACCGTGATTGGTCCTGGAGAAGCTCCAGTTGTGTTCAGGGTCGCAGTGTTGCCGTTTCCGCTGACCGTTCCACCACTCGCGGTCCAGCCGGCTACCGTAACCGGGACGCCGTCCGGACTGGTGCAGGTGCATGTGACGGTCGAGGTGGCGCCGGCCTGCACAGATGCCGGACTCGCCGAACAACTCATGGTCGGCGGATTCTTCGGCGGCTCCTTCACCGTATAGTTCGCAGTGCAAGTCGCTTCGCCATTCTTCTTTATCTTGGGATCGGTCACGCGCGCGGTTACGGTGTAATTGCCGCCAGCGACGCCCTTGGTGTCGATATTGGCGGAGGTGTCCTTGCCGGCGACCGTTCCACCACCATTCCCTGTCCACGCATAGGTCAGTGGATGTTTTGGGTTGAAGTTGCTGGTGGTGACGTTCGCCGTCACCGGCTCGCCTTGCATGACTTCGGCATGGTCGACCGAGCACGTTGCAGCGGGCGGAACTTCGGGCTCTCCGCCAAAATTGAAGAGCACGCCGGAACGCAGGCGCGCGCCCTGAAAGCTGGACCGGCGCAGATCAGGCTGGGTGGGCGGAACAACACTGGCGAAATTCTGACGCGCCCACTGATAGTCGGCCTCGATCAGCCGCAGGCTGAATCTCTTGACGATGGGAAGATCGATACCGCCGCCCAGAATCGCGCCAATGCCATTCCGAGCTCCGAATGGCGTGGTCATATGGTTGTTGCCGAGCAGTGTGTGTGCGAACAGGTTGATTCCTTCACTGCGCCAGGTGTAGCGCGGGCCCACCGAGTACGTACTGATATCGGTTCCGTTCCTGATGTTCAGTCCGATATCGCCTTCGAGCGCGAAGTTCGGATGAAAGTTGTAGCCGAACGCGACACCGCCGCCCTTGCCCATGCTGGGCAGTTTCAGGGGCAAGACACCCCCGCTTCCGTCGGGACCTCCGGGAATATTGCCGCCCGGATTCAGCCACTGGTATCCGGCGAAGATGTCAAACTTAGGCGGAGTTTGCTGCTGGGCCAGGAGTGCGCTGCTGCATGATAGAAGCAATACCGTAAGAAAAAGGCCGCGCCACGGCGCAAAGCCATTTCGCGAACTACCGCAGAGTGACATGGAATCCTCCGGAACTAGACCATCTACCTATGGAACCCAGGGTCCAATGCGAACCTTAGAGACTGCGCGTGTTGACGCAAAGACGGGCGTCTGACTGAGACCGCAGATTCTACAGCAACCCTACCTCAAAGTGAAACTTGCGCATCGAAATATTACTGGACCCGGTACCAGCAATCGCAACCGGGCATGGCAGCGTCGAAGGCCATCCCGTCTCAGTTTGACATGGCTTTCCCAACGCCAAGCGCCCGCTTCTGCGACGCTCTACAGGCATGGATTTTTCCTATCGTCGGGCCTCCGGGACTGCATCCGAAGGCTCCGTCTTGCTACAGTGTTCAAGGAGCCGGAAAATGGAATCTGCGACCCTATGAGCCAAGAAAAAGTCCTGATTGTCGAAGACGAGGAAAACGAGCGTACGGGCCTGGCTGAGGTGGTCTCGGCGTGGGGCTACCGTGTGGACACGGCCGCTGACGGCATGGAGGGCTGGGAGAAGGCGAGTCAATGGACTCCAGCCATCGTAGTTACGGACCTCAAGATGCCTCGACTCACGGGCATGGAACTGCTGGAAAAGCTGGCGGAGCAGACGCACACCATGGCGGTGATCGTCATGACCGCGCAGGGCACCATCGACAGCGCCGTGCAAGCCATGCGTATGGGGGCTTACGACTACATCACCAAACCCATCGATACCAATCGCCTGCGCACCATCCTGCAGAACGCCTCGGCGCTTCTGGGCACCAAAGTCGAGCTCGAGATCACGCGCCGCAAATTGCGCGACAGCGGATCTCTCGGACAGCTTGTAGGCTCGTCCAAGAAGATGCAGGAGATCTTCCGCCTGGTCGAGATGGTCTCGCCCAGCACAGCCTCGGTGCTGATCACGGGAGCCAGCGGTACCGGCAAGGAAATGGTGGCGCGCACGATCCACGAGTTGAGTGCACGCCGTTCCAAGCCGTTCGTGCCCATCAATTGCGCGGCGATTCCCGAGACCCTGATCGAAAGCGAGATCTTCGGCCACGAGAAAGGCGCATTTACCGGAGCGCTGGAGCGGCGCACTGGCTGTTTCGAACTTGCGGAGGGTGGAACCCTGCTGCTTGACGAAATCGGCGAAATGCCGGTGGCTACCCAGGCCAAGCTGTTGCGCGTGCTCGAAGACCACAAACTGCGGCGCCTGGGGAGCAAGGTCGAGACCAGTGTCGATGTGCGGGTCCTCGCGGCCACCAATAAAGTTCCCGACGAGGCCGTCGCTCGCGGCGAGTTGCGCAACGATCTTTACTACCGGCTGAATGTTTTCAATATCCACATGCCGTCTTTACGGGAGCATAAGGAAGATCTGCCCGAACTGGTGCAGACTCTGCTGGCGGATATGAACACGAAACACGGGCGGAAGGTCGCGACCGTGAGCGATGCTGTCTTGAACCAGTTCAAGAACTACTCCTGGCCCGGGAATGTACGCGAATTGCGCAACACGTTGGAGCGGGCCGTGATCGTGTGCGATGGCGCGGTAGTGGAAACCAAGCATCTGCCGCCCAACTTTGGTCAGGTGGTTGTGCGGCAGACGTTTAATGATCCGGACGCGGTGCGGCTGGGAGTGGGCACGACGGTGGGTGAGGCCGAGAAGGTGCTGATCCTCAAAACGCTCGAGGCCACCAGCAACAACAAAACACGGGCCGCAGAAATTCTCGGAATCAGCCTGAAAACGCTGCACAATAAGTTGAAGGAGTACGGTAACACCACGGCGGATGCGCTATCTGACAAGGAAGAATGAGCTGAGCGACCGGCATCCCCCCACCGGATCGCACAGCGGAGAATCCGCCAACTCTGAATCATGCGCCGTAAGACAAAAATCGTTCTGGCCATCACCTTCATGGTGGTGGTCATGGTGTCGGCATTTTCCTACCTCTATGTTTCGCAGACGCTACGCTACCG
>Ga0210384_10007598_pt1 | contig 11415 bp, 10 predicted proteins | sample IncBWH2MmetaG_FD_160574 | JGI IMG/M metagenome (GOLD analysis project Ga0210384, IMG submission 160574) | Forest soil microbial communities from Barre Woods Harvard Forest LTER site, Petersham, Massachusetts, United States - Inc-BW-H-2-M | ecosystem: Environmental > Terrestrial > Soil >...
GCGGCCGACGTCCCACATCCGGGGGAAGGCGAGGTAGCTCGACTGGGCGGTCTCGGGGCGGAGGTAGACCTTCTCCTTTCCCGTGACGCCGAAATCGACGGCGAACATCATGTTGAACGGCCGGGGACCGAGAGCTTCGGCTGGCCGCACGAGGGGCACTTGACCCCGTGGGCGGTGACGAGCTCGGCGATCTGCGCCGACGTGAGTCCATCCACCCCCTCGGGTCGAAGCTTCTCGAGGACCGTGTCGGCACGGAACACCGCCTGGCAGTTCCCGCAGGTCACCTCGGGGTCGGTGAAGTTCTCCAGGTGACCGGACGCCCGGACCACGGCCTCGGGGAGCAGCTCCGCCGGCTCGATGAGGTGGTAATCGTCCGAAAGGCCCAGGAAGTAGGCGGTCCACGCCTCCTCGATCCGGCGCTTGAGGGCCGTCCCGAGCGGGCCGTAATCGAAGAGGCCCGCCGCTCCCCCGTAGATCTCGGCGCTCGGCCACAGGTAGCCCCGCCGGCGGAGGAGGGCGAACAACTCGTCGGTCTTCAGAGCGGTTCCCCCGTCAGGGACCCCTCGGCCCGGGCCGGACGATAAGGTGTTCGGTCGCCCGAGTCGCGAGCTGGTATTCGGGGTCCTCCGCCGGCAGCCGGAAAGCGATCGGTCGTCCCGGCCCGCCCGCCTCCACGCGGGCCCATTGCGGCTTGCCGAGGAACAGCCACGGCTCGATGTATCCGGCCCGAACGAGGAACCCCGGCGGCACCGGGCGCCGGGCGAGGCGGGCCGTCACGTAGGCGAACTCGATCTCGCGGAGCATCGACGGGGCGTGGAACATCGCGTTGTCGGTACCGAGCATGGTGCGGACGCCGACGTCGGCGAACATCGCGAGGTCCGGGCGGCGGCCAAACAGCGCGTTCGACCGGGGGCAGACGGCGACCGTCGTCTTCGATTGGACCACCGCCTCCAGATCGCCCCGGGTGGCGAACGTCAGGTGGACCAGGAGATCCGGACGGGGTGCCAGATAGGTCTCGGGGAGCTCGCGTCGGACCTCGCTCGCATGGAGTCCGTAATACTTGCCCGCGCGACGGCAGGCATCGGCGAGGGCGCGCCGGACCTCGAACGGCTCCTCGAGCGCCGAGCTGATCCCGATCCCGTCCGCGACGGCGAGCAACCGGTCGACCTCCTTCCGTCGGATCGGCCGTTCCAACGGACGGCCAAACACGACCGTCCGCACCCCCGTTCCCGCCCCGGCGGCCCGGAGCAGTTCTACCCCGCTCCTCCCCTCCTCGCGGAAGTCGAGCGTGGCAGCGACCCCCTCGCGCTGCATCCGGCGGAGCGCCGAGCGCATCGCGCGACGCTTCGGGGCCGCCGGAGTCTCCGCGAGGAGTCGGAACTTGTATCCGTCGGGCGGGCGGACGATCTCGTCGATCGGTCGGTGGGGCGGCTCCCGGTCGGAGACCGCGTCCCCGAGATGGGTGTGGCCGTTCACCGGCGGCGGGACGACGATGCCGCGCACCCGACGGATCCGGCCCCGGGTGGAATCCGTGCCCGGGGCACCGACCTCGACGACCTGCCCTCGGTGGAACCGGACGTACCCGCGTCGGGGCCCATCGACATCGACGATGGCTCCCTCGACGATGATCCCCACGGCGCGCGGTCATCCCCGGGGCTCTATGTAAGTCCCTACCCGGCGGCCGGCGCCGGCAACAGATATGCCTCCCGGAGATTGCACCGACCGTGGAGGGGTCGATCCCCAGGAACGGGCCGGCCCCCGGGCGGCTCGATCTCGCCGTCGTCGGCCACATCAACCTCGATCATTTCCTCGACGTGGCCCGGTTGCCGACGCCGGACCGGACCGTGCCGATCACCACCCAACGCACCGAGCTGGGCGGCACCGCCACGAACCTCGCCCGGGTGGCCGCCCATTGGGGGGTCTCCGTCGGACTGATCAGCCGGATCGGGGATGATTTCCCGGCGGCGTTCGAGCGGCGACTCCGCGAGGAGAACGTCGGCCTCACCGGCGTCGAGCGCGTCGCGGGGGCCCATTGCTCCGCCTGCTACATCGTCGAGGACGGGAGGGGTTCGCAGATGACGTTCATCGACCAGGGCCCGATGGGCGATGCCCGCTCCGCCCCGCTGCCCGGGGCGGTGATCTCCGGCGTCGACTGGGTCCACCTCGGGACGGGCGACCCGGAGTATCTCGGGCGGATCGCCGACGCGGCGCGCGGGGCCGGAGCGCACCTCGCCGCCGACCCGGCCCAGGAGATCCACTATCGGTGGGACGGTTCGCGGTTGCGTCGACTGCTCGATCGCTGCGAACTGTTCTTCGGCAACCGTTCCGAGGTCGACCGCGCCATCGCCCTCCTGAAGCTCCGGGATCGGAAGGGGCTGCTCGAACTGGTACCCACCATCGTGGAGACCCGCGGAGCCGCGGGCGCTGTCGCGCACACCCGCCTCGGGACGGTGACCGTGCGGGCTCACGTCCCGAAGCGAGTCCGCCAAGTGACTGGGGCCGGAGACGCCTTCCGAGGAGGGTTCTACGCCGGATGGTTCGCCGGCCAGCCGATGCGCGGTTGTCTGGTCGCGGGGACGCGTGCCGCGGCCGCCTGGATGCAAGGGGACCACGCGATCGGCGTGGTCGGGGGGCCCAAGGGATGAAGATGCGACCGTTCGGACGGCTGCTGCCCGCCGAGACGGCCCGCCGGCGGCTCCTCCGCGCCGTCGTTCCGGTCGAAGCGACCGAGACGGTCGGCCTGGCCGACGCGGTCGGACGCGTCGTCTCGGAAGACCATCGCGCCCCGTTCCCGGTTCCCGGATTCTCCCGGGCGACCTGGGACGGCTACGCGCTGCGGTTCCGCGACACCCGCGACGCCACCTCGCGCTCACCGGCCCGGCTGAGGCTGGTCGGCGAGGTGCACGCCGAGGATCGACTCGATCGGCCGCTCTCCCGGGGCGAGGCGGTCGCGATCGCCACCGGAGGCGCGATCCCGCGGGGCGCCGATGCGGTGATCATTTTCGAAGAGGTTTCGGTGGAAGGGAGCGAGTTGCTCGTCCCTCGAAGGGTCCGGCGCGGCGAACGCATCGCCGATCCCGGGGACGACTTCGCGAAGGGGGCCCGGCTGGTCCGGCGCGGGGTGGAGCTCACCCCCGCAGCGCTCGGGGCGTTGGCGGCGATCGGACGGACCGAGATCGAGGTGTTCGCCCGGCCCATGGTCCGGGTGATCCCGAACGGGAACGAGTTGGTGGCCCCGGGCGGTTCGCGAGGACCGGGCCAGATCTACGAGACGAACAACGTCACGCTGAGCGCGGTCATCTCGGCGGCCGGGGGGATCGCGCGGGCCGTCCCGCCCGTGGTGGATGACGCGGAGGCGATCGAGCGGGCGATCCGCGAAGCGCTTTCCGACAGCGACCTGGTGCTCGTCACCGGTGGAAGCTCGGTCGGTGACCACGATTACCTGCCCGTGATCTTTCCGCGACTGGGCCGACTCCTCTTCCACGGGATCGCGGTGCGGCCGGGGAAGCCGACGCTCGCCGTCGCGACTTCCTCCCGGCTGGTGATCGGCATGCCCGGGCATCCGACCTCGTGCCTGTTGAACGCCTACTGGCTGCTGCTCCCCGTGCTCCGTCGCCTGGGCCACCGCTCCGGCCCCGGATGGATCGACACGACCGTGACGATGGCCGAGCCGTACGATGTCCCGACGGCGGGGCTCTCGACGGTCGTTCCCTTGAAGGTGGCGCGGGGGACCGGCACCCCGACGTTCCGCGACTCGTCGGCGATCACGAGCCTGAGCGGCGCCAACGCCTTCGCCCTCCTTCCCCCCGGGCGAAGCCACCTTCGGCGAGGAGCGCGGGTGAGCGCTCACCTGTTGCCGTTCCCCATCTCGGCGGCGGCCGAGCCGTGAGCCCACCCGGCCCCTACGAGTAAAGCCTAATCCGCCGTGCGCCCCATCGGGGAAGCGTGAAAGACCGCTACGGCCGCGAGGTCACCGACCTGCGGATCTCGTTGACGCAGCGATGCAACCTCACCTGCGTCTTCTGTCATATGGAGGGCCAGCCGGAGTCCCGGGAGGAACTGACCCCCGCCGAGATCGAGACGCTCGTCCGGGCGGCGGTCGAGGTCGGGGTCGACCGGGTCAAGCTCACCGGCGGCGAGCCGACGCTTCGGACCGACATCGTCGAGATCATCCGGCGAATCCGACCGCACGTCCGCGAGGTGTCGATGACGACGAACGGGCTGCTGCTCGAGCGGCTCGCGCTGCCGATGCGGGAGGCGGGGCTGGCCCGGGTGAACGTCAGCCTCCCGAGCCTGGACCGGGCCGTCTACCACCGGCTCACCGGCGTGGACGGCGTCGACCGCGTGATCCGAGGGATCCACGCCGCGAAGGACGCCGGCCTCGCCCCGATCAAGCTCAACGTCGTCGCGCTCTCGGGGACGACGGCGGAACCGGAGTCGGTCGAGCCGCTCGTGGCCTTCGCGCAGGCGACCGGCGCCGTCGTTCAGGTGATCGAGTTCGAGAACGTGAAGGGACGGGTCGATCCCCGGGTCTACCGGGCGTTGCACTCCGAGCTGAGCCGGCTGAGCGAGGAGGCGGCCAGTCGGGCGTTCCGCACCGAGCACAATCGGTTGCACGACCGCCCAAGATACACCTTCGAGCGCGCCGGCAAACCGATCACGCTCGAGGTCGTCCAACCGGTCGAGAACCCGGCGTTCTGCATGGCGTGCCACCGCCTGAGGATCACGAGCGACGGTCGGCTCAAAGGCTGCCTGATGACGAACGCGGGACTGATCGATGTCCGAAGCCTGCTCCGGGACGGTGCCCCGTTCGGGGAGCTCGTGGAGGCGTTCCGCAGCGCGGTTCGCCTGCGGGCGCCGTTCTTCAAGGGCCCGGAGACGGCCGTTCCGACGCCGATCGAGAACGAGCCGCCGATATCGACCCCGATGGAACTGCCGGTCGTCGGCGTCCGCGCCGGCAATAGTTAAGCCCGGTCCGGCCTCCTCTCCCCGTGGCCCGCCGTCGGCTCAAGGTCGCGATCGTCGCGATCGAGGGGACGAACAATGACCTCGAGCTGAAGGTCGCGCTCGAAACCCTCGGGGCCCGCCCCGAGGTCGTGCACCTCAAGCAGCTGGAGGGACGGGACGTCGAACCGGGCTCCCGGCGGCACCTGATGGACTACCAGATGCTGCTGTTCCCCGGCGGGTTCTCGGGAGGGGACTACGTGCGCGCCGGCGCGATCCTGGCCGCCCGGACGAGATCGGCGATCGGGAACGAGCTCGAGGAGTATGTGCGATCCGGGCGGCTGGTCGGTGGGATCTGCAACGGGTTCCAGGTCCTCACCGAGTTGGGGCTGCTCCCCGGTCGGCCCGGTGGCCGCCTCGGGCCGCCGGAGGCCGCCCTGATGACCAACGATTCGGGGCGCTACGAGTGTCGGCCGACTTTCCTCGCGTGGCAGGGCGGGGCGTTCCCTCCGCTCCAAGGGCGCCCGATGGGGGACCGCTACCTGTTCCCGAGCGGCCACGGCGAAGGCAAGCTGGTCTTCGGGGGCGAGCCGGGGGTTCGCCGAAAGGAGCTCGAAGCGAACGGGCAGGTCCTGTTTCGATGGGTCGCCCCGGACGGGGCCGAGGCCCAGTACCCGTGGAACCCGAACGGCTCGGAAGGGAACTTGGCCGGGATCACGAACCCCGAGGGGAACGTCTTCGGCCTGATGCCCCACCCGGAGCGCGGCTTCTTCCGGGCCCAGGCCCCGGATTGGACCCGCGCCGGGTCGGCCGAGGGCTACGGCGACGGGGAGCGGTTCCTCGACGCGCTGCTCCGGTACGCCGAGCGCCATACGTAGGCCGGTGCGCCCCGGCCCGGGATCGGCGGGTCAGGCGCTCGACGGTCAGCACCTCGCCCTCCAGCCGGCGTTGGGCGACGCGCTGCCACTGCCCGCCCGTCCCTCTCCAGCTCCGGCGCAATCGGGCGAGCGCGCCACGGTCCTGCCGGGAGGAGCCGACGAGGAACGCCTCCCCGCCCGGGAGGAGATGCTCGCGGAGCTCCTCGACGAGGCGACGGGTCGTCGCGAGCCCGTCGGGGCCGCCGTCGAGGGCGAGATGGATCCATCGGTCCGGATCCTCGGACCCGGGGGGCGTCGGGAGGTACGGCGGGTTGGCGACGATCCGGCCGAACGCCCGGAGTCCCCTCGCCAGGTCCGTCCGAACCGGGTGGACCCGCACGCCCTCCTCCAGAGCCAGACGCGCGACGCGGCGGAGCGCCTCGGGGTTGAGGTCGGTCGCCACCACGAACGCCCCCGTCCGGGCGGCGGCGACCGCGGCGACGCCGCTCCCGGTGCCGATGTCGAGCACGGACTTCGCTCCCGGGCGACCGGCGAATTCGACGAGGATCCGGGAGTCCTCTCTCGGCGGGTAGACCGAGTCAGGATGCCCCGGCCCCGCCGGCCGCGTGAGGGGCCGTAGCACTCCGGCGCGCCTCACCCGGACACCTTCTTATTCCTCAGGGGGATGACACGGCTGCTTCTCGGAGTTATCACCCTGTGCCCCGTCGGCTAGCCGCCCCAGTCAAGATCGGCATCACGGGCCTGCCGGGCTCGGGCAAGACCCAGACGCTGCTGCGGATCATCCAGCTCCTCGAGCAGGAGGGGGTGACGGTCGGTGGGATGGTCACCGAACCGATCATCGAACGGCAGCGACGCACGGGATTCCAGATCACGAACTGGCTGACGAAGGAGCACGCGGTGTTCGCCCACGAGGGCCTCAAGTCCCGGGTGAAATCGGGCCGCTACGGCGTCAACCTGGATGCCCTCGAGGGGCTCGGCACCCGCTCGCTCCAGGAGGCGCGAGAATCCGCCGACGTCATCGTCATCGACGAGGTCGGCAAGATGGAGGTCGAGAGCGATGCGTTCACGAAGAGCGTCATCGAGACGCTCGACGCCAACAAATCTATCGTCATGACCCTCCATAAGAAGTCCCGCAACCCGTTGCTGCAGGACATCCGGCGGAGGGACGAACTACGACTGCTCGAGGTGACGCCGGTGAACAAGAACCTCCTCGCGTTCAAGATCGTCCGCCTGCTGACCGGACGCGCGCACTGACGCAGGTCGCGCTCAGCCGCGAGGGCGACACCGAGCTCGAGCTTCCCGAATCGCCGACGGGCCGCGGCCCGGCCTCCAAGGCCCCCGTGTTCTACAACGCCGCGATGGCCGTCGACCGCGACCTCGGCGTCGCGCTCGCGAGGGAGCTCCGCGAGGAAGGGGAGGGGCCGCTCCGCGGCTGGGAGATGTTGGCGGCGACCGGCGTCCGCGGGCTGAGGCTCGTCCGGGAGACCGACCTGTTCGGGGAGATGTGGTTCACCGAGCAGAACCCCGAGGCCCTCGAGGTCCTTCGACGCAACGCCGCGCGCTACGCGTCGCGGGGGGCCCACGTCCGATCCCACGATGCCCACCATGTGCTGAAGGGGGCGCCGTTCGATTTCGTCGACCTCGATCCGTACGGAACGCCGGTCCCGTTCCTCCCGACGGCGATCGCGGCCCTGCGGTCGGGCGGGTTGTTGGGCGTGACGGCGACCGACATGATGGTCCTTGCCGGGGTCCTTCGGGGGACGTGCGAGGCGCGCTACGGCGCCCGTCCGCTCCGGGGACGGTTCGGCCCGGAAGGCGGGCTTCGAATCCTCCTCGCCCACGTCGCGAAGATCGCCGCCGCCCAGCGCCGACGCGCCCGGCCGATCCTCGCCTACGTTCACGACCACCACGTCCGGGCCTACCTGCGCCTGGACGAGGCGTCGGAGGACGAGTCTCCGCTCCCGGTAGGCCTGCTGTCCGAGCCGTGGGACGGCCCGGCGGTCATCGGCGGTCCGTTCGGCCCGATGTGGCTCGGGCGGTTGTTCGACCCGGCGCTCGTGGCCCGGATGGGGACCCCCCCAGGGGCCGCGCGGGCGAAGGAGCTGGAGCGGATGCTCGGCGCGTTCCGCGGCGAGTCGCGGGCCGACCGACCGCTGTTCTACGAGCCGAACGAGCTCGCATCGACCCTCCACCTCCCGAACCCTCCGGCGATCGACGCCCTGCTCGATCGGCTCGAGTCGGGGGGATGGAGCGCCGGCCGCTCGCACGTCCGCGCGGCCGCCTTCCGGACGACGGCGCCGCGCGTCGACGTCCTCCTCGCCGCCAAGGCGGTCTCCGAAGGTCAGGCCCAGAAACCGCGCGTTCGGGCGTAGCTCCGCTCGGCGCGCAGGATCTCCGTCAGCAGGTCGGCCTCGCTGCGGTACAATCGCGCGAGGAGCCGTCGGGCCGTGTCCGGACCGACCCCGCGGGCGGCGAGGCACAGCAGTGCCCGCTCTCCGTACGTCGCGAGAAGCTCGGCAGAGGTGTACGAGGTTCGCAACAGCGGGGTGACGGTCGCAGAGGGGGCTCTCGGCGTCCGGGACGCCTTCCGACCCTTCCATTTGCGCTTCGCGTAGGCGACCACCTGGGCGATGTCCTCGGGTCGTCGGGGCGACAGGACTGCGGACAGCGATCCTCCGCAGATCCCGCAGCGGCTCCCTCCGGCGGCGGCGTAGCGGGCGGGGGTCGTCGTGCGGGTGAATCCGCAGCGCAGGCAGACGAGGGTCTGCTCCTCCATCCGAAGCCGGTCGGCGACCGCCTTCAGCAGGGTCGGCGGCGGGACATCGGGGAGCTCGCGCCACTTCAGTCGGGAGAGCGGGAGGTCGGTCCACGTCCCCGGGGGGGTCTCGTGGACTTGGATGGTCCCCGAGGCAATCGCTTCGAGGACCCGTCGGCCGTGCTCGAGGTCGTGACGGTCGTGGAGCGTCTTGTCGAGCGTCTCCTCGCCGAGCGGTTGTTGCCGGGACTGTTCCAAGAGCGGCTCGATGACCCGCAGGTCCCTCGGGTCGGCCGTCGGAGGGAGGACCCCGAACTTGCGGGCCACGGTCAGGAAGATCCAACGGTAGTCGTAGCCGCTCGGCACGAGCTTCTCGAGCAGCCCCTCGAGGGTGTCGGCCGGGACGGCGAGCGCCTGGCGCAACGTCGGGAAATCGACGGCGACGGGAAGCCCCAGCACGAACCACGTCGGCTCGACGGAGAGGACCTCGACGCGCGCCCCGAGGCGGGCCGTCAGCTGGGCCGAGCTCGCCAGCGAGAGCGTCTCGTTCGTCCGCGTCCCGAAGCAGGCTCCGAAGACGACCATCCGGCCCTGGAGCGTGATGGTGATGCGCCGATCGTCCGGAAAGATCCCCGCGCCACGACCCGCCGCGAGCCTCGCCTCCATATGCCGGCGAGCGAGAGGGTCGAGGGGGTACGGGTCGAGCGTGCCCTCCCGCCGCATCCGCCCGATCTCCTGGGCGACATCGAACGGGACCGGCAGCTCCTCGCCGACCCAACGAGGTTCTTGTCCGATCTCCGCCACCGTCTCGACGAGGAGCTCGCCTTCGCGCGTCTCCACCACCCGCCAGGTCCGACCGTGGAGGAGGAAGATCTGCTCGGGTTGCGCCAGGATCTGCGTGAGGACGAACCGCTCGTCGAGCGTGCCGATCAGCCGACGGGTGGCGATGTCCCGGAGCCGGTACGTTCGTTCCTCGGGGATCAGCGAGAGCGTCGAGTAGAACCGGTGGAGCGTCCGGCGGCCCGGCCGAAGTTGACCGCCCTCCTCGCGGAGGGAGCCGATCTCGGAGAGGTAGGTCGCGAGACGCGTCCAGTCCGATTCGCTCAGGCCGGCCGCCGGGGCCGCATGTCCGAGCTTCGTCGTGAGGACGATGGGGTCGGCGCGGCCCTCGGCCCGGAGCTCCGCGATCACCTGCTGGGAAGCCGCCAGGCGATTGCGGGTCCTCCAGGTCGTGGGCTCGACCTCGGAGTGCGTCGCCCGTCGGGCGAGGACCGCGGCCTCCTCGAGGTCCTCGTCGTCGATCGCGATGACGACGCCCTCGATCGACCGGCCGATCCGGTGGCCGGAGCGGCCGACCCGCTGCAGGAGGCGTCCGGCCTGGTGGGGCGAGCCGAACTGGATCACCAGATCGACGCTGCCAATGTCGATCCCGAGTTCCAGGGAGGAGGTCGCGATCAGCGCGCGCAGCTTCCCTTCCCGGAACAGCCGTTCGGCCTCCTCGCGCACGTCTCGGGACAAGGAGCCGTGGTGGACCGCCACGCTGAGGTCCGGTGCTAGGCGGGTCAACCGCGCGGCAAGCCCCTCCGCGGTCGGCCGGGTGTTGACGAAGACGAGGGTCGTTCGGTGCCCCCGGACCTCCTCCTCGACGGTTCTCAGGGCGGCGAGCAACGGTCCGTCGGCTTTCAGATCGTGGACCAGCTCCGGCGCGAGCGGAGGAAGGTCGGCGGGCGGGAGGCGGGCGCGGATCGTGATCTTCCTCGGGGTCTTCGCCTGGCGGACCTCGACGACCCGGGGGCTCGGCGAGAGGAACCGCGCCACCTCCTCGGGGTTCCCGACGGTGGCCGAAAGCCCGACGCGACGGACCGGCCGGCCGACCCAGGCGTCGAGCCGCTCGAGCGTGAGCGCGAGTTGGGCCCCCCGATCGTTGGGAGCCAGCTCGTGGACCTCGTCGATGACGATCGCTCGGACGTTCCGAAGCCCCTCCCGGAGGCGCTTTCCGACGAGGAGGAGCTGGAGCGTCTCCGGTGTCGTGAGCAGGAGGTCTGGAGGATGCTTCGACTGGCGCAGTCGGTCCCCGGGGGTCGTGTCTCCATGGCGAACGGCCGCGGAGAGGCCCACCTCCCGGACGAACGAGACGAGCCGGTGCTCGAGGTCGCGATTGAGCGCCCTAAGCGGCGTGACGTAGAGCAGGCTCACCGGGGGCGAGGGGTCCTTCAGTTGCCGCGAGAGGAGGGGGAGGAGTGCCGCCTCGGTCTTCCCCGTGCCGGTCGGCGAGATCAACAGGGCGTCCGCGGAGGTCTCCAGGAGCGGCAGGGCCAGTTGCTGGATCTCCGTGAGATCGGTGATCCCCCGACCTTCGACCGCACTCCGAAGGCGAGGGTGGAGCCGGTGCCTCGGGTCGACGGCGTCGATCGACATGGGGCGGCGGCGAGCGTTCTCCGGCGGAAAGGGATGGCGGCCCGACCTGGACCGGGGGGCCCCGGTCGGACTCAGACGGGACCGGGCTCGAGGTCGAGGGTCCGGAGCCCCAGCGACTCGTTCAACGGTCGACCGAACGTCTTCCCCGGGAACGTCTCCAGCAGGATCTCGCCGACCACGCCGACGGTGGCCCGCAGGAGATGGCCGCCGACGACCTGATGGCGTTCGTTGGCGAGCTGGGCGTGCAGGTGGATCGAGGGGCCCTCATCGAGGGTGGCGATCGACCCTTGGAGGCCGATGAGCTCGTGGGGCCGATCGAGGTTCTGCACATCGTACTCCCGTCCGGTCCAGAAGCCGACCGCGGCGGATTTCACCATCCCGATCCCCGAGACGACCGCGGCGGCTCGGATCCCCCGGTTC
>Ga0210384_10007599_pt1 | contig 11415 bp, 12 predicted proteins | sample IncBWH2MmetaG_FD_160574 | JGI IMG/M metagenome (GOLD analysis project Ga0210384, IMG submission 160574) | Forest soil microbial communities from Barre Woods Harvard Forest LTER site, Petersham, Massachusetts, United States - Inc-BW-H-2-M | ecosystem: Environmental > Terrestrial > Soil >...
CTCCTAATCGCGGCTCACCAAAACCCCGCCGCCACCCGCTAGAACTGGGATCGACATGTAGCGGCCGGCTTCGCATTGGGTCGCCTTTCTCTAAGCGCGCGGAGATGAGCAATGCGATGTGCTTATCTTTCGGAGCAGACCACAACTTCCTAGTTTACGGAAAACCTGCTTGGCACCGGGTCGGAGCTTAGCTCCGAAATCAATACGCTCCTCCGCTCTAGTTGGGCTTCAGCCCCTGAAGAACCTCTCTTACGCACTCCCAGCGCTCAAAGACTGTGGTCTCGCGTTTCCCGGGCCATCAGCAGTCCGATAAGCGTCAGCACCGCCGCCAGCGACAGATAGTAGCCCACGTAGCGCAAGCCATACGTCTTAGCCAGCCAGGTAGCAATGTACGGCGCCAAAGACGCGCCAAAAATTCCTGCCAGGTTAAACGTCAAGGAACTTCCCGTATACCGAACCGCGGCCGGGAACAGTTCAGACAGCATCGTACCTAGCGGGCCGTACGTGAGCCCCATCAGTGACAGTCCTAAAATCATCACCAGCAGAGTTCCAGTCGTCCCGCCAAGAAACATCGGCGGCATCACGAAGCCAAACGCAGCGATTGCCACTGTCACCCACAGGAGTGTGCGCCGTCGCCCTCGCTCCGCCAGGATCCCGCCAATCGGAATGGTCACCGCGAAAAACAGCATACCCAGCAATTGCATCAACAAAAACTTCTCGCGGCTATAGCCAAGCGCCGTGGTTCCCCAGGACAGCGCGAACACCGTCATTAAGTAGAACAGCACAAACGTCGCGAGAGAACCCAACGTCCCTACCAACAGTTGCTTGGGATATTTGTGAAATACCTCCACCATCGGGACTTTCACGCGCTCCCGCCGGCTCAACGCGTCGCGAAAAACGGGCGTCTCCGTAATCCTCAGCCGCACATACAGCCCCAGCAGCACAAGCGCGGCACTCGCCAGAAATGGGATGCGCCAACCGAAAGCGAAAAACTGTTCGTTGGTCAGCCACTTCGAAAGCCCAAGAAATGTGCCGCCGGAAAAGAGAAAGCCGATGGGCGCACCAAGCTGTGGAAACATGCCGTACCACGCGCGCTTCCCCGGCGGCGCATTCTCAATCGCCAGCAGAACGGCGCCACCCCATTCGCCTCCAAGTCCTAAGCCTTGCCCCAAGCGGCAAACGGCAAGCAACAAAGGCGCGGCCACACCGATGGTTCTGTAGGTCGGTAGTACTCCGATGGCAACCGTGGAGATCCCCATCGTAAGCAGCGCCGCAACGAGAGTGGATTTGCGGCCAATCCGATCGCCGAAATGCCCGAACAGCGCCGAACCAAATGGCCGCGCGACAAAGGCAATCGCAAATGTCGCCAGCGACGCAAGCACCGCCGAGGCCGGGTCAGAGCCAGGGAAAAATAACTTGGGGAAGACGAGGACCGCCGCGGTCGCGTAAATGTAGAAATCGAAAAACTCGATCGTTGTCCCGATCAGGCTCGCAAACAGTACTTGCCCCGGCGTGTTGATCAGGACCGCCTTGCCGGCGAGGTTCTGGCCGTCTCGAACTCCAATGTGGGAAGTCTCGCTCAAGGATCACCCAGTTTAGCTCATGCCCCACACTCTGCGACCGGCGGCAGAAGATCATCCGAGCCCCTTGCCAGCAGAATTTTCCTCCCAAGAAACCTCTTGACATATTCCCATATGGGTATGTATTGTCTTCCCATGCCTCGTGCCCCTACCACTTCCGACGCCTTCAACGCCGTCGCCGAACCGCGTCGCCGCGAAATCCTCAGCTTCCTGGCGCTAGAGGAACGCTCCGTCGGCGATATCGTCGCAGGCCTTGGCATCGAGCAGCCCTCCGTCTCCAAGCACCTCCGCGTTCTTCGCGATGTCGACCTTGTCCACGTCCGCCGCAACGGCCGGTACATGTTCTATCGCACCAACGCCCAGGCCATCCGTCCATTGCACGAATGGACCAATACGTTCCAGAAGTACTGGCAGAATCAATTGCTTCGCGTGAAAGAACGCGCCGAGTCTAAACGCGAACCCGTCTCTATCGCGTCTAAATCAATACCCAAATCCTTTGAGGAGGAATCATGAGTTCCACCGCACCAGGAATGAACCGCTCCATCGACGATCTGACCTTACACATAACCCAGGAAATCCACGTGCGTGCCTCCCTGGAAACTACCTTCGCGGCGCTTCTCGAACAACTCGGGCCTTACAACGAAACCGGCGAAGGCACCTCTATGCCCATGAAACTCGAGCCGTGGCCCGGTGGCCGCTGGTTTCGCGACCTCGGCGGCGAAAACGGCCATCTCTGGGCCCACGTGCAGGCCATCAAGCGCCCCACGCTCTTGGAGGTTTCCGGTCCGCTCTTCATGTCCTATCCGGCGGTTTCCAATGTGCAGTACCGCCTCAGCGAGTTCCAGGGCGGAACGCTGATTAAATTCCGCCACTCCGCATTGGGTCTGATCATCGATGAGCATCGCGATGGAGTCACAGACGGGTGGAAGCACATGAATGAAGGCGTTCGCAAGCGTGCCGAAACCGGCCACACACGCTGATCGCTAGCACAGAAGGAGAAGCCCATGTGCCCCGCATGCATCGCAAGCGCGGCGTCCGTCGTCGCAGGAATGGTTTCCACAGGTGGCGCGACAGCCCTGGCCGCAAAATGGATTACCGTCAAACGTCGCGCCAGCACAATTTTGTCTCAGCAAACAAGACGAAAGGAGAAGTAATCATGGCAACTGCAACCGGCAAGATCGAACCTCCGAAGGTCGTGTCGCAAACCGAATGGCTTACCGCGCGCAAAGAACTACTGGCCAAGGAGAAAGAGTTCTCCCGCCTGCGCGACGATTTGAGTCGCCGTCGACGCGAAATGCCCTGGGAAAAAGTGGAAAAGAACTATGTCTTCGATGGACCGAGCGGCAAGGAAACACTCGCAGACCTTTTCGGCGACCGCAGCCAACTGATCATCTATCACTTTATGTTTGGCCCCGATTGGGTAGAAGGCTGTCCCAGCTGCTCTTTCATCTCCGATCACATCGATGCCAGCGTGCCGCACCTCGCCGCGCGAGACATCCGCTTGGTTGTCGTCTCTCACGCTCCCATCGCGCAAATCGAGGCCTTCAAGAAACGCATGGGCTGGCGCTTCCACTGGGTTTCGTCCTCCAACACCGACTTCAACTACGACTATCAGGTCTCCGCGAAAAAAGAAGACCTCGCCAACGACGTCTATTACAACTACAACATGCAGAAATTCCCCAGCGATGAGCGCCCCGGCGCCAGCGTCTTCTACAAGGACGACGCCCGCAACCTCTTCCACACCTATTCCACGTACGCCCGCGGTCTCGACATTTTAATCGGCGCCTACAACTGGATCGACCTCACGCCCAAAGGCCGCGACGAAGCCGGCCTTAAGCACGGTATGGCCTGGGTCCGCCACCACGACAAGTACGACGCCTCCTACAGAGTCGATGCCCAATCCGACTACGTCCAACCAGCCAAATCCGCCGACTCCGCGGCAAACGCCAAATCTTCCTGCTGCAAGGAATAAGCGCGCACACTCTCAGATCGCAACGTCTCAGGGCAACTCACGCGCCACAAATTCCTCGCTCCGTTCATAACCGAATGGAGCGAGGAATTCCTTTGTCGAGACAATCGCCCATCTATTTCGCGAAGCGCCGGATGCTGCACGCAATGGGCAAGCCAACCACAACCATGTGCACAACCATCCCTTGAATCACATCACGAAGTTGGTAAGGACCCCGGTCATGCAGCGCCGAGAGTGGCCACGCGACATAGCCCATCACTAGTTCAACCGCCATGCCAAAAAACAAGCCGCAGACCAGCGGATGCTCGATCAAGAAGCCCAGCCTGCAACTTGCTGAGTAATAGATAACCGTCGCGATCTCACCGAAACGATGAACCAGAAACCTTTCGCAGACGCCATGACCGAGGAGCTGATCGGCAAACTCAGCAAATTCCCCGGCCTTCGGGTCGCGCCTCCGACCTCTTGGTTTTATTTCAAGGGCAAGCAAGTCAGCGTCGCCAATGTTGCCAAAGCGCTCGGCGTCGCATAGGTGCTCGATGGGAGTGTCCGCAAATCAGGCGCCAGGCTTGGCGTCGCCGCGCGATGGATCCGCGTGGACAACGGCTAGGTAGTCTGGTCGGAAACCTACGAGCGCCCGGTAAACCGCATTTTGATGGTCCAGGACGAAATCGTCGGAGAAGTACGCAAAGCCCTCAGAGCCTTGATCGAAGGCAAGCCGGACCGTTAGAGGCGACACCCGATTTATCTTCGGTTTTAGGATTGGAATTTTCCTGCGGGAAGTTTCGGCGTGATTGACGCCAGGAGAATTTTCAAGGCAACGGATCGAACACGACCAACGGCTGGTAGGTTCGCGGCACCACCGCTCGCGCAATGGCAATCAGCTTGTTCTGCTGGCTGAAGACGCGCAGCAGCGGAATCACATTTCCGTCCGATTCCAGCTCCGTCGTCGCTCCCGGCGGAAGCTCCTGGTGGCCGCTCTTCAGTTGCGAAAGCAAAATATTGAACTTGCCACCGTGTCGCACGCGTTTTTCCAGCACCGGCAACACTTGTGTTTGCGGGAAATTCTGTAACAACCCTTCCAGCGGAATCATCCGGCTTTCGAATTTCCCCGCGCTCTTGGCCTCGCTCAATTCTTCCAGCGTGTTCGCCTGTTCCAGGGAAAATTCCCCAACCGCAGTCCGGCAAATCTCCGCGAGATGTGCGCCGCCTCCAAGCCGCTGCCCCATGTCGTGCGCCAGCGAACGAATATAGGTCCCCGACGAGCACTCGATCAAAAATCGCGCGATGCTTCCTTCCACTTCCAGCAAGCGGTACTCAAACAATTCCACCAACGCGGGCTTCAGCTCCACCGGCTCATTGTTTCGCGCAAGTTCGTACGCCGGCCGGCCATGCACCTTCTTCGCTGAAAAAATCGGCGGCATCTGCTCGAACCGTCCCAGCGATTCGCTGGCGAAACGCTCCAGCGTCTGCCGATCCAGTACTGGCGCCGTATCTGGTCCCTGTGCCACTCCCTCGGAATCGTGCGTGTTCGTCGCAAACCCAAATCGAAATCCGCCGGTATAGCGTTTCCGACGCCCGGTGTAAAAACGCACCAGGCGCGTGGCCTTCCCCAACAAAAGCACCAGCACACCCGTAGCCAGTGGATCGAGCGTCCCCAAATGCCCAATTTGCCGGAAGCCGACAAGCCTACGCACCGCATCCACAACATCGTGCGAAGTTTTCCCTTTGGGCTTGTTGACGACGAGCGCGCCATGGAAAGCGGCGGGTTGTGGCTGGCGCGGCATGAGCGAGATTCGGTCCCCCGTATTCCTAAAAATGTTCTCAATGGTCCAGCGTGCAGTGCAAATCCACTTCGGAGGGTTCAAACTATGGAAATAAATTATCGCGCCACTTGTGCCTTCACTCTTGCGAAGCCTTCGTATCAGGAGTCACAGGCTTTGCGGTCTTCACTTCTTTCAACAATTGCTCGATGCGCTCCACGTGCTCCTGCGAAAGGTCCAGCGTGAAATGCAACTCCGGCAAACGTCGCAGCTGCAGCCGTTCGATCAATTCGCTGCGAATATATCCCGCGGCGTGCTCCAGCGCCTTCACAGCGTTTGACTGCTCCTTGCTATTTCCGCTGCGCACGCTCACAAACACCCGCGCGTGCTTCATGTCCGGTTGCACGCGCACCTCGCTTACCGACACAAACCCTTCCAGCCGCGGATCCTTCAACTCTCCCGCCAACATGGCATTGATCTCGTGCGCGATTTCTTCGCCCACCCGTAAGTGACGATGATGATCTGGGCTCATAACACTACCCTTCTGATGCAAAACTTCGCTGCGGCGCTGTCCGCGGCCTAGCTAGCGGCCGCCTTCCGAGGCCGGCGCCATTGACTCCTGGTGTTCACAAAAAATCCACCGCATGCGCAACCAATACCGGCCCCAAAATTCGGTCGGCTTCCGCCAGTACCTTCTGCAGCGCTTCTTCCACGTGATGCTCTTCGTTGGAAAGCGTCACCACACCCACCACCGACCGCTGCCACACGTCCTCGAAATCCAATTCCGCCACCGCCACGTTGAAATGATTCCGCAGCCGGTCTTTCAAGCTGCGAATCACCTGCCTTTTATCTTTCAACGATTGTGCTTCCGCGATATGAAGCTCGAGAGTGAGCAATCCGACGGGCACGACAATTCACCCCCGGGCGCGAGCGCCCGAGCAACGCTGCACTACCTATTTTCGGGCGGAGACGGACCCTTGTGCGGCAGCTTCCGCGGCGGAAAGTTTCGTCACCTGGAAGAATTCCAGAATGTCGCCGACTTTCACGTCGTTGAAATTCGCAATCACGATGCCGCATTCGAATCCGGTGCGCACTTCGCTAGCATCGTCCTTGAAGCGCTTCAGCGAGCTGAGCCGCGATGCGTAAATCAACACGCCGTCGCGCATCACACGCACCTGCGCGTCGCGTCGCACCACGCCATCCTGCACGTACGAACCAGCCACCGTTCCCGATCCCTTGATCTTGAAAGTGTTCCGCACTTCCGCGCGCCCGATCGGCGTTTCCTGGAAAACCGGCTCCAGCAGCCCTTCCATGGCCTTCTTAATTTCGTCCGATACTTCGTAAATAATGTTGTGCGTGCGGATGTCCACGTTCTCCCGCTGCGCCAGGTCCAAAGCCTTGCGATCCGGCCGCACACCGAAGGCGATGATGATCGCACCCGACGCCGACGCCAGCAGCACGTCGTTTTCAGTGACCGCTCCGACGCCTTCGCTGACAATCTTCAGCTTCACCTGATCCGTCGAAAGCTTCGGCAGCATTTCGCCCAGCACTTCCGCCGAGCCCTGCACGTCCGCCTTGATGATCAGCGGCAGTTCCTTTACTTCCCCGGCCTTCAATTGTTCGTGCAATTGGTCCAGCGTAATTCGGCTTCCCGAGCTCGCTCGCATCGCCGCATCGCGCTGCTTCGATTGCCGGTAATCCACGACGTGACGCGCCTTGGCTTCGTCGGTCACCTGGAAATGGTCGCCCGCCTCCGGCACTCCTTGCAAACCCAACACTTCCACCGGAGTCGATGGACCCGCCGCCTTGATCGGCCGCCCGTGATCGTCGAACATCGCGCGCACTTTGCCGAACACCGAACCAACGATAAAGAAATCGCTGTTGTTCAGCGTACCGTTTTGCACCATGATCGTGGCCACCGGCCCGCGCCCTTTATCCACGCGCGATTCCAGCACCGTTCCAGCCGCTGGCGCATCCGGATTGGCTTTCAATTCCCGCAAATCCGCCACCAGCAAAATAATTTCCAGCAGCTTGTCCAGATTCTTCTTCTGCTTCGCGGACACTTCCACGAATTCGGTATCGCCGCCCCATTCCGCGGGCATCAATCCCAAATCCGACAGTTGCCGCTTCACGCGCTCCGGCTGAGCCTCCGGCTTGTCCACTTTGTTGACCGCCACGATGATCGGCACATTCGCCGCCTTGGCGTGGTCGATCGCTTCTCTGGTCTGCGGCATCACGCCGTCGTCGGCAGCTACCACCAGCACCACAATGTCGGTCACCTTCGCGCCCCGCGCGCGCATCCGCGTGAACGCTTCATGGCCCGGCGTATCCACGAACACCACACTGCGCTCGCCCACCTGCACCTTATACGCCCCGATGTGCTGTGTGATTCCGCCCGCTTCGCCCGCCGCCACTTCTTCTTCGCGAATGGCGTCCAGCAAACTGGTTTTGCCGTGGTCCACGTGGCCCATCACCGTAACCACCGGTGGCCGAGCCTTCAAATTTTCCTTGGTCTCTTCCTTGGCGACTTCCAGCACCATTTCTTCTTCAAAGGAAACCACCGACACCACGCCGTTGAACGATTGCGCCAAATCCGTAGCCGTCGGCACATCCAGCGCCTGGTTGATGCTTGCAAACACACCGCGATCCAGCAACGTCTTCAGCAAATCCTTCGCGCGAATATCCAGCTTTTCCGCCAGTTCACGAATGGTAATGCCTTCTGTCAGCGTCACTTCGCGTGGCGCGCGCGGTTCGGGCGGCGCAATAACCGCCGCAGCGGCTCCGCCGCGTCCACCGGCTCCAGGCCGTTGCCGCGTGGGGTGCAACTTGCGCTCCCCTTCCATCTCCCGCTTGTCTGCAATGGGCCGCTGGCGTTGTTGCGGCTTGCGTGTGTATAACGGCTTTCCCGGCTCCGCCTTAGGGGGCATCCGGTCCGGTAGCGGCGGCAACATCGATGGCCGCCCAGGTGTGCGTGGTCCGGGGCGTGTCCCCGTCGGCACGGCTCCCGGCCTTTGCCCAAAAGAACGATTCGGCGCACCACCCGGCCCTCCCGGTCCACCCGAGCTCGTCGGGCGCGGCGAATAAGGACGTCCACCAGGTCCGCCAGATTGTTGCGGACGCATCGGCTGTCCCGGTCGTGGGCCACCAATTCTCGGACCAGAACCCGGAACGGTTCCCGGCACTGGGCCACGGTTTCCGCCCGTCGGCATGGGCCGCAAAGGAGTCTGTGGGCGCGGTGAAGTACCTGGCGCCGTGCTCGGTGCCGCTGCAGCCGGACGCGCACCTTGAGGTTGCGCTCCAGCCTGTGGACGATTTGCGGGCGCAGTTCCGCCCTGCGGCGGCCGAGCTATCGGTTGCCCTGCCGGCGCGCCAGTCCTCGGAGGTGCCGCCGGAGGCCGCTGCGCAGCAGGAGTTGTCGCTGGAGATGTTGGTGCAGTGGAAGCCGCAGGACGCAGTGGTGCATTTGGCGTAGCCGTCGGAGCGGCAGGCGCTACCGGTCTTGCTACCGGAGGTTGTGTCGCCACTGGTGCGCTCGTCGCAGCAGGTTCCGCAGTTGCGGGCGCAGGCGAAGGAGCTGCTGCTGCGGGACTTGGCGCAGGTGTCGCTGGCTTCGCGGCGACCGCTGTTGGAGCTGCAGGAGTGGGAGCGGCCGCAGGAGACGCCGCAGGCGCTGGAACATCTCGCTTCGAAGCCGGCCGCGATGCCGCTTCTTTCGCGGAACGTGCCGCAGCCTCAGCCGCAGCTTCTTGTTCCGCCACGCCCCTCAGGCGTTCGCGAACCTTCTCCGCCACTTCCACTGTTACGGAACTGGAGTGCGTTTTCTTTTCCGTTACGCCAAAACCCGGCAACAGGTCAATGATGGCCTTGGCCTTGACCTCTAGCTCTCGCGCGAGTTCGTTGATTCGTACTTGGGATGCGTCAGTCATGCTTGCTTAGGAACTTTTCTCTTCCTGCTGCTCCGACGGAGTTTCTCTCTCCGTCGTTTCAGCTGCTTCAGAGCGTTCTTCCGAAGCCGATTCTGTTTCGGACTCGACCACGTTGTTCACTTCCGTGGCGCTCTCGTCGGTTGCGTGTGCCGCGCCAGCGGACTCCGTTTCGCCTACCGCCTGGTTGTCGGCGCTGTTCAGTTCCGTCTCGCTGGCTACCTCCGCGCCCGCTTCTACTGCTCCGCCCTCGACACCCTCTGCAGTAGCCGCCGCTGCCGCGTCACCGCCTTCATAGAAGCGGTTCACCGCCTGATAAATCTTGTCCACCATCTTTTCGCCAATGCCCGGAATCTCCATCAATTGTTCCGGCGTCATGCTGGCCAGTTTCTCGAGCGAACTGATTCCCGCCTCTTCCAGCTTCTCGATCATCTTCGGCCCAACGCCGCCCAGCACCGATAGCGGAGTCACTGCCGCCGTCAGAGCGGTCATCTGCTCTTCGATTTCCCGGCGCTTCTCTTCCTCGCTCTTGATGTCGATGTCCCAGCCGATCAACTTGCTGGCCAGCCGTACATTCTGCCCCTTCTTGCCAATCGCCAGCGACAGCTGCGAATCTTCGACGATCACTTCCAGCTTCTTGTTCTCCGGGTCGGTGATCTGTACCCGCGTCACCTTCGCAGGGCTCAAGGCCTTCTGCGCGAACGCCACCGTTTCTTCGCTGTACGGAATAATGTCGATCTTCTCGCCGCGCAATTCGCGAATGATGGACTGCACACGCATGCCCTTCATCCCGACACAAGCGCCCACCGGGTCCACATCCTTATCCCGGCTGGCTACTGCCACCTTCGTCCGTTCGCCGGCCTCTCGCGCTGCCGCCCGGATCTGCACCGTGCCGTCATAGATTTCCGGCACTTCCATTTCGAAAAGCCGTTGCACTAGCGCCGCATCCGCCCGCGAAACGATCACCTGCGGACCTTTCGCTGCGCGATCCACCGTGCGAATCACCACGCGCAATCGTTCGCCAATGTTGTAGGTTTCCAGCTTCGATTGCTCTCTTTTCGGCAAACGCGCTTCCGTCCGCCCCATATCCACGATCAGGTCCGGGCCTTCCGCGCGCTTTACGATTACCGTCACCAGTTCCCCGGCGCGGTTGTGATACTCGTTGAAAATCGTGTCGCGCTCGGCTTCCCGCACCTTTTGCAGGATCACTTGTTTGGCGGTCTGTGCCGCGATGCGCCCAAGCACATCCGTCGGCTTGTTGGTCTGAATCTCCGTACCAACTTCCGCGTTGGGATTTTTTTTCTTCGCGTCCGTTACGCTGATTTCTCGTTTCGGATCTGCAACCTCTTCCACCACCGTCAGCACCGAAAACACGTCCACCTGGCCGCTCTCGGCATTGAACTTCCCGCGCAACTCATCGTCGGTCTTGTAGTACTTGCGCGCCGCCACAACCATGGCGTCTTCGATGGCGGAAATCACCACCTCCGGCTCAATGTGCTTCTCCCGGCTGAGCATCTCGATTTGTTGATAGAGCAGATTCGCCATTTCGCGTTCCCGTAAAGTGCGTTCTGAAACTCCGTTTTTAAAACTCGATTACCAAATTCGCTTTTCGAACCGCGTCGAAAGGTATCTCCACGATCCGCGCTTCCTTGCCCTTCAGTTCCATGCGGATTTTTCCATCCGCAAAGCCTTGCAAGCGTCCTTCAAAAAATTTCGCGTCCCCGATCGCTTCGACCGTCGATACCTTCGCCAATTGCCCGCGAAAGCGTTCAAAATCCGCCGGCTTCTTCAGTTCCCGATCAATTCCCGGTGAGCTGATTTCCAACGTGTAGCCCGGTCCAGGCACCAACTCTTCCACATCCAGCAGCACGCTCAACTGCTGGCTGACCTTCTCGCAATCGGCATGGCTGATCTTCGCAAAAGGACTGGGGGCCGCTTCTTCGTCGCTCGCGTCCGCCGGCCTCGGCGGGAGCACCCGGTCAATGTACACCCGCAGGAACCGCTGCTTCCCAACCTTCCATTCGACGTCCACGACTTCTAGGCCTTCCGAGCGCGCTACTCTCTCGGCGGCCTCGCGGATCTTTTCCAAATTCACGCGAAGACTCCCCGGCCTAGGCCGGTACGATGCTGACTGCCACCGGCGGCAACAAAAAAGTGGGCTTGCGCCCACTTCATGGTGCGAC
>Ga0210384_10007604_pt1 | contig 11413 bp, 8 predicted proteins | sample IncBWH2MmetaG_FD_160574 | JGI IMG/M metagenome (GOLD analysis project Ga0210384, IMG submission 160574) | Forest soil microbial communities from Barre Woods Harvard Forest LTER site, Petersham, Massachusetts, United States - Inc-BW-H-2-M | ecosystem: Environmental > Terrestrial > Soil >...
GTTGCCGCAAAGTCACCAATGGTCAATGGCCGCGGTTTCACATTTGGCACAGCAGCAATCGGAGAATTAAGGCCCGGAAGATTGGAACCGTCGATTGATGAGACATTCGCGCGAAGCGGCGCGGTGAGAAAGGGGTTGGAGAAATCAGATCCCCCAAAGGGAGCTTTGTTTAACGATGCACTATAATCGCGTGATCCTCCCTGCAATTCTCCTTGATATGAATATTCGACGCCCCCGACGAATGAAAGAGGACCAATTCTATCGCCGCCGACGATGCTCATAGTGAGTTGCGGTGCATGCCCGGAAGTCACTTCTGCATAGCGAGTGGATACTTCCACCCCCTTGAAATCGTTCCGCAGGACTATGTTTATGACACCACCGATAGCATCGGACCCGTATAAAGCGGACGCCGAATCCTTCAATATTTCAACGCGCTCGACGGCAGCCTCGGGTAGTACATCTAGATTGAACTGCGACGCGTTACCGGGCGTATACAGCGAGGTTGCACTGGTGGCGGGTCGCCGGCCGTCAATCAGAACAAGTGTACTTCCGGGCCCGAGGCCTCTCAGATTCGCGAAGTGGTTCGCACCAATGGTCGAAATAGAGCTCGTCTGTGACGAGCCTTGATTACCGGGAATGTATCGAAGCAAGTCACCTATGGTGTTCACCCCGAGTCTTTCGAGTTCTTCACGATCAATGGTCGTGACGGACGCGACGCTGTCTTCGGGCTGTCGCGGAATCAGTGACCCCGTCACCACAATCTCCGTCAGCGCTTCGTCTTTCTTCGGTGTCTTATCGCTCGCTATTTGAGGCCCGGCACTCGTTTGATCCACCTGAGCCACGCGAAAGTCCTGGGAAGAGATTGCGCCCTGATTTGTGGAGGACGGATCGCGGGGCGAGGCCGAAAAAACGGCCACTGTATAGGTCGCGCCATCCTTCGAAGTCGCTACAAGGCCAGTGCCTTTGAGTAGGATGACGAGCGCCTCCTCCACCGAATGCGATCCGGTTACAATCCCCGTCTGCTTGCCGCGCACGAGTTTCTCGGAGACTAGAATCTGGATTCCTGCCTGGCGGGCGAATTCCGGAATGCCCGTTGTCGCAGATTGAGCCGGGACGTTGAAGTCCTTGACTTGAGCTTGCGCCGACTGAATTCCGGCGATGGCTAAAAGGCAAACAAAAGCGGATATGCTGGCCGCCCAGCGACGAGTTCTAGCTGTCATTAAAATCCCCCAAACGGAACGTACATTGCGTCCGCATTGAGAGAACGATGAACGGCGTACGAATTTCCATACCATGCGCCGACAAATAAGTTATCGACGCGCGCCTCTTGAGAGACGAATGGTGTCGCCGTCTTCGACGACCGTCGCGCCCAAGGTCGTTGCGACGGCATCGGCGAATGTCAGGGGTTCCGTGGCGCGGAATTGGCCCACGAGCTTTTCTTCGGCAAGACTCGGATCTGAGATGACGAGTTTGCGCGTGTTGTAGCGATTGAATTGTGCGACCGCATCGTCGAGCGTCTCGCCTTCGAGGACAATCTGCCCCTCCCGCCAGGCAAGTGTGCGCCCGATATCGGCGGAAGCCTGGACGGGCTTGGGCGGCTCGTATTCGGCAACGTACGCCTTAGATCCCGCCTCGACTCTCACGCGCCGCTCCTCCTCGCCGACCGTCCAAGTCTCTACAACACCCTCTGTGACCAGTACATCGGCGCCGTCGTAGTGGCGGTGCACCGAGAACGCCGTGCCGACCGCGCGTACGCGAATTCTGCCGGCGCTGACGATAAAGGGGCGATTCTTGTCATGCGCGACCTTGAACCACGCCTCGCCGCGGGTGAGCGTAACCTCTCGGACATCCGGGTGCATGGTGACTTCTACTGCGCTTTGCGTGTTGATGGCGACCAATGAACCGTCCGACAGCGGTACTTGCCGAATTTCGCCGACCCGGGTGTCATAGCGATGTGGTGACGAGATGAGCACAGCTACGCCCACTATCCCAGCGGCGAGTGCCGCGCCCGCGAAGAGGAGTTTGCGGCGAATCCAGATCGGTCTTGGGGTCGGTTTTTCTATTACGCCCGCCAGCGCTCGACCGCGGTCCATGAAACTCAACGCGGCTTCTGCGCGCAGGAGCGCGCCCCTGTGCCGGGGGTTCTCCTCCAACCAGCGTCGCAGTGTCTCATTCGTGTCGGGATCTATCGTCCCGGCATCGATCCGTGTCGCCCACTCGGCCGCTTGATCAGCGACTTCGCGTGCGGTCTCTTGAGTGCTCATCGATCTCTTCCTCTAATTCCTTTGCCACGTTCTCGCCTTCCATTGCCTTCAAAATCAACTTCAGTCCCCGCATCGCCAGTTTCTCGACGGCGCTTTCGGAGATCCCGAACATGCCCGCAATCTCGCGTTGGGATACCCCGTGAATTCGTCTCAATACAAATACGCGCCGACATTTCATCGGCAGCTGCTCAATCAATTGCTCCACCCGCTGCAGCTCCCGGGCACCCGCGACCACTCGATCCAGCGCGGGCGCCTCATCTACGATGCTTAACGTGCCTATGTCCGTCACATTGTCGATGCGAATTATCTTGGAGCGTCGCACCTGCTCCAGAACAATGTTGCGCGTCGTCTGAAAGAGATACGCTCGGCCGCTGCCGATGTGCGCAACGCTGTCGAGTGAGGCTAGGCGGGAGTAGGCCTCCTGGATGACATCGTCAATGTCTTGAGCGCGCCCGGTCCAGCGCTTCAGCCACGCGCGCACCGCCGCTTCATGCGGCAGAACATGACTTCCCACCCACGCCACGATGTCTTTTCTGGATTGCGCGGACACTTAAGCCTTTAGGACAGAGCCTCCCTCGACGATACGATGCATGAGCGAGGGGAATCCGGACACCGAATTCTGAAAATCGGCAAAAGTGGACGAATAATTGGTGCGCTGCGATCGCTTCGACGCGTCGGCGAGAAACCGGGCGGGAAGGTTTTCCACGTCGGATCGGTGCATCGAAGTTATGTGCCCTTCCCCCCTTCGGCCATCGGCCAAACGTCACCCGCGTCGTTGCCGCTGCGTCTGTTACGTTTGAGGTGTAAGGGTCGATCGGACTTTTTTCACGTGATCACGGTACGTTGAGGTGTTCGTCAAACCAAGCGATCACGCGCGCTGCCGCGTCTAAGGAATTCTGTCCCATAACGATGCTATGACCATCGCCCACATACTGTACGTACTCGACCTCCCGCCCCAATCGCTGCAACGCTTTGAATATCAGTGTGGACTCGAAGACTGGAACCACTTCATCAGACGTTCCGTGCAGCAGCAACAGCGGTGTATGCACGTGGTCGAGCGACCACGAAGGAGAATTTTCAATGTACCGCTCTCTGAATTCCCACGGGGTCCCTCCCATGCGCCCCTGCCCGGGGCCCTCTGCCCACCAGGGATTGGTACCCGAATTGAAGGCATTGCCGTATACCGATGACAGTAAATCTGCCTGAGCGGCGACCGCCACTGCGGCGCGAAAGCGATCTGTTCTACTAACCAACGCGACAGCACTGTAGCCACCATAGCTGTGGCCGATCACACCCATCCTTGTAGAATCGACTGCACCGGTCGCTACGGCAGCATCCAATCCGGGTAGCACATCGTCGGTTAAGTCTTGGACTGGAGTGCCGACGCGCAATGGTGCATCAGGCAAAAGGATCGCATAACCCCGGGTCGCAAACGCCTGCAGATTCAATTCGATCTCATCGCCGCACCCGAATTCGTTTAGTCTCTTCGAAAGCAACGATCCGCCATAGACGTCCACGATCAAGGGATAGCGTTGTCCTGGTTCGTAGTTCGAGGGCAGTAGTAACGCGCCCGACAGGGATTGTCCCGAAGTGCTGACCCAATGAATGAGGCGACTCTGGCCGAAGACATACCCCTCCAATGCGGGATTGAGGGGTACCACCCGTCGCGGCGCCTTCAGGCTCTGATCGCTCCACCATAGCGCTGGAGGTTCGCCGGATTTCTCCGCGGAGTATATAACCCATTTGCCATCGCGCGAGACACTAGGGTTGCTGGTGAAATGGATTAGCTTAGCGTTCCCGCCATGGAGTTTTGACAAGGCCCCGCTGGCCACTGTTATTCGTGCAAAGGCTTCGTCATAGGTATCATTGTTTCTCACCAGCGCGACGACGGAGCGATCACGGTCGGTTGACCATGGACGATAGCCGCCGCCGCGGACGATGAGTTCAACCGGCTCGAATTTGGACAATGTGCTAACCGGAGTTGCTTTGGCGCTGGCAGGATCAATCGTCCACAACCGATGTTGGCCAATCAACAACAATCGTCCTCGTGCGTCCCACACAGGGATAGATCCATCGTAGGCCTGGGCGGCGAAATTGACAGGACCGTTCTCTGCGTGAATTAGCTTGGGAGCGCCGCCGGCCGACGACACAATGAAAGCCGGACCTATCGACGGCGTATAGTCATTGACCCAGGCGAGATAGCGACCGTCCGGAGACCAGCTAAATTTTCCGTAGGCGAGAGAAAGCCCGTCCGCCATCGTGCGAGATTTCTCACTGGACAAGTCTACGATATGCAGTCTCTCCGAGATTTCCAAAACGTTCACGTCTTTCTTGGGCGAGCGTTCGAGAATCGCCAATTGCCTGCCGTCAGGAGACAGCTGATAACTGTCTACAACACCTTTGAACAGAACGCGAAAGTGTGACGTCGCGAGTTGCAGCAATGCGATGCCGCTGTTCCAGGGTGGCGTCTGTACGGTTAGCTGTTCGGGGTATCCGCGCCGGTGGGAACGGAACACACGAATATTCCTGTCCGGATCACCGGAGTCATGACCCACACTCGTCGCTCCACACGCGTTCGGTGTCTGGCTGCTTTGCCCTGTACAAGTTTGTTTGAACGGTACGACCAATGAGGCACCGTCTCGTGTCCATAGCGGCAGCATCCACGCCGGCGCCCTCGCAATCGCCATTGAGTCCACGACCCGTGTGGTGTCCGTTGCCACATCCCAAATGCGGGCTTCTACGTCAGCGCCGTGCGCGACGAAGTACGCAAGCTTCTTCCCGTCATTCGACCACTTGGGACTCCAAGCGTCCACGCCCACGGGTGTCAGCCGGCGCGTGTCACGCGACGTCAACGACAACACGTAAACGGCATGATATAGCTCGGTTACTGCGAATGCGGCTTTACTTTCATCGGGAGATATTTCTACTACGGGGCCGTAAGCGTCCACGTGCGCAGACTCGACAGCCGCCAGCAGCGGCAACGAGGGTGATTCGAATTTCTCGGAAGCAAGACTCTTTGCAGAAAAGCAAACGCAGAGGACGCAGACACACCGTAGCCAAGCATTCACACGTGCTTACCAGCGCTTTCGTAGGCGAATGTTGATCACCCGGCCGAGCGGCGACGCGTTCGCCGGATCAAAGCCCACGTTATATGTGCCGACTTGCCCAGTCGGCACGCCCACATACGGCGGCGACCTGTCGAAGAGGTTCTGTACGCCGAGCTGGACCTGAAATCCGCGCATGAAGTTCGAATCGGGAACATCCGCCCATTGATAGCCGACTTGCAAACCCACGACGGTAAACGATGCAATTGGTACCGAAGGCGAAAACAAAGTATTCCGATAGCTACTCGCATAATTCACATTCAGCGAAGATGAAAAACCGCTCAATGACCACGCTATAACGCCGGAGAGCCGCAGATCTGGGGGCTGGCCGAGACTGTTGCGCAGCGAAACGGGAGGCAGTCCCTCCGCCGTTATGTATTTGTTCTCAAGCAGATATGTTCCCGCTACGGAAAAATCGAAATCACCAATGTCGGTGACCAGTTTTTCCGTCGCCTGCGCGTCCACGCCCTGCTGCACGGTCTCCGCGATGTTCTGAAGATTATCGTTGAAGACCGCCTGCACACCGGCGGGACCTCCTCCTGCAAGATCGCCGAGAAATCCAGGTGAATTGAACAGCGTCTGCAGAAGTGCCTGGCTCGGAGGCGGAAGTATGTACGGCGCCAACTGTGGTTGCGTAAAGATGTTGGTGCCTGTGAACACACTGCCGCCGCCTGTTATGGGCGGATAATCGATGCGGTCTTTGTAACTTACATGAAAGTATGTCGCTGCAAATGTTAAATCCGGCTTTACATCCGGACGGAAGTCGAATCCGAAGGTATAGGACTTCGCTTTTTCCGCGGTGAGCGCTTTACCCAAAGGCCCTACACCGGTAGATGAATTAATGAGGAGATCAGTTGTTCCTCCAGGCGCGCTCGGGTTGTTTGCCGGAAAGGTGAAGTAAAACGGGAAATAGACGAGTTGAGACAGTAAAGGCGGCGCAAACGACGTGGCATAGCTTCCGCGTAGATTGAGGCCGTAACCAGGCGACCAGACCAACCCGACCTTTGGATTCGTTGTAGATCCGAAGTCACTATAGTGGTCATATCTGCCCGAGACTGACAAATCTAGACGCTGGTCAGAACCGCCGCCAATGAGCGGCACCGCTAACTCGCCGAACGCGCTCGAAATGTTCCTCTCGGGAATCCCCGAAAACTGCAACGGGGCCTCTAGTGATTCGGACCGATAGTTAACACCGAAGGCACCCTTGACCGCGCCTGGCGACCAGCGAAAGAGAGGACCGTCCGCCTTAATAGTAACCTCGCTCATTCGACTGAATGCCGGATCTACTAGGGACATCGTCGTTTCGCCATAGGAGTACGTTGTCAAATTCTGCGTAGCCCTGGAGTAGTTTACCGACCCACTGGCGCGCCAATCATCCTGAAGCTTCTGGTTAACGGTCAGAATTCCGCCGTATTGTTGGACCTTGCCCGTATCCTCCGTGAAGGGGTTCCCTGCCTGATTTCTGAAGAAGTCAAAATCGCGATCCGCAAAATAGAGATCCGCTTGCAGTTCGGTGGAACCGGTTAATTCCTGCCGCAACGTGGAAAACAGCGAATTGCGCTTCTGACTGGGGGTAATAAAGACGTCTCGGCCCTGGTCTGGAATGAAATTTCGATCGTCCGACAGCAGCGGATTTTGCCTGTTGAACTCATACATCACAGTGGCGTTACCACTTGACCATCCAAAACCCAGCATCTGATCTGCCGATAGTGAGTCGGCGCTACCTCGTGTCGGTGCGCTATATGTCGCGGAGGTCTCTGCTCCCTGAAAGTCTCTTCTCAGTACAATGTTTACCACCCCGCCGATGGCATCGGCGCCGTACACGGAAGACGCTCCGTCGGTAAGGACTTCAATTCGCTCGATTGCGCTCAAGGGGATTAGAGAGACATCGGTGAAACCCCCGTCCACCCCACCCGGAGACATCCGATGTCCGTCAACAAGCGTGAGCGTCGCGCCGGGGCCCAGACCGTGAATATTGAAGCCGGCCCCGCCGAAGTAATTCCCGCGCGATTGACTAAAACTACCTGACGAGTTGTTGTAGGCGAACGCCGTTGGTGTTAGCGAGGCAAAATTCTCCGGCATTTTTTCAGCGAACTCCTCCAGGGTCGTCGCTCCGGACGCTTCTAGCGCGTTGCGATCATATATTTTTAATGGCGATCCCGCGGGCGCAATGCCGTGAATACTGGTTCCGGTGACGACGATCTCTTCAAGGCCCCCTTTCTTCGAAGTTTCAGATGTTGAATTTGAGTTGTCCGTGTTTTGCGGACCAGCGGCCGACTGCGACTGCGGGCTCCCTGAATTGGATTGAGCCAGCCTGGTTCCGGAACTTCCCGGCGGGTCAAGACTCGTCGCCGGCAACACAGTACTGCGCGTGGACTTGACCTTGATCACCACATTGCTTGCCGCAGTGTGCTGCGCTTCGAGTTTCGTGCCGGCGAGCACTATCCGAATGGCCTCATCCACCGTGTATTGACCACGAAGGGCCGGACTGCGGGCATTCTTCACCGCATCGGGCTCGAACAAGATGTTCATTTCGGTCTGCTGTCCGATCGCGCGCAAGCTATCGGCGAGCGATTGCTCGGGCAAATTAAATGAATACATCGTCTCTGCGAAAACCTGAGGTGCGGCGATGAGGCCGCCCAAGATCAATACCAATATTGCGAAGCATCGACGAAACCGTGCACTCATGCGCCATCCCCCTTTGTTTTACCAGCGCTTCCTGTTCGGGAGGCTTCTGGTCTAGAGGATGTAGACGTGCGGCGATGAGCGATACCACACATGCGTGTGACAATTAATGTACCGATACGTGACGGCTTCAAAAAGGCGTCCTTGAAAAAGGGGCGACCCGCAGAGCGGCGAACCGTTTAAGGCGCGGGCGGTGCGACGGTGCGCAAATGGATTTGACCGCCCTCTTGTGTGACTTGCAGCCCGTAGAGCTGTGCGACGGTTTGCGCAAAGCCTTCGCTATCGCCAGTGTGATAAATACCGCTGACGTGCAATGTGGCGATGCTGCTTTCATCGATGACGAGCGCACTCTTGCTGTAGCGATTCATCTCGGCGATCGCGTCGGTGAGCGGGGTGTCATCCAGCATCACCTCACCCCGGCGCCACGCGGTGACGGCATCCACGCGAGGGGCATCGATTTTGGCGGGGGCGCCTTTGGCTACGCGCAAACGCTCGCCGGCCGTCATGGCGTAGCCAGAAAATGAGAGTGCTCTTAAGCCGCTTAAGGAACTCGACACGCTCGCTGGGGCGCCAAGCGGCTCGGCCGTGGACGTGACATTGACCTTGCCTTCCACCAGGGTTACATCGATATGATCGGGTTCGTAACGAACCTCAAAGGTCGTGCCGACGGCGGTGACCTGGTTGTCGCCCGCGATCACGACGAAGGGGCGCTCCTGATTGTGCGCGACTTCAAAGAAGGCTTCACCGCGAAGCAGGCGCACGGTTCGCTTACTTTCGCTGAATTCTATCTTCACCTTGGAATTGGAATTGAGCGCAATCCGGCTGCCGTCGTCCAAGGGCACGGTGCGCTGTTCACCGATGGCGGTGACATACTCGGGGTTCAGCTCCACCCGGTAGGCTAAGAAGGCGATGCCGGCCGCGACGAGAAGCAGCGTCGCGGCCATGGCCCAACGGCGCGGGTTTGGGGAAGCAGGTTCCCGGTGAACAACGCGCGGCAGACCTGCAATCGAGGCGTGCGGGGCGGCGTCCCACACGGCGGTGACGCGCTCGAATTCTTCCGTATTGTCGGGACTGGCCTCAAGCCAGCGGCGAAAGCCGGCCTCCAGCTCCGGGGAACGATGCGCGCCGTGCAGGCGCACAATCCACACGGAGGCTTCGGCGCGGGCGCGGCGGCGGCTCTCTTGGGTAGTAGTTTCTGCAGCTGTGTTCACGTTACTGCTCTTCCATCCAATTGGTCATCGCGAGTACCGCTTTCGCAGCATGCTTCTCAACCATGCTCGGCGAGATGCGAAGCTGTGCCGCGATCTGCAAGAAGCTGTAGCCCTCGACGCGATTTAACAGAAATACCTCGCGTTGCCGCGGGCTTAAATTAGCTAGTCCTAAGCGCATGTGCTGTAGACGCTCCTGGGCCGCACACACCGCATCGGGTGAAGGACTAGGATCGATCAGCTGCATCCGCTCGAGCGCGCCAGGCACGACGGCGGCGACGGTCGCGCGGCGGTGCTGATCGATGGATAAATTTAGCGCGGTGCGCACCAGGAAGGCCTCGGTTTGCGCTACGTCCTTGTCGCGGCAATAGACCTGCAGGCGCAAGAAGGCTTCTTGAATCAGATCCTCGGTATCATCGATGCTGCGCCCGCGACCCCGCAGCAGGCGGCGCAGTCGAAGAACAAGCAGGCGGACCTCGTCCATGCCCCAAAGATGACATGAGGTTGGGCGGGTCGCAATGTGGGCGGGGGTTTTAGAAAAATATTGTTTTAGGGAGGTGGGGTACAGGGGGCGATGAAGCGTCTACCCTTTTTGGCTCAAAGTTTGGCCTCCTCCGAGTCGATTGGTACATCGACACCTCCGCCGCCCCGGTCATCCAAATATCGGCTCAGTTTTGCGATGGCATGTTTGGCGTGCCCGCACCCGCCGTTGTGGCATTCTCAGGTATCGCTGACGCGAAAACCGAAGCGGCAACGCGCTGCGCATTCTGAATGGCCTGTAGCCGCGTCAGAGCCGCGAAGGGCAAAATGAATTCCGCGCGATCGAGAATTCGCTGATTGAGTTCCGACTGCCACTGATCCATCGCCTGAACGGTCGGTGCTTGGGCCCCGGGCTGCGCGGTGGGTGGTGGTACAGCCATGCGCTCGTCGTGCATCATGCCGATGAGCTGCTCCGCCGTCTCTTTAGATAATGGCGTCTGCGCGAGTTCCAGCTCGCTCAAGAGCGGTGCAATGCTTTGCCGGTCCTGCGACGACTCATCGTAGTCGCGTAGATCATCGAGCTGCTTGGCGGTGAGAGCCGCCCGTACGGCATCGTTGTCCACGGCGCGAGCATCGGTTCCGGGACGGCTGCCGGGAGTGAGCGCATCGACGAGAAGAAGAGATTGATAGTCCGCGAGGGCGTCGAGTACGGAATCTGCGGCGGCCCCGGACAGATGCCAGCGCTTCAGAAGCTCGCCATAGAGCTGAAGCGTCGGCCCCTTCATCTGGAGCTTAATCGCATCGCGGGCGGCCGGATCGGCGAGCTTCTTGGCCAGCCGTGCGCTTTCGAACGAGACCGTGGTTGTCGTCCCCACAGTCTGTGGAGCAGTGGGGGAACTCACCGAAAGGGGAGCATGGGGCACTTGTACTGCGCTTCGGTTGGGCCCCAGTACAATTGCAGATGACGGCCCAAAGGCAATCGACGTCGATCGATAGGGTTGCGCATGCGAGCGCTCCGCCGCGACGCGTCGGGCTCGTTCCCTGTCGAGCGCGCGCCATGTCACCAGGTTAGTTGCGGTCAACACAGTTAGGACGATCGCCACTCCGACCTTAAACGCCGAAGACGCGCCACCGCGCTCGTCCTCACACACCGGCTTTGCGGACTTGCGTACGAGTCGCTCCGCGGCGATGAGGCTATTGCGTAGACTTTCCATCGGATCTCACCGGGCTTCGTCCCGCCAATATCGCCTTCACCATCCCGTCGAGTTCTTCCTCGGTCGGCGGATGCCCAAGCTTCCAGCCATTGATGATGATAGTAGGCGTCCCATGGACGTCGAGCTGAGCGCCCAGCGCCTTGCCCTCTTCCACGCGTGTAATGGGATCGATGTTCTTGACGCAGGCATCGAAGGCCACGAGATCCGGCACGCCCGCGGCCGTGGCGTAGTCGTCCCAGGGCTTTAACCCAAACTGATCCTGCCCCTCAAAAAGCTGGTCGAATATCGCCTCAAACCGCCCCTGTTCGCCCGCACACTCCGCCACTCGCGCTGCGGGCAACGCAAACCGATGCCCCGGAATCGGAAAGTGTACGTAAGTGAGCCCGATCTGCATCGGATGATGCTCGCGCACGACCTTCAACGTCTTATGCAAGCTGCCGCAGAAAGGACACTCGAAG
>Ga0210384_10007607_pt1 | contig 11409 bp, 11 predicted proteins | sample IncBWH2MmetaG_FD_160574 | JGI IMG/M metagenome (GOLD analysis project Ga0210384, IMG submission 160574) | Forest soil microbial communities from Barre Woods Harvard Forest LTER site, Petersham, Massachusetts, United States - Inc-BW-H-2-M | ecosystem: Environmental > Terrestrial > Soil >...
GGTCGACCTCAATCCGCTGCTCTATTCCTTCGGCTGGCCGATGTTCGCGGCGCTGATCCTCGCGGCACGCGCGCCGCGGGCGCTGCGCCGGCTCGCCCTGGGCTACGTGGTGCTGACGCCCTTCGTTACCTGGGGACTGGTCGCCGAGTTCCTGAAGCAGCTCGTTTTCGACGCCGGGCCGGCCGTCGCCGCGCAGACCGGATTCGACGCCCTGCAGCGCGAAGCGATCGCGTTTGCCTACCAGTTCGGCTCGCTGATCCTGCCCACAGTGGCCCCGGCGGTGTTCTGGGTCCTCACCCACCGCGCGTTGCTCGAGAGCTTCGCGCTGCGCAATGGCGGCGCGGCCAAGCAAGCGCCCTAATAACCGGGGCTGCCCACCCTGTGCCCGGCTTGCTCCAGGGCTTCGATCGCGGTCGTCCGCTGGGCAGCGGGAATGAGCACGTAGTCGGTGTTGAAGGTCGCGAGCGCGAACACCGAGACGCGCGCCTCCGCCAGCGGCTGCGTCACGCTCGCCAGAATCCCGGTCTGATCGAGCGGCAGCGGTCCGGCGACGCGCAGCGCGCGCCAGCCGCGGCTCGCGCTCACGGTGGCCGGCACCGAGGATTCCATGCAGACGACCGACCACTCGTCGGGGGTGCGCGTAATCGACCACCAGGGCGCCGCGATCGCCCACAGCGGTAAGGGCTCGGCCGGCTCGAGGTGACAGATCGCGATCGGCTCGGGCAACAGCGTCAGGGAGAGTCGGCGCACCATCAGGCGCTGACTCGGCGGCTCTTGCGCTCCCGCTCGCGCTCGCGCAGCACGCGCCGTTGCACCTTGCCGGTCGTGGTCATGGGCAAGGCATCGATGAACTCGATCTCCTTCGGATACTCGTAGGGCGCGAGAAACTGCCGCACGTGGCGCTGGATGTCTTCCTCCAGGCCCGGCGACGGCGCCTGGCCCGGCGCCAGGACGATGAATGCCTTGATGACATTGCCGCGTATCGCGTCCGGGCTGGGCACGACCGCAGCGTTGGCAACCGCTGCGTGCTTGACCAGGCAGTTCTCGATTTCGGAGGGCCCGATGCGGTATCCGGCGGCCTTGAACATGTCGTCGGCGCGACCCTGGTACCAGAAATAGCCGGCGTCGTCCTTGAGCGCGAGATCGCCGGTGCGGCACCAGTCGCCGCTGAACTTCTTCGCCGTGCCTTCGGGGTCGTTGTAGTACTCGAGGAAAAACACCGGGTCGGGCGTGCCGTCGGACCCGGTCCGGTGGACGGCCACTTCGCCGAGTTCGCCAGGCCCGACTTCCGCGCCGTCATCGCCCAGCACCTGGATGCGGTGACCCGGATAAGGCCTTCCCATCGACCCGGGCTTCGCCGGCCAGAGCGTGTGCGAATTGCCGACGATGTAGTTCATCTCGGTCTGGCCGAACATCTCGTTGATGGTCACCCCCAGCGCCTCCTGCGCCCACGCGAACACCGTGCTGCCGACGGCTTCGCCGGCGCTCATCACGCTGCGCAAGGCGAGGTCAAAGCGGGCGCGGGGCTGCGGCACCGCCTTCATCATCATCTTGAGCGCAGTCGGAAACAGGAAGCTGTTGCGCACGCGGTACTTCGCGAGCAGCGCCAATGCGCGCTCGGGATCGAAGCGCCCGCAGAAACCCAGGATCGGCCGCCCGAAGTAGAGGGTCGGCAGCAGCGCGTCCATGAGCCCGCCGGTCCAGGCCCAATCGGCAGGTGACCAGAACAGGTCGTCCGCCTGCGGGAAGACATCGTGCGAGTAGACGAATCCCGGCAGATTGCCGAGCAGGCATTGCTGCGGCATCAGCGCGCCCTTGGGCGGACCCGTCGTGCCGCTGGTGTAGATCAGCAGCGCCGGATCGGTCGCGCGGGTGGGGACCGCGGCAAAGCGGTCGGAGGCGCCGCCAAGTAGCGTCTCCCAATCCTCGGTCCACGCTTCGCGTGCGCCGGCAACGCCGATGACATGCGCGAGCCGCTCCAGCCGGCCGCGAATGGGTGCCAGGTTCGGCAGCGACGCCGGGTCGACCACGGCGACTTTCGCTTCCGCAGCGTCGAGCCGATACTCGAGCGCGTCGGGGCCGAACAGAAACGACAGCGGCACCGCCACCGCGCCCAGCTGATAACAGGCGATATGGGCGATGACGGTCTCGGGTCGCTGCGGCAGGATGACGGCGACCTTGTCGCCGCGGCCGACGCCGCGCGCGGCGAGCACGTTGGCGAGGCGATTCGCCTTACGCTGCAGATCGTGGAAGGTGTAGGTCGCGGTCGCGCCGGACTCGTCTTCCCACAGTAGGGCGAGGCGCGAAGGCTCGCCGGCATGACGGGCGCAAATCGCGTGCGCGATGTTGAAGTCTGGCGGCACCTCCCACCGATAGGCGGCGCAGATCTCCCGGTACCGGTCGCCCGCCATCGGTGTGCCAGGCGCCGTCAAGGCGCGGCGCCCGCCGCCGGCTGCGGCGCGGACAGCAGCGGTTCGACCGTCGCCCAGACCCAGTCGGGATGCTGCTCGAGCAGGCGTCCGAAGGCAATGCGTCGCGACGACTGCGCGACGCTCATGTGCAGCCGTTTGCCGGGCTGATATTCGCCGGGCGGGACGACGAGCGTCTGCACCGTGGTCTCGCCGTCGCGTTTGCGCAGGGACAGGAACAGCCCGTTGAAACGCCGGCTGCTCGCCGTCGGCTCGCCGTCGATCGAATAATCGGCGTCGCTTTTCTTCGATTCGGCCAGTTCGACGCCGGCCAGGTTGTTGGCGATCACCTGCAACCCGATTTCGGCGCGCTCGGTAGTGAGCCGCTTCATGCGGCGCACGATGCCCAGGGTCCAGCGCGCCTGGGTCTGCGGCCGGATGGCAGCGAGCGTGCCGAGGGTCACGGCGTTGATCACGCTCATCGGCGCCACCAGGCGGAAGCCGGTCTGCGAGACGTCGCGCACGTCCCAGGCCCCGCCGGGCGCCGCGTAGCTGGCGAGCCGGCGCCGCGCCATCTCCAGGGTGCGCGCATTCTCATTGCGCATCCGCCCGAACGTGGCGATTTCGATGGCTTCGTCGAACGTCCCCGCGCGGCGGCTGCCGTCGACGAACGGCTGCATCTCCTCGTCGCGCAGGAAGGCGGCGATCTTGGCGAAACCGATGATCGCATCGACGCTGCCATCGGCGCTCGTGCGCTCGCCGCGCCGCGCAAACGGCTTGAATTCGGGATCGACCTGCGAGGCGAGCTTGGAGAGCAGGTTGAGCTGGTCGGCGCGGCGCGGTGTGCGCTCGGAGAGCGGGTTGTTGCGCACTTTCTGATCGAGCATCACCACGTTCTGCATCAGCACCGCGTGCAACGGCCGGGTGTCGAGAAAGAGCACGCGGCCTTCGAGGGGCTGCGGCGAACGGCGCTTGAGGCCGCTGCGCGCGCCCAGGTCGACGTAGAAGCTCGTGACCGTCGAAGACTCCAGATTCAGGCGCAACGGCGCGCACCACTCGGAGAGCTGCTCGGCAACCCACTCGAGATGGCGCGGGGTCAAGTTGCCCGAGTTCACCAGCTGCAGCACCAGCACCCGCAGGTACTCCTGTTCGATCGTGGTGAGCCCGCCGTCGGCGAGCACCGCGACGGCCTGGCGTTCGATCTGCGCCGAGCAGGCCATCTGGAACAGCGCGTGCAGATCGGTCCACTTGGCCGGGATCCATTGCTCGTAGCGGAATAGCCGGATCTTCGCATCCAGGCCCTGGTGCATGATCTGCCGCGCGATCAACTCCGGCAGCAGCGACTGCCACTTGTGGCTCTGCGCATGATCGGTGAGCTCGCGCGCGAACGCCTGATAGCAGAGCAGGAAGGTCTGCGTCAGATCGAACAGCGCCTGCCAGAGCTGGCTTTCGACCCGCGTCGAGCGGTTGCCGTGCTCGAGGTATTGCGCGGTCAGGCTCTTGCGCAGCGAATCGGTCGAGCGGTCGACGAAAAACACCGCTTCCAGGCGCCCGGGGGTGCGTTTGGCGATGCGCTCGGTCAGCCGGCCGAGTTCGGCCAGAACCGCGCCGTGCATCGCCAGCGGATCATTGACCGGGAACAAGCCGAGCCAGCGCTCGGCTGTTTTCGCGTCGACCAGCGGGTCCTTGATTGTCTTGCCGAATCCGAACATCAACAGAGGGGCGCTCGCTCCGGGCACGGTGCTTGCAGAGGGAGAAACGTCATCTGCGAGCGAACCGGGTTCTGGAGGCCATTGGCGCCGGAAGTCCTTGTTCCGAAAGCGGGATGATGGGGCAAAGCAGTATGCGGAGCAACCCAAACCGCTGAACGGGCCTTATGGCTGACGTGCAGCGGCGGGACCTGCCGCAATTGCGTCAAGCTGAAATGGACAAAGGTTTTCTCTATACTTGTGGCACACAGAATCGGAAGGAAACGTTCATGGGCATCCTGATCAAGGCGCCGACCCGCCGGCGCGAACCGGGCCCGCCGCTCGTCGCTCCGGTCGCCTGCGCCGAAGCGCGTGGTGCGCTGCACATCCGCGAGGTCGTGCGGATCACCGGCTTGCGGCGCGAGCAGTTGTATATGTGGCAGCGCCGGTACGGTTTTCCCGATCCCTCCCGCGACGGTTTCGGCGACCGCGTCTATCCGCCCGAGCAGGTCGCGCGGCTGAAGCTTATCAAGCAGCTGCTGTCGGAAGGCTGGCGCGCCGGCGCTGTGGTCCCCCTCGCGGAGTCGGCGTTGCAGTCGATGCTCGGCATCGCGGTGGAGGACCCGCAGCCGTTGCCCGGCGAGATCGAGGCGGCAGTGCGGCTGTTGGCCGAGCATCGCGTCGGCGAGTTGCAGAATCACCTGTCGAAGCTTCTCGTGGGGCAGGGATTGCGCCGTTTTCTGGAACAGACGCTGATCCCCTTAAACGAGGCGGTGCACGAGCGGGTGGTGCGCGGCGACATGCAGAATTTCCAGGAGCTGCGCTTCGCCGATCTCGCCCAGCGCCTGCTGCGCGACGTGACGCGGTTGGTGCGCCCGACCCGCGATGCGCGGCAGATCCTGCTCGCCACGCCGCCGAACGATCCCAACCAGCTGGGGCTGGCGATTCTCGAGCTGTTGCTGTTCACCGAGGGCATCAACTGCCTGACGCTCGGTTCCGGCGTGCCGGCGCAGGAGGTCGGCGGCGCCGCGCGCGCCTACCGCGTCTGTCTCGCGATCCTGCTCTTCGACCGGGGAATTTCCGGCAAGATCGCGGGCCAGGAAATACGCTCCCTGCGCAGCGAGTTGCCCGAGGACCTGCCGCTGATCGTGAGCGGGCGCGCGGTCAATCTGCTGGCGAAGCCGATCATGAATGTTCGTACCGCAGCCGATTTCAGCTCGGTAATGGCGGCGATGCGCGAGCTGGGCGTGGTCGCGAGCGAGGGAGTGGAGGCGCCGCGGCGTGCCTGACGCGCTCGTGCATTGGCCCTGGCGCGTGATCGCGCTGGTGCTGGTCGCCGCGCTCGGTTATCTAATCTGGCGCGGCTACCAGCAGCCGGAACTGATACTCGATTTCGCCAACATGCGGTTGTGTTGACCGCAGCCTCACCCGTTCACGTGCGTTCCCGTGCGTAACGGTCCATCCACTCGGCGGTCGCCTGCGCCTCGGCGTGGCCTTCGGCGCGCAGGGCGCTGATCACGCGGTCGCGATCCTCGGCGCTGCGGTTCTGCGACAGTTTGAACTTCGCCTCGATGCGCTCGATCACCAAGCGAAACCCGACGATCGCGCCGACCAGGCCCGCCTGCGGACCGCCGTCGAACTGCAGGCGCCACGGCTGCTCGCGCCCGTCCTCGTAGCGGTGGACGAGCTCGTGCAGCAGCGCGCGGGTCTCGGTTTCGCTTTCCATGAGCTCGGCGACGCCGTGCACGTGCGCGACCGCGTAGTTCCAGGTCGGCACCGCCCCGCCCGGATCGGCGTAGGACGACGGCGAAACATAGGCGTGCGGCCCGTGGAACACCGCCGCCGAAGCGCGCTTGCCGAAGTGCTGCCAATGCGGGTTGGCGCGTGCCATGTGCCCCAGCAGCACCCCATCGGACCCGGAAACCGGGCGATGCTGCAGCGGCAGATGGCTGATGAACGGCTCGGGGTCGCCGGGCGTGATCAGCGTGGCGAAGGGATACTCGTCGAACAGGCGCGCGATCGCCGCAGTATCGGGCGCGACGAAGCTGCGCGGCGTATAGATGCTCAAGGTCGGCTCCTCCTGCTAGACCCTCTCAATAGGCCTGAATCAAAACTCGCGCCGCAGTAAAAGGCAGCGGCGCCCCTAAAGCGTAGACCAGAAGTCGAAGTAACGCTTCGCGCCGGCAGTGTCGGCGATCTGCAGCACCTCGCAAACATCGCGCAGGAGCTCATCCAGGTCGATCAGCGGCCGGGCGGACCACTTGTTCCTGAGCCTTTCGATCGCGCCAGTCACGGGGCTCTGCGCGGACCCCGATTCGCGATCGTGGTGCTTGAAGCGGGCGAAATAGCGCAGAAACCACAAATCGGAAAGTGGCGTCCGATCGAAGGCAACTTTTCCGCCGACGAGCCCTGACCGCAGCAAGAGCGCCCCCTCCATCGCGCAGAACAAGCACTGCAACCGGTCATACTCGACCGGCAACCCGGCCTCGACGTACCAGGCCCTGTCCTTGGCCAGCGAAGCCGGCAGCGACTCCCAGTCGCCAAGCTCATAGGAATAAACCACGCGGTCGCACTGCAGGACCCTGCCGAGCGTGAGGTAAAGCAACGAAACGAGTTGATCGTGATACGAGAAACGGTATGGCAGGCGGGCCATGAATGCGAAGCAGAAATCCGCCAGCGAACGCTTGACCGCGGAGTAGTAGAGAAAATTCGCGGCATTCGCGTCCAGATAGCTTTCCAGTCTCTTCGCGGGCTCTGCGGAATCAAGCCCGCGATACTGAAAGAAACGCGTCGCCGCTGCCATTTCGACGACGTACGCTCCAGTCAGACACGCTACGGATGGATCGCCCTCGGTCTGTATCGCCAATGCATGGAGTTGCTGCAGCCCGCGTGCCGATAGCCAGTCGTCGTCGGCGAGAAAGAAGACAAAGTCGCCGGACGCGAGCTGCAAGGCGTCGATGGCATTCTGGAACGCGCTGCAATTGGACACGATGGCCAGACGCAGCGTCGGCGAATCGATCTTTCTGAGCAGAGCCCGCTTGTCTTCATTCTCCGAGTTGTCCCGCACGATCAATTCGAACTGGCTGGGATCCAGAGAGGCGAGGTCGAAGGCGCGGGCGATCGCCGAGTAGGAGGTGCGATTCGTCGGCATGACTACGGAGATCTTCATTGCCGGCACGACGAGCGGATTTCAGCTGCCATGGGGGATCCGGCGCAGATACCCGCATGGCGAAACGCTGATAAGCAGCTTGCTGTCGATCTCGGCATCGGCGGCGAAACTCAGCCGCTCGCCATCACGGGCGCTGACATGTTCGGTCCGGAGCTTCGCCAAGAAATGCTGCACGGCCGTCATCGGATTGTTGCCGGGGCCCCAGGCTCGATCCGCGAACGTGTCCGCGGGCAGTCGTTCGATGACGGTGTCGAACACAATGCAGTAGCTCTCCGGAGTCACCAGCGGGGCGTACGCCTCGAGCTCGGCAAGCACATGGTCGCGGGTATGACTCGAATCGAGGCAAACGAGTACTCGCGTGAAGTCTTTCGCTCTTTCCTGCACCCGCGCGATCACCTCGGCTGCAATCGAAGAGCCCTCAATCAAGTCGATGTGATGGGCCAGCGGATGCGCCTCGATGGCGGCGCGGTTGTGGGCGCGAATATCGATGTCGATGCCGATGACCCGCCGCGTGCTTGCCCGTGGATCAAGCGCTTTGCCCGACGCGACCGCGTCGCAATAATCCAGCAAGGCAAGCATCGATGCGCTGAGAATGAGCGAGCCACCATGCGCGACGCCGGTTTCGATGATCAGGTCCGGCTTGATTCGCCAGATAAGCTCCTGCATCGCAATCACGTCCTGCGGGTACTGAATGATTGGCCGCCCCAGCCAGGAGAAGTTGTACGAATAGCGATAGGGCAGCGTGTCGCAGAGCCACCTGAGCGATAGATCGTGCATCTCACGCGCCCTGGCCAGCGCGGCGATGCGCTGCGCGAGACCCTCCTGAAACTCCCTGGCGGCGTCCATCGCGGGTGGTCGTAGCGGTGCGGCGCTCATGATTTTGGGGCGCGGCGCAGCACGCGAGCCGGATTGCCGGCGACCGTGACACCCGCCGCGACGTCGCGGGTTACGACGGCACCGGCGCCGACGATCGCGTCCTCGCCTATGCGCAGGCGGGGAAGCACGATCGCGCCCACCCCCACGAACGCGCGCGCACCTATCTCCACCTCTCCGGCGAGTCGGGCGCCTGGCGCGATATGAACGCCGTCACCGACGCTGCAGTCGTGGTCTACGGATGCCGCGGTGTTCACGATCACGAGGCGGCCAAGCCTTGTCTGCGTGCAGACGGCCGCGTTGGCCAGCACCTGGCAGCCCTCGCCGAGATGGGCGTCGGCGGCGACAAATGCGGCGCGGTGGATGACCGTGTAGGGGCGGAGCCCTCTTTTCCGGACCACGTCGAATAGCCGCAATCGGTCGGCGCCACGCGCACCGCCGACCGCGATTGCGAACAGCAGGGCGGAACGAGCTTTGTACTTTGCGAGCCAGGCGTCCAACCCGGCTTCTCCGAGCAACATCGATACGCCCGGGACGGGCGACGCGAGCCGACGGTTGTCGACAATCGCGGCGACGTCGACACCGGAACCATCCAGCGCTTCGCGCAGCACCCTCGCCTGGCCGGTCGCCCCCCAGAGAACGATCTTCCGCATCGTCAGTGGTCGAGATGCCCGCGGACCAACGCGACGACGCGTTGCATTTCGTTTTCGCCAAGATCGTGGTACGAGGGAAGATTGACGGCGCGCCGGTGGATGCCGTAGCTGATCTTGTTGTCGGATTTGCGCTCGAACATCGGTAGCGCGCTGAGCGGCCAGAAAAACACGCGGCCATCGATCTGTTCGGCCGCAAACGCCGCCAGCAGGGCGGCGCGGTCGAACCGGGCCCCGGCGTCGACCACCACTGTCGGCATCCAGTAGCCATTGATCGTTCCGTCCGGTTCGGGGTTCAGGCGCAGCGGCAAACCATCCAGAGCACTCGCGTAGAACTCGAACACCGCGCGCTTGCCGGCGATCAGCTCTTCGACGCGCTCCATTTGCGCGCAACCGATTGCCGCTTGCACGTTCGCAAGTCGGTATTTGAAGCCTAGCCGCTCCGGCCAGAATTGCCGCGCCTCGCCACGTGCGCGACCGTGATTGCTCAGTGTGAGCGCGAGTTCGTAAAGCGCCCGGTCACGAGTGACGAACATCCCGCCTTCTCCCGTCGTCACGGTCTTCGTGCCGTGAAACGAGAACGCGCCGAAGATACCCATCGCTCCTGCGCGCCGGCCGTACCACTGCGAGCCGATCGCTTCCGCGGCATCTTCAATGACCGGTATGCCGTGCTTCGCGCCGATTGCCAGCAGCGCATCCATGTCGCAGAGGTTGCCGTACAGGTGGACGGCGATAATGGCCTTGGTGCGCGGGGTGATGGCCGCCTCCACCTTCGCTGGGTCGAGGCACCAGGTATCGGCAAGGATGTCGACGAAGACCGGCGTGGCGCCGACATGCGTCACCGGTGCCACCGAGGCAATCCAGTTGATATCTGCAAGGATCACCTCGTCGCCTCTGCCAATACCCAGTGCGGCAAGCCCGATGTGCATCGCGCCGGTGCAGCTCGACGTGGCAATCGCGTACTCGACCGCGAGATGCTCGCGGAACAACGCCTCGAACCGCCGCACGTAGTCATAACAGTGCTCTCCCCACCCATGCGCCGCGGCATCGGTCGCGTAGCGGATCTCCCGCTCGGTGATCGAGGGCTTGGCGTAGTAGATGCGTGACATGGAGCCCAATGCGGATCAGGCATACTCGACGTTGAAGTTCGGACCGGCGGTCACGAAACGCCCGCCCCACGTTCGGATGTAGGCGTGCTGCGCGATGACCTCATCGGCGATATTCCACGGCAGGATTACGACGACCTCCGGCCGCCGTTCCTGGAGGGCCGCGGGAGGCAAAACGGGGATGTGCGAACCCGGAAGAAATTTGCCCTGCTTGGACGGTGCCGCATCGCAAACATAGGGCAGCAAGTCGGGCTTGATCCCGGCGTAGTTGAGCAACGTATTGCCCTTGGCGGCGGCACCGTAGCCGGCCACGCGCTTCCCCGAACGCTCCTGCTCGATCAGGAAGCCACGAAACTCGTCCCGCACGCGGTCGGCGCGTGCCTGGAAGCCGCTGTAGGTCGGGAGTCGGGTCAACCCGTAGCGTTCTTCCTCGGAAAGCAGGGCAGCGACGGCGGCCGTCGCAGGACACGCCGCATCCACATGGCAAGCATAGACGCGCAGGCTGCCGCCGTGGGTTGCCAGTTCTTCGACATCGTAGAGCCGCATGCCGGCGGCCGCGAATACCCGAGCGACCGCGTGCAGCGAGAAGTACGAGAAGTGCTCATGGTAGACGGTATCGAACTGGACCTGCTCGATCAGTCGTAACAGGTGCGGGAACTCGAGGGTGACCGTACCGCCGGGCTTCAGGGCACTCTCGAGTCCGCGGGTGAAGTCGTTAAGGTCCGGGACGTGAGCGTAGACGTTATTGCCGATGATGAGGTCCGCTTTACCTCGCGTCGCAGCCAGACGCTGCGCGAGCGCTGCACCGAAGAATTCCCTGACGATGGGGATGCCAAGGCTCTCCGCCACCGTGGCGGTGCTGGCGGTTGGCTCGATGCCGAGACACGGGATGCCGGCCACGACAAAGTTACGCAGCAGGTAACCGTCGTTGGCACCCACTTCGAGCACAAGGCTTTGCGGGCCGAGGCGCAATCGCTTCCGGATCATGTCGACGTAGCGCTCGGCATGAACCAGCCAGCTCTGCGACACGGACGAAAAGTATGCGTAGTCGCGATCGAAGAGAGCTCGCGGGTCGGCATAGTCCTCGGTCTGCACCAGCCAGCAATGCGTGCAGACATGGAGCTTGAGCGGAAAATAGACTTCCGGCGCTTCGAGTTCGGCCGCGGAAAGCAGGGCATTCGAAGGCGGCGCGAGGCCCAGGTCGAGAAAGACATGTTCCAGGGCGGCGCAGCAGTGGCGGCAATTCATGCGGCGAGTCCGCGAAAATCCGCCGCCAGGAACGGCAAGCCCTGGTCGCGCGGCGACAATCCCGCGACCGGCAGCGGCCACGCGATGCCAAGGCGGGGATCGTCGCAGCGGATGCCACCCTCCGCTTCGGGCACATGCGCAGCGGTGTGCAGGTAGAGCAGCTCGCTGTCGGCCTCGAGAACTTGAAAGCCGTGCGCGCACCCTTCCGGTATGACCAGCATGCGGGCGTTGCCGGGCATGAGTTCCTCGGCGTGCCAGCGAAGAAAC
>Ga0210384_10007608_pt1 | contig 11406 bp, 8 predicted proteins | sample IncBWH2MmetaG_FD_160574 | JGI IMG/M metagenome (GOLD analysis project Ga0210384, IMG submission 160574) | Forest soil microbial communities from Barre Woods Harvard Forest LTER site, Petersham, Massachusetts, United States - Inc-BW-H-2-M | ecosystem: Environmental > Terrestrial > Soil >...
TAGGTCTTGGTCAGGTAGCGGAAGTCCTTGTTGGCGAGGGCGTCCAGCTCGTACTTGAGGCCGCTCGCGAGCATCCGCTTGATCTCTTCCTGCCAGGGCTTCTTGTCGAACCAGCGGTACTTGATCAGCTCCTTGGCGCGCCCGATATCCTTGTCGTTGAGCTTGATGCCCACGTTGCGGGGCAGGCCGTAGCGGTCGGGGTCGGCGCTCGAGAGGCCGATGAACTTGGCCTTGGGGATCGCCATGCGCTCGCTCTCGAACGCGAGGTTGATCGACCCCTGCTTCACCACCGAGTAGATGTAGTAGCCCCACGGGTCGTTGTCGACCAGGACGTAGACCGGGATCTTGTACTCCTCGTGCAGGCGCCGGGCGAGCCGCCGCACCCCGCGGGGCGGCTGGCCGTTGCCGGTCAGCAGCACGCAGTTGTAGCGGCGCCAGAACTTGTCCTCCGAGAGGCGGTTCCACTGGGTGCCCTTCTCGACGAGGAGCACGAAGTCGGCGGTGCAGCGGCGGATCGCGATGTACTCCGGCTCGACGATCGAGGGCACCGAGTAGCCGCCCTTGCCCAGGCGCGCGCAGTCGACCCGGTCGCCGTCGTCGTCCAGCACGAGCGGGCCCACCACGCTGCCCGCGTTCTCCGCGCGCACGTGCAGCTCCTCGCGCAGGGCGGCCAGGGTGACCTCGAGATCCTCGATCAGAGGGTCGGACTCGTTCTGGTTGTCGAAGGTGTTCTCGTGCGAGTCCTTCATGGTGTGCTTGGTGCGGTAGTAGATCTCGCGGAGCGAGGTGGTCAGGTTCGCCCGCTGCAGCTCCGAGAGCGCGTCGGCCACCAGCACGGTCTGCATGAACTTCTTGGCCATGCCCACGTTGAAGAACGTGCGCGCCTGCTTGCGCTTGCCGAGCTCGATGATGCCGCGCTTGGCGTTGAAGTTGACGTTGGCGAGGCTCCGCACCGGGATCGCCAGGGTGGGGTCCTTGCTCTTCTCCGCCGCGGTGATGACGGTGTCGGCCACCCCCACCAGCTTCCGCTCGACCGGCCCGATCTTGCTCGCCTTCACTTTGGCCATGGGAGGATCCTAGCGCGTCTTGCGCTTGCCGCGCGCGGCCGGCTTCGCGGCCGCCGGCCTGGGGGCCGCCTTCCGGGCGGCCGGCGCCTTCGTGGCCCTCGCGTGCGCCTTCGCGGCCTTCGCCCTGCCCTTGGCCTTGCCCTTCGGCTCGCGCGCCGGCGTGTCGATCTCCGGCGTCTCCGCCTCGCTCGCGTCGGGCGCCCCCGCGCCGTTGGCGCTGACCGGGAGCACCGGCGCCTCACCCTCCGTCCCGTCCGGGGTGACGATGATCGAGTGCGGCAGCCCCTCGGGGCCGGAGTTGCGCCCCAGGATCTCGTCGGTCTTGGTGCCACCGGTCCGCTTCAGCGCGATGCGCTGGAGCTGGCTCTTGAGCTTCTCCTTGGGGAGCCGGCCGCCCTTGAGGCGGGCGCAGGCCTCGACCACTTCCTCGATGTAGAGATCGAAGATGTTGCGCCGCCGGAACTCGCTCTTGGCCCGCTCGCGCCGCCGCAGGAAGACGCCGAGCCGCCGCCCGCACTCCTGCAGCGCGAGCTTGATCTCCTTGCGGATCTCGTCGTAGTCGGCGATCGCTTCCTTGGACTCGCTGGTGAACGGCACCCACACCGAGGCCATGTGGACGAAGACCACCATCGGCCCGGCCGGGAGCGCGCCGCGCGACTGGGTGATGCCGTAGTTCTTCCACGCGGTCTCGATCGCGGCCTTGAAGGTCGCGCACGCCGACTGCTGGTAGAGCAGGGGCACCCGGTTGGCGTAGCGGATCACGCGGGCCAGCTCGTCGTCGTCCTCGCGCTGCTCGCCCTCCGCGAGGGGGACCGCGGGCGCGTCCGGGGCGGCCGCCGCCTGATCCGGGCCCTTGCCGTACGCGAGCCCCGCCTCGATCGCGAACGGGTTGCCGCGGTAGACCGCGGGTGGCCGCGTCACCGCGGTGTAGAACTCGCCCTTGATCTGCTTGTAGAGGCCGTGGAGGATCGCCTTCTCGCCGATGGGCGAGATGCAGTTCGACGGCGGGGCCATGATCTTGGTGGCCTGGATCGCCTTGTAGAGCGCCTCGGCCGCCTCGCCGTGGATGTTGCGCGGCTTCGCGTTGGGCGAGAGCTTGGCGGTCTTGCAGATCTCCGCCGCGACCGCGGGCGAGACCCGGCTGAAGTCGCCGGCCAGGAACCCGGCGAGCGAGTGGCCGCGGGTGTCGTGGAGCATCCGCAGGAGGATGCCGAACTCGATGCCGTACGGGTGCGGCTTGATCTCGCGCGGCTGGGGCGGCAGCTCGTGGATGGTGCGCGCGTACTCCCGCGTCTCACCCTCCGGGGTGCGGTAGACCAGCTTCACGTGCGGGTTGGCGATCGCGACCTGCTCGAGGAACTCGTCCACCGAGGCGCGGCCCTTCTGGTAGCGGCCCTCGATCTCGAGCGTCACCTGGGTGCCGCGCGGATGCTCCCAGTCGATCTTCTTGCTCTCGAAGATGCGCGGCTCGTTCTTCTTGGTGTCGATCTGCACCTCGAAGTAGTGGGCCGCGGCGCGCGCGCCGGTGCGCGAGATGATCTGCACCGCCTTGCCGGTGGTGAGCTGGGCGTACATGCCGGCCGCCGAGATGCCGATGCCCTGCTGGCCCCGGCTCATGCGGAGCCGGTGGAACTTCGAGCCGTAGAGCAGCTTGGCGAAGATCGGCGGGATCTGCTGCCGGACGATGCCGGGGCCGTTGTCGGCCACGGTGACCCGGAACCGGGTGGCCTGGCTCGCGGGCGGCGGCGCGTCGCCGTTGTTCGGCACCACCTCGAGGGTGATCACCACCTCGGGGAGAATGCCGGCTTCCTCGGCCGCGTCCAGCGCGTTGTCGACCGCCTCCTTGACGCAGGTGAGCAGCGCCTTCCGCGGGTTGTCGAACCCGAGCAGGTGGCGGTTCTTGGTGAAGAACTCGGAGACCGAGATCTCCCGCTGGCGCGCGCCCATCTCGGTGGCGGAGGGGGCGGCGGGCTTCGGCTCGGCGGTCGGGGCCTTGGCGAGCGCGGTGGACATTCCCTTCCTTGATATCAAACTCGCGGGCCCGGAGACTCCTTTATAATCTCGCCCGTGGTGAAGGTCTCGCCCGGGGAAGGCTTCGTCCCGTTCGAGCGTTCCGCGATCGAGCGGAGCATCCCGTGCCGATTCGCCGGCCAGGTCGCGGCCGGACCCGATCGCCTCGCGGTCAAGGTCGGATCGGCTTCCCTCACGTACGCGGAGCTCGACCGCCGGGCCAATCAGGTGGCGTGCGCGATTCTCGCCGCGGCCACCCGGCCCGGCCCGGTCGCCCTCGTGGTCGACCAGGGCCTGTCGCTGATCCCGGGCATCCTGGGCGTCCTGAAGTCGGGGCGGATCTACGTCCCCCTCGAGGCCGGGCTGGGCCGGGAGCGGCTCCGGCACCTGCTGCGGGACTCGGGCGCGACGTCCGCGCTGGTGACCGCCTCCGCCATGCCCCTCGTGCGGGACGTGGCCGCCGCGGACCTCGTCCTCCTCGACGTCGACGCCCTCCCGACCGGCCTTGCCGGCGAGGCCCCCGACGTCGAGATCGCCGCGGCCGCGCCCGCGTACATCTACTACACCACCGGCTCGACCGGCGAGCCGAAGGGCGTGGTGGACTCGCACCGCAACGTGCTCCACAACGTGATGCGCTACACGAACGGGCTCGGCATCGGGCCGAGCGATCGGCTCACGCTCCTCCAGTCGCCCGCCTTCAGCGGCGCGGTGTCCAGCATGTTCTGCGCGCTGCTCAACGGGGCGACGTCGCTGCCGTTCGACGTGCGGGCGGCGAGCGGCGGAGCCCTGGCCGACTACGTCGATCACGAGGGCGTCACGATCTATCACTCGGTGCCGACCATCTTCCGCTCCTTCCTGCGCGGCGACCGGACGTTCCCCCGCGTCCGCGTGGTTCGGCTGGAAGGCGATCGATCCGCCCGGCTGGACGTCGAGCTCTTCCGGCGCCACTTCGCGCCCGGATGCGTGCTGGCCAACGGCCTGGGGGCCACCGAGACCGGCCTCGTGTGTCGGTTCCTGCTCGATCGGGAGACGCGGCTGGACGGGGAGATCGTGCCGATCGGCCACCCGGTGGAGGACATGGAGGTCGCGGTGGTCGGCGACGACGGCAAGCCGGTGGGGTCCGGCGAGGTCGGGGAGATCTCGGTGCGCAGCGAGTATCTCGCCCTCGGCTACTGGAACCGCCCGGAGCTGACCGAGCGGGCCTTCGAGACCGACGCGGGCGGCGGGCGGGTCTACCGGACCGGCGATCTGGGCCGGCTCCGGGCCGACGGCGGTCTCGAGCACCTGGGCCGCAAGGACTGGCGCGCCAAGATCCGGGGCATCACCGTGTCCCTCGCCGAGGTGGAGGCGACGCTCGCCGGCCTGCCGTGCATCCGCGAGGCCGCGGTGATCGCCCGCACCGACGCCCACGACGAGACTCGGCTCGTCGCCTACTACGTTCCCGTCGCGGGCTCCGACTTGAGCGTGAGCGAGCTGCGGCGACAGCTCGCGGAGCGGCTCCCGCCGCACATGATCCCCTCGTGGTACGGACGGCTGGAGGGGCTGCCGCTCAACCAGAACCTGAAAGTGGATCGCAAGGCCCTGCCCGCACCGGGCCGGGCCCGGCCCTCGCTCGACCAGATCTATGCGCCGCCAGAGGATCCGACCCAGTCCGAGCTGGTCCGCATCTGGGAGGAGCTGCTCGAGGTGGAGCCCGTCGGGATCCGGGACGACTTCTTCGATCTCGGGGGCGATTCGCTCCTCGCGACGGCCATGATGGCCGCCATCGAGGAGGCGATGGGCGTGGAGGCGTCCCCCGCCGTCCTGCTCTCGGGATCCACCATCGAGCACGTGGCCGCGAGCCTCGCGCGGCCGGCCAGGGCGACGGCGGAGGTCGCCCCCGTCCAGACCGGGGGCGCGAAGGTGCCGCTCTACTTCCTGCACGGTGACTACCTCGGCGGTGGTCTCTACTGCCGGAAGATCGCCCGAGCGCTCGGGCCGGAGCAGCCGGTCTTCGCGCTGACGCCGTGCGGCCTCGACGGCGAGCCCGCTCCCTCCACGATCGAGGAGATGGCCACCCGTCACCTCCGGGCGCTTCGCCGGCACCGGCCCCGCGGGCCGTATCGCCTGGCCGGCAACTGCAACGGCGGGCTGATCGCGCTGGAGATGGCGCGGCGGCTCGCCGAGGCGGGCGAGACGGTCGAGCCGCTGCTCGTGATCCGCACCTCCGCCGCCAACGTGCGCTTCACCGGGGCGCGGCGGCTGATCGAGCGTGCCGGGCGCCGGCTCCGCCTGCGCGAGGCCACGCAGCGGAGCCTCGTGCGACGGTGGCGGTGGTTCGTCGGGGCGTGGAGCGCGGCAACCCCGTCCGGGCGGGTCGCCCTGGTCGCGGGGAAGGTGGCCCGGCTGCTGCGACGGCCCCCCGACGAGGCGGCGCCACCGCGGTCCGCGCCGTCCGCGCCCAGCGACCGGGATACCCTGATCGCCACCTTCAGCGACGCCGCCGCCGACTACGTGCCCCTTGCGTATCCGGGGAGCGTGGTGCTGTTCTGGCCCGCGGAGGAGCCGGAGTCGGCCGCCGAGACCTTGCGCTGGTGGCGGCGGATCTCACCCCGGACGGAGGTCGAGACGATTCCGGGCGACCACCTCACGTCGATCACCGTCCACGGGCAGGCCTTCGCCCGGCGGGTGGCCGCGAGGCTCGACGGCCGACTCGCCTAGCGCGCGAGCGCCGGCCGCGAGATCTCGACGGGCCGCGCGCCGGTCGTGTAACATCCGGGGCGCTCCACATCCGCACCGCATTCCGAGAGGAGACCTGACGTGACCACGCCGAACGAAGCCCCCGGGTGCGCCCGCGCCTCGTCGTCGCGCGGTGGATGATGGCGGTCGCGCTCGTGCTCGCGATGTCCGCGTGCGCTCCCACCAAGGTCCGCCCGGTGAGCAGCTACGTGGGCGGCGACACCCTCCCGCGGCCCGATCGCGTGCTCGTCTACGACTTCGCGATCTCGCCGGAGCAGGTGAGCCTCAACCGCGGCCTGTTCTCGCGGCTCGGCCGCGACGTGTCGAGCGCGTCGGTCACCGACGAGGAGCTCGCGATCGGCCGCGAGGTCGCGGACGGGTTCGCGAACGAGCTGGTCAAGCGCATCCAGCTCCTCGGGCTGCCCGCCGAGCGCGCGGACGCCACCCAGGTCGCGCCGCCGGGCACGCTGGCCATCACCGGGCAGTTCCTCTCGATCGACGAGGGCAACCGGATGCGGCGGACGCTGATCGGGTTCGGGGCGGGCCAGAGCGAGGTCAAGGCGCTCGCCCAGGTCGCGCTGCAGACCGCGCACGGCCCGCTCCTGGCCGAGGAGTTCGAGACGAAGGCGGAAAGCGCGCGCACCCCCGGCGTCGGCCCGATGGTCGGGCCCGGCGTCGCGGTCCGCGGCGCGGCGGGTGTCGCCTCGAGCGTGGCGGTCAGCGGCGGGGTGCACGCGCTGGCCGAGCACCGCACCGAGGTCGAGGCGGACGCCCGGCGCATCGCCGACGAGCTCGGCAAGCAGCTCGGCCGTTTCTTCGTCCGCCACGGCTGGATCACCGCGCGCGAGGCGCGGTGACCGGGGCCGCGACGGGCTCCAGCCTCGGGCCCGGCGCGATCCGGCCGGGGGTCAGGCGGTGGGGGGCGGCCAGGGGATCTTCATGGCGTCCAGGCGGCGCAGCCGGTCCTGGCCGAGCGTGCGATCCCACGTGTCGGCGAGCGCCTCCGGCGTCCACGCCCCCGCCGCGCTCGCGGTCCGCAGCGGCGCGGGGTGCGAGTACACGGTCACCTCGCCGCCGCGCACCCCGACCACCTGACCGGTGATGTGGGCCGCGCGGTCGCTGGCCAGGAAGGTCGCGACCGGCGCGATGGCCTCGGGCGGCGTCGCGGTGGCGGCGCCGCGCCGCTCGCCGGGCAGGCGCTGGGTCATCCGGGTGTCCGCGGTGGGTGAGATCGCGTTGCAGCGCACGCCGTACTTCGCCATCGCCAGCGCGGTGGAGCGCGTGAGGCCGACGATGCCCTCCTTGGCCGCCGAGTAGTTGGGCTGGCCCGGGCTGCCCTCGAGCCCGGCGGTGGAGGTGAAGGTGATGATGCTGCCCGCGCGGCGCTCGCGCATGTGGCGAGTGGCCGGCTGCATCACCGTGAAGTGCCCCTTGAGATGTACCGCGATGACCGCGTCCCAGTCCTCCTCGCTCATGTTGAAGATCATGCGCTCGCGCAGGATGCCCGCGCAGCACACCAGCACGTGGAGGTCGCCGAACTCCTTGAGGGCCAGATCCACCACCGCGCGGCCGCCCGCCATGGTGGCCACGCTGTCGGCGGCGGCCACCGCCTGGCCACCGGCCTTGCGGATGTCGGCCACCACCTGGTTCGCGGGCTCGCTCGAGGGGTCCATCCCGTCGACGCTGACCCCGTAGTCGTTCACCACCACCTTCGCGCCCGCCGCCGCGAGGCCGATCGAGACCGCGCGCCCGATGCCCGTGCCGCCGCCCGTGACCACCGCCACCTTGCCGTCGAGCAGTCCCATTTGACGTCTCTCCTCGCCCTGCCGTATCGTCGGCGCGTTCACGTCGACCGCCGCCAATCCTGAGCAAGGCCGGTCGTCGAGTCAAGGGCGCCGTCCAGAGGAGGGAGCATGGCGAAGACGCGTGGCACCGGGCTGCTGATGCTGTGGACCGACGTGGACCCGCAGCACGAGGCGGAGTTCAACCGCTGGTACGACGAGGAGCATCTCGACCGCCTGCTGAAGGTGCCGGGCATTCTCTCCGCATCGCGCTACGAGGCCCTCCGCGGCGGGCCCAAGTACCTCGCGATGTACGAGCTGGAGGAGGCGAGCGTGCTCCGCACCGCCGCCTTCCTCGACGAGGTGCGCTTCCGTCCCTCCGCGCGCCGGCAGCAGTCCTCCGGCGGGCACGTGGGCCGCAACTACCTGCTGAACGGCTATCGCCAGATCTTCCCCGCGCGCACGAACCCCATCGAGCTGACCATGGGCCCGGCGCCCTATCTGCAGATGGGGCGCATGGACATCCCCGCCCACATGGAGGAGGAGTGGAACGACTGGTACAACTGGGTCTACGTGCCGGACTACCTCACGGTGCCGGGGGTGATCCGGGCGCGCCGCTTCACCGCGGTGGAGGGCCAGCCCAAGTATCTGACCGTCTACGAGTTCGAGCGGCCCGACGTGCCGGAGAGCGAGCCGTGGAACCGGGTGCGGGACGCCAACCCGTGGACGCGGCGGGTGCGGCCCCACATACGGCTCGACGCGGGCTCGCCCGCGGTGTTCCGGCGGATCACGCCGCCGCTGGGAGCAGCCGGGCGATGATCAAGCGCGTGTCGCTCCTGACCCGGAAGGACGGGATGACCCGCGAGCAGTTCACGCGCCACTGGCTCGAGATCCACGCGCCGCTCGCCCGGCCGGTCCCCGGCCTCGTGCGCTACGTGCAGTCGCACATCGTCGAAGAGTTCCGCCGCGCCGACATCCCGACCTCGCCGGTCCAGGTGGACGGCATCGCCGAGCTGTGGTTCGCCGACCGCCCGAGCATGGAGCGCGCGCTGGCCTCGCCCGAGATGGCCGCCCTCCACGCGGACGGCGCGCTCTTCATCGGGGCCAACAAGACCTTCGTGGTGGAAGAGAAGGTGATCATCGGCTAGGGCGCGCGCCGGTGGCCGGCGAGCCGATCGCCCTCGGGATCAAGATCGCCTACACCCTGTTCCTCGCGGTCCTGGTGCCGGTGTACTGGGCGCACTACGGGCCGCGGAACTTCCTCTGGTTCTCCGACATCGCGCTGCTCGGCGCGGGCGCCGCCCTCTGGCTCGAGAACCCGCTGCTGGCCAGCATGATGATGCTGGCGGTGTTCCTGCCCGAGTGCGCCTGGAACCTCGACTTCTTCGGCCGCCTGCTCACCGGCCACCGCATGTTCGGCATGAGCGCCTACATGTTCGAGCGCGCGCGGCCGCGGTTCATTCGCGCGCTGTCGCTCTTCCACGTGCCGCTGCCGGTGGGCCTGGTGTGGCTGGTCCACCGCCTGGGCTACGATCGCCGCGCGTGGCTCGGCCAGAGCCTGCTCGCGCTCGTGGTGCTGCCGGTCACCTACTGGCTCACCGACCCGGCCGAGAACGTGAACTGGGTCCACGGGCTGGGCGCCCCGCAGCGCCGCCTGCCTCCGTGGCTCTACCTCGCGCTGCTGATCGTCGCCTTCGCGCTCGTGCTGTACCTGCCGCCCCACCTGCTCTTCGTCTACTTGCCCTTGAGCGCGAGGTCCTCGTAGGGCGCGGAGTAGGCGTGGCCGGCGATGAGGCCGAGCCCGGACTCCCGCACGCGCGGGCCGACCCCGTTCAGGAAGGCCAGCTCCCAGATCGGCACGTACATCACCTTCTCGGTGACGAGCTGCTGGATGCGCCGCAGGGTGGCCTCGCGGCGCTTGGCATCGGTGTCGGCCGCTTGCTCCTGCATCAGACCGTCGGTGTCGGGGTAGCCACCGTAGGAGTAGGCCCCGGTGCTGGCCACGAAGGCCTCGAGGCGCGTGGCCGCGTTGCCGAAGGCCCCGCTCGAGCCCTGGATGATGTTGCGGTACTTCTTGTCCGAGTAGCCGCTGAAGAACGCGACGCGCTCGAGCGGCCGCAGCTTCGCCCGGATGCCCACCGTCTGCAGTGAGTTGACGACCGCCTCGGCGAGGTTGGCGTAGGACACGTCGCAGTAGTACTCGCCCGCGTCGAAGCCGTTGGGGTAGCCGGCCTCGGCCAGGAGCTTGGCGGCGCGCGCGCGGTCGTAGATCGGCGCGGGCGGCTGCCAGAAGTACTCGAACGAGGTCGGGATGATGCTGCCGGAGAGGCGCGAGTGCCCGAGGGTGAGCGCCTGGTTGATCGACGGCCGATCGATGGCGAGGCTCGCGGCCTGGCGCACGCGCCGGTCGTGCCACGGCGACTTCGGATCCCACTGGTCGGGGAAGTAGAGCCAGAACGGGGACTGGATCACCGCCGGCTTGAGGGTGAGGCCGGCGGTCTTCTGCAGCTCCTCGGCCAGCTCGCCCCGGATCGAGTACGCGATGTCGACCTCGCCGCGCTTGAGCGCGGCCAGCCGGGTGGACTCATCCGGGATGACCCGCAGCACCAGGCGCTTCACCGTCGGCGGCTTGCGCCAGTACTGGTCGAAGGCCTCCAGCACCAGCTCGACCCCCGGCGTGAACGAGACGAACTTGTAGGGGCCCGCGCCCACCGGGGCCTTCTTGAAGCCCTCGTCGCCGACCTTCTCCACGTACTTGCGGGGCACGATCCAGCCCGCGCCGGTAGCGTTGGTGTAGAAGGTGAGGAAGTCGGGCCACGGCTGCTTGAGGCGAATGCGCACGTGGGTCGGATCGGGAGTCTCCACCGCGGCCACCCGCTCCTTCAGGAGCTTGCTCGCGGTGCCGCGGTAGCGCTCCAGCGAGAACTTCACGTCGTCGGCGGTGACCGGGTCGCCGTTGTGGAAGAGGGCGTTCTTCCGCAGGACGAACTCGTAGGTCAGCCCGTCCTTCGAGACCGACCACGACTCGGCGAGCGCGGCGGCCCGGGGCTGGCCGGGCATGGGCTTCACGAGCGCGTCGTGGAGCGCGTAGAGGACCATGTAGGGCGTGATCATCCCCGGGGTCTCGGCCGGGTCGAACCAGGTGGGGGCGAGCGAGATGTGCACCGCCCACGTGATCTGCCCCTCCGGGCCCGCCGCGCGGGGCGCCCCGGGAGCCAGCAGGACGAGGAGGACGACGAGGACGACGAGCAGGGTCGGAGCGAAGGCGCGCTGAGCCATGGGAGCTGGCCTCCTTCGGGATCGGGCCGGATCCGGACCGGGAACGGTGGCCCGATTATCCGCGGGCGGCGGGCGCTGTCAACCCGACTGGTCGAGACCGGGCTTGGCGCCGTTGCCGACTGATAACGGCGCGATGCTGCGGTGATACAGCGCGGCGAGCTGCCCGCGGCCGCGCAGCATCAGCTTCTGGAAGATGTGGGTCAGGTGCGCCTTGACCGTCGCCTCGGTGATGTCGAGGCGGTGGGCCACCTCCTGGTTGCTGAGCCCGCCCGCGATGAGCTGGGAGATGTCCTGCTCGCGGCGGCTCAGGCGGCTGCGGAGCGCGGCCTCGAGCGGGACCGTGCCGGCGGAGCGGGCGGCCAGCTCCTCGACCATGAGGGTCAGGACCCGGTGGCTCGCCCACACCTGGCCCTGGTGGACGACACGGACCGCCTTGATCAAGGTCTCGACGGTGGCACTCTTGCCCAGGATCCCCCGCGCGCCGCACTTGAGCGCCTGCACCGCCCACGCGTCGTCCGCGTCGGCGCCGGCCAGGATCACCCACGGCCGCC
>Ga0210384_10007611_pt1 | contig 11405 bp, 5 predicted proteins | sample IncBWH2MmetaG_FD_160574 | JGI IMG/M metagenome (GOLD analysis project Ga0210384, IMG submission 160574) | Forest soil microbial communities from Barre Woods Harvard Forest LTER site, Petersham, Massachusetts, United States - Inc-BW-H-2-M | ecosystem: Environmental > Terrestrial > Soil >...
TCGTCGATAAACTTCTCCATCTTCTCGCGGCGCTCGTGCCACGACATCGGCTGCGCCTCCAGCACTGCGAGAATGTTTTCCTCTACCGTGAGTTTGCGAAAGACGGAAGCTTCTTGCGGGAGATAGCTGATGCCATACTGACGAGCCCGCAAATACATGGGAACGTCGGTGATGTCCTGGCCGTCACACAACACGCGGCCAGTATCGGGAGGGATCAGGCCAACGATGACGTAAAACGTGGTAGTCTTGCCCGCGCCGTTAGGTCCAAGTAAGCCAACTACTTCGCCCTGCTCGACGGTCAGGCTGACCCCATTTACAGCGCGCCGGCCACGATACGACTTGCCAATTCCATCGGTGGCCAATGTACGCATTTAGCTTGCCACTTAACGCGCCACTCGCGTCTGCGTTACCACAGGAGTACTTGCTTCGCCTTCTACGAGCACCCTATCATCGCGTTTAAAGAAAGTCAACGAAACCCCCGTAATCTTGCCCTGTTCGGCATCAAAAATGCTAGGAGGTCCGCCGGTCAGGACGAACTTGTCTTCGGCAGCGGTGTAGACCAGGTGCTGGCCTTGCGCTTTTCGCTTCGGTTCCTGGACGACTACGTTCCCTTGCGCGACCAGGTGATCCAGCTGTCCCGGACCTGCAAACGACTGATTCTTTGAGGCTTGCCGCCTAGGTAAGAGATAGGCATCCACACCGTCGGCCGATGCCGTGAAATCTGCACCCTTGGCTAGCACGCTACCTTCATAGTGGACTTTTCGATCGGCATCGGCGTAGGTCAGCTTGGTCGCTGTGATGGCAATCGGGTCTGAATCGTCGGTTTGGTTCGTCGGAGCAGTGGAATTTCGATCTTTCTTCGCCTTCGTTGAGCCCTGTTGGAGGGCCCCGGAGTCAACCGAGTCGTTCGTCTTGTCTGCCGACTTGGCCTGCACCGACTTGGCTTGCACTGACTTGGCCTGGATCAGAATCGTTTGCGCCGGCTGCGTCGCCGTGCCCTGGGCGGTCACAAAGCGTCGATCCCGGTCAAACTGGATCGACGGCGCCTCGATGACGTTTGCGTCCTGCCAAAGGCGAGCATTTCCCGAGTAGAGTGCAACGCCCGGCGTGTTGTGTACCGACATTGTGCGCGCCGTGACGTGAATCGGAGAAGATGACGCCAGCAGCGCCCCGTCCGGCTGTTCCTTCAAGTCGTTGTACGTGCTCTTGACGTCGCCTTCTGCGAGCGCATCACCGGTCCCGCGGTCCATGCGAATGGTCTTCGCGGTAGTCAGCATTCCGCCGGTGCTAATCCGAGGATCGCCGGTCAGCAGCAACATCTGATCCGCTGGAGTGTAGCGGGCGATGTTGGCCCAGGCTTGGGTTCGCTTGTCCGGCGCCTCGCCGCCACTGTAGACGACGTTCCCCTGCTGGGTAAGGGATTCAATTCGTCCCTGGGGCAGAAACGTCGCCTCCACAGATTCGCTCGTGCTGACGCGGTCGGGCTGCCCGGGGCTGGAGTTCACGATGCGAGCGTCGGGCGCCCCGTGGATACTAGAAAAATACTGGGTGCCCCACGCCTGCCCTGAGCGGAGTCGAAGGGTCTCGCCGCTTTTGCGAGCAGTGGGGGTTTTTGACTTCGCTGTCGCGAACACGGCAACAAACCTTCCCGCAGTAACCATCGTTTGCTGAGGCTTGCCTCGCGCCACCAAGGTTCCATCTTGCCCTGAGCTGATTCGAATCTGCGCCGCGCCGAAAGTCTCCGCATGCTCCAGAATTTTCCCGTTCACCACGACAAAATCAATCGCTGGAGCGGTCAACTCGAAATCCTGAGGGCTCGAGTTCGGTCCCGGATTACTGGCACCCTTCTGTCTGAGCCGAACTCCATCGCGCGCGTGCGCCCTCTGCAGCTGGTTGTGCCCGGCATAGTCGAGCACCAGGGTGCTGGCGTCACCCTGCATAGGTTGATCGCCGCTTTGCTCGACGTGAACATTGCCAGTCAGGATCGCTTGCCGTAGTCGCTCCTGCTCTCCTGCAAGCAGAAACTCCCCCTGGTCGGCGCGCCCCCGGACTTCGCGGGATGGTCCGTCATCGGCGGAGGAGTCGCGCTTTCCGGATGACGCCACCGCTCCCGTTCGCGTCACCGTGCGTACATTCCCCGTCGCCAGCACGCGCTCCACGTGATTGTCCGCATTGAGAAAGAATACCGCCTGATCCGACTCCAGCGCTCCACCCTGCTGCGACAAATGAGGATGGTCCAGCACGATCTGCCGCGGATCGCCGGTGATGAGTCCGTGTTCGGCATCGACCGACGCTGCGGTCGCTCCGCTCAGCACCACATGGATGTTCGAGCTCAGCGTCAGCGTATTGCTTTTGCCGGCGTACTTCACACCTACGGCCGAGCCGGTCGCTTGCGGCGTTCGGAACTCCACCGGAGCCTCGGTCGAGGCGTTCCCGGTCTCGCGATTGAAAATAAGATCGCGCGTCTTGAGATGAATCGGGTTCTTCAGCTCTTTCGGCGTCGACTGGTCGGGGCTGGCCAGGCCGGCAGGGTTCGCAACCAGGTCAATCTGGACTTCGCCTTTGGCGGTGACGTTGCCGGTCTGCGGGTCATAGCTGAAATCGTCGCCGTAGATCTGATCGAAGCGCGAAGAATCGCGCCCGTACAGCACGATGTTCACGTTGTGCAGCTCGGCGCGGCCATTGAGCTTGAACTCTTTCAGGTCGCTGGCCTGGATGGTAAACAAAGTCCGCTTGCCGTCAGATTTCGAAAACTGAAATCCGTTGGCCGTTTGCTTGATCTCGAAAGGAATCTTGTGGGGAACTTCCTTCAGGGCATCGCGCACGCGCGTGCGCGCATAGAAATACATCCCCGCCACCACCAGGCTGAGCGCCACGGCAGTCGCAGCCAGCCAGCGCCGCAAACGAGAAACCGGCAGGGCCATCTGGCTTCAGTGTAATCGAAGCCATGCACTGACGCCCGCGTGCGCGATGCGGCGCGTCGTTCACCCGAACCGCGGCCCAGCCGCGAAAGCGGCGGCATTCATTAGCCCGGGGTGTAAGCCCAGGTAAGGTAAAAGCACGAGCGTGAGTCCCGCAGGGACGGCACCGATGACTCACCCCAACCTTTGCGAACACGCGCTCGCCTTAAAACGCCTCATCCACATTCACATCCATAATCATCTTATCGAGTTCGCCGTTCGCCGCATTCTGCTGCGCCGTCAAATCTGCCGTCTCTCTCCTCAGCGCCGTCAGGCGGCTCTCCTGCGCGTCGAGTTGCCCCACGTACCGCTGCAACAGCGCCTTCTCCTCCGAACCCCCCTTGAGCGCCTTCATGTTTTCGCGGATGCGGTTCTGGTCCGCCGAAATCTGATCGGATTCGCGTTTCCGATCGTTGATCTGGCTGGCGATCTCGCTGATCTTTTCCTTCTGCTTGAGGATGCGGTCAAAAGCCTGCTGCATGGCCGGCGTCATCCGCTTCTGGTCGACCAGCAGTGTCACTTCGTCATCATCTAGATTCGTCAACTCATAGGTAGATTCCTCAGGATGCACTGCCTCAACCGTCAACTCTGCGGTCTGCCCCGCCGCGACCGGGACACGGAAGCGGTGAAACGACTCAGTCGATTCCTCCGGCTGCGGCGTTCCACGACCAAGTGTCCAGCCCTCCTCGGACGGATACTCCACGATCACTTGCCGCGCGCTGGTGTCGGCGTTGCGAATCGTGAACTTGTTCTTCTTGTACTGTTCGTGGGTCAGCAGCATCGTGCCCTTGGCAATCTTCACCCGGCTGAATGGCCTGTCGCTCGATTCGTCGGAATACTTCACGTGCACCGCCGCGTCTCCGGCATAGGAAAGCAGGCGTCGCTCGTCGGGATGAATCGTCTCCAGCACGCCTTCGCCCGCGAACGTGTCGGCTTCGAGCACGTTGAACGATCCCGCATCGAGCACTTGGCCGCTGGTGTTCTTGATCCACAACGCGCGCAGCGGCGCCGACTCCGGATTCCAGAGCGTCACCTTCTCGGCGTCGATATGCCCTTGCAGAATGGGCACTAGAGCTGATTGATTCTTGCCGATGGTGATCCGCTGCTTGATCTTGTATTCGAAGTAATCGCCGGCGGACTTGCCCTCGGCCTCGGTTCCTTGCCTCGCTGCGGTTGAAGCAATCTCGGCTGTTTCGGTATTGAGCACGGACGGCGCGGCCCGCACTTCGACCGTCTCCGCCATCTGGCCGATGTTGAGCGTGGCGTCAATCTCGTTGTTGCGGCCGATCCCCAGGTAAATATTGGACAGGTTGAATCTCTGAAAACCAGGGGACGTGACAAACAGCGCCGAGTTGCCAGCCTGAAGGTCGTTGAAGCGATAGCGTCCCTGAGCATCCGTAGTCGCCACCTGGGAGCTCCCTGTTTCTTCGTTGCGAACCGTAACTCGCGCGCCGGAGACTGCGGCTCCCGAGGGATCTTTCACAAGTCCGGAGAGGCTGGTGGTCGCGTGAGATCCTCCGGGCGGCGGAGGCGGTGCTGGAGCAGCGTAGGCCTCGACCGTCGCCTCGTGCGACTGTGGCGTGAGCATCATCGCCTCCGGCAGCGGCACTTCCGGCCGCCGGGCATAGAACGGCTGCGAAATATTCTGCACAAAGGACTGCGGCGCGCCCGCCACCAGCGACAACTCCACGTCTTTCCAATCTTCCCCGATGGTGTTGTCGACGATCGCCCAGCCCTGCAGCAGCGGCTTCTCGCCCGGCTTCTCCGGAAACAGGATTCGGTACGTGCTCTTCCACACCGGCACTTCGCTGATGTAGCTGACGAACACGTCCCGATCTCCCGACCCAACAGCAGTAAAGCTCATGCGCCGCACATCACGGGCGCGCGACGAACCGATCAGGCTCAGATATCGCCCCACTTCGTCGGTCAGCTCGCGTTCGGCGATACGCACTGACGTGCCCGCGTTCAGATCGAAGTTCCGCATCTCGCCCGCATCGGTGACGATGGCGAAGGTGGTCACGTCTTCGTAGTCGTCTTTGCCGCGCTGACGGTGTTCCTTCTCGACGCTGAGCACCCGTCCCGCCACGGTCGCCGACCCGGTGCGCACTTCCACTCGCGCACCGCGCAGCGCCGAAAGATACTCCGCCTGCGTGACCTGCTCGCCAAAAGGCAGGCGCAGCGACTTCAGCCGCTCGTCGAGCGGAGCGATCGAGTTGTAACGGACCGACGAAACTCGGCCATCGCCGAGATCAACCGCGGTCAGCGATTTCAGCACATCGTTCAGTTGCGCCGTGGTGAAGTCGATGCTGAGATCCTGTGTTCCATGAACGCGGGCGGTGTGCTCGAAGTATCCGACGCCGTTTTTGTAGAGCACCACCCGCTTCACCGGCAGGCGCGAAGAAGAATCGCCGGACGAAGCCGCAGCGGCCGCTTGTGTCTGTGGAGTTTTGGTTTGATCCGGCCTGTTTTGATCAGGCTTTTTCTGAGCCGCGAGACCAGCGGCCAGCACGACGAAGAGAAGCGCGGACAGGACAGCGTGACGCATGGCGCACCTCCGATTTCGCAGAAATCATGATTCTGCAGAAGCGGAAGTCTAGCACTTGGTTGTCCGTTGGTTGCCTGTGGAACCGCGGTTGCGCAGCAGATCAGGAAGTTTTTACCTGGATATCCCGCAGTTCGAGCTCCAGCCCGCCATACTCGGGATGATCGTTGTGCCCGATGCTGAAGGCAACATCGACCGTGTCGCCCGCCACCAGCGGCGTCTGGCCGAGCCGCTCTGCCATGTGCCAGCCCAGCGCGTCGAACGTGACTTTGCCGGCCAGGGCAGTTCTCAGTTCTCGGTTCTCAGTTCTCAGAGAAGCCTGCGCGCAGTCGGGTGCGGGTGCCCCACTTCTCGCCGGTGTTGCGAGAAGTGGGGGTTTCCCTTCCCGCACCACGGTCGCTTCCCCCACCTCGACCATCGCCCTGTCCCGCTCTTCCCTCCGGATGGCCGCGCCGGGGTGACATCGCGGCGTCGCCAGAATCGCCGCCGCAGTCAGTTCCTCCGAATCCTCCTGCGGCGCCGGTGCGGCTCCCGCTCTCAGCTTCAACTTCACGTGTTTGTCTTTCAGAATCCGCGGAGGCGCCGTCAATTGCGCTCCACGCGCGGCGAATATCGGCTCGGGATTCCCCACGCCATAAGGTTCCAGCAAGCGCAGCGCCTGAAACAAGTCAGGCGTTACGTCGCCCAGCCACAGGTCGCCGTCGAGATCCAGTACCGGATCGAAATCGGCCAAAGTCAACCGCGACCGGGCAAATGCATCCAGCCGCGCCCGCAGGTCGCCGACGTTGGCCGAAGGCATGGCAAATCCGCAGGCATGCGCGTGGCCGCCATATCGTGAAAAAAGATCGCGGCACGACTCAATTCCTTCCAGCAGATGAAAGGCCCGAATCGATCTCCCCGATCCAAACGCTTCCTCGCCTTCGCGCGAAATCACCACCGCCGGACGGTTATAGCGCTCGACCACGCGAGTCGCGGTGATGCCGATGACGCCGCGATGCCAGCCCTCACCTTCGACGACGATGCAAAACGCATCGCACAACGCCGGATCACCGGCGAAGCGATCTTCCAACGCCTTCAAAATCCGCCGTTCTTCTTCCTGACGGTCGGTGTTGAGCCGGTCCAACTTCGCGGCCAGCTCTTTCGCGCGCGCCGCATCTTTCACGGAGAAAAGTTCGATCACGTCCCGGGCCACATCCATGCGGCCGGCTGCATTGATGCGCGGGGCGATGCGGAATCCGATCTCCCCCGAGGTCGGCGGCCGCTGCGGAGAAATCTGCGCCACTTCCAGCAGCGCCTTCAGCCCCGGGTTCACGGCCGTGCGCAAAGCGTCCAACCCCAGCGCGGCAAAGACGCGATTCTCTCCGGTGAGCGGCATGGCGTCGGCAATGGTCGCAATCGCTACCACTTTCAGGAACGACCGCAGCAGTTTCTCCTGATTCCTGGCCTCGAGCCGTTTCTGCATCAGCGCCTGCGCCACTTTGAAGGCCACGCCTGCACCACACAGATGCTTGTAGGGATAGGCGCATCCCGCCTGATTCGGATTCACCACCGCCAGAGCCTTCGGCACCCCTTCAGGACCGGGCAGGTGATGGTCGGTCACAATCAGGTCGACGCCCAGCCGCCGGGCCGTCTCCGCCGGAGCGTGCGCGCGAATGCCCATATCTACGCTGACAATCAGCCGGATTCCCGCCGCAGCCGCGGTCTCGATGACATCGCCGCGCACGTCGTAGCCTTCGCGGATGCGGTGCGGCACGTGGAAGTCGGCCGCGCCTCCGGACAACTCGATCGCCGTTTTCAGAATGATGACCGCCATCGTGCCGTCGACGTCGTAGTCGCCGTAGATCAAAATCGGCTCCTTGCGCTCAATGGCGGCATTGATCCGTTCCACCGCGGCGGGCAGGCCCATCATCAGCTCAGGAGCATGTAGGTGAGAAAGTGACGGGAAAAGAAATGATCGCGCCGATTCAATATCGGCAATGCCGCGGCTCACGAGAAGCGGGGCGAGGATGCCGGCAGTCCGCGCCGCGCCTGTCAAGCCTTCGGCACACAGCGCAGAGGTCAGCCGTTCTACGAGACCCAGATCAGTTGTCTTATGAGCCCACCGCATGGGAAGGAAACAGTCTACTCAAAACACGGAGGCCCGGATCGGACCATGTAGCCCCGGACGCCCTCGTCCGGGGAGCCGCTCCGGCGGGCGAGGCGTCCGCCGCTCCACGGACTTCTCAGTTCTCTTCGTCCTGGTCAGGCTCGTCCAGCGTCAGCCCGCCGAACTCGTCCGACACTTCGAGCAGATGCTGATAGCGGTCGTACCACTCCGTGCTCACCTCGCACAGAAACATCGATCCCTGATACGCCCAGCCCAGCTGCAAATATCCGACCTTGCCAATGTGCGCGCGCAGCCAGCGCGCATCGTCCACGTCATCGCCGTCGGTGAACTCGGAGTTCTGCAGGCGCTCGACCATCTCATCCAGTTCAACGCTCTCCAGCGTCCAGGCATGCATGGTCAGGAAGGGCACCGCCGCGGCCTTGGCCAGCTCCACAAAATCTTTCCAGCCCTCGGGATTCCCACCCATCTCCCACATGACGCACTGCACTTCTTCGTAGTCCACGAAGCCGTGAAAACGGCGCATGCCATGGCCCTCGATGAAGGCAACCATGTCGTCTTTCACTATGCTGAGATCGTCTGGAATGGGAGACATAGGGCGAGAACGTGTAATTTCTGATTGTATGCTGTCGGCCCCGTGCTTGCCAGCGCCCCTCATCGCGAGTGCTTGCCGCTCACCTCGGCCAGAGCCTTCTTGTAGTCCGGATCATCGGGAGAAAGCTGCACTGCCCTGCGCAAGGCTTCTGCTGCCCGATTGCGTTCGCCCATTCTCAGGTAGACCTCACCTATTTCGAAGTAGGCGTCCGATTCTTTTGGGTCGACCAACACCGTCTGCTGAAAAGCTTCGAGGGCCGCGGCGGGGTCCGAGCTCTCCAGGACTTTTCCCCGCACATACAGGTAATCGGGATTGTAGGGATCGCCGCGCAGGGCTTTGGCGATTTCCTCCTGCGCCTTGGCCACGTCGCCGCGAGAAAAATCAATCTTGGCCAGCTGCGCAAGGCTGGGTCCGTTTTCCGGATCCTCCTCCAGCGCCTGACCCAGCACAGCCAGCGCCGCGGCGAGCTGATTCTTTCGCGCCAGTTCGCCGGCGTTGACCGCCAGATGGTCGGCGTGCATCTTGCGTGTTTTTGCGTCTTGCAATGTTTGCGACCGTTTCTCGTACTCATCCTGCATTTCCTTGGCGCGCTGGGTTTGCCCGGCACATTTGTAGGCGCGCGACAGCAAGTAGATGTCTTCCGGGACTGCGTCTTCCGACTGAGCAAGCGGCTGCAGCAAGTCGATGGATTCGTCGCACTTGCCCGCGCTGAGGGCCGCCTTGGCGAGCAGTTCCCGCGTCTGGGTGTTGGCTTGCGCGCGATAGGCCGCATTCGCATCCTGATAGGCGCGGTCGGGATCGTTGCGATCAGCGTAGAGGCTTCCTCGAAAATAGTGTGGCGACGCCGAGTCCGGAGCGAGCCGGACCGCTTCGTTGAACTCTACGAGCGCCTTCTCGTTGTCACCCTTCGCTTGATAGGCCACGCCGAGTTGTTCGTGAGCCGCTGCAGACCCGGGTTCCCGGCGTACCGCGGGCGTCAATTCGAGGATCGCGTCATCGTAATGCAGCAGGTGGATATCGAGTTTGCCCAGTTCCACCAGGGCCGCGGCGCTCTTCGGATGGATTGCGGCTGTCTCGCGCAGCAGGCGCCGCATTTGGTCGTAGTTGTAGACGCCGTAGTAGGCCGCGGCCAGGCCAAGCTCCGCCTTCTCGTTGTGCGGCTCGGCCCGGAGAATCTTCTGATATGCCGCCACCGCAGCGGGAAACTGCCGATTCCGCACAAGAGCGCCCGCACTCCGCAGATCGGGCGCCAGCGCGTTCGCGCCGCGGGAATTCTGTTGAGCCCGGCAAGGCCTTGGGCCGCAACTCGTAGCGATCAACAACAGAAGGGCGACGCTCAGCCGGGCAAACATGGGAGGCATCATTCTCTACCAAAAAACGGGCCGCCTGCCAGAGGCAAGGCGGCCCGGAGGCTCGTGATGCGTGAAACCGTCAGAAACTCAAGCGAATGCCCAGCTGCGCCGCAAAGGGCGAACTTCCCGGCGAGATTTGGTCATGCGCGCCGTAAAGAGTGGGATTGCCCTTCTTGTCCAGCGGACCGATGAACTGCCCCTGCTTCGGCACTGAGGTCAGCGGTGCGCAGACGATGCCAACCGCACCGGGAGCGGGCGGAGTAAAACTGGAACCGGGTCCACCACAGGCAATGGTAGTGCTGCCTGGATCGTACACCTGGACAAACCCGCTCTGGTCCGGATTCGAATACAGATTCCCCCGGTTGGTAAGGTTGAAAATATCGGCGACCAGACGGAGGTCGTAGCGCTCGCCCAACTTGAAATCTCGGCTGATCCGCATATCCCAGGTGAAGAAATCTGGCTGCCGCGCCGGGTAGCGGGCGAGAAGCTGAAGCGGACCGCTGCCGACCTGGACTGTTGGTCGATCGTTATTCCCGAATTGGTTGACCACACCGTCACCGTTGAGGTCGGCCGACGAGTACGCGGGATACGGCAAGCCGCTGTGGGCGATGAAATTACTGCTCCAGTTCAGCCCCCACGGCAGATCGGCACTGATGCCGGACTTGAATTGGTGGGTGATGTCTAAGCCGTTACGGCCGTAGTCGATGTTGATGTTGAACGGGTCCTGGGTACCAAAGAACGTGTCCGTGTCGCGTTCGCTGGAGTCGTTGCTGTCGTTTTTGGACCACGTGTAATTGGCGAACCACTGGAAACGATGGCCGAAACGTTTGTCTAAGCTGGCGGTGAACTGATCGTAGTTTCCACGGCTGAAGCTGGCGAGTTCCAGCGCCCCTGAAAACGGAGTCAGTGTGCAATCCAGCGGCAAGGGCTCTCCCCCGAACACTCCAACGCCATTGGCCGGACACGGAACGCCCGGTCCGTTCGCTGGCCCCGTGGATCCCAAAATCGAACGGCCAAACTGGTCGGTTCCAATCGGTACGAGGTTTCTTTGCCAATTGGAAGTGCTGAACCCTCCCGTCTTCAAATGTGCCGAGTGCATGTAGGCGTAGTTGACCGAGACCGTCCACTCGTTGGAAAACTGGTGCTCCACGCCGACGGTCAAGTTTGAAACCCGCGGATTACGCAAAGCCGGATCAGCATATTCGATGGCTGGGCAGCCGATGAACGGTGGGCCGAAGGCGCACAGTCCTGCCGACGTGGTCTGAAGCGCCGACGGAAAGGTGTAGGGGACACCGCTGGCGGGTGCGCAGCCAAATGACGTCGGACAAAACAGCGTTGTGGACTTCGATCCGCCGCCATTCGAGGCTTGCGGGAAGAAAATTGTAGGTGTTTGGGCATAGTACAAGCCCCAGGCTGCACGGACGATGGTTGGACGTTGCGCAGAACCCACTTGCCAGGCCACGCCGACGCGCGGGCCCCACTGGCCATAGTCATTGGGTGTGTGCTGCGGCACGGGCGATACCTTGGTACCTTTCCCGATCGGGCCCACCCCGGTGTAAACCTCTTGGCCGGGGATAGGGGTCTGAGGCTGGGGATTATGGGTTCCGTCCCAGCGCATGCCATAGGTGACGGTCAGACGAGGCGTAACCTGCCACTTGTCCTGCCAGTAGAGACCAATACCATTCTGGTAATTCGGCTTCAGCGTGTTGGCCTGGAACGGAGTTAATCCGTTCAATCCGAAACCCTGAAAATAGAAGAACGGACTTGAGCTGTCGAAGGCAGCCAAATCACCAAACTCGTACCGTCCCGCTGTCCAACCCGCAAACACGTCCTTGCGGTCCACAAAAGAGTC
>Ga0210384_10007612_pt1 | contig 11405 bp, 16 predicted proteins | sample IncBWH2MmetaG_FD_160574 | JGI IMG/M metagenome (GOLD analysis project Ga0210384, IMG submission 160574) | Forest soil microbial communities from Barre Woods Harvard Forest LTER site, Petersham, Massachusetts, United States - Inc-BW-H-2-M | ecosystem: Environmental > Terrestrial > Soil >...
GTCTTAGTGACTTGTTGTTGGTCAACGGGTTTGCTGAAGCTTTCGGTGAAGATAATAAAGAACAAATTAATAAGTTTCTTTTTGATAATGGACTTGATATTTCAATGGGAGTGGATGAAGTAGTTTGTAAGCATCGTAATCTTCGTGGGGATGTTGTGGACTGTTTGATGTATCAGGGACATGAGCGTAGTGATGAATGGTTGAAGTCTGGAGCTGCGTCATGGGATGCGATTGTGGACAACTGTAGTTTGGATCTTCGTGTTGACCTTAAGACAATTGGTGCACAAAGTAACAATACAGGTATGATTATTGACCAACTACAGAAACACGCAAATTAAGACTTGTTTAAAACTAAGGAGTAAGACTTGAAACACATTGACCTACAACAAACTTCCTACGAGATTTGGGGAAAGAAGTATCAACTTAAAGATGAACATCAACAGCCAGTTGACCTAAGCATTGAAGATACTTATAACCGAGTTGCAACAGCACTTGCAGAGCCTGAACAAGACAAAGAGTATTGGAAAGAGAAGTTTGCTTGGGCACTTCGTAATGGTGCGACTCCTGCTGGTCGTATCATGAGTAATGCTGGAGCTGGTAAGTATAAACCAGCAACAAGTTTGATTAACTGCACAGTAAGTCAGATCGTTGGGGACGGGATGCAAGACATCCTTGATTCTGTAATGCAAGCTGGTATGACGTTGAAAGCAGGTTGTGGTATCGGTTATGAGTTCTCTACACTTCGTCCTAAAGGCGCATTTGTAAGTGGTGCTGGTGCTCATACTTCCGGCCCACTAACTTTTATGGATATCTTTGATTCCATGTGCTTTACCATTAGCTCTGCTGGTGGTCGCCGGGGTGCTCAGATGGGAACATTTGCAGTATGGCACCCTGACGTTGAAGACTTCATTAAAGCTAAGCGTGAAGATGGGCGTCTCCGTCAGTTCAACTTGTCTTTGCTGATTGATGATGAGTTTATGGCTGCTGTTAAGGCTGAAGGTAAATACAATCTCGTCTTTCCAGTGAAGCAATCTGAAGTTGATCGTGACTTGGTTAAAGCTGAAACTGTTTATAAGAAACGTTTTTGGGAGAAAGAATACTGCCTGAAACAAGATTACATTATCAATGACGAAGATATGCTCTTGTGTAAAGTATACAAACAGATTGAAGCTAAAGAGTTGTGGGATACAATGATGCGCTCCACTTATGATTACTCTGAGCCGGGCTTCCTGTTGATTGATCGTATTAACGAGTACAACAACAATTGGTTTTGTGAAGAAATCCGAGCAACGAACCCTTGTGGCGAACAGCCACTACCACCAGAGGGATCTTGCTTGCTGGGCAGTATCAACGTAGCTAAATTTATTATTAACCCATTTACTAGCCAAGCTCGTTTCGATTGGGACAAATATAAAGAAGTGGTTCGTATCTTTACTCGTATGCTGGATAACGTAGTTGAGATTAATGGTTTGCCGTTAGAAGGTCAGTGTAAATCTATTGAGTACAAGCGCCGTCACGGTATGGGTATTCTTGGTGTTGGCAGTGCATTGTCTTTGCTTGGTGATACATACGGTTCAGAAAGTTCTATTGCTTTCACTGAAGAGCTGATGAAGGTGATGGCTGTTGTAGGCTTCAAAGTTGGTATTGGCCTTGCTGTTGAGAAAGGCCCAGCTCCAATCTTTAATGATTCGACAAATGGTGTTAGTAACAAAGTATTGTGGTGTGATGGCAAGTACATGGCTAAGATTTGGGAGGCGGCTCCAGAGCTTAAAGAAAAGGCATTGCAATATGGTTGCCGCTTCACTCACCACACATCTATTGCACCCACTGGCACTATTAGTTTGTCTTTGAACAACAATGCAAGTAATGGTATTGAACCTTCGTTCTCTCACAAATACACACGTAACGTAATTGTAGAAGGTAAGAAATCAAAGCAAGCAGTTGATGTATATAGTTATGAAATGTTGTTGCATAAGGAAATCACAGGAGAAGATGTTGTACCTTCTACTTTTAGTACAGCAGACAACGTGACTACTTATGCCCACGTAGATATTCAAGCAGCAGCTCAGAAATGGTGTGACAGCAGTATCTCTAAGACTATTAATGTTCCATCTGATATTGCTTTTGATGACTTTAAAGATATTTATATCTATGCGTATGATAACGGTTTGAAAGGCTGCACAACATTCCGATTTAATCCTGAAGCCTTCCAAGGTGTACTGGTTAACGAAGAAGATCTTGAGGCGACAACCTACATCTTCAAATTGGATGACGGTACTGAAGTAGTTGCAAAAGGTAATGATACAATTAACTACGCTGGTGAAGAACACACAGCAGCAAATCTGTACGATGCAATTAAGGAGAACTATTTTGGCAAGTTTTGATATCACCAATAAAATCACTTCGGTACATCTTGGTGATAAGAAAGAAAAAGCTCTTGAGTTTGATAAAGTGATTGTCACTGATGTCCCACTTCCAGATGACGCACAAGCTCGGGTTAAAACACTGAAAGCTGAGGGTAAAAAGTGGTACGTAACCGTTGTTTATCATCCAGAGTCTACATTGCCCTTTGCTATGTTTTGCCTCACAAATAACAAGGAAAAGACCGCACAAACCAGTGATGCTGTTGAACGGTTACTGAGCTTGGCACGTAAGTCTGGAATCCTTGAAGAGCATGTACTTAGTCTTGAAGATAAGATGTCTGCTGATAGCAATGTAAACAAACTTACTCGTGCAATTAGTTTGCTACTTCGTCACCGTGTACCAATTCAGAATATTGTTTTCACGCTTGATCAAATGGATAATATCTTTGTTGGGTCGTTCCTCTTTCAGATTAAGAAATTCCTGTCTTACTACGTCAAGGACGGTTTGAAAGTAGAGGGAGGGACTTGCGGTGATTGCGGTAGCACTAACTTGATTTACTCTGAGGGTTGCCAAAGTTGTGCAGACTGTGGCTCTAGTAAGTGCAGTTGATATGGACTACATTGAACTAATGGAGAGGGTGGGTACACAATCAAACGTAACCCATTCTTGTCCTCGCTGTGAAAACCCAGTTAGGTGCGAGATTTCACAAGGTAAAAACACTTGTTGGTGTTTCTCAGTACAGAGCAAGGGACTAGAGCTTAACGACGTTTGTATGTGTAAAAATTGCCTTAACAATGCTTGACACAATAATCTGATGTGCTATGATTAGCCTCATGTCCAAGCGATTGGCTGGGGCATTTTTCTACATAAATTTTAGGAGAGACAAAATGAATCTTGTACAATGGTTGGCTGTGAAATTTGAAGAAGAGAAAATTGATTATACTCTATGGCCTGAAGATGCTGAAGTGGTCACACAAGATAACTATGAGGTAACCATTGAAGGCTGGGAAGGTCTATATGGTTACAAAGGAACAATTGCAGACATGAGTTTTGACTGTGAAGGTGACTTCAAGTATATTGAAGAATATAATGATAGTGAAATCTGCACTCGTGGGGAATTCTTTACTTTCATTGAAGCTAATCCAACCTATGCTAAAGATATTCTTCGGAAACGTAAAAACATCGTTGGTAAGATTGCTGAGCTAAACAAAGTGGCTTATAATGCTGTAGAAGAAGCTATGAAACTTTCTGATGAAGTTGGCCTCCCTTACGCTTGTTCAATGCCCAGCGGTGTAGCTGACTTGGATGAAAACAGTAATTGGGACTCAAGCACCTGTTAAGTAGGGAGTAATAAATTGGTTATTGTCGGATCGCGAGCAATGAAATTTCATAATGTCCTTTCTGAGGGTCGTGAAGTTAATGACTGGGATTTCATTTGCACTTTCTCAGAGTTTAGGAAGTGGACAAGAGAGAATAAACTAATTATTCTCTCTTGTACTCCGCTCTCCGACAATAGCTATCATGTTCGTTTGGATAGTGGTATGAACTATGAATTTGAAATTGCTTGGGAGGGGTCTAGTGGAGATGATCTTCTAAATTCAGTTGATGGAGATTACTTATCACCTTCTTGGCAATTAGCTATGAAACTGAGCCATAGATACCTAAAGAATTCTCCACATTTCCTCAAGACAATGAAAGACATTCAACACTTGCGAAATATTTGTGAGTTGGATGACAACCAGAAAGAGTGGTTGAAGAAACGTGAAATTGAAACCTACACTTACAAACATCCGAGATTAGACAGGGATAAAGAAGCTTTCTTTAATGACGATGGAATTCGTTATGTATATGACCATGATTCCATTCATGAAACTATTGCACTGTTAGAGAAACCAGCTTATACTAATTATTCAATTGACGGGGAAGAAGTATTGTCCAGTAAAGATAAATTCTTTAGTTGTCCAGATTGGGTTAGATTGAATGGTGTATACGAGGAGACTTGCGTATTAGCTTTAGAGCGTAGTCAGATTCCCTATGACTTCTCACCTGAGCCTAGGAAATCATTTGAGAAAGCTTTAATGAAGGTTTGTACATCAATCACATCAGGATGGTTTAGAGAATTTTCTTGGGAGAATTATGATAAAGTGCTTGCCCTCTATATCAGATTAGGGGAGAATGACTACATCAAACGATTCAACTCTAACAAGCATTTACTGAGGGCTTATAAATGAAAAAGTATCTTATTAATGACATCACTGCTACGTTACTCCTCCTATCATTTGTCTTCCTAGGAGGCTATTTCTTTTTGGACTACAAAACTGAAGAAATGAAACAGGCTATTGCATCTCAACCAATTGAAGAAGTGCAAGCTTCATTGAATACGGAATGTGAGAAGACTATTTTCGAACGTGAAATGAAGAAGACGGAGATTGAAGAATAATATGGCTAGACCAAGAACATTAATTTGTGGAGTGGGAATCAATGATGCACCTTATATTACCCAACCCTCCGTAACAAAGCCAGATGGTACAAAAGGTAGGTTGATGTGTCCTTATTACAAAGTCTGGACGCACATGCTTCAACGTGTATATAGTGAGAAAGAACATGAACGGAATCCACACACTGTAGGCACTTCACTTTGCTCCGAGTGGATCTTCTTTACTAAGTTCAAGACTTGGATGGAAGGACAAGCATGGGAAGGTTGCCAATTGGATAAAGATATTCTGACCCAACGCAATAAGCATTATAGCTCCACAACTTGTGCTTTTGTCCCTCAGTACCTCAATGGTCTATTCGTTTCTCAAGATGCTTGGAGAAAAGAGTACCCATTTGGAGTAAGCAAGCGTCCAGAGGGTAAAGAGTATTCTAGGAATTGGGCTAAACCTTACTCATCTAGATGCTGTATTGGGAACAATCAAGACTACAAAAGTTTGGGTTATTTCTTAACTCCAGAAAAAGCACACAAGGCGTGGCAGGAAAAGAAAATAGAACAAATTGAATTTACACTTGCCAAATATAAACTGGAATCGTGCTACAGACAAGATGTGGAAGATGCTTTGAAGAGTAGGGTTTCTCAATTAAGGTATGAGATCATTAATGATTTAGAAACTACTTTTCTATAGGTATAAAAATAGCCCCGCACAAGCGGGGCTTAGTTCTGTCTGAGAAAAGGCTAATGGCGTAGCCTTATGTGCCTAGCGGCTTCTTATACTTATCCTAGTTGTTCGTATTTGTGTTAATATTGTTCTGGATAATCTTCTGATTCTGTCTCTTGTCAGCTTCGTACCACTTAACACGTTCTTCAATAATGCTTAGGCGTCTATCAGTACCAACTTGATAGCTGTCTTGTATCTCACCGAGCTTATTTACCCTACCATCCATATATTCAATGTTATTACTCATCACTCTTAGATTTTCTTGTTTGTATTGCTCAAGCTTCAATCCAAAATTGCCGATATCATCTTGACTCTTGCTATTTGTAAGGATGATTGAAATAATCATAATTAACAGTAGAAGTGTAGACAAATCTACAGCTCGTTTTATAATATCCCAGATCATCAGAGCACCCTTACTTTTTAGAATTTAACAGATACTCTAAGCGAGAAATAATATCAGCTTTGTCAGAAGAACTTCGTGAAATCAAATTGGAGATGGCAGCATCAATCTTATTATTAAGCCTAAGTTCGACATCCTTCATATCTTCCTTAGATACTTTTGATGTCTGCATAGTCAATACTTTCTCTTCAAGGGCTTTATAATCTTCCCTCTGATATTGATATGTAAGGAATAGACAACTGACAATAAAAGTAAGGAGTCCTAGAGCAAGCCTCTCCCAGAGTCTAGCAAATGTATTGGTTCCATCATTTGGAGTTGACATTATACAACTTCTCCTGCTCAGCCTTAGCCTTCCGTTGTTTTTCCAATAGAAGCTTATAATCCCCAACACAAGAAGTATTGGTGACATAACCCTTAGCGAGTGTCCTAACTGTATCCCCTGCACCTACAGCTACGCATGGATCAACCATAAGACTGTCAGGGGTTAACACAAGCACTTCCTTTGTTTGTGTCACAATGTGATTGGAGCATGAGGATAATATCGGAAGGCAGCTTATCATCAATATTAACAGTGTTGATTTCATTTGCCACCTCTTTAGGGGCTTGAGAGGATTTATGACTTACTGGGATTTTATCTATAGAGGATAATACTGAATTGGTAGCATCATCTTTAGTTTTCTTCTCAGTTTGAAATTCAGTGGTTACTTGGTCATTAATCTTACAGGATTCAACCTGCAAGTTAAGGGACTTTTGTAGGCTGGAATTAGCGTCAATGGCTACCACTAGTGCTGACTCAGCTTCAGCCTTATCACTGTAAAATCTATAGCTTAGTGTTGCAAAAATACAACAAAGTATAGACAAGAATATAATTAATTTAATTTGCATGTCTGTCCTGATTATGCTACTATGTAGCTTCTCATTATTAAAGGAGTTTATTAACAGTGGATCTCAATGGTGTTTACTACAATAAAAAGGGCTGCCAGTTTAAAGTGTTGGAACTCTTACCGGACAGAAAATACCTAATACAATGGTTGGATAATCATGCCCATAAAATGATTGTATCAAAAGATAATGCAGTTCGTGGGGCTGTCAGAAACCCATACCACCCATCTGTATTTGGACAGGGTTTCGTTGGCATTGGTAGGCATGTAACATCTGCTAATGGAGAAGACAATCCTATCAGTATGATATGGAGGTCAATTATTCAGCGGTGTTATGATGAAAAACTACATAAAAGGCACCCCACATATACTAACTGTACAATGGATGAGTCTTGGAAAAACTTTCAAGTATTCGGTGATTGGTATGAAACAAATTCAAGTCCCGGCTTTGATCTAGACAAAGATTTGCTAATCAAAAATAATAAGCATTATTCTCCAGACACTTGTACTTTCCTACCACAAGCCGTTAACATTGCACTTGTTAGAGGTGCTACAAGGCGGGGTGAGTACCCGATAGGTGTCACTAAGAGTAAGGTATCAGGTAAGTATATTGCTCAAGCTGCAAAAGTCCACATTGGTACATTTTCATCAGCAGAAGATGCATTTTTGGCCTATAAGGACTTTAAAGAGCAATCACTCAGGATATTAGCCAAAGAATATAAAGAGGTAATCTCTGAAAAAGCTTATAATGCATTACTTAACTATAGGGTAGAAATCACAGACTAGGTTGAAATATCCCAACCAATGGTTGGGATATTTATTTATGACTTAATGCACCAGATAACCCAGATAAACCTACAAAGAACACTAGGATATAGTTAGTCATCTTTCTTCCCAATTTCTTGGTTAATAAACTTGCCCAGACTCCCCATTACAGCAATACCACCCATGGCTACTACAATCCACATTGGACTGATTGTTGCCAGTCCAACACCAAGAGCTAAGCTTGCACCATAGGCAACTGACACGAGGACATTAGCAAAGAGTGAAAGTGCTGAATAGCTCTTCAAGTGAGCTTTCCAGTTATCAATTATTTTCATAGTTTATTTGTCCTTTACACATTGCCATTTCTAATCTTCGACGTTTTTCTATTCCTGACATCCCTTGACCTTCTTGCATCCAACTCAGGAACTCATTACAAGCTCCATCATAATCACCAGCATTCAGCTTACGAAGCATTGAGGAAGGCGCTCCAGTCTTCTTAAGATGCACAAATCCATCTTTGACACCTTTCTTACCCGGTCCAACATTGTATAAAAAGGAAAGGAAAGCAGCATGTTGGTAGGCTGTCATTGGAACTTTAACCACAGAAAGCAGAATTTTATCGTGCTCAATAAGATCATCAGCAAATATTTTATCACACTGATCAACAGTGAAGGTTTGACCAAGTTTAAGCTCTGGACCAGTATGGCCTCGGCATCCCGTAATGATATTTACAGGGTCTAGATAAGTCTTAGTGACTAATCCCTCTGATGGTGCAATAAGGAATGAGCCACTAAGGGCCAAGGAGCTAGCTAAACCAACTCCAAGAAGTTTTTTATACAAATTAGAGTTGACTGACATTTAATCCTCTTACTTACTATGAGCAGTTAATTACTACCTGTGATTATAAAATAATCTGTCACAGCATTGTTAGCCCCTGTAAACCCACCGTTCAGAATAACAACTTGAATTTGAGTACCTGCTGCTAGATTATACAAAATACAATCATTTGAGCTGTATATACCCAATTTCCTTACCCCAATTGAGGTGCCTCCTGATTGGATGTACCATTCACCAGTTCCGCTATTACCATTGATTACTTGGCAAGAGACTTTAAGCGTTGCTAGCCCCCCTGTAGGGACAGTAAAAATCCCAGTTGAGGCGCTATAAGAGGCTGAGAGTCCAACAGAAGCTACGGTCTGAAACTTAGCGACAGAACTACCAGATCCAGAGAAGACTTGTCCATTTAAATTGCGAGCATCCAATAGTACTTGGTCTTTGAACCTCCGAACCCCGCCTGTACCACCAATCATATTTTTCAATGTGGCAGTAAAACCTAGCTTGAAACTTGAGAGGATGTCAACTTCAGGTGATCCATTAGTTGTGACCAGTGGCAATGTGCTGCGGGCTGGAGAAGCAAAGAAATTACAGTCCCTAACAAACATTGCACCGTTGAACAATCCTTCTGCTTCAAACACATCAGCAGCAGCGCCTGAAGGAGAGCCTCCAGAAAATACACCATGACAGCCTGTAAACTGGAACCCACCATTAGAGGAGGCTCCAATAAGGTTAGTGGTTACGCCCAACCGGGCAGCAGTTTCAACAATGGCCCCAGTGACATTCACCATCCCATACTGAATACCTGTAGCTGAGTTGATTGCATTAAGGCGAACAAGCGCACCAGCGCCTGATTCTGTTTTAAGTAGCTCACCACCAGTGATATTCACTGTGGAGCCATACAGATCTAGTGTATACTGAGGCAAAGCGATCCAGCCAGAGTTACCAGAGCCAAACAAAGTTGCAATATTTGATGCTGTAAAACTGACAACGGTTTGAGCACCATACGCCTGTACAGCAATTAGGCAACCATAAGTTTTACCTGTTCTCCAATCAATCTCTGACACTAAGTCATCCGGTCTAGATGGATTACCAAAGATAATACCCACCTGAGCAGCGATTGGGGTTATTGTGCCGTCAATCTGAACACCTGAAAAAGATTGGCCCGATGACTTAGTGTCACAGCGAATGGCACAAGCGTAGTTTGTTTTATATCCCGTATTAATAAACCATGTACAATCGGCATCAATAGTTGTGCAGTTTGACATGAGTAACAACTCGGTCTGTGCAGAAGCAGAGTTCGCAATCAAACTCCCACGCCCTGTAAATTTAATACCAGACGCACCAATAACAGTGAGGTTGGATACGGAATAGTCACCCGTGATATCTACTATAGCACCGTTCAGTGCAATCGCAGAGTTAAGGATACCTTGTAAACTTGCTGTATAGTCCCCAGAAACAGCTACACCATCAGAGAACCTAAATACGTGTGTGTTAATGGATGCAATCTTAGCAGTGTTCGTAGCAACTTGCGTATCAGTGTAGCTGTTAGCCGTGGTAATTGCGTTGTTGATAGCTGTATTTTGAGCTGTGCTTACGGGTTTATTAGCATCAGATGTATTGTTTACATTTCCCAGCCCCACATCTGATGGAACTAATGCACCACCAAGCTTGACAATGGTATCAACACTTGCAACGGTTTTCTTACCATACAGAATACCATCATTGACGTTAAATGCCAACTCGCCTGCACTAAGATCTGTTGTAAGAGGGACTTTAGCTGCTACCGTTGAGCGCTTTAACTGAATAGGAATGGTCATTAATAGCTTCCTCCATCCACCGTACCGAGGGCTGTAGTTACATCAGAGGCTGTCAGTACAACCACCCCAGTACGACCAAATACACTAATCACTTCAGATGAGATACCATCAATTTTATCCCAAGTAGTGCCATTGAAAATAATCATATCCCCAATATTCCACTGGGAATTACCATCTATCGTGGTAGAGCCTGCTACAGATACTTTGTAATACCAACCTTTAGTGCCTGAACCTGAAGTTAAAGCTGGGGAGTTTGTAGAAGCATTCCAAACTCCTTGATAAACAACTGCACCTACAATAGAAGGCGGAAGTTGTGAGGTAAGGAGTTTACCCGAACCATCAAGAGTTGCTACACCACTTGGTTGTGCAAGTGTCGAAGTTAATACGAACGGCTGCGCTTTAACGTAAGCGGTTGTTGCAATCGTGGTGGAGTTGTCGCTAGTTGTCGGAGTAGGTGCAGTTGGTGTACCTGTAAGCGCTGGAGATGCTAGAGGCGCATCTCCCACCACATCTCCAGAAGCAAGGGTCACAACTCCAGTCTTACCAGCGACAGATTTAACAGCACCAATTTCAATAATACTATCTACGCTTGAAACTGTTTTCTTGGCATAGAGTTTACCATCGTTGATATTGTATGCAAACTCAGCATCAAGGAGGTCAGTCGTTGCCGGAACTTTCGCAGGTACAGAAGAACGTTTGTGTTGAATAGAGATAGTCATTTTAATTCCTTATAGTTATGCATTAGAAAGACCCACCATCCACGAGCTTCAAGCTAAGTGAAGTGCCATCGTATTGGTAAGCCTGCCCGGTGCTTCTTAGTGTAAGTTGAAACCATTTAGGAACTGGGGATGAGTAGTAAACACCGCCCACAACGTAGTACACTCTACTATCGGTTGTATTAAAATAAGCCGTCCCGTTAACTGCTGTTGGGAGACTGGATACAATTCCATCGATGTTTCTGTCAAATAGAAAAGAGAACTTTAAGAGGTTCTCGTCCATCCCTAAATTCCAACCCGACTCCCCTAGCTCCCACCCATACTTTCCATCAATAAAGGGGGCTGTTTTTTGTGTCATAGTAGACTTCCTTAGTTACCAAATACCACGAAAGATACCTGAAAAAAATCTGCCCTTGAAGTTTCAGCGGAGAAACATTCAACAACAAACCCGGATACTGTCTTATTATAGG
>Ga0210384_10007613_pt1 | contig 11404 bp, 12 predicted proteins | sample IncBWH2MmetaG_FD_160574 | JGI IMG/M metagenome (GOLD analysis project Ga0210384, IMG submission 160574) | Forest soil microbial communities from Barre Woods Harvard Forest LTER site, Petersham, Massachusetts, United States - Inc-BW-H-2-M | ecosystem: Environmental > Terrestrial > Soil >...
CGTTCGCGGACTTCTTTGGGCATGGAGGCGTGGGTCATTACCGCGGGAAGCGAGATGAGGGATTCGACTCCGCCGAGGCTTTCCGCCAGCGAGCAGACCTTTACGTTGTTCAGCAGGCGGCGTGCGGCTTCTTCGGAGCCGAGATCGAAGGCCAGCATTGCGCCGGGACCCTTTTGCTGCTTGCGAGCCAGTTCGTGTTGCGGGTGCGACGACAGGCCCGGGAAGTGAACCTTTCGCACTTTCGGGTGGGCATCGAGATGCCGCGCGACAGCGAGACCGTTGGCGTTGTGTTGGAGCATGCGCACCGCAAGGGTTTTGATACCGCGCGACGTGAGAAAACAGTCCATCGGCGCAAGGCCGGCGCCCGCGGACTTCTGAATAAAATAAATCCTCTCGGCATCATCGGGACGGGTCAGCACGACTGCGCCGCCGGTGGCGTCGCTGTGGCCGTTCAGATATTTGGTCATGGAGTGGACGACGATGTGTGCGCCGAGTTCGATGGGCCTTTGCAGGTAAGGGCTGAGGAACGTGTTGTCGACCACCAGCGTTGCCTGGCGTTCGTTGGCGAGCTTGGCCATGGCGGCGATATCGGTAATGCGCATGGTGGGATTGGTGGGCGTTTCGATGTAGAGCATTTTGGTGTTGGGGCGGAGCGCGCCGAGGACGATGGCCGGGTCCGTGGTGTCGACGAAACTGAATTCGAGGCCAAAGTGCACGAGCAGTTGGGTGGAGAGGCGGTAGACGCCGCCGTAGACGGCTTCGGAGAGGACCACGTGATCGCCCGGGCGGAGTAAGCGGAAGACCGAATCGATGCCGGCCATACCGGAAGTGAACACGTAGGCGCTATGGCCGCCTTCGAGTTTCGCTACAGTGCGCTCGAGCGCTTTGCGGTTGGGATGATTGGTGCGGGCGTAGTCGAAACCACCTTTGGTTTTGCCGACTTCGTCGTAAACGTATGTGGACGTTTGGTAGATCGGCGCGACGATCGCTCCGGTAGTTGGATCGGGCTCCTGCCCTACGTGTATCGCGTTCGTCGCAAATCCCATTCCGTCTCCTCGCCCCACACACGTACCGGGGACACCCGAACTTACAAGATGGTCTCTACTCCAGTCAAACGCTTATGGGTTCGGGAGTTCTACGGTTGTGGAAAGAATTCCTCAGGGGCTAAAGCCCAATGAAACGATCTCGGGTACGGCACGAATAAAGTCGTGCCCTCCGGTTGCGACGTGGACGCAGTAAGTCAAAACCCACCCTGAAAAATCGACCCTTCGAATTCAGGGCAAAGGGCGCGGCACCCGGCCTCGTAGGGAAACCAACGCCGGCCAGAGGCCGGCGCTTCCGGAGAGGATAGGCGGCCTAAAGCCGCTACAAAATTCGCGTGTCGGCGCTCGCGCGCGTGCTTGACGTTTTGGCACTGTTTGGGAGAGCATATTTGCGGGTGCATCATGAAAATAATCCGTCTGCTGTTAGTGACGACTTTTTTCTTGCACACGTTCACAGCGCTCCAGGCTCAAGGTCAGCAAGACAAAACTCCTCCGACGAAAGCGCCGGCGACCGCGGCCATACCGCGGCTGACAATTGAAGTTACCGGCGGCGACGCGAACAAGCCGGTGGAAAACGCCAGCGTGTACGTGAAAACGCTTGACCAACACCTAGTCAAAGACAAGAAGACCGAGATCAACGTTAAAACGAATCAAGGCGGGATCGCGCACATCCCGGCAGGTCCAACTGGCAGAGTCCTGATTCAGGTTATCGCTGACGGTTGGAAAACGTATGGACACTGGCACGACATCACCGACCAAGAACAAGTGATCAAGGTTCATCTGGATCGTCCACCGAAGTGGTATTAGTTCCCACGAGTTAGCAGATTCTTCTCGACAAATAAATTTTTGCGGCAAAGCTTTCCGCCGCGCGGCAGAATTTTCTGTCCGCTCGCGCGCTTTCTGCCTGGCTGCACACTTTTTGTGCAAACCGTATCATCGTGTTGAATCTCGCGGAGTTACTCCGGTTTTTCCTGTACTTTCCACAAAGTTATCAACACTTGTGTTGAAAACTTAACAGTTCCGAAATTTTTCTTCTCGCACTTCGGCATTCTTCGTGCTACAACTCTCGGCGAAATCACGCCATTTCTTTGCGAGTTTCCTTTTCCACTGTTATATTTGGGTTTAGACCATGCCTGACTCCTACGACGGCCCGTTTTCACTTGCGCGGATGTTCCTCGGCAACCTGGCAGCGCGTCCCTTGCGCTGTTTCCTGAGCATTTTGGCTATCGCCATTCAAGTGGTGTTAGTGCTAATGATTGTCGGACTGACGTCTGGCGTAATCGCTGAGTGGGGGAAGCGCGTGGAAGGTGTGGGCGCGGACATTCTGGTACAGCCGCCCAACTCCTCCATTTTCTTTGCGTTCTCCAGCGCGGTGATGCAGGAATCGTTGGGAGAGCAGATCGTCAAGCTGCCCAGCGTGGATGAAGTGGCTCCGACGCTAATTCTTTCCGATCCTAAAAGCCTGATGATCATCTACGGGATCGACTACAAGCGCTTCAATGCGCTCAGCCAGGGATTCATCTTTCGTTCGGGGCGCGCGTTTGAGGCTCCCGATGAAGCGATGGCAGACGATATCGTGGCGCAGACACGGCACCTGAAGGTCGGTGACACCGTGACGCTGATCAATCATCCGTTTAAAATTACCGGGATTGTGGCGCACGGCAAGGGCGCACGGTTCTTCATCCCGCTGAAGGCCGGGCAGGATATTGTGGGCGCGGAGAATCGCGTGTCGATGTTTTTTGTGCGGAGTAAGGGCGACACGGAGGCAGCGCGAGCGGATATTCTGAAACTCGATCCGCAGAATCGCGTGCGGTCGATGTCGGAATACGTGTCGCTGATGAATTCGTCGAATTTACCGGAGCTAAAACCATTTATCCGAACAATGGTGGTGCTGGGAATCGTGATCAGCTTTCTGGTGGTTTTGCTGAACATGCACACGATGGTGCTGGAGCGGACCCGGGAGATCGGAATACTGAAGGCGCTGGGCTTTACGAGGTTGGATGTGGTGAAGCTTTTGCTTGGGGAAACGCTGGTGCTGACCGTGCTTGGCGGACTGTTCGGCATCCTGATCACGTTTCTGACACAAGCGATCTTGAAGGAAACCGATCCGGCACTGTCGCTACTGCTTACGCCGCAGTGGATTCTTGGGTCGATGGGACTGGCGCTGCTGGGAGCATCGGCGGGAGCGGCGGTTCCGGCGTTTCGGGCGTCGAGCTTCGACCCGGTAGACGCGCTGGCGTACGAATAGGCCAGGCGAATCTAAGACCGCATCGATTGCATACGGCAGTTCCCTTTTCCTCAACCTTCTCAATCCTCACGTTGCGTGTCTCCCACGAAACTGCAAAGATATTTCACGGAGCGGGCCGACCCCATCCACGGTCACACGCCAAGGAGTTTTGCATGAAACGCTTAAGTCTAATTGTCGCCGTGTGTTGTCTGCTTACTATGGTTGCCACGCGCACGCCCGCGCAGGTGGACCTGAATTTTTTCCGGACCTCCCACATCGCGAAATATTTGAATCCGGTGGTGGGCAAAGGGGCGGAATATACGTCCAGCGACAAAGATTCTCCGGCCGACAAAACACGAACCATGACCATGGGAGTAGTTGGGAAGGAAAGCTTTCAGGGCAAGGAAGCTTTCTGGATGGAGGTTGTCAGCACTGATGGCAATCACCCGATGCTGTTCAAGATGCTGATCACGCGCGATGACTTCGAGTTTCACAAGACGGTGATGCAGATGCCCGGCCAACCAGCGATGGAGATGCCGATCAATCCCAACACGGCGCGCGAAGAAAAGATGGAAGAGAAATTCAAAGAATGGCGCTCGGTAGGCACCGAACCGGTGACCGTGCCTGCGGGGACTTTTGTGTGCGACCACCTGCACAACGACAAAACCAACGGGGATATCTGGGTGAGCGACAAGATTACGCCGTTCGGGTTGGTCAAGAATGTGGATGGAAAGCGCGTGATGGTGCTGACGAAATTGATCCCGGACTTTCAGGAAAAGATTACGGGACCGGTGAGACAGTTTGATCCGCAGTCGCTGCGGCAGCTGCACAATCCGAATCAGTAGAGGCCGTCAGGGTGAGGCCGCCCGAGAGCAGTTCCCCAGCGGCTGAAGCTGTGAATCATAGGCACGATCAAAGGTCGGAGCTTGCCCCGGTGCGCGAACAAGCCGTTGAGACCGCTTGAGGACCTTTTGGCCTTGGCATTTTCGCTTTTCCCGGAGTCGCTTATCCTGTACTCTTTTGTTCGCGCCCCAATGGCTGAGACCCCACTCGTTAATCCAGACAAATTCTTCAACGCACGCGTCATCGAACGCCGCAATATCGCGGAAGACCTGTTCATCATCAGCGTCGATCCCGGTGGCCCATTTAGCTTTTTGGCCGGGCAATATGCCACGCTTGGCGTGGTTGCCGGAGAGAAGCGTATCGAGCGCGCGTACTCGATTGTTTCGTCGCCATACGAAAAGCACTTGGAATTTTTCGTGGAGTACGTGCCGCAGGGAGAGCTGACGCCACACCTGAACAAACTGGTGGTGGGCGATTCCCTGCTGTTGCGACGCATCGCCAAGGGGCGTTTTACGCTGGATCTCAAGAGCGGGCGCAAGAACCATTTGCTGTTGGCCACGGTTACCGGCGCGGCTCCGTATGTGAGCTACATTCGGACTATTTTTTCGGACTGGAAAAAAGGAACCACGCCCATGCCCGGCGAGCATCGGCTTTTCTGTGTTCAGGGAGCGAGCCGTTCGTGGGAATTCGGGTATCGCGATGAGTTTGAGAAGATGGCTGCGGAGGCTCCTTGGTTAAAGTACGTTTCCACGGTCAGCCGACCCTGGGAAGATGCGGCCTGGAACGGTGAACGAGGGCGCGTTGACGATTTGGTGCGGAAGTATGTGGACCTTTGGAATTTGAAGCCGGAGGACACCACCGCGTATCTGTGTGGGCATCCGAACATGGTGGAGAATGGGCGCGGGATTCTGGAGCGCGCCGGGTGGACAAAAAAAGGGATGCAGGACGAAGTGTATTTTATTCCGGGGAAGGAAGCGGCGACGGAATAGGGTAAGAAAAGATTCAGACGCCGGCTGGAGGCCAGCACAACTGAAAAGCTTAGGCGGAATTGGGGATGGAGAGGGGGCGTTCCGACGGGGTCGGGGCGCCCTTTAGATTTTTGTGGGAGGATTTCCAGCGGGTGCGGGCGATGGAGAGGCCGAGCATGGCGACGAAAATGACGATGATACCTAGTGTAGCGAGAGGGATGGAGGCGCGGTGCTTGGGGATGATGGAGAGGCGACCGTAGACAAATTCGATGTGGACCCAATAGACGAGAAGCGAAGTGGTACCGAGTTGAATGGCCGGACTGAAGCCCTTTTGGCCGAAGCCCCAACGGCACCAGGCGTATGCGAAAGCAAACAGCAGAAGCAGCACCCCGCAACGTAGCAGGAAGAATTGCGGGCTGGAGTGCCAGTAATCGTAAGTGGCGTAGAGGTGGATGGGAAACGCATCGAAAACCACGGAGAGAGCACAGGCCAAGAGGCCAGCGGCGGTGACGGCGGCGAAGAAAAGCGATTCGCGACGGCGCGTGAGATTGGTGAATAGGAAGAAGCCTACTGCCAGGCCAACGAAGGCGAAGGCGCTCCACGGAAAAATTGGAAACAGCCAGTGTTGCGGTTCGTTGAGGTCATGGACGCCGTTAATGTAGGACTCGAGTGGCCAGGGGAGAAATTTCGGGCGCCAGGTGGTCCAGACCAGGGGCGTTACCATAGTGATGATGGTGGCGATGATGAGAGCGGCGACGATACTGCGGCTACGCGAGATTGTTGCAGCGGCTGCTGGTTCGGGAGTTGTAACGGAGCCACCGGTGAGCCAGCAGAAGACGCCGAGGAAGATGAGCGAGAGACCAATAAGGTTGAGGATGTCCACGCGGAGGAGATCGGTCCAGGGGACCCATTTGTAACCGAGAGCGTATTCCTGCGCGCGGAAGAGTAGACCGAGCGCGAAGATTTCGGCGCCGCGGCGGATGGAGCGCTTGGCGATTTCGTCGCGGCCAATTCCCTTCTCTCGCATTTTTTCGGTGACGAAGGCAGCGGAGACCCCGGCGAGGAAGAGGAATGCGGGAGCCGGGACGGTACCGAGGATTTGGGAGAAGCGGTAGAAGCGGGTGGTTTGCAGTTCGGGGCTGAGCCAGGAGGCGTAGCCATGGGCCTGGAACATGAGGATGCAGATGAAGCCGCGCATCCAGTCGATGTACGAGAGACGGGAGGTTGGGGAAGCCATTAGTCGACAGTCATTAGTTTACAGTTTTTGAGGAGAGGAATTGGAAGATGTGAGGATGATGGTTGGCAATGTTTGAATGGAAAGCGCGGTGGCCCGAATTGTTTCGTGGAGGCTTTACTTGAGCGGACGGCCTCAGAAGGCCATCCCTACAAAAGAAAGAAAAAGCGGGAGCGGGAATGAGGCAGATTGGGGTTTGGGGAGTTTTGGGGTTGTGGGGTTTGGTGTGCGCGGGGGCGGTGGGATACGCGATGTGGCAGGGTTATCGAGGGCCGGCGTTTGCGGCGGCGGTGGGTGCATTTGCGATTTTGTTGCTGGGGATGCTGCTGTTCGCGGCGAAGGGAGTGGACAGGACCTTTGCGGGATTTGGCGCGGGTAGCGGATTTTTACTGGGTGCCTGCGTGTTCGTGGTTTACGTGGCGTATTTGGTGGGCACCGGGGAATTTTCTCTTGCGCGAGCAGGGGTGATGGCGGCGTTTGTGTTTTTGCCGCTGGGGCTGGCAGTTTCGGCGGGGCGAGCGTCGGCGGGAGCTTGGCAGGATTTTCTGATTGTGGCGGGAGTATGGGTGTTTGTGAAATTCGGGCCATCGCACTGGTTGTGGCCGTATCCGGGAGGAAAGCTGGCGTATTTGATGACCGTGCTGCTGGCGGTAAATGTGGCGGTAGCGACGTTCCTGGTGGTGCGGCGAGCGAATGGCGTTGGGTATTCAATTGGATGGGGGAAGAACTGGGGACTGTATGTCGCAGGAAGTTTCGCGGGGTTTGCGTGTATCGCGATTCCGCTGGGAATAGCCATGCGATTCATTGCGTTTGTGCCGCAGTGGAACCGGTGGAGTTCGCTGCTGTTCAGTTCGGTGGCAATTTTATTTTTTACGGCGTGGCCGGAAGAGTTGTTGTTTCGCGGGCTGCTGCAGAACTTTTTGTCGCGGGCGTCGAAGAATGAATTGGCAGGATGGTGGACGGCTTCGGTGTTTTTTGGATTGTCGCACATTAAAAATATGGGATTTCCGAATTGGCGGTACGTGATTCTGGCGACGATTGCTGGACTATTTTACGGATGGACGTGGAGGAAGAGCGGATCGATATTTGCGTCGGCGCTGGTGCACGCGGGCGTGGATGCGGTTTGGCATTTTTTGTTTCGCGCCGGATGAGGGGCAAAAGAAGTTGAAAGTTGAGAAGTCGACAGCTTACAGATCGGCGAATCGGAGACCTGGGCGCTTTTCTAGTCTGGTTTTGACCCGACGCACTCCAAAGCTCAGTCGGCTTGCTTTAGTTTTTCGAGGTACAGGGTGTAGGCGGATTTGACTTTGGCCGCGTCGGGCGCGGCAGTTTGGTGTTCGAGGAGCAGGTTGACGAACTGATCCATAGCTTTGTCGATGGATTCGAAAAGGGCGTGATTGGTTTTGGAGAGAGCGGTGTCGCCCCCGTAGTCCTCGCCTTTATCCCAGGTGCGTTCAAGAACTTTTGCGAGCGTGGCGGCGCCGGCGTTGTCGCCTTTTTGGGAAGCGGCGAAGGCCAGTTGCGCCAGAGCGCGATACGGGCCCATCTTGCTGTTGTCAACACCCGCGGTTTGCGGTGTTTTGCGTTCCTGCGCGGTTGCAGGGGATGAAACCGCGAGAAGTGCGATGAGTACGCACGCGACGAACGAAACCAGGGGACGCGTGAAAATGGAATGCGAGTGACCGGGACCGGAGTGAGAAAGCATGTTGATCCTCCTCTTCCGGCAAAGCCGGAAGGACCCAGGGCGGAATGGTGTTGATTTGAATTGATTGTAAGAGGCGGGCGGGTGGCGCGGTAGTGTTCCCAGAGCTTAGGGTATTGGAAAAGTTAATAACGTCTTGAAGCGAGAACGTGCTTTGCCGACAGCTTCGAGGAGGATGGACCTATACGTATATGGCTACTCGCGAGCTTGTGCTTGCTATTTGGCTGGAGCGCCGTGGGGCAGAAGACTGGGGCCGATGCACCGGCCTCCAAGGCAGATGTTGAGAAATACCTACAGGTGATGCATTCGCGCGAAATGGTGGGAAAGATGCTAGAGGCGATGTCTAAGCCAATGCACGAGATGGTTCACCAGCAATATCTGAAAAATAAGGAAAAGCTGCCGGCGGACTTTGAGGCCCGGATGAACCAGAGAATGGACCAATCGATGAGGAATCTTCCGTATGACGAAATGTTTGAATCAATGGTGCCAGTGTACCAGAAGCATTTTACGAAGGGCGATATCGATGCACTGATGACGTTTTATTCGACGCCTACGGGACAGAAGCTTTTGCGAGAAATGCCAGAAGTGGTGGCGGAAGCAATGCAGAGCGTCATGCCACTTTTGCAGAAACACATGGAAGCGGTGAATGAACGAATACGGCAGGAGATTACCGCAATGGTTAGGGAAAGCGACGAGAAGGCGGAGAAGAAGGTACCAGTCCCGAATAACTGAGAGAGCGCGAGTGTCAGGCAGGAATTCGCGGCGTGGGGGCTTAGAACCAACCGGAGCGATAGGCGATCCACCAGCTTAGGGCGAGCACGGGGATCGTAGCGGCCACGGCCCACCAGAATGGAAGCAGTAGATCGGCGAGCAGGCCGAGGGCAGTGAAACTGATCCAGAACATTTTGCGCTGCATGGAGGGAGTTTAGCGCTGGAGTAGGTTTGGAGGCGCGGGATTCTTGTTGGCTGACAGGCGAAAAGTACTGCAAGAGGAAAACCGCACCCTTAAAGCGAAGGTGCGGCACCCGAAGAGCAACCCAAAACCTACACCCGATCGTGGCGTGCGGAGAGCCCACGACAGTAGGACGACCTTAGAAGGGCGGCATAAAGCCCCCTACAAAGGACGAGAAAAAACCGAAAAGCGAGGATGAACCCAACAGGGGCAGGCTATAGTCTGCCCCTACCATTGGGACGTATGTCGTCATTGTTTGGGAGTGGTTGTGGTGGGCTTGGGTGCGGGTTTGGCGGCTGGTTTGGGGGTCACTTTGGCTGGAGTGTTGGCTGCGGCGCCTATGATGGAGGCACGCTTGATGGTGTCTAGCTTGGGCCATTTTGCGGCTAGATATTTTTCGCCTTGGGTCTCGATATTTTCCTGGTCCATCCCCGCGGTGTCCCCGTACTGGTCGTAGAACATTTCGACGCGGTTCATGCCGTCTCCATCCACGATACCGAATGGTGTGAAGCCCATGGTGTCGAGACTGCTGTTGTCTTTGAAATTGATGAAGAGCTGGGTGGTGCGGGTGTTGGGCCCTGAGGTAGCGAAGACGATGGTGCCGCGCTTGTTGCTCTGGCTGCGCGAGTCGTCCTTGATTTTAGCATCGCGCCAGGCTTTGGTGACCGGAGGGTAGGCGCTGATGCCGAACTGCGCGACGAAGCCAGGGACGACGCGGAAGACTCGAGCGTTGTCGAAATAATGGTGCTTGACGAGATTGTAGAAGCGGTCGGCGCCGAGGGGCGACCAGGCGCGCGTGACGGTGATAGTGAAATCGCCGCGAGTGGTTTCGAATTGTACTTGGTAGGTTTCGGGGGCTTGTTCCTTGAGGAGAGCGGGCTTCAGGAGTGCGCGATCGTAGGTCGCGGTGGCGGCGGATGCGGCGGGCTTGGCGGCAGAGGCGGTGGAGGACTTTGGCTTGGCCGGAGCGGGAGTTGTGGGAGCTTGCGAGAACGACGCAGTGGCCGCTAAGAGCAGAGCCGCAGCGGCGGTGCCGACAGACTTAGTTAAACGCATAGTGGCGTTAGCCTCCATTTGGATTGAATGAGGTTGCGACTGTGGTTCCTATGCATTTTACATGAGTTGAGGCAGCGGCCTCAAAGAGCATGGCAAAACAGTTCCCGGTCGAATCGGTGATCTTGGGGACATGGGACGCAGGAGTCTGTGCCTGTACGGAAGAAACCCAAGAGGGCCGCGTAAAGCCGCCTCTACAAGGTCTGGGAAACCGTCACAGTTTATGGGTTGGATTGGGCTACGCGGGCTTTCACTATTTTTTTGACTAGTGCGGTTGGGAGGGGTTCGTCGTTCGGAAAGTGGATGGTGCCTTTGGAGGTGGACAAGGATTTTAATTCGTTCTTGAAGGATTCGATTACCGATGCCGTGGGGAACAAACTGCAATGGTTCGCGAATGCGGCGAACCAGACGATAACTTTTTTGTGTTTGAACGCGGGAATACCGTAGCTGATGGTCTCGGTGGCTTCGGCTGGCACAGCGGAGCGGATGGTTGCGCGCAGTTTCTTCAGGTTGGCGCGAGCCTGTTGCGGAACAGCGGCGAGGTATTGCTCCACGGTTTTTGTGACGGCCTTGGCTTTTTTCGTGGTAGCACGCTTGGCAGATTCGGCTTTTCTCATGCGGGCAAGGCTACAAGAATTTGGGTGTGACCGGCCAGAAATTCACGCCTGCGGTTGGGGTTTGCGCGGAGTGGGCGACTTGGGAAGAGCGGCAGCAAGCTGCCGCACTCCATAGCTATTCGAGAAGTTTGGCCAGTTTCTGCAGGGATTCTTTGCAACCTTGTTCGTTGTCTTCGGGGCGGATGCCTTTGGGTATGTTCTCGCAGAGTATGGTGACGTTGGTTCCTCCGGTGGCTTCGGCTAGAGTTACGGTCATTTTCATTTCGCCCGCGAAGGCCGGGTCGGGCGATTCAAACTCAACGACCTCCACGATCTTAGTGTCGGGGATCAATTCGGCAAATCTACCCTGAAAGGTGTCGGTGTCATCGGAGGTTTTGCCGGGCAGGGAATGTTGAGGGTCGATGTAGGTGAGGGATATTCGGAACGCGCCATCCTTGCGGGCGTCGAAGGAATAAATGTGGGTTTTCATGTTGTCCGGCGCAAGCCAGATGGCTACCGAGGTGGGATCGAGGAAAGCTTGATAGACGGATTTGCGCAGGGCCTTGATGATTCTGGAGACGCTGGTGCTCGCGCCTTTGCGAGATGGCTGTGCCACTCTTGGCGACCTCCTTTCGAATTGTAAAAGTTCGACGGTCAGGAAGCGATCAGATATTCGGTTTTTACGAGGCCGCTGGGATAGTGGTGGGTGGCAACGTGTTGGAGACGAATATCGCGCGGGAGGCTGCCGAAGAGAGGAATTCCTTCACCGATGAGCACGGGGACCCG
>Ga0210384_10007615_pt1 | contig 11402 bp, 10 predicted proteins | sample IncBWH2MmetaG_FD_160574 | JGI IMG/M metagenome (GOLD analysis project Ga0210384, IMG submission 160574) | Forest soil microbial communities from Barre Woods Harvard Forest LTER site, Petersham, Massachusetts, United States - Inc-BW-H-2-M | ecosystem: Environmental > Terrestrial > Soil >...
TGCGCGGTCCGGAGGTCCAGGCGGCGATACCTGGGGTGACCTGCCGAACATGCTGCGCGCCGGAGGGGAAACATGGATCACGGGAAGCTACGATCCCGAGCTGAACCTGACCTACTGGGGCGTGGCCCAAGCGAAACCCTGGATGCAGGCCAGTCGCGGCACTACCGGCAGCGCGCTGTACACGAGTTCGACTCTGGCTCTCCGACCAGATGACGGGACTCTAGCGTGGTATTTCCAGCACGTGCCCGGTGAATCGCTCGATCTCGACGAGGTCTACGAGCGCGTTCTGGTCGACATCGGCGACCGTAAGGTGGTATTCACGATCGGTAAGGCCGGCATCCTCTGGAAACTGGATCGGAAGACTGGAAAATTTCTCGATGCTAAGGAAACGGTCTTTCAGAATGTCTTCTCGCACATCGATCCGGAAACTGGTGTGGTCACCTATCGAAACGAAGTGACCCAGCAACGTATCGGCGAATGGGTGCAATCCTGTCCCAGCACCGAAGGGGGCCACAACTGGCAAGCGATGAGCTACTACCCAGTGTCCGGACTGCTCCTCATTCCCCTTAGCCAGAGCTGCATGGAGATGTCCGGTCGGAAAGTCGAGTTCGCGCCGGGATCGGGTGGCACTGCGGGCGACCGCCGCTTTTACGAGATGCCCGGAACCGATGGCAAGGTCGGCAAACTCGCCGCCTATGACGTTAAGACCATGAAGGAAGTTTGGAGTCTAGAGCAGCGGCCGCCTTTTCTAACTGCAGTGCTTTCGACCGGCAGCGGCCTTGCATTCGTGGGTGATCTCGATCGCTACTTCCGAGCCGTGGACGTCAACACCGGGAAAATACTCTGGCAAACACGGCTCGGGACGTCCGTGCAGGGCTTCCCGGTGTCGTTCAGCGCAGGAGGCAAGCAATATATTGCCGTCTCGACTGGTCTCGGGGGCGGCAGCCCGAGGAACGTTCCTCGAACGATTCTGCCCGATATTCACCACCCGCAGAACGGCAATGCGCTGTACGTGTTCACTTTGCCGGATACAACGCGGTAGTAGGAACGCACGGCGAGGTTTGAAAGAACGTTTGATCTCGGTGAGCCTGTTCCCCGCTCCCTCGGCGACAGAATCTCCTGTGAATTCAACCCAATTCTTGGCGACCTTTGTGAACAATCTCGACGAAATCAAGGAGGAAAACCATGGGCGATACTAACAGCATGAGCCGAAGGTGTGCCGTGAAATTGGGCCTGTTTTCTGCGGGCATATCGCTTTTGCCAAACGGAAGTCTCTCTGTGGCACCTGCTGTTTCACCCGAAGTGGAAGGAAGGGCGGAAGAAGAGCTCTAGTCTAGGAGGGTAGAAACCTATCCGGAGGAGGACAATTAGATCCTCGGCTGACATCGTCTCCTTTTGTGGAGGATCCGGACCATATCGAGGTCTGTCTGCGGATGAGACCCTTTAATCTCGTTTCCATGCAGATCCGAAAATAAACGGATGGCGGAGAAGGACACATTTCGGCGTGCGGCAGTTCTCAGGAAAAGGGGCTGCGGCTGGCGCTTTTACCAATGAACAGTAGAGCGTTTCCTGCTTCTAGCCGTCAAGTCAACCACCTCGGAGGTGTGCGTTGAAGAATAAGCTAGGAAGGTCACTTGCATTATTTGTGGGGTTCCTGCTGAGCTGCGGTTTGGCAATCGCTCACCATGGGAACTCCGCCTACGACGAGAAAAATCCTCTCACCGTGAAGGGGACTGTGACGGAATTCGCATGGTCCAATCCCCATGTGCAGATTTATTTCGACGTGAAGGACGACCGAGGCAACGTCGCACATTGGTCCGTTGAGACTCTCAGTCCCGGCAAGCTGCTGAGGCTGGACCAGAGACTCAGTGAAGCCGGGAAACCAGGATTCGGAGCGTCAGGGAGCTTTCGTAGAAAAACGGTTTGAGATGTCTCCCCGAACGGTTGGCCTCCCTGGTTTCGCGGACAAGCACCGGTATCGAGATTTGTACACGCTCCGAGCAACGTCGTTCTCTAAACGCGGTTCGGGCTGAGCGACTGTTGGCGCCGCAGTCTCCTCGAGTTCGTCCCATACCAAGACAACCGTCACTCGAGTGAAATACCTGAGAGCGAAGTAGGGACTCCAGCACAAGTGCTTGGAAACAAATGTCTGACCGATTACAGCCTTTGAGATTCCTCAGCGACGCCGGGTGTTCGTTAGGCACTGTTGTGCAACCCCGAAGACTGCGATCTGTATTTTCCGAAATTGACGACCATGCTGTCCCGGCCCGTCGATGGGTCCGTATAGACAGTGGCTCGAGGTGTTCAATCCTGGCTGCGACAGAAACTTGGCGCGTAGAACAAACCATCGCGTTTCTTGCTAAGTCCCCTTCTCTGGTCTATAGCGTTTTCAAATATGAGACCAAATCATCCATTTCCTTCGGCTCTAAACTATATTGGAAGCCTGGCATATCTGGGCCGCCTTTTAGAATGAACTGCCGGAGTGCCTTTTCCGTGTCCGGGGTGGCTCCTTTGAAAGCACCTCTGAGGCTGGGCCCGAGAGTCGGGGGCGACCCAAACTTAAGTTTTCTCGCCAGATGGCAGAGGGAACAGCGCTGCAAAAACAGCCCCTCCCCTCTTGTCGCCTGGTCGGGCGATGCATTCTCTGTGACAGTTTTCTTCGTGCCACGCCCATCCTGTGCCCATAGAACCGCAGCTCCCGCGGGATAGAGCGTCGCTAGGACGGTGGTTCCCCACAGGGTGATGAGCAAAGTCTGATTTTTCAACATGGTCTTTCTACTCCTCAAAGGCGGCCCTGCTGCCTCAATTTCATTGCGTTGCGTCGATTTCTTGTCGCACGGCACGTGACGATTCTTAACGCTCAAGGGTGGTTCTTGCAAGCCATTTCGCGGCGTGCAGAGAGCCTGAGCAAATATGCCTGAGCTGTTCTGCCATCTGGCGTAATGGTTACGCCGATCATGCCTTCCCTGCGAGCAACTTCTGACACCGGTTCTTCCGGGATAGATGACGACACAGAGGCTATCATGTCGATGTCGAGAACTTACCTGGATGACGCAAGCGATCAGGATCTTGCTGGCGTCGGCCGCTGCAAGCCTCGCGCGCGAATGGTTCAAAGCTCCGAGCGTCCGTTCCCCTACGGACGAAGACCGGGAGTGTTCACGCGAATCTTGTATACGCTTGTGCGAGCGGCAATGTAGAGGGTCTTGTAGTCCGCGTCGCCAAAAACGAGGTTTGCAACAAGCTCCGGAACCAGAATTGTACCAAGATGTCTGGCCTCCGGTGATACGATCCAGATTCCGCCCGGACCCGATTCATAGAGGTTCCCCTTCGTATCTACCTTCATGCCATCGGTAATTCCGCGAGCCTTGTCTCCGTTCATATCAATAAACATCTGGCTATTCGTGAGGGTATCGTCAGGTTGCACGTCATAGCGACGGACGTACCTCATTTGACTGCCGTTCGCATAGAGATATTTCTCATCTGGCGAAAATGCGAGACCGTTCGGAGTGGGTATGTCCTCGATAGCCAGTGTAACTTTGCCGTCTTTGAGCATAAAAATGCCGGCAAAGTCCAACTCCTTCGAGCGATCCTTGTCTCGCTCTCGCATTCCGCCAAACCCATCTGTAAAGTAGATGGCTCCGTCCTTCTTAACAACAAGGTCGTTCGTGCCGCCGAATCGTTTCCCTTCATAGCGGTCAGCCAAGATGGTGCGCGTGCCGTTGTTTTCCATCCGATCGATCGAGCGGCCCGACCAGGTAGCGATAAGGAGTCTGCCTTGCTCGTCGAGCGCGAGACCGTTCGAACCGATCATAAAGAACTTGTTTTCTCGATCCGGGTCAGGCTGCGGCATACCCACTCTCCAGATGTCATATCCGGTATAGCCACTGTGGTCCAAATATAGGGAGACCTCCCCATCGGGTGTGAGTTTGTAGATAACATTTGCGTACATATCGCTCAACAACAGGTACCCGCTCCTCCCCTGCGCTACCCAAACGACGCCCTCGGTAAATCCAAAATCACTCTTGACTATTTTCAACCCGGCGTCTGGCGACACCAGTTGGTCCAGAGCCGGATCCAGTCGAACGACAGGCTTGTCGCTCGGAGTTTGTGCTCCGAGCGAGTTCACTCCTATGGAGATGCCGAACAAAACAGCGGCAAACAAGCATGGTGTTTTCACGTTAGGCCTCGATTAAAATGTGCCCATACGCGGCAATATGCTCCGCGATCCCCTTCCAGTCAAACACATTCATCGAGAGCGGCCATCGCATTTTCATGGGATTGCCCCGAATCCCTATGAGAAAGAAGCAATCGGTGCCGGGTCATTGGGATCTGTGATGACATCAGAGAGTTGGCACAAGAACTGGGGGTAAACCGGCCATGCCTCTACAAGTTGCGCACTAAATTCGAAACGGTCGAACCAGGAGAGGAGGCGTCGCGGCCGAGCGCGCACTCATCGTCCTACCGTCAGGAAATCCATCAGTTGAAGCGGCTGCTGGCAGAAAAGGCGATGGAAGGGGATTTTTTGAAGGTGCCTTGCAAAAAAGTCGCGGCTCGACGCCAGCCAGCAGCGGCGCTGGCGAGATGCCGTCTTCCATGCGAGACGATCTTCGCAGAACTGCGCCGATGGGGAATGCAGGTAGACACCACAGGGTGGTACCGATCCAGCGAGAAGATAATCTGCCGGCCGTGCAGCTGGGGCGGTTCGTCGTCGCGGCTGATTCGAATCACCGATTGAAGGTTTATCTCAACCCGGCTAGTCATAAAAAGCTGCCGGGCGTTCATCAGCTCCGGGTAGGGACATTACCTTCATAGGATCGCTCCGATTGGAACCTTTCGCGTCCGCGGACTTCGGAACCGTCGGGGCGCTAGTTCAGCGGCACGATCGGAACAAGCAGATAGCCTTGTCGATCCTGATCGGCGTGAAGCGTCGTACACCCCCCGAAGATCTCCAGCGGCCGATCCAGTGGGTCGTCATGCAGAAAAGGTCCGCAGCCTTTCAGCTCGTTCTTGAAATTGGATTGTTTGCCTCCGCTGACCGCGGATTCGTAATCCTTACCACGTACCGTCAGACCGATCCGGTGGCCCGCCGGAACGACGATGCTGGTTGGCCAGATCTCAATGTCTAACTCCACGACCTCACCCGGACGCAGGCGCTGGCGCTGGTCATGCGGGTGGTAGGGCCGGTACGGCGTGGACAGCGCGGGATCAAGTTTCCGGTGAGACGCGCGCAGCCAGCCCTGACCAATCGGCGTGTGGGGATCGATCGCTCCTTGGAACACCACCTCTCGCATGTCCGGCGTGAACACGCGGAGCACCACGAAGAAATCGGCATCTTGAGTGGAGGATGAGGTGAACAACTTCACGGCGGAAGGTCCGGTGATCTCGGTCTCCGCCACGAGCGGCCGCGAAAGAAAGGTAACGCCGTTCCCCATCGCGTCGAAAGATCGCTTGGCGGTCTGCCCGCAGCTCTCAGCGACCAACGCGCCCGCAGCAAGATCGAGATAGAACTTGGTCCACCTCGTTCGTGCGAGAGGCCATTCTCGTTCTTCTCTTGACTCGAATCGGTCCACGTGACGAACTTCGAGCAGCACCGGGGGCTGACGACGCCAGCCATTGTCCTCGCCCTTGAGAAAGCAGTCGAAGAACCGCTTCTGCAGGGTGCGGCCGTAATCCGTGTAGAAATGCGTCCAGTGCTCAATCCCGTGGACCTCCAGCCATTTCCGCGTGGAAGCAGCTCGCACGAACCCTTCGAAATTCCCCCGCGAATGCAAACCCTGGCCACCCCAGTTTGCTGCGGAAAGAAAGGGCACAGTGACCTTTGGCCAATCCGCAGAGCGCGTCTTGTGGTATTCGTCCTCCAGAGGGTGCGAGAGAATTTCACGACCAAAATCGCATCGGTTAGCAGCCAGCTGCTCGTCTGAGAAGGTCGTTGGACCGCAGACGAGATTGCCTGTCGCCCGGCTCCGCGGGCCACGGTTTCCCAGCCCATGCTGCACGGTTTTGACCTGCATGTCGTACCAGTTGGCCCAAAATGTACTCAGGATGCCACCGTGGTGCGTCATGTCGCGGTACCAATCCGCAGCCCCTTCCCATATGCACATTGCCGCTAGATGCGGCGGCTGCATCGAAGCCACCAGCCACTGGTTGATCCCGTAGTAAGAAATGCCGTTTAGTCCAACCTTACCGTTGCTCCATCCCTGCACTCCCGCCCATTCGATACAAGCATAGAAATCGCGCATCTCGCGCTCGGAAAACGGATCCACATAGCCGGGCGAGCATCCGCATCCGCGGCTGTCCACCCGTACGCAGACGTAGCCGTGCGGCACCCATTTCTCTGGATCGACGACCTCCCAGTTCTGATACAGATTGCTTGATCCCGCAACCACGTCGGGGTGCTGCTCGACCATGCGCTGCCACGCGGTCGGATAGCCGTCCTGGAAGGCGAGGCCTTTGGCATAGGGTCCATAACTGAGCAAGATTGGGTACTGGCCTTCGGCGACTGGGCGGAACACATCCGCGTGAACCAGAGCACCATCGTCCATCGCGATCGGGACGTTCCAATCGATTCGCATTTCATCACGTACTTCGTGCATATCGCCTGCCACAAAACCCGTACTCATGCAGTTCCTCTCCTCCGGACTCAGGACGGTAAAGGTTTTCCGCTGGTTTCCTCGCCGAAAGGCAGAAGCAGAATCCCCACAAGGAAAGCAAGAGCTGTCAACGCCACGGGAAGGCCGAGAGTTTGAAAGTGACGAATTCCGGCACCCACCAGAAAAGTGATTCCCGCGCCGACAAAGCGTCCCGCATTGCAGGTAAAGGCGAGCGCAGTCGCTCGGCACTCGGTTCCGTACTGTTCAGGAACCCAGAAACTGTATACGGTGAAGTTCGCCCCGCCCACGCCCAAGAAGAAAACGCACACCATAAACCAGCCGAGGGCGTTTGTTCCCATGTAAAAGACATGGCCGAAAGCTAGCCAGATGAAGGCAGCCATCAGCGCAAAAAAGATGGCCAAGTTCACCTTACGGCCCAGTCGTTCGGCGATCTGCGGCACGATCAGAGCCCCAAGAATCGTGCCGATCGACAGGAGCGCTGTCCCGTAAGAGGCGAGCCGCGTGCCGCTCAATTCTGTCCGGCCTGCCTTGGCCGCCAGATACGTTATCGCTGCCGGCACGTAGACAGATCCACCCCACAAGCCAATCGTCGATACGAGCAGATAAATCGAATTGAAGATGGTCCGGCGGCGATATTTTGGTGAAAAAACTGCCTGCAACGGACGGAAGACCGTCCAGCCACGGAGTTCCTGCTGTTTACTGGTCCAGCGAGCCGGCTCATCGAGCCGCTTGTAGAAGAATACCACCAGCAGCGCCGGCATGCCCCCGACAACAAACATGTATCTCCAGCCAAAGTAACCGCCAATGAAGTAGTTGGCCAGCGCGGCGAGGAAGAAGCCGAAGTAATAGCCCGTGTGCATCCAAGCCGCTGCCAGGATCCGTCGCTGCTCAGGCCATTCTTCGGACAGAAGCGTGGCTCCCATCGACCACTCCCCTCCGATGCCCACCCCGGCCAACAACCTAAAAATCGCAAGGGTCCAGACATTGGTGGCAAGAGCGCTCAGTAGGGTAAACAATGAGAAGCACAGTATGGTGAGCATGAGTGTGCGCGCACGGCCGTACCGGTCGGAAATGGGTCCCCAAATCAAGGCCAATCCCCAACCGATCAAGAAAAGGGAAAACAGCAGGCTTCCGTATATTCCGATGTTGGCTGTGCTGGCAGGAATTCCGGACTTTGGTAGCAGCTCGCGCAACGCCGGGACCAGAACCAGGGCATAGATGAAAGAGTCCATCCCGTCCAAGGCCCACCCGGCCCACGAGGCCCAGAAGCCACGAATTTGATTCCGGGTGAGCCGCGGCTTCCCGGACGGAGCGACTTTGGCCCCCCCCAGGGAAACTGTTTCGAGCGGCGGCTTGAGACTTTGGTCTGCATGGTTCGTTTTTGCCGATTTCTCGGCGATTCCGCGCCTAATGTTCCTCAATTGAATGCCTCAGTCCAAACTCCGTGAGCTGACGCGTTGCGCCCTCTAGCCAAGAGAACCGCAAACGTAGGCTAGTACAGACTCAGTGCGGTATACAAGCTCGAGTAAGCGGGCTTTGCAAATTGCCAGCAAACGCACTTCTACCCACTCCTCCGGACCGCTGCCTGTCACTCGATAGCGAAATGCCGGGTTCCGAGGCAGTACCCATGAATAAGCAGCACTGAATCCTTTTTCGTTCTCTATTCCATATGGTTAGGTAGCAAGCCAGACTGCTAGCGAAAGCCATTCATGCGTGCATATCCGCACCGGAAATTTCTCTTCGTCGCTTACAAACGACTTGCCCTAGTGTTGTCGAGCCACAAGCAGTAGCAACGCAAAAATGATGATCTGAATCATCGCAAGCGCCAAGTAACAGAACATCTGTTTCGCCTGCGACCGGCTCTGCTGCTTGACCAAGAGAGATTTCCGCGGCGCACTCAATGGGCAGCCTTTTCTGTTCATCGAGCAGCTGGCGCAGCGGCCGCCCCTCCACCTACTCTATGGCCATATAAACTCGACTGGCGTCGTCGCCGGCCAGAATCCTGACCACACCCGGATGATCTAATTCCCTGCCGATCTCCGCCTCGCGATGAAAACGGTCAAAGAAATCGGGTTGCACTCCACCTCGAAATGAGGAACCTTGATCGCGACAGCGCGACCCGTGCGCAGGTCCGTCCCTCGAAAGATGCAGGTCATGCCACTTCGCGCCAACCGACTATCGATACGGTAGGGGTCGAGATGGTCGCCGGGACCGACAGCATCCATCATGAGCGCGGCTCGAGCAGCCACCATCGTCTCACCGCCACGGCAGACCATACAGTTTCGACGAGCCCGAACGGCCAAGCGCCCTGAAGGAAACCGTAAGCAGCCCCCAGACCGCAAGCCGCGGCAAACGCCAAGATGTACCATTTACTGCGCTTCTCTAGCGCATAGCACACCAGCATCGCCGTCACCGCAAAGAACCCGAATATGTTGAGGGGACTCATGCACCCTCTGTTGTGCTTTCCACGTGCTGCAAATTCGACTCCGTCTCCCAGCCTTTCTTCGCATGCATCTATGAACAGTGCGGAGAGAAACACCGCGGGCACACAAATCTCATTCTGCGATTTCTCTTGTCGCAGGCTTGGAGGCGAATCAGTTTGACCTGATGACCTAAATATGGAGTTAAGAACTCATAAGAACTTTATCAAGGGAGAAAGAGTGGCAGCGGCGTGTTGGATGACCCCTGCGGATACGTGCCGCCGCAGGTACTGCTGTTGCGCTTGGCCCGCACCGACTGCGCTCGGCACAGGACCCCACTCTACACCTGCGTCTGCGGAAGATCAGAGTTCAGGTAGTCACCTCGTTACGTTACGTCGCGTCGTACCGCAGTGGCCGTCAGTCGTTTCCGTATCGCGCGATGCCCCTCATTATCTCGCCTTGAGCTTGGGCGCTCAATCCGGGTAAGTTCCTACAGGCACCGCCACAGGAACTTGTTACTCGTCAACCTCATGGTCGAGGTGTCTCATGTTGCGTCAAAACTTAACTTCGTTGTGAGCGCGAGACAAGGGGACCCAAACTTCTGTGGAGAGCAATGAATTTTGCCTCGATGCCTGCGCTAAGGTTAAAAAGTCACTTTGAACCAAGGAGAGGTCGAGGGGCCATATAAGGCCAAGGACCCTGACGGGCTCACGGAGGTCTTTGCGCATCGGCAGCGCTGGAACCGCTCGGGATTTCGAGCAATATGGGCCGCAGCGAGCACCTTGCGCTACAGCCACTACGGGGCGCGACCAATTCCCCGTGACTGATCCATTATTCGACGGCAATCTTCGTGCCGTGTTGGGCGGTTTTCGACAGGCGCTCGATACGTTCATCGATCACTTCGCGGATCGCCTTGAGGAATTCGATCCGCGAATTCGCCAGGTGCTGCCGTACCGCGAGCGAAACCCCGAAGGTGTCGCGTAAGTGATCGAAGACCTCACGGCATAGGCAGCGTTCGTTCAGAACGCGTTCACCGACAGTGTGCTGTTCTGCTTGTGGCTCGTTCATTGCCCCTCCTTCATTTCAACCGTGAGCACCCGATTTTCAAGCCTCGCCCGAGCGGGCAGCAGCGTGGCCATCGACCGCGGCAGGCCTATGTGACGGCGTAGCGTGCCAATCTCGACCACTAGTTCATCACCCTTCTTAAACAGCCCGATCTCGCCCTTAGTCGCAAACGGTAGATGAACCCGGACCTCGTAAACCCCGTTCAGTTTCCCGAAAGCGTAGGGCTTCTCCGTTCGAGTCACAGCCGATGGATCTTCGTCCCCAGGATACAGCACACTGGCGAGATCCTCCAGACGCTGTTTACCCAAGACCTCGTGCGCAAATAGAGGGACGCGCTTGACCGGGACCGGCGCAAAGTACTCTTCGATCTCGCCCAGGACCCTGTCCTGGGACATGTGCCACTCGTTGAACCAGGTGTCCATCACCTCGACCGGCAGCACGCGATTGACGATGACCGAATCCACCGTCAGGCCGTGCAGAGAGAAGTACACGAATGCCCGCTGCGTCTCGCGCAGCACCATCTTCTCGGGGTTGGTGACCAGGCGCACGCTGGTGGTGTTCGGGTCCTCCATGATATCGTCCACGCCGTCCAGCTTTTCGAAGAGATTGCGGATGTTGACAAAGTAGCTGTCGTCGGGAAGTTCGAAGGGCGCGACGCGGTTGGCGATCGGGCGCACAGCCTTGAGCAGGTTGCGCTGGAAAGGGAAGATATGCTTCATGTACCAGTCAAGCGTCGTCGGCATACTGATGAATCGCAGCGATTCTGCGGTCGGGGCTGCGTCGAGCACGATGACGTCATAACGCTCCTCACGCCGGTATTGGTTGATGTACATCATAGCGCTGAGTTCTTCCATCCCGGGCAGGATCGCGAGTTCCTCAGCCTCGACTCCGCTGATCCCGGTGGTGCGTAACACGGAACTGACGTAGGAGGAGATCTCCTGCCAGTGGCGCTTGATCTCTTTCTGAATGTTTAGCTCCAGAATCGAAAGACGGTCGTTGATCGACAGCGGATCCGAGGTTTGTAGATGAAAGAGTTCTGTGTCGAGGTCGAAGGAATCCGCGAGGCTGTGTGCCGGGTCGATGCTCATCACGAGCGTTCGATAGTCAAGCCCCGCAAGTTTCAATCCGGTCGCAGCGGCGAGGCTGGTCTTCCCGACGCCGCCCTTGCCGCTGAACAAGAGAACTCTCATGCTGACATTATAGTGCCGAAGTGGGTGGGATAGGGCTCAACTGTTTTCAGCCGAATTTGCTCAAAAGGGGTGTGCGCGAAGATAGGGCCCAGGAGCTGACGACGAGGGTTTACGTG
>Ga0210384_10007617_pt1 | contig 11401 bp, 9 predicted proteins | sample IncBWH2MmetaG_FD_160574 | JGI IMG/M metagenome (GOLD analysis project Ga0210384, IMG submission 160574) | Forest soil microbial communities from Barre Woods Harvard Forest LTER site, Petersham, Massachusetts, United States - Inc-BW-H-2-M | ecosystem: Environmental > Terrestrial > Soil >...
AAGGGCCGCAGAAAATCAACCCGCAACTTCCAGGGATCGCACCTACCCCGCCAGCCGTCGCACCCAGATCCTGCTCGTCGCCGGTTTGCCAAGATGCATGGTTCGGTTCCCGGCCCGCAGGGTCATCGTCTCGTCGTATTCGCGCTTCTTGACTTCGACTTGCGTTTCCGGCCGCAACTCCAGGTCTTCGAGAAACTCCAGGAACTGCGCATCTTTTTCATACACGCAGAGGATTTCTGCTTTCTCGGTGGCTCGCAGATCAGACAGCAGCACCGCCCCCTGTCCGCGCAGCTTGGCCACTCCGCCGCGCATCGGCACACCATGCGGGCAACTCTTCTTGTCGCTGAAGCGCTTCAGGAGCAGCGCTTCCACCTCTGGCGAGATCGCATGCTCGAGCCGCTCCGCCTCGTCGTGCGCCTTGGCCCAGGGCAGGCCGATAACGTCGGTAAGCAGCAATTCCGCCAATTGATGGCGCAGCGCCAGGCGTTCCGCGTACTGCTGCCCCTTTTTCGTCAGGTCGATGCGGCCGGTGCGTTCCACGCGGACGTAGCCGTCGCGGGTCATGCGCTTCAGGGCCGCGGTCACCGCGGGCGGCGTCACGTTCAGTTCTTCCGCAAGCCGGGCGCTGATCGGCGTCTGGTTCTCTTGCAGCATCTCCCAGATCGCTTTCAAGTAGTCTTCCTGCGAAACGCTGGTCTTTTCCCGCCGCAATGAACGCTCCCAAGCCTTACGGCTTCAAGTCCTGGTGGTCGCCGTTGGATTTCTGCGCGGCCATTCTAACAAAGCGCTCGTGAATGGTGGTGTCGTTGGTCAATTCGGGGTGAAAGGCAGAGGCCATCACCCGGCCCTTCTGCACCAACACCGGCTTCCCAGCATACTCCGCGAGCACTTCGACGCCAGGACCAACCCGCTCGATGATCGGCCCGCGAATGAACACCATTTCCAGAGGTTCTTTCTTCAAGCTCGAAGAACCGTTCACGACATCGCTATGGACCTGGCGGCCGTAGCCGTTCCGTAGCACGGTCATGTCCAGCAGCCCTAAAGATCCTTGGTTTGGATTTTTCACTTCGGTCGCGAGCAGGATCGCACCGGCACAGGTGCCGAAAATGGCCCTATGTTTCGCAGCAAACTTCTGGATGGCCTCGGACAGGCCTTCCTCCTCTAGGAATTGTAGCTGCGTGGTGCTCTCGCCGCCCGGCAGGATCAGGCCATCGCAATCCGCCAGGTCTTCGGGCGTGCGCACCTCGACCGTCTCGACGCCCAGGCCCGCAAGCATGGCCGCGTGCGCCGCAAAATCTCCCTGCACCGCCAAAATCCCAATCTTCACCGCAGAATCTCCCCCGATAAAAGTAGGGGCGCAGCACGGCTGCGCCCCAGTTAGCTAGCAATCCAACCCAATCTACCAACCGCGGGTCGACAGCATGTCTTTCTGCTCCAACTGCCGCACGTCGATACCCGGCATGGCTTCGCCCAGCTCTTCGCTGGCCTCGAGCACCGCTTTGGCATCTTCAAAATGCGTCGTGGCCTTCACAACCGCCTTGGCGCGGGCTTCTGGATCGCTGGACTTGAAGATTCCCGATCCCACGAAAACCGCTTCCGCGCCAAGCTTCCGCACCAGCGCCGCATCCGCCGGCGTCGCAATTCCCCCCGCCGAAAAATTCGGCACCGGCAGCTTCCCGGACTTCGCCACCAGGCGAATCAAGTCCAACGGCGCACCAAGTTCTTTCGCCTCGCGCATCAATTCGTCGTCCCGCATGGTGGTCAGCTTCTTCATCTGGCTCACAATGGTGCGCATGTGCCGCACCGCCTCGACCACGTTCCCAGAGCCGGCCTCGCCCTTGGTGCGAATCATGGCCGCGCCTTCGGCAATGCGCCGCAGCGCTTCTCCCAGATTGCGCGCGCCGCACACGAACGGCACCCGGTACTCGTGCTTCCAGATGTGATTCTCTTCATCGGCGGGCGTCAGAACTTCGCTCTCGTCGATGAAATCGACTTCCAGCGCCTGCAGCACTTCCGCTTCGGCAAAGTGCCCGATGCGCACTTTGGCCATCACCGGAATGGTCACCGTGGCCATGATCTCGCGAATCACCTTGATAGACGCCATGCGCGCCACGCCGCCCTCTTTGCGAATGTCCGAGGGCACGCGCTCCAGCGCCATCACCGCGCAAGCTCCGGCGTTCTCCGCGATTTTGGCTTGCTCGGCGTTGGTCACATCCATGATGACGCCACCCTTGAGCATCTCCGCCAGGCCGACTTTCACTCGCCACTCGTTGCTGGCGCCGTTTCCGCTGCCATTCACTTTCTTAGCGTCCATCTCGCTTCTCCTGTTTTCCACTATTCGAATTTTACTTAGATCACCAATTCCCTATGCCTGTCTTAAGATCACGAACCTGCCTCTACCCCTTGCCAGAACTTCTCCTGAGCCATTGCGAATCTCGCCTACGTGAAACAAGTTTCTTCCCTTCTGCTCCTGCTCGAATGCTTCGACGACGATCTCTTTCTCCACATCGATCGGCTTCAGATATTCCACCGTCAACTCCGCGGTCACTGCTCGCGCATCACGAAAGCGGCAGACTTTGCCCATAGCCTCATCCAGCAGCGTCGCGATAATTCCGCCGTGGGCCATTCCTCCGCCGCCCTGATACCGCGGGCCCAAAACAAACCGCCCCACAATCTTGCGATTGGCATTGTCCTGCTCGAACGTCAGCTTCATGCCGCCATCGTTCGCGCCGCCGCAACCAAAACACTTGTTGGTCTCCTTCGGCTCCAATCGGATTGTATCGGGCAAGCGCACCAGCCTTTCTTTCCCTCGTTACGTCGTTACTTCTCTGCTTCGCTGTCTGATTCCGTCGGTGCTTCTTCTCTTCAGACTAGCGCCACGCGGCTGCGCTCCGCCCTGCGCACACCCCGTTGCCGCTTGCGCATTTCCACGCGCAGCAGCTCCGCCAGCGTGGCCACCCCGCGCGCGATTTGCTTCTCGTCCAGGCTTGCGAAGGCCAGCCGCAAAGTATTCGGCAGCGGCCCCTGCACGTAAAAATAGCGTCCCGGAGCAAAGAGCACACCGCGTTCCTTGGCATGAATCAGCAACTCGTTGGCGTCGAAGCCTGGCGGCAACTCCAGCCACAGGCACATCCCGCCTTCCGGCCGCGTCCAGCGGGTCTCCTCGGGCATATGCTTGCGCAACGCCTCATCCAGAGCCACCAGCCGCGAAGCATAAACCTTGCGCATCTTCGCCACGTGTTTCGCGAACAGCCCCCGCCGCAAGAACTCCGCCAGCACCGCCTGCGCGAGCTGATCGGTGTGCAGATCGGTAGTCTGCTTCACGACCCGCAGCCGCTCAATCGCCGCCGCGGGAGCCACGATCCATCCCACCCGCAATCCCGGAAACGCCGCCTTCGCGAAACTATCGATGTGAATGACCAGGTTGGAGCGATCGAGTTGCTTCAACGACGGCACGCGCTCTTCCCGCGCGTGCAGCCGCGCATAAATATGATCCTCGACCACGGGAACCTGGTGGCGCCCGGCCAGCTCCAGGACTTTCCGCCGGGACGTCAGCGGCATCGAAGCGCCGGTCGGGTTCTGAAAATCGGGCGTCAGCACGATCAACTTCACGCGATTCGCGGCCAGCGTCGCCTCTAACGCCTCCAAGTCGACTCCCAGCGAGGTGCCCGGCTCCGCATGAGTCCGCACCGGCACCGCCAGGCAGCGCGCCCGCGCACCGCCGAAAATCGCTACCGCCCCCGGATACGTCGGATTCTCCAGAATCACCGAGTCGCCCTGCCGCACAAACGCTTTGCTGATCAAATCGAGCGACTGCTGGCACCCATCGGTGATCAGCAGGTTTTCATCCTTCGCGGTAATCCCGTCAAGCCGCAGCAGTTCGATGAGCGCCTCTTTTAGAGGCGCGTACCCATCGGAAGGCCCGAGGTTCAAAACATCGGTCGCCTCCCGCCGCAGAACCGCGTTCACGCAGCTCTGCAACTCATCGACGGGGAAAAACTCCTGCGCGGGCCGCGCCATCACAAACGACAGGGCATCTTCCGGAGCGCTGGCCGTCAGCCGGCTCAAGACTTCATCGCCGCGCTCGTCCGCAAACAGCAGCTCCCAGCGGATGCCGTTTCCCCCGTTTAAGACCGGCGGCGCCGGCGGTGTAATCTTCAGCCCGTGGCCATTCCCTTGGATAAACGTGCCCCTGCCGACGTGGCCCTGAATGAGCCCCTCGGACTCGAGCTCCGCGTAAGCATTCGCCACGGTCGTCCGGTGCACCCCCAGCATGGTAGCCAGTTCGCGGCTAGCGGGAATGCGATCGCCGGGCCGCAGGTCGCCCGCGTGCACCAAGGCACGCAGCTGATCGCGCAATTGCACATAAAGGGGAACGTGGCTCTCGGGCTGGAGATGCAAAGGAAGCATTGTCTCTCACCTTGAGCCAATTTTACACGGTATTGGCCTGGCACAAGAGCCAATTTGTCTTCTCGTGGAGTGCGGCGCTTTGGCGCTGCTTTCGAGGGGTAAGCGAGACCCAGACCCAATCAGCCGGCGAGGCGCGGCGGAAGTGTAGGGGCGCGCTTTAGCGCGTCCCTCCCATCTAGTCGTGCCCTCCCGAAGAATGGTTTTATGCGATAAGTTCTAGCGGCCGGGACGAAATCCAACTTGGCCGGTATTGTCACCCTCCCTTAGGTCTCGCAGGCACAGCTTGGTCCAATCACTCCGGTCGCACTGATACAACTGCTTCAGCGGCGGGTCGCTCTCCTGGATCTCATACGATCCTCCTTGCATATCCTCGGCATCATCGGACGCATCGGTCGCGATCGGGCTTCCCTTCCGCACCCGCACGCGAAACTGCCCGGAAGAGGGCTCGTAATTCGAGTAGGTAAAGCACCGGCCGATACACGCCCGGTCCGCCACATGCACGATAAATTCAATCCGCCAATCCTGGTCCGCAAAGATCGTAGGAGTGATCCGCGTTCCGTAGGGCAAAGTGGAGACAACGGCTTCCGCGTTGGATTCCAACTGGTTCAACTTCTGGGTGTCCTGATACAAAAACGAGAAGAAGACCACAGCGACCGCCGCAAACCCCGCAAAATGCCACACCCGAGGTTTCAAACAACCCAACAAGCACAATCCTAAAATCGCCGAAATCACCGTGAGCCGGGAAACCAGCAGTCCAATCCAAGCGGCGTACATCGAAACCCGCAAGTTCTCCGGCAGGAGCGCCGTAGCGCAAAACGTGATCAGATACAGTTCGCCAGGCAACGCCAGCGATTTCCAAGAAAGGCCGTCCTTTCGCTGCGCCAGCCCAGCGACAAAGCAAGCGATCCCGAAAACTACCGCCACACCAGCCAGCGTCACGTAACGCCGGCCATACAGCGCCAATTGATCCGCCCCATTGGACAGATAGAACGGAATGTCGCCCCAATCCACCCCCATGCCCGCGCGCGTGTGCAGATACCACCGAATCGCAACGAAGACGCACCCCGCCCCGAGTGGCAGGAGCAATTTCCACCAACGGGGAACCACTCGCTGAACCGCACAATACGCGATCGTACCCGCAAACCACGCAAAGCCCAGCGGATGGGCATAAAGTGCCAGAAGCGCGGCCACCAACGCGAGAAGCCAATTCCCTGCCCATCCCCTCCAGACCAACGCTAGGCCAAAACACGCCAGGCCGATCGACAGGTAGTAATTCATAAAACCCATGTTGAAGGAATAGCCATAGGCCAGCATGGCGATGCCAGGTGCCAAGAACCACGGCGCCCGCCCGGTTACCGCACTTACCAACGCAAAGACACCCCAAAAGAAGATCAGCACGCAGCCACACACAACGATTTTTTCCGCAGCGGCAAAACCAACCACTTCCGCCACCCGGAGAAGCCAAACATCAAAAAGAACGTTCGTCCATTGCCTCGCGACATACAGCCCGGGTGCTTGCCCGTGCGCGATCAATTGCCCCAGCCAGGCGTTATATACGTGACTCCCGAGGTCCCCGGCCTCGATGCGCCGGTGCCAGAGACAAGGCACGGAGGCCAGCACCGACCAACTGAGCACCAGCCACCTATCGTCACGCAAAAGCCGCAAACCAGCGGCGGCTGCGCTTTCTTGTTCCGTCGTGTCGGATGGCACTCGATGTTTCTCTTGGTAAAGGATTTACAAGTCCCGGCATTCTACTATTTTCCTACCCAGAGGACCCCGCCCATCTTCGCCCCTTCCGTCCGTAGCCGCACCTGAATGGCCATCCGAGGTTAGTCAAAGTGGGTCCAAGGCTTCGGCTAAGGCCAGCGCAAGACTCGCAGCCCTAAGAATGACGCCGGTGTACACGCCAAGCAGGATCCGCCACGCCAGATTCTTTGGGTTGACATTTGACCCGAAGCGTAGATACTCGGGTTATATGTCTACCCAAGATGACAGGGAACGTTTGGAACTGCTGCAGGGCACCCTGGATCTGCTGATCCTGCGCACGCTGATCTTTGGATCGCAGCACGGGCAAGGGATCGCACGCGCCATCCAGGACACGTCGGAAAAAGAGCTGCTGGTAGAGCATGGCGCTCTCTATCCCGCACTTCAGCGCCTGGAAGAGCGCGGCTGGATCTCGGCCAAGTGGGGAGTTTCTTCCAACAACCGCAAGGCCCGGTTCTATTCGCTGACGGCCGTCGGCCGCAAACAACTGGTCAGAGAAACCCACAAATGGAAGCGACTAACAGGGGCCATCGCGCGGATTCTAGGACCGGAGAGCGCGGAAAGCTGATGCCATGTTCGGACGCAAGCGCAAACTCGGCGACTTCACTTCTGAAATCGAGGCCCACGTGGAGCTCGAGATCGAACGCTTGCGGGAAGAGGGACTCAGTGAAGAGGAGGCCCGAGCGATCGCGCACCGCTCCTTCGGCAACGTCATGCATGCCGAAGAACGCTTCTACGAATCCGGCCGCTGGCTCTGGTGGGATCACTTCTGGCAGGACGTCCGCTACGGTTTGCGCATGCTGCGCAAGTCTCCAGGCTTCACCGCCACCGCGGTCTTGACGATTGCCTTGGGCATCGGGGCCACGACGGCGATTTTCACCGTCGTGGATGCCACGCTGCTGCGCCCCCTGCCGTACCCACAACCCGAGCAGCTCGTGAGCATCGAAGATGATCTTCCCGGTGTGAGCGCGCGGGATGTCGGGATGTCGCCACCCGAGTGGCAGGACCTCCAGCGCTCCGGAATTTTCGAAAACGTCTCGCCAACCCAGTTCGACGAAAATAATCTTACAGGCTCATCGCAACCTGCGCGCGTCCGCATACTTATCGTAGCGCCGAATTATTTTGCGCTGCTGGGCGTCAAACCGCAGTTCGGCCGGGCTTTCGATGTCGATGATCACTCGCCCGGTCTTATTCCCGAAGTGCTCATTAGCGATGGCCTTTGGAGGCGGGCCTTTGGCGGCGACCCGCATATCCTGGACAAAAGTGTGCGGCTCGATACCGACTTGTATCGCGTCGTTGGCGTCATGCCTGCCGGTTTCGACGCGCCAGGGCGAACAACGGAAGAAAGGGATATAGAGGTCTGGGCCGCAACTAGTTTTTACGGCGCGCCTATGCCGGATCACCCGCCGCGCAACCGGCGGAATCTTCCGACAGCAATCGCCCGGCTTAAACCAGGATTGACAATCGCGGCGGCAGAAAGCCGCCTGGGCGCGCTTATTGGCGGTTTGCAGAAGGAATTCCCGGAGGATTATCCGCAGCAAAGCGCATGGACGGTGCGATTGGTGCCGCTCCAAGACAAGATAGTTGGCAATATCCGGCAGTCCTTGTTTCTTCTGTTTGGGGCCGTCGGATTGGTGCTGCTGATCGGCTACGTGAATGTCGCGAATCTGCAGCTCGCCCGCGCCAGCGCCAGAGGGCGGGAAATGGCTGTTCGACAGGCGCTCGGGGCCGGGCGGAAGCGGTTGATGCGGCAGTTGCTCACCGAGAGCCTTTTGCTTTCCTTGCTCGGTGGGACCGTCGGCTTTGCAATTCTTTTCTTCTCGAAAGGGCTTCTGCTTCGGCTCGTGCCGGATAGCCTGCCGCGGCTCAATGACATTTCGATCAGCTGGGGCATTTTGCTTTTCGCTCTCGGCGCCTCCCTGCTCGCTGGCACAATTTTCGGTCTCGCGCCTGCCTTGCATGCAGGTCGCTATGATTTGACTCAGGCCCTAAGAGAAGCGGCGCGCGGGTCGACAGCCTCCGGAGCACAAGCGCGCACGCGACGCTTGCTGGTGATAACCGAATTTGCCCTCTCCTTGGTGCTCATGATCGCTGCGACCCTTCTACTGCGCAGTTTCTGGGACCTGCTGAATGTGCGGCTTGGATTCAATCCACAAAACGTAATGGCGGTCCGGACCAGGCTACCCGACCCGAACGACCCCAAGGCCGACATCTACGGAACTCCTGCGCAAGAGGCGTCATTCCTACGCGAAGTACTTCGCCGCATCCGATCGCTACCAGGTGTCGAAGAAGGAGCCATCGGAGATACCGCCTCTATTCCACTAGACGAAAGTCAACGGGATTTGAAAGTGATCTCCGAGGGCCAATTCCTTTTCACACTCGAGGGAAGCAACATTCAGAGCGACAACCTTGCGGTGGCCGAACGCTCTAGCGTTACGCCTGACTATTTTCACTTGCTGGAAATCCCGCTGCTGCGCGGCCGCGTGTTCAACGATTCGGATAACGACCAGGCTCCGCAAGTCGCTGTAATCAACGAGGCGTTTGCGAGGGCGTACTGGCCAACCCAGAATCCCTTAGGCCAGCGCTTCAAGAAAAATCGAGCAGGATTTCCTTGGATTACCATTGTCGGCGTCATCGCGAACGCTAGGACAGAATTCCTCGCGCAGGGGGATGTTCCGAAGATTTATCTGGACTTGTATCAAACCGGGGGAAAACGCCTGGCGATATTCCTGCGCGGACATCTCGACACCGCGGAGATTCCAGCCGAGGTACGCGAGCAGGTGCGGTCCGTCGATCCAACGCTGCCCATTTCGAGCGCACAGACGCTCGACGAAACGGTGTCGGCGTCTCTCGCTGAGAGGCGATTCTCGATGGAAATGGTTGCGCTGTTCGCGTTTACGGCGCTGCTTATGGCGGGGCTCGGAATTTACGGGGTGATCTCCTACATGGTAAGCGAGCGGAGTCACGAAATCGGGATTCGCATGGCGCTTGGCGCAGAAAGGGTCAGCATCCTGCATATCGTCCTGCGCCAAGCACTAGGGCTCGCCCTCGCGGGCGCTGGGATTGGGCTTGTCTGCGCTCTGATCGTGTCGCATTTAATGGCGGGCCTGCTGTTCGGCGTTAGGCCGACAGATCCGCTGACCTTTGCGGGTGTCGCCCTTCTTCTCATCGGTGTCGCCCTGCTGGCTTGTTATATCCCGGCGCGGCGCGCGATCCGCGTCGACCCGATGGTCGCGCTGAGACACGAATAGTTCCGGCCGGAGGGCGCGCGTCGGAGGCTTGAGAATCGATGTTTCCTGGTTTCAGACAAATGAAGGAGCGGCATTCTAATGAAACAAATACGAGTCTTCGTGCCGTTGGCGATGCTCATCTTTACCGCGGCTGCTATTCAACAAGGCATAAAAAACGCTGTAGCGGCGGGTGCGCCCAAGGCGCCGCAGTCGCCGGCGGCACGGGTGGTTGACCTGAAGGCGGCGGACGGAACCATTCTGAAGGCGAGCTACTTTGCCGCGGCAAAGCCGGGCCCTGGTGTGTTGCTGTTGCATCAGAGCAACCGGACACGCAAAGCCTGGGATGATCTCGCCGCGCAACTAGCGGCGGCTGGAATCAACACGCTTACGCTCGACATGCGCGGATTTGGCGAAAGCGGCGGCAAAAAACCTGCTAACGAACTGAACGGCGCTCGCGACCTTGACACGGCGTTTCAATACTTGGTTGCACAGCCGGGCGTGAAGCGCGATGTCATCGGCGTGGGAGGGGCCGGGTGGTTCGGCGTCCTCCATTCCATCGAAGTAGCGCGTCAACACTCTGCTGAGGTGAAATCGCTGGTATTGCTTTCCGGAGAGACCCTCCAAGACGGCCTGCAATTCCTGCGGCAGGCGTCACAACTACCCGGACTGTTCGTCGTGGCCGACGACGACGAATACCCTCCTACGGTCGAGGCGATGGAATGGCTCTACATCAACTCCTCCAGTCCGGGGAAGAAGTTCGTGCACTATTCGGCTGCACAAGACGCGCCTTGGATATGGTACGAAACCAGCGATGCCAGCAAAGTTCCCGCCAAGGGCGGTCATGGCACCGACATGTTCAAGCCCCATCCCGAGTTGCCCGGCATCATCGTGGATTGGCTTGTAACCACGCTGATTAAGACGCCGGGTCACGCGCCAGCGGACGCCTTGGCATCTGCGGCAATCCTCAATCAACTCTGGACATCCGAAGGAGTCGCGCGCGTCACGCAGCAACTGATGGAAGTCCGCCGAAAAGATCCTCAGGCGCAGTTGTTCCCGGAGATTAACGTCGACATCATAGGCGAAGACCATGTGCGGGAAGGCGAGTCGGAGAGGAAGGCTGGCCAGTTGCGCGAGGCCAAGATGCAGATGGACGCAGCGATTGAGATTTTCAAGCTCAACCTGCTGGCGTATCCGGACTCGGCCGACGCGCACTCGAACCTCGCCGATGCGTATTTGAAAAATGGACAGAAGGATCTCGCACGGCAGTACGCCGAAAAGGCTTTGACCATGCTGGATTCTCATGCGGCGCCGGCGTCGTCATGGTCCGATACGGAGCAGCGGCGCGCCGAGATTCGTAGCGGCTTGCAGGACACACTCAAAGAGCTAAATGCGACCCATTGATTTTGATAAGGGTGTGATTCGGTTACAAGGCTGGTGCTTGAGATTCCAATCTTTTGGCGCGAAGAAATTACGAAATTGAGGGGAATCACTCGAATGAAGCTAAATCGAATCTTCGTGTCGTTGGTCGCGTCACTTTTCGCCCTGTTTTCAAGTGGGCAGGTCGCTGCTCAAGCTCCGACTCCTGTCACGCTAGTCAAAGCTGGCCGGTTACTCGATCCACGAACCGGGAATGTGCTTTCGCCCGCAGCCGTGCTAATTGAAGACGGAAAGATCAAAGAGGTTGGTTCTCCTTCTCAGCTGCAGCCTCATGCGCCGGCAGGCGTCAAGACCATTGATTTAGGCGCCGCGACGCTCCTTCCCGGGCTGATCGACAGCCACACGCACTTGCTGATTAGCGTGGTTTCGCAACCGGAAGCCGAGCGGGCGCGCCGGTACAACGGCGGTTTTGTGACGGACCTGTTGCTGGCGATTGTCGAACCCCCAAGCAAACGAGCGTTGCTGGGCGCGCAGAATGCTCGGGAATATCTGGACAGTGGTATCACCACGGTGCGCAATCTTGGGCACTCGGGGATTGACGGGGATGTTGCCCTGCGAGA
>Ga0210384_10007619_pt1 | contig 11399 bp, 11 predicted proteins | sample IncBWH2MmetaG_FD_160574 | JGI IMG/M metagenome (GOLD analysis project Ga0210384, IMG submission 160574) | Forest soil microbial communities from Barre Woods Harvard Forest LTER site, Petersham, Massachusetts, United States - Inc-BW-H-2-M | ecosystem: Environmental > Terrestrial > Soil >...
TGTGGGGCGAGGACGTCAAGGGCGAGGGGACGTCGCGTGTGACGTGGGAGATCGAGCCGGTCGGCGATTCATGTCGGCTCACCGTGACCCACGATCAACTGCGCGAAGGCGCCAACAATCAGCTCTACGGCGGCTGGCCGATGGTGCTGTCCGGTATCAAGACGCTGCTTGAGACCGGCGAAATCCTGACGACGCCCGGGTCGCTGCGCTGGATGCAAGGCAACGACGAGCAACGGCCCGAATTACGCTGACCGCGATCAAACCATGGATGGAATGGAGCATGCCAAAACTGGTTGTCTACAATTCGATGTCGCTCGATGGCTTCTTCACCGACGCCAGCGGCGACATGAGCTGGGCCCACAAGCGGGACCCGCAGTGGCAGGCCTTTGTCTCGGAGAACGCGAGCGGCGGCGGCCAACTCCTGTTCGGCCGGGTGACCTATGAGCTGATGGCGGCCTTCTGGCCGACGCCGCTTGCGGCGCAAAGCAATCCGATCGTGGTCGAGCGGATGAACAATTTGCGGAAATTCGTGGTTTCCAGGACGATGGATAAAGCCTCTTGGAACAACACCACGCTGCTCAACGGTGACCTCGTGGGCGAAGTCCGCAAGCTGAAGCAGGAGGCGGGTCCGAACATCGTGATCATGGGAAGCGGCAGCATCGTCGCCCAATTGGCGGATGCCGGATTGATCGACGAATATCAGATCGCGCTCAACCCGCTCGTCGTCGGCAGCGGGCGGACGCTGTTCGAAGGCGTCCAACGGAAGCTGCCGATGAAGCTCGCGAGGTCGCGCGCCTTCGACAATGGCAATGTGATGCTGTTCTACGAGCCCGCGGCGTGAGGGCTCTTCTTTCCCCGGACGCTGCGCAGATTCGTAGGGTGGGCAAAGGCGCAATTGCGCCGCGCCCACCACAAGATTCAGAATGTGTGGAGTGCGGATGGTGGGCACGCTTCCGCCTTCGCTCTTGTAGCTGCGGCGGACAAGTCACCTGCCCACTCTATGATCTGAGTCGTTATTGATGATCTCGTCGCGGACGCTTGCCGAATACCCCGGCGGCAAACCATCTCGCCCATGAGCTGATTTCCGCCTCGCGGTTTCCGCCCCTTAACCCGTCATTAACCATCCCATCCCAAGAATCCGCAACCAGGGCCGTTCACCGAAGGGCCGCGGCGGCAGTCGAATTTGGAAGGGATGCGCGATGGATTTTGAGACGCTTTTTGCAAAGACCCCGGCGACGCTCGAGGAGATCAAGGCCCGGGTCGGCTACGCACTTGCCCGCCATCCGCTCTGCCGCAACGTGCGGTTCGACATCGTCAGCGTGCCCCGCACCTCCAGGGGCGGCAACTGGACCATCAGCCTACAGGCGGTCGAGCCGCGCGCGCTGTGGGAAGCCTCCGATATCGTCGCCGATATCCAGGCGGCCTATGACCTTGCCGCCGCCGCCTGATTTCCACCGGTTCCGGTTCGTTTTGCTGCGATTTTCGTATCGCGACGGCACGGTTAAGCCTTAATTGCCGTTCAGTTTTCGGCCGCCAAGACCGTGCCTGGGCGGGGTAGGGAGCACTGTTTGACGAGAGCCATCACCATCATCGCGATGACCTGTCTGCTGGTGGCGGGTGCTGCCGTGATCAGTATCCTCGGCCGTGACAGCGTGCCCGAGGCGGGTGCGGCAACGGAAAATGCAATCATCAACAGCCCGGTCGTCGCCAACCGGGAAACCAAAACCGACAAGCTGACGGTCGTGAAGTTCGCGCTGGCCTCGGTGGAGCCGCCGCAGACCACCGCCGCCCTGGGCGAGCCGCTGCGCCAGGCTTTTGCGGCGAGTTCGCCGGCGGACATCGAGGCGGCGAAAGCGGTGGAGGCGGCGAAAGCGCTGCTCGCGCCGGCGATGCCGGTCGAGCCCGCCGTGCCGGCAAAGCCAAAGGCCGCGAGCAAGCCGGCTCCGCAAAAATCATACGCGCTGCTCAGCGATGTGCAGATCGCCGGCATCAAGGAGCGCTTGAGACTTTCCGCCGCGCAGGAATCCTATTGGCCGGCGGTGGAAACCGCGCTGCGCGCGGTGGCGCGCAAGATCCACACCACGCGGCCGGGCGATCCGGGTACGGGTAGCATGCCGATCGATCCCGACTCCGAGGAAGTCCAGCAGCTCAAATCGGCGGCCATGCCGCTGTTGTTCCAGCTGCGCGAGGATCAGAAGGACGAAGTGCGCAAGCTCGCCCGCATCATCGGCCTGGAAAAAGTCGCCGCCGCGATTTGAGTCTGAGGCTTTTAGGCGTCCAGCTTCAGGCCCTCCCTTTCACTCTCCGCATTGCAAGCGCCGACGGACGCGGCCGGTTCCGTTTTCCTTTGCGCATAGCTAGCTCGCGGAACATCGCTCCGCCCCGCGCGTTGCCCGCGAGAAAGAGGGAGCCGTGCCATGCGCATTTCAATGGCTTTTTTCGCGGGCGTGGGAACCGTGGTCGTTGCGATCGGCGCCGGCCTTGGCGGCGGATTGTTGATCGGCAACATCATGAGCCCGCCTTCGCCCAGGCAAGGTGCCGAACTGACAAAACTCGAGCGGCGCATGTCGAGCGAGCCGATCCCGGCCGCGAATACGCCGGCCGAGCCGGTGCCGTATCTGGCGGCGACGCGAACGCTGCAAGCGCAGCCGCAAATTGAAGCTGCCAATCCCGCGCCGGCTGCCGATACTACCGCGAAGCCGCAAGAGGCTCCGCCGTCACAACCGCCGGACACGGCGGCAAAGGTCGCACCACAAGAGCAGGCTGCTGCGCCCCAAGACGCCTTCGCAAAGGCGCGTGACGCAGACCTGAAGCGCGCAGCAGAGAAGCGAAAGGCCGAACGTCGTCAGCAACAATGGGCGGATCAGCGCCGCTATCAGCTACGCAGGGACGACGAGCCACGCGACGTAGAGCGCAATGCGAAAGACGAGCGCAATGTGAGGGAAGAGCCCGAGCCGCGCCAATTCATCGAGCGGCCGGTGAGACTGGAATTTCCACGGATCAGATTGTTCGGTCCGTCTGACGATGACGAGCAGTGATCGCTCGTAGCCGATCGCAGTCACGGTCGGCCATCCCATAGCATCCCGTAGGAAAAACGAGCGCTCGTCATCGCGAGCGCTCGTTTTCTTGTCGTCGTATCGTCTTCGGAGAAGCTTACCCGCCATGGGCTTCCACGACTTTGCGGCAGGAGGCCGAGAGCTTGGCCTTGTTGTCGCGCAGACAGGCCTGCATCTGGGTCGGCTTGCCGACGAACTGCGAGCACATCGATTCGGCATCGCTGCGGCAGGCCATCTTCTCCTGCATCGTCGGCGCGACTTGCGCCATGGCCTGGGACATGCCCGCCAGCAAGAAGACACTCGCGATGGCGGAAGAGAGTTTGATTGACGTTTTCATGGGTCGCACCTTTCGAACAGTTAATGTGAGGGTTGGATGAAGCGCGGCGAACATCGTCGAGGTGGCGCCCGCGGTCCATGCCATGTTCATGGCATCCGGCAGTCCCTGCAAAATCGCGGTTTTCAGGCCTGAAACGGTCGAATCTACCTCCTGCGGCCGACCCCCCATCTTCATGGGATGTTGCGGTACGCCGCCATGGCCCATGTACCTCGGCGTCGGCTGCGGTGACCGATCGGCCCATCGCAAGACCGCTTGAAACAGGAGAGATACCATGTGGACCAAATCGAAATTGATGAGCGCTGCTGTTGCCCTGACCGCTTTCTCGACGCTGGCGACGGTTTCGTTGACTGCTGCACCGGCTGAGGCCGCGGCGGTTTATTGCAAGACGGCCGGCGTGCCGCAGGGCTGCATCGTTCGCCCGACCTATCCGGTGGCGGCGCCGGTTCGCATCGCCCCGGTGACCCCGGTCGCTGTGCGGCACGTCGGTTATACCCGCGTGACCCCCTATGGCGTGCGGCACGTCGGTTACACCCGCGTGCGGCGCTGAGGCGCATGATCCGGACCCACAGGGCCGTGTTAGCGCAAAGCGGTTTTCCGCAAGAGTCTGCGCAAACAAAAATCCAGGCGCCACGGCGATCTATCGAGCCGTCGCGCCTGGCAACTCAAGCGCCGGCGGTGTCGCTGTCAGGAAACTTTTGAGGCAATGTCAGCCTGACGCGTGTGCCGCCGGTGCCGGAGTTGAGCTCAAGCTCCACCCCGCAGCGCGCGGCGCGGTTTCGCATATTGCGCAAGCCGCGCGCCGCTCGCTTTCCCTCCGTAGCTTCACCCTCCGGTGTGAGCACAAATCCCCTGCCATCGTCTTCGACCGCGATGCGTCCGTAAGCGGACCCCGTCGCGTCGGTCAGCGTCTCGATAGAGACCGCAATGCGTCGCGCGCCGGCATGCTTGACGGCATTGGTCACAGCTTCATCCAACAGCCGCACGATCTGGATGACGTGCCATGGTCGCAGTTCCGGATGAACCGGCAGGCCTTGCGGCGTCGCCACCCGCCAGTCGAGCGCGATCTCATGCGGACGGAGCTGCGCCGCGGCGCGGTCGCGCCACGATCCGAGCGCCAGCATCAGATCGCCGCCGATGTCGTCCATCGAATCGATCACCAGGCGAAGATCCTTCAGCGCGGCGCGGGCAGCGTCGCCGATTCCAGCGCCGGTATCGCCGCGCTCGCTCAGCGCGACGATGCTGACGAGCTGGCCGCCCAGCCCGTCGTGAAGGTCGCGCATCAGCCGCGTCCGCTCCAGCGCCAGCGCCGCAGCCCGTGCGCGCTCCTCCTCGCGAGCAAAGCTCGCCTTCAGCTTGTCCTCGGCCTGACGCACCTGGGTGACGAGGCGGCCGGCAAAGCTGTCGACCCGGTTGAGCGCCCGCGCAAATCGCCAGGTCAGCCCGGCGCCGATCGCGACCAGCATGGCCGAATAGGACAGCCGCGCGACGAAGATCCGGTCATCGGGGATGATCTGAAACACCGAGAGCAGGTCGTGGGCCCAGCAGGTCAGGACGATCGTGGCCGCGCAGCCCAACAGGAAACTGGCGAGGTCCTGTCGCTTCACGACCGACTGCGCGACGATCAGCGCCAGCAGTACCAGAAACAGGCCGATCGCCGGCACACCGACCAGCACGAATAATTCACTGGTCAGGGCCTGTTCTCCGATCAGCGCGACGGCGACCAGCAGCAGGCCGGGAGCAAAGATCAGAACACCGTAGCGCGGCCATCGGCCGCCGAGAAACAAGATCCCGAACGTCAGGACGAAAGCGGCTTCGATCGGCGCTGACGTGATCAGGACCGCGTTGACCCTGGAATATTGCGAGGGGTCCACCGCCGTCGGCAAGAACGCCTGCGCCACGCCCAGCGCCATCGCGGCGGCCAGGATGCCGTAAGCCGGCTCATGGCGGCGCATCACCCACATGATGGTCAGGATCACCGCGAGGATCGCCTGCCATGCGGAGAACATCACCGGCAGCGTCACGAACGCCAGCGTCCGCTGCTCGTAATATCGACGCAGGATGTCATCCGGACCGACATAGGCGCTTTCGAGAAAACCCGTGAGCGGACCCCAGACGAACAGCCGGATGGTGAGATTGTTTTGGCCGTCGTGAAGCAGCGAGGCCGGAATGACCGCGATCTCGGGGACGCTGCGGTCCGGCCGGTTGGCGACCGGATCGCGCCGGCTGTCGAGGATCGCAACGCCGTTGACGGCAACTTCCACGCCATTGGAAAAGCGCGGCAGGTACACCGACCAGGCACGCGCCGTTTCGCCGCCCGACCAGTTGAACTGGGCGGTGTAGAGCGGCGGATCATTCAGCGAGAACCGGGACGAGGTGTAATGCGGCAGCGTGACCGAACGCGCGGCGCCACCCTCCTTCAAGCTGAACTCGCTCACCAGGTAATGGGGCGGAGGTTCGGGCAACGAGCGATGCAGCGCAAAGATGCATGCGGCAACGATCAAGAGCTGGACCAGAAGATACTGGGCGAGACGGGAAGCCCGCAGCCGTAGCCGTCGGCGCTCGCGGCCGGCAAAGCCAGGTTTCGCCTCAGCCTCCATCACAGCTTGATCAGGCCCTGCTGTAGCGCCTCGAACACCGCCTCGCCGCGGGTGTGGACCTCGAGCTTGCGGTAGATATTCTTGATGTGACCCGGCACGGTCTGGCGCGACAGCCCAAGATGCTCGGCGATCTCGGCATAGCTAAAACCCTTGGCGATGCCCCACAGGATATCGATCTCGCGCGGCGTCAGCTTTACAGTGTCGAGCGGCGGCCCCGGCGGCGGCTCGGGATGGTTCTGGGTCCGGCGCACGATGAAGCGCGCGATCGACGCCGAAATCGGCGAATGCCCGGCAACGAGGTCGCGCACTGTCGCAGCGATGTCGGTCGGAAACGCATCCTTGAGCAGATAGCCGGTGGCGCCGACCGTGATCGCGGAGATCACGCTCGCTTCGTCGCCGAGAATTGAAATCACCATGATTTCGGTTTCGGGAAAGCGCCGCCGCGTCTCGCGGATCAGCTCGACGCCGTGTCCGTCGGGAAGCTGCAGATCGGTCAGCAGCACTTTTGGGCCGCCTTTGGTCAAAGATGCGCGCGCTTCGGCGAGCGTCGCTGCCGCCGTGACCTGAAAGCCGGCCTTGGCAAGCGCATCCTGCAGCCGCCACAATGTCGGCGCGTCATCTTCGACCAGCAAAACCGTGATTGCCTGCGAAGCGCGCTCGTCGCTCAATCAGTCATCAAGAATGTCCCTGCCGCCTTTGTTGCGGCCGGCGCAGTCTAACTCCGCCGACCCCCTTTACGACAGCCATATTCATGGGGGTCTTCTTGGGGGTCCGGCGGCGGGACGATTCAGGTTTGCCCGCTCACACCATCCCGGCGACGATCTTGTCGTATTCGGCTTCGGAAAACACTTTGATCGTCGTGGTCCGAAGGCTTCCACCGGATGCCAGCGAGAGGACGAATTTGGCGACGGCCTCTTCGTCTTTGGCTTCCAGATGGATGATGAAATCGTAGACTCCCAGCGCAAGATAGGCGGCTTTGATCTCGACGCCGAGTTTCTTGGCTTTTTCGCGCGCCGCTTCGCGGCGGCTCGGCATGTCCTTCATGTTGCGGATAGCCTGATCGGTGTAGTTACAGAGAAGCATGTACATCGACATAACATCCTCCCTTGATCGTCGGGCTCTCACGGTCCAACGCGGAAGAATTATGCCACAGATCGGAAGATGTGCCGAGCGCCTGACGTGCGGCATGTTGGGCAAGAACCTTCGGGGCCGAGAGATAAGTTCCTCATCGATTCGCAAAATGACTCGGCAACCGGATTAGGCAACCGGACTTGGCAAGAGGACTTGGAAATTCCGCCTCACCCTGATCTTATCAGGCTTCACGAGCACCCCGAACGAAAGGCTTCTCATGAGCACGCGGCGCGAACACGATCTCTTGGGCGACCGGGACGTCCCAGTGGAGGCTTACTACGGCGTCCACACCTTGCGCGCGGTGGAGAATTTTCCGATCAGCGGAACGAAAATCTCGATCTATCCCGACCTCGTTGCGGCGCTGGCCTCGATCAAGCTTGCCGCCGCCAGGAGCAACCGCGCGCTTGGGCTGCTCGACGACACGCGTGCCGACGCCATCATCGCCGCCGCGGAGGAGATCAGGGCGGGCCGGCTGCACGGGGAATTCGTGGTCGACGTCATCCAGGGCGGCGCCGGCACCTCGACCAACATGAATGCCAATGAGGTGATCGCCAACCGCGCGCTGGAGCTACTCGGCCGGCCGAAGGGCGATTATCAATTCCTGCATCCCAACGAACACGTCAACATGAGCCAGAGCACCAACGACGTCTACCCGACGGCGCTCAAGCTCGCGGCCTACACCGGAATCATGCGGCTGGTCGACGCCATGGTGGTGCTGCGCCACGCGTTCGAGGCGAAGTCCGAGGAGTTTCGGGACATCATCAAGATGGGCCGCACCCAGTTGCAGGACGCGGTTCCGATGACGCTGGGCCAGGAATTCTCGACCTATGCGGTGATGCTGGGAGAAGACGAGCAGCGGCTGAAAGAAGCGGTGCTTCTGGTCTGCGAGATCAACATGGGCGCGACCGCGATCGGCACCGGCATCAACGCGCATCCGGACTATGCTCGCCTGGTCTGCGAGCATTTGCGCGACTGCACCGGCATTCCGGTCGTCACCGCAACGAACCTGATCGAGGCGACGCAGGACTGCGGCGCTTTCGTGCAGCTCTCGGGCGTCCTGAAGCGGGTCGCGGTAAAACTGTCGAAGACCTGCAACGATCTGCGGCTGTTGTCGTCGGGACCGCGCGTCGGGCTTGGCGAGATCAATCTGCCGCCGATGCAGGCGGGCTCCAGCATCATGCCGGGCAAGGTCAACCCGGTGATACCCGAGGTCGTCAATCAGATCGCGTTCGAGGTGATCGGCAACGACGTTACCGTGAGCTTTGCGGCCGAGGCGGGCCAATTGCAGCTCAACGCCTTCGAGCCGATCATCGCCCACAGCCTGTTCAAGAGTGTCAACCATCTTCGGACCGGCTGCCTGACGCTGGCGGAGAGATGCGTGAGCGGCATCACTGCCAATCGCGAGCATCTTCGTCGAGGGGTCGTGCGCTCGATCGGGATCGTGACCGCGCTCAATCCCTATATCGGTTACGCCAACGCCACCGAGATCGCCCGCCAGGCGCTGATCACGGATAAAAGCGTCTACGATCTGGTGCTGGAAAAAGAGCTGCTGACGAAAGAGCAGCTCGACCAGATCCTGCAACCGGACGTGCTGACCCGGCCACGGTCATTTGCGGTCAGGCCGGCGCCCACGGAAGCCCACGCCCTTAGCAAGCGGCCCAGCCAGATCGATTGAGCCAGATCGATTGAGGCAAGTTCGTTCGACGAGCCGTCATTGTCGCGGTGGCTTCAAGCTCTCGTGTTATGGTAGAGTTGACGATCAAATGCCCGTCAAAAACGATGGCGATTTTTTACGGCTTTCAGCGCAAAGAATGTAACCGGCGTCGGCTTTTGGTTGAGGCAACGAAACGAGTGCCCGCATCCACCGTCGAGAATGGTTGCGGATAGGAGTGGTGTGACGGGGTCTCGTGCTTTCCAGGAGGAGCGTGCATGAACTCAAGAAATCTTCCGAGTACCTCATTCGCCCTGAAGTCGGTCCGGAACTGGCGGCGCATGCTATTTCCGCCGCTGCTGGCGGCGGCGCTTTCAATCGGACTTTGCCAGCCGAGTCTGGCGCAGCATGAAGCGCTGGAACTGGGACCCGAGGAGGCTGCCGCCGCTTTGCCCGCTGGCGGAGCGACGCTGTTTCAGAACGTCCGCATCTTCGATGGCAGGAGCGCCGCGCTGTCGGCGCCTTCCAGCGTGCTCGTCAGGGGCAACATCATCGAGAAGATATCGGCTGACCCGGCTGCCACTCAGGCGGGTGCCGACGTCCGCGTGATCGACGCAAACGGGCGCGTTTTGATGCCAGGCCTGATCGACGCGCACTGGCATATGTTCATGGCGGCGGTACCTCCTGCGATCGTCGCGACCGCCGATCCCGGCTACCTCAACCTGTTGGCTGCCCGGCAGGCCGAGGCGACGCTGATGCGGGGTTTCACCACCATACGCGACATGGGTGGTCCGGTGTTCGGACTAAAGCGCGCCATCGACGAGGGCGTCATGGTTGGTCCGCGCATCTATCCTTCGGGCGCGATGATCTCGCAAACCTCGGGCCATGGCGACTTTCGATCCCGCTACGAGGTTCCGCGGACTCTCGGAGGGCCGTTGAGCCAGTCCGAGCTCGGGGGCGTTGCCGCCATTGCCGACAGCCCCGATGAGGTGCGGCTGCGCGCGCGCGAGCAACTGAGACAGGGTGCCAGTCAGATCAAGCTGATGGGAGGCGGTGGCGTCAGTTCTCCCCACAATCCGATCGAGTCGACCCAGTTCACCGAACCGGAGCTTCATGCCGCAGTCGAAGCGGCCGAAAATTGGGGCACCTATGTAGCCGTGCATGCGTATACCCCGGCTGCGATCCGGCAGGCGATCGCGGCCGGCGTCAAATGCATTGAGCACGGCCAGCTGATCGACGAGCCCACCGCCAAATTGCTCGCAGACAAAGGCATCTGGTGGAGCCTGCAGCCGCTGACCTACGATGCAGACGTTTTCGCGCGGATGAGCCCGGTGTCGCAGAAGAAGGCGCTGGAAGTGTTCGCGGGAACGGAGAGCGCTTACAAGCTCGCAAAGAAGTACAAGGTCAAGACGGCCTGGGGCGCCGACATCCTGGGCGATGCGGGGGCTGCCAGCCGGCAGGGGCAATATCTCGCCATGATGGTCCGCTGGTACACATCCGCCGAAGCGCTCAAGATGGCCACCGCCGACAATGGTGAGTTGATGGCGCTCTCCGGGTACATCAATCCCTATCCCGGCAAACTCGGTGTCGTCGAAGTGGGGGCGCTCGCAGATCTGTTGCTCGTCGAGGGCAATCCGCTCGAGGACATCAACCTTGTCGCAAATCCCGACAAGAACTTTGTCGTCATCATGAAGGATGGCAAGATCTACAAGAACATGCTGAGCAAGTGAGGTCGAACAAGAGGCAAGCGGGAGGAGCCGTTGAGTTCACTTCGCACGTTCCTGTCCAGCTCTTTCGGCTGGCTGATCGCGGTGATCTGGTTTCTGTGCCAGGCCGCGCTTATCGCGTGGGCCACCTTTGCCATCTATTATTCGAACCTGCCGTCGGCCGCGCTGCGCGCGGGATTGGCAGGCGCCTTCGCGGCGTTCGCGGTCTGGGCGCTCTGGCTTTCGCGCCAACGGCGCATGTCCATGATCGCGATCGTGCTGTTTCTCGGTGTGGTCGCGTGGTGGATCACCATCCGTCCCTCGCACGATCGTCAATGGCGGCCGGAAGTCGCGGTGATGCCGCGGGCATTCATCGACGGCGACCGCGTGCGCCTCACTGGTGTCCGCGATTTCGACTACCGCACGCGGAATGATTTCACCGTGCGCTACGAGGAGCGCGAGGTGTTGCTGTCGCATTTGACAGCGCTCGACTTCTACGTCTCCTACTTCATGGCGGGTCCGGTCGGGCACACGTTCCTGAGTTTCATCTTCGACAACGCACCGCCGCTCAGTATCTCCATCGAGACGCGACCGGAGGTCGGCGAGAGCTTTGCGCCGGTCGCCTCGCTCTTCAAGCAATTCGAGCTGATCTATGTGGTGGGCGACGAGCACGATCTCGTTGGCGTGCGCGCCAATTACCGGCACGAGGCGGTGTACCTCTATCGCCTCAACACTTCGCCCGACGATGCGCGCCGGCTGCTCCTGGTGTACTTGGCGCGGATCAATGAACTCGCCGATCACCCGGAGTTCTATCATCTATTGACCAACAGCTGCACGATCAACATCGTGCGCTACGCGAACGCCGCCGGCAGGGTCGGCCGCCTCGACGTCCGCCATCTGCTCAACGGTCTGGTCGACAGC
>Ga0210384_10007623_pt1 | contig 11394 bp, 8 predicted proteins | sample IncBWH2MmetaG_FD_160574 | JGI IMG/M metagenome (GOLD analysis project Ga0210384, IMG submission 160574) | Forest soil microbial communities from Barre Woods Harvard Forest LTER site, Petersham, Massachusetts, United States - Inc-BW-H-2-M | ecosystem: Environmental > Terrestrial > Soil >...
GCGTAGTAGCCTTCGCGCGCGCGAACGCGCACGCCGGCGGGAAGCGGATCGATTTTCACGTGTACGCGCCGCCAGGCGCCGTCATTCGCCGCGTTCGTGCTGTAGTAACCCAGCAGATAGTATCCCGACGTGTCGTTCTGCACGCTCTGAAACACCTTGCCGAAATCCCCGACGTCGAAAAAAGTGCGCCCGCCGGTGTCTCCCGCCAGCGTGGCCAGCGTGTCGCGCGAATCCTGGCGCGACTGGCTTTGGGAGACGACTGTGGCGCCGTTGAACATGGCGTTGCCGCCCGATGCCCCCATGCTGGCGTCGCCTCCCGGCGTGGACGTCAGCAGGCCGCGCGAATCCACGCTGTAAATTGAAACGTTCGAGCGGTTGGCGGAATTGGTCGCGGCGATCAGCTCCGAACGATTTTCCTCGCCGGTTTGCGTGATGCCGCTGGTGAATTGAATGATCGATTTCTTGCCGGGAATTCCTTCGAGGACTTCGCAGAGGGCCTCGACAGCTGCGAGTTTCCGGTCCGTATTGAAAATGTTGAATTCCGTATCGTCGGCGGTGAACGCCGCGCCGGTATCCTCAGAGACCTGAGTTTCGCCATCCGCTGCCGCCGCTGCGTCGGCCAGTTGTGCAAGCGCCGCTTCGTGCCCGGGCACGATCGCATCCACGGATTGCTTCAGCAATTCGCGATCGTTCGTGAAATTCGCGACCACCTTCAGCGTGTTGCCAAAGGCCACGACGGCGACCAGGTCCGCGGGAGTCATCTGCTCCTGGAGATATTTCTGCGCGGCGCGTGTCGATCGCAGCAAATCTTCCGCCTGCAAGGAAGTGAGATCGAAGAACAGCACGATCATGCGGTGATCGCGCACCACCGCCTTGATTTCCTCGGGGGTAGTGACCGTCCCCAGCGGGACAGTCACCGGGGCTTCATCCCCTTTCCCGGCGGTTTCGACTTGCTCGATATCGTTGTACTCGAACGTCGATATTTTTTGCGGCTTGCCGTCTTCGGTCACCATGAACTGTTCTTGCTTCAGCGCCTTCACCGGCTTTCCGTCGCGGTTGGTGATTTGCACGTCGATTTCCACGAGGCTGACCGTCGAGCGGATTGTAGCTTTCCCGCGGGGCACCGGCTTGGCCGTGCGCGGCGCCGCCGGACCCTGGCGCGGGTTGACAGGCACGACCCGGGGTTGCTGCGCTTGCGGCTGCGCATTCTGCGCACCAAGCGGCGTTGCGAGCAGAGATGCGGCGGCCAGCGCGGCCAAAATGCGCCGCCGGATTGTTTCTTGCGCGTCCATCAGAAATTGAACCTCGTCGTAAACGTCATCGTTCGCATCCCAGCGACACTGGTAATTTCGCCAAACGTCTTGGAACCCAGCACCGTGGACAACCCTGTATAGTTCGGATGATTCAGCAGGTTCGACGTGTTCCAACTGAAGTCCAGCCGCCGCAGCCCATCGCGCCCGAATGGAATCGTCTTGGTCACTCCCGTATTGATTGAGAACGTCCCCGGGCCGATGACCGAATTTCGCGGCGCATCTCCAAAGCAGGACGTGGGAATGCTGAACGCGGATGTGTTGAACCATTCCAGCAGCGTCGGACTGGAAAGAGAAGAATCGCCGGATTGATTGGCGCGCTCGGAGTTTATGCCGGGAACATTTTGGCATGCCTGATTCTTCGAGAAAACTCTCACTGTAAAGGGGGTGCCGGAATTCACGGTGGTCGTGCCGTCTATCCGCCAGGCGCCGAACACATTCTTCTGCCAGCCCTTCGCGGCAAAGCGTTGGCGGTCGCCGAAGGGGAGCTGATAACTGAACCGGCCGAGGAACTCATGCGTCATGTTGAAGGACGAAAGTCCGTAATCTCCGCGCGGATCGGCGTTGTTTTGGATGACGGTTTGGGCGCCTCCGCCGATCGTGCTGGCGTCGTCGAGAGACTTTGAATACGTATAGCGCGCCATGAGCATGAGTCCGTGCGACATGCGCTTTTGCAAGCGCACCTGCAAACCGTGATAGATAGAAATCGCGCCGGAGGTATCGTATGTGAATCCCGCCGCTTTTGTTGCTCCATTGGTTGCCGAACTGAACCCCAGTAGCTGGTCGAGATGAACGGCCCGCGTGCCGATGTACATCAGTTCGAGAAAGGTGCTTCGAGTCAAATTGTATTCGATGCCGGCATTCCAGAAAATCAGGTAAGGAACCTGGTAATTTGGATTCACGGCCACGGTATTGGTCAGCGTGCCCGGCACGGCCGAGGACAGGTTCGTCTGGAAGCTCAAAGGGATGGTGGTGGCCCCTCGCTGCGTCAGCGTGCTAGCTGTCGCGAAGGGCGGTTGATTGGCCATCTCGCTCGCCAGCGTATTCATGTAGGACTCGATGTCAAACATGCTGGATCCGGCGCGCAACGTCATCTGGTGCTGCCCGGAGAACCATTTTCCCGGCACCTGCCAGGCGATGGCCAGGCGGGGCGCAAAGTTCCGATAATGACCACGGAAGAGCGACGCGGTGGGGCCCGCGACGCAATTCCCGGTTGCCACCGGCGTCACGCATTGCACCTGCGTGAAATCCGAATTCACAGCCAGATTCGCGATGTGGCCGTTGATTTCCGTGGGTGGAGTGAATGCCTCGAAGCGCAGGCCGTAGGTCATCGTAAATTTCGGGAACATGTGCCAGTCGTCACTGAAATAGCCGATGAAAGCCCAGTTGCGGAAATACGTGGCGGTGTCGCCGAATTGGACCTTTGTATTCGCGGGATAGCCCAGGAGAAAATCCGCGAAATCGTTCCCGATGCACGGCCCGAATGTAGTAGACGACTGGCAATTGGCAGGGGAACCGACCGGAGCTCCCCCGGCAGTGAGCTGGCTGGTCATCAAACCGGTGAACGAAAACTGGCCGTTCGGCGCGGGGTCGGAGTCGCGGTTGATGTCCATCTTCCTGACTTCGCCGCCGGCGGAGATGGTGTGCTTGGCCTCCATCCAGCGGAAACTGTCGACGTAGCGATACGTCTGGCTGCGAGCCAGATAAAAATTCGGATCGCTCAGCCCCGTAAAATTAGTGAAGCCGATGGAAGGCAGCCCGAAATCAAAGGGGGCAGTGGAAATTCCCGCGAGTCCGAGTTGCGCGCCGATATCCGTCAGATTGGAAAATTCATTCAGCCCTAGCGAGCGGTTCCGCGAAAAATACAGTTGCGACGTGTGCGTGAAGGTCTTGGTCCAGTTCTGTGTCAGTCCGATCATCGCGCTCTGCCCGCGCGTGAAGGTGTTTCCCTCGATCCCCTGGAAGCTGTTCAGCGAGTGAGAGGTGGCATCGCTGAGGTTATAGTTCACCTGCAAGCTCAGCTTCGAGGAAATCTGGTGCGTGACGTTTACATTCAGGCGGTTGCTCAAGCCGGGCACATTGGTTTGCAGGTGATAGTTGAAATTCTGCCCGGCCACATTGGTCACCGGAATATTGGGCAAGGGAATGTAGGCCAGCAGATTCATCGCCTGCGTGCTGATCCGATTGGTGGGAATGCAGGCGCCCGCGGGAGGCAGCGGAGACGACGGCGTGGCCTGGAAGCAGCCTGCATTGGTCATCAAATTTCTCGGGCCAGTCAGGTTTGACAACGGGTCATACAACTGGGCATTGTCCGCGCTGAAGTCGCCGTTTCTTTCCGCCTGGGTCGGCACCGTCGCAAATTGGTCCACCGGACTTCGCGACCACGCCCCGCCGAAATTAATATAGTAAAAGGTTTTGTCAGTGCCATCGTACACGTGCGGAATTTTCAGCGGCCCGCCGATATTGAGTCCGGCGGATTCCGCCCAACTGGAAATTTTGGGCGGGTTGGCCTCATACAGAGAATAGGGCCTGGCATTGAGCGCGGAATCTCCGAAGACATCGTAGAAACTGAAGTGAGTGCGATTGACGCGCTGGCGATTCAAGCGCTGCTCGCCCCACAACGCGTCCACTCCCTGCGGCCCACCCTGAGGGCCGCGCCCCCGCCCGCGTCCGCCACCGCGCTGGACGAAGACTCCTGGCCCTCCGCCCGGTCCGCCGCCGTATCCGCCTCCGCCCGGCCCACCTTGCCCGCCGAATCCCGCGGGAGCGCCCTGTCCCGGGATCGCATTCTCACCGTTTCCGAATCCGCCGCGCGTGTCCGGTCCGCCTTCGCCGGCTTGCGGGAAGCCACCCGGCGGCATCTGGCCCATGGCGACAGTCCCCGTCATCTGCACGGCGTCCGCGGAAGCTGATTGTCCGAGCTGCCCGCCAGGCTCCGAAATATTTTGATCCTCCGTTCCGATTTCGGCGGGATTCTCATTTTGGCGGTTTAGACCCAATTGCTGAAACGCGCGACGTCCGCCTCCGGGCCCGCCCTGCTGTCCATTGCGGCCGCCACTGCCGCCTTGCGCAGCATTGCCGCCATTTTTTCCGCCAGTAGAAGCAGTCGCGCTGTTATTGGCTGCGCTCGTTCCTGGATTCGACGAGGCAGGTGTGGTGCCGCCCGCGGCTGGCGCGCCCAGTGGCCCGGATTTCACGTTCTCATTTGCAGGGGGCGGGCTCGGAGCTTCGGCCGCATTAGCCGTCGCAGGACGAACTGCAATCACCGCTAGAGCGCCGACGTCCAATTTCAGATCAACAGGCCCTTGCGTTCCTGAAGCCAGATCGATTTCGCTGGTAGCAGGCACAAATCCGAGTTGGGAGATTTCCACGCGGTAGTGGCCTGCGGGAAGGGCGGGGAATTCAAATTTTCCGTTTTCATCCGTCCAGGTGATCCACGCCTTTCCAGTGGACGTCTGAGTGATGCGCAGCGTCGCGCCGGGCACGGCCGTGCCGTCCGGCGTGCGCGCGCTACCCGCCAGTTGGGAATCTGCCGGCGCGTTTGCGTCCGAATTGTCCTGCGCGGCGAGCGGAACACCAAAAGCGGCGAGCGCAACAAGCAGCCTCGCGAGAAACACTGCCAATCTTCTGCCCGACAACTTTCACGCCCCTTCCAGCCCTTAGAAGATACCGTTTATGCGCTTCCTCGGTTCCAATATTCGCGGCCCGGAAGAAGACAACTTTCAAGCTTAACCCCCCCGTGCTCATTTAGACGGGACCTCCTTCTAAAGGGTTACCCGGCGACTGGAATGGCGTGCCAGGCCGTGCGAAAATGGTGGTTTGGAGACAATTTGAACCTCTTGCCGGCGATTGTGTCGAGTGGCGCGGCAGCCGCGGCGGGAATTACCGCCTGGGGCGCGGTGGCGCCGTCTTCGGAATTGTTTGGGCCGACGCTGCGGCACACGACCTCCTCTCGCAATATCGCGCTGACATTTGACGATGGCCCAAATCCGGCGGTCACTCCGCGGCTTCTGGAATTGCTTGACCGCTATTCTGTCCGCGCGACATTTTTCTTGATCGGGAAATTTGCGCGCGCCTGCCCGGAAATTGTGAAGGAAATTTCCGCTCGCGGCCACCTGATCGGAAATCATTCGGACACCCACGCCAATCTGTTTTTTCAGTCGCGACTTGGCATTCGCGGCGAACTAGCGCGGTGCCAGGAGGCCATCGCTGCCGCCTCGCAGGGGGAACCGCCGCGCTGGATGCGCCCGCCGTACGGTTACCGCAGCCCGTTGCTTCACGGAGAAATTCGCCGCGCGGGATTCAGCGGCGTCGTGATGTGGTCGAAAAGTTGCCGGGACTGGAAACCGCGGCCCCCCGAGCGTCTGATCGAGAGTCTCTCTCACACCGCTCGCCCGGATCAGCCGCAGGGCGATATCGTCCTGCTGCACGACGGCGATCATCGCGCTCTCGGCGCCGATCGTCATCATGTCGTCGCCGCGCTCGAACATTGGTTCCCGCGCTGGCGCGATGCGGGCGCGGAATTTGTTACAATAGAATCGTCGTCCGTAACGGAAACGAGCGATACGTTGCGACCGCCCCGCGCCTGAGCCGCTGAGCGCGGGCGTACAGAGAGCAGGGACATCATGGACGAGCGACAGTTCTATACCGAAAAGCCGGAAACCAAAACCATTCCCCTCACCTGTCCGGCGTGCCGCAGGGAGGACAATTATCCGATCCGCTGGATCGTCCGCACAAAAAAAAGCGAACTGCCGCGCGGCGCGGGAGAAGAGGACAAGAAGCGCTTCGCGCTGGCCCGTTCGTACATGGTTCGCGTGGATGAGCTGGTGGCCTGCCGCAAGTGCAGGAAGCGCTTTGAACTTACCGGGCAGAGCGTCGTGCTGGTTACGTCAAACGTGGCCGCGCCCGATTCGGCGGATTTCGATCCCGAGAATTTCGGGAACCGGTAGAACAGGCTTCAGCCGGTTGGTTTTGAATTTTTTCAGGGAGGGCAATCAGGCTCGCGCGTGTAGACCATCAAGACATCAGAAAACAAAACCAAACAGACTGAAGCGTGTTCCACTAAATCTCCGGATACATCTCGAAAAACGCTTCGACCGATTGCCGCAGCGTCTCCTCGATCTGCTCCTTGCTTCCTTCGATCAAGTGCAAGGTCACGCGCCCCTTGCGTCCATCCTTCAGCGTAACGCCCGCCTCTCCGACTTCGCCCAACTCGTCCGCCGGGAACAGCCTCATCCCGTACACCAACGCCAGCTTGGCCATCGCGTCTCCTCGTAAGATTCAAGCTTAAGCTGGGGACAGTGGCACAGGCTTCAGCCTGTGGGTTTTGGTTTCGGCAAGCGCCACGCTAGCTCAGACCAAACCCCGCAGGCTGAACCCCGCGCCACTCTTACATTTTGTCCAGGCCTTCGTTTAGCTCGATATACGTCCCCCACGGATCGGTTATGAACGCCAGGGAGATGCCCAGGTCGGGCCTCTTGGTGAAGGGCATGTCGAACTTTTGTCCATTGGCTTCAGCCTTCTTGCAAAACGCCTCCAGCCCCACGATCTCGAAACCGATGTGATCGAGCATGCGGCCCTTGGTTGGCACGGTTGCCGTGTCCGATTTGGTAAACGTCAGGTTCGCGCCGGGAATATCAGCGGCGTCGAATTGGCCGCGTTTCCCTGGCTTGGCGCCGAACATCTTGGCGTACCACGATTGCATCTCCAGCACATTGGAATTGCCCGTGTCTGCGATGTAGAAATGCACGTGATGAAAGGCAATCGGAACGGTTTGTGTCTTGTCTTCCAGAATTTCGACCCGCAACAGGTTGTCCGGCGTCCACACGAAGCCCTGGCCGGGGTTCTGGCCCACTTCCGTCTTCAATCCGGCCGCTTTCCACCGGGCCAGCGCCGCCGTCGTATCGGGCACATGAAAACCAATGTGACCGACAACGGATCCGACGGTCGGGGTCGTGCCGTCCCCTTTTCGTACCAGGATCAAGACGCCCGGGAATTTAAACACATCGTTAGGGCCCAGTTTTCCGGGGACGCCGCCCATCGCCGTCCAGAACGTTTTGGCGGCCTCCACATCCGGCACCAAAAAATGCACGTGGCCCATGGATACGCCTGTGTCATTCGGTGCGGCGACTTGCGCCCAGGATGCGCGGGCGGGAATCAACATCGCGAGCCCCACAATCAGAATCAGTTTTTTCATTGAATTGCTCCTTGTGTCGGCCAAGTTGATGCATAACCAGTATTCCATCCCGGAAGGAACCTGCTTTCCGCTTCCCGGATCATTCATGGAATCATTGCGCATGACAGTAAGTTACCCGCCATTCCAAGTCAAGAAAAGCCTTACCTGGTAGCGCCGGCGTCCCGCCGGCTTTGGGCCTATTCCCCGGACCTGAACATTGCCGGCAAGATGCCTGCGCTACCCTTAGAATCGCCGCAGTTATCGCATCTCCGTGCAGGGCCGGAAGGGCGTATAATCGCGGCATCCCCGGGCTCGGAATCCGCATCGAAGCTGGCATCGGAGAAATCGCATGAAAATTAATTTACCGATTCTTTTATTAGTTGCGGGGTTATGGACAAGCGGAACTGTTGTCGCTGCTCAGATGCCCGCAGGGCCGGCGCAAAGTCCCGCGACGCAAACACCTCCCGCGCAGCCTCCCGACGTTCCAGCGTCAACTGCTTCTCCGGTTTCCGATTCTGCTTCAAATGCCCGGCCGAAAAATTACGTAGTTCCTTCCGGCACGCGCTTGCCTTTGATCCTGCACAACGCCGTGACCACGCGAAACGCCAAGCCTGGCGATCCGGTCTATCTCGAAACACTCTTCCCGATCGTGATCGACAACCGAATTCTCATTCCTGCCGGATCCTACGTGCAAGGCGAGATCCAGGAAGCCAAGCGCCCCGGCAAAGTCAAAGGCACGGGTGAAATCCGCCTGCGCCTGAATTCCATGATTCTCCCAAACGGCTACGCGGTGGACTTTAACGCCGTGCCCACCAATGCCGGGACGGGCGGCAATGAAGCGACCGACAAAGAAGGAAAAATTCACGGCGACACGGATAAGGGCGATGACGTCGGAACGGTTTTGAAAACGACCGGAATCGGCGCAGGCGTCGGAGGGCTCGCCACGCAGAGCGCCAAGGGCGCGGGCATCGGCGCCGGCGCCGGAGCGGCGGTCGGCCTCGCTGCCGTGCTTCTCACGCGCGGCCCCGAACTGGAACTCCCGCGAGGCACGACCGTTGACGTCGTCCTCGATCGCGACGTCTATCTCGACTCCACGCGCGTCAATTTCATCGAACCCGGCCACGCTTCGCCGCTCCCCGGCCCGCCCAGCCGCGAACCCACGCGCAGCCGTTCACCGATCTAGGTTTCAGTGGCACGCGCTTCAGCCTGTGGTTTTTTCGATCCGGCTCAAGTCGCAAACCCGACAGGCCGAAGCGTGTGCCACTAAAAGCCCGCCGCGGAAATGTTAATGGAAGGGGGAAAAATGTTATTAACCTTCAGTAATATATGCTACACCGTTGCGGAACGGTCCACATTCGTTTTTGTGAAGCGGAGCGGGCTGAACGTTTCCCAATCGAGGCTGGTCATTTTCTCGGCGATCCATTCGCCGATGAGCTTGGCGGTGACCGGGGCAAGCAGAATCCCGTTGCGGTAATGGCCGGTGGCGCACACTAACCCATCAATTTCCGCCGGCCCCAGGATGGGCAGTTGATCTGGCGTGCCGGGCCGCAAGCCGCACCAGGTCTCGATGATCTCCGCTTTGGCCAGTTCCGGCACAAGCTCATTCGCCGCCGAGAGAATTTTTTCGATGCCGCCGGAGGTGACACGCTTTTCATAACCCGCGTTCTCGATCGTGCTGCCTACGACCACCGTCTGCGGGTTCTCTTCGTCTCGAGGGACAAGATAACCGCGCTCGGAGCGCAGCACATGACGAATGGGCGTTCCAGAATGGCGCAGAGCGGCCATCTGGCCCCGTACCGGAAGAGTCGGCGCATAACGCGCCGCCTCCGGAATTTGCGATGACCAGCAGCCCGCCGCAAGCACCACCTGCCCCGCGTGAAAAATTTCGCCCTTTGAAGTTTTCACGCCGGCGCATTTTTTCCCCTCGAGCGCGAGCGAAGTCACTTCCACTCCGGGACGCAACGCCGCGCCCGCGGAAGCCGCTGCGGCGAGCACCGCGGACGTCAAGGCCCGTGGCTCAATCCAACATTCCTCGGGAAGCAGCGCCGCCGCGCGAGCCTCCCGGCCCAGCACAGGCTCCAGGCTTCTGGCTTCTTCCACCCGCATTGGTTCGCAGGCGAGTCCGAGCCCATGATGCAGCGCCACCAGCGTGCTCAATTCGCGTTCCGCGTCGCCGTGGCAGATCACTTCGATCGCCCCGCCCGCGCGAAAACCGGCGCGCAAGCCGGACGAATCCTCTACGGCGTCAACAAATTTCGGATACATCGCCAGGCTGGCGCGCCCCAGCGGAACCAGAGGAATTGCCGCCGGGCAATCCGGAGCAGGAGACAACATCCCCGCCGCCGCCCAGGAAGCTTCGCGCATGAGTTCCTGGCGGTCCAGCAGGGCCACGCGCAATTTCCGCTCCGCCAAGTCGAACGCAATGGACCCGCCGATAATTCCCCCGCCGACGATCACCACATCGTAAGCTTTCACGCCAATATCTTATCAGCAATGAGGGTGAAAGGATGATTGAGTAGCGCGCGTTTCAGCCCGGTTCGTTTACCACCCCGGTAAATTCAAACGCGAAGGGTTGAATTGGTTGCGGAATAAGAAATTTATTTTGTCACTCCGAACGAAGTAAGGAATCTCTCTTCGATCTAAACGCACGAAGAGAGAGGTTCCTCGGCGCGCAGCGGGCCTGGGAATGAGAAATATTCGCGTTTTTCCGCAACCCTGAAAGTTGTGCTGCGGAATTCGCGCGCGAGGCTAAAACGATTTCACGAGTTCAGCGGAAAGCACGCGCGCTTTTTCGGCCAGACTCTGCGCGCGCACCCAGTCGTCGGCCATGATGGCTTCGTGAGACTGGGTCAGGAATCCTTTTATTTTTTCCATCAGGTCCTTTTGCGCCGCGCTGAGCTGCTTTCCATTGGCCATCTGCAGATTTTTATCCGCCGTGGCAATGTTGTCGGTCGTGTTTTTCTTTGTCGCGGCCAGGTCCCTGGCGGAGAGCTGCGGCGAAATCTGCGGCGGCGCCGGTTTGGCCGGTGAGGGGTCCGCCGTCTCGGCAGGCGCGGGGCGACGCGGCGCGGCCGGGCGTTTGCCCGGCACCGGCGGCGGAACGGGTGACGGCACCTCCGGGGCGGGTTCCTCCGTCGTGGTTACCGGCGGCGGCGTTTCCGGCGTCGGCATGGGCGCGGTATCTTCCGGGGGTGGCGTACTTACCGACGGTGGCGCGGCGCGCACGATATGCTTGCTCGCGCACCCCGCCAGAGCGGCGGAGCCGGCACACAGCAGCGCGAGAAGTTGGATTTTACGCATCAGATGCTCCTCGCGACGGCCGCGCCCGGGTCCCGCGAGCGGGAGAGCGCGGACTCCGTCTGGCGAGCCAGCGGCAAATTAATCCGAAACGCCGTGCCGCGTCCAACCTCTGACTCGAAGTCTATTGAACCGTTGTGTAATTGTACAGTTCGAAAGGCGCTGGCCAGTCCGATTCCGCTGCCTCCCGGCCTCGTCGTAAAGAAAAGTTGGAAGATACGCTGGCGGTGCTCGGGAGCGATGCCCCGGCCCGTGTCCCGAATTTCAATCTCGGCCATTTCTCCGCGCCGGCGAAGCTCCACAAAAAGCTGGCCCCCTCCCGGCATGGCGTCAAGCGCGTTCACCAGCAAATTAAGCAGCGCCTGCTTCAACAACGGTCTGTCAACCAGCACATGCGCCACGCCGGCGTCCAGGTGGGATTCGAGTTTGACATTGGCCTTGTCGAACTCCGGCCGCTCCACGGCCAGCACTTCCTCCAGAATTCCCTTGAGGCTGGATTCTTCCTGGTGCATTTCTGGAGGACGTGTGAAATCGAGGAAGCGTTTCACGACACTGTCCAGCCGGTCAATCTCGGTGTCCAGAACGCGAACCGCCTGGACAGTGTCGTGAAAC
>Ga0210384_10007624_pt1 | contig 11390 bp, 15 predicted proteins | sample IncBWH2MmetaG_FD_160574 | JGI IMG/M metagenome (GOLD analysis project Ga0210384, IMG submission 160574) | Forest soil microbial communities from Barre Woods Harvard Forest LTER site, Petersham, Massachusetts, United States - Inc-BW-H-2-M | ecosystem: Environmental > Terrestrial > Soil >...
AAGAGTGTTCAAACTTATCTTTTCATTTTTGGCAATTTTTTTTAATGTGTTGTACTCTTTTGTAGGAAATCTGAATGTTACACTGGTATTCTTTTCTTTCATATCCTACCTATAATTACGTACTACGGAAAAATAAATCAAATTTTTCTGGAATGTGAAACTTTGTCGTGTGTACAGCTGCTGCTAATACTCCTGTCCGAACTTTGTAATATACTGATGTATCTGGTTGTCTTTTGTGCAATAATGAATCATCAAAATGTACGGGGCACCGCTATATTTAGGGCAAGCACCCAACAGCACTTAAAAGCACTTAAAAAAGTAAATATGAAAACTCTATCGCGTATCAAGAAAGTCATGAGAGATAATGGTTCTGAAGGCAACCTGAATTCGTGATTTTTCCACCACATAGGTTGAGTATGAAACCAGCGTTAGTAATTGTATTACTATTGGTAACCAAGCCTTCAATGGGATCCGACCTGTAAGAATCAGATACAGATTTTATTGATTCTTTATAACGTGTTATCTTATATAAATAACAGAAAAAGTAAATGAAAGTTTCAGCAAATAAGAAATCAGTTTTAGGCTTAATTGTTATTTCTGCGATAGTTCTTATAAGTGGATATGTCGTAGATCGATCGGTTGCAGACCTCAATGAGGATCAGAAACTAGTTCAGCATACTTACCTTGTAATCAACATCCTTTCTGGAATAATTATTAGTACTGTTATAATTGTATTTATGATACTTGATAAAGAAGCTAAAAGAAAGACCAAACAAGAGCAGAAACTACAAGCAGAACACACTGACGCAAAAGAAAAACAACAATTAGAATACACTGACGCAAAAGAAGTGTCAGAAAAATTAAAGGGAGTGGCAAAAGATGAGTTTTCTGCTATGATAACCCATGAATTAAACACACCGCTTGTACCAATATTAGGATACTGCAAAATGTTAAAAACATCAATGCTTGGCAAGATTGACCAGGAACAGTTAGAAGCAATTGAAGTAATAGAAAAAAATGCCAAAAGACTTGAGACTCTAATAGCTGACATTATGGATGTAAGAAAGCTTGATCTTGATCAGCTGAAATTCAAAATAGATGATATATCGCTGGATGAGTTTTTCTCTAATCTTGATTCTGACTATAGGAAGGTCTTAGAAAATATAAAATGTCAGTTTACAACAAAACCATATGACAAGAACCTAGTCATCAAAACAGACAAATCAAGATTGAGACAAGTTTTTGACAACCTAATAAGCAATGCAATAAAGTTTGTCCCTGAGAACAAGGGAAAGCTTGAGACTGGTTGCACGAAAGAAAACAACAACCTTGTTTTTTATGTAAAAGACAATGGGATTGGAATTCCACAAGAAAAACAAAAAGAACTTTTCCAAAAATTCTATCAAATTGATACGTCGGAAAGAAGATCTATAGGTGGAACTGGGCTTGGTCTTGCAATCTCAAAAGGCATAGTAGAGAAACTTGGTGGCATTATCTCGGTTGAAAGTGATGGAAAAACAGGAACTACTTTTTATATGAAATTTCCATTATGATTGCAAATAGTGCATAATAATATAATTTACATGGGATACATGCTTCTTATATGCTATTAGCGAGATATAGAATCAGGTTATGAAAATTCTCATCATTGACGATAATAAAGATATTACAAAAATGCTCTCCAAGTATATGACGATTAAAGGCCACTCGTGTTCTGTTGCCAATGATGGCCGAAGTGGTCTTAACCTTATTGAGAATCAGATATTTGATGCAGTAATACTTGACATTGCCATGCCTAAATTTTCAGGTAGTGATGTTATAGATGAATTGTTTAAAAGCGGAAAAATAAAAAACCAAAATATAGTAACATTAACTGCATCTTTAATAAGTTATGAAGACGAATCAACGCTGAAAAGCAAAGGAGTTCATTCATGTTTGAAAAAACCAATCGATCCAGACGTTCTCTTGGCTCACATACAACAGTTTGAAAATATAAAAACAATATGAAGGACTTTCGATGAAAGACACCCACACAATTCGTGAAGCCCAACAGATCAAACTCTTGGCGAATAAAATAAAGAAAATTATCAATATTATAAAGAGCAAAAAATTAGCGCCAAGCTTTGAGCCAAGCATGAAAACTCTATCGCGCATCATGAAAGTCATGGTAGATAATGGTTCTGAAGGCAAGACCCAGTTATCACTTGATGCCAATCTAAACTATGCAGTACTTGCAAAGCATATTGTTTGGCTAGAGAAAAAAGGTCTTGTTAAATCTATAATTGAAGATTGTAAGATCAATGTTGTTTTGACTACTAATGGCAGAGCATTTGCTTCGATGCTCGCTATAGCATAACTGAAAAGACTAATTTCATTATACTGATAAATTCATCAATAAAATTGATACAAATGTAAGCACTGCTTAATAGCTTTATCGAAGACTAGACTAATAATGACATACATGAAAAAAGCACTCGTACTTCCTGTACTAGTCGTCATGATTTCTGTGCTAGTTTTTTCTGCCCAAAATGCAATGGCAGAGCCTTTACAGCATCTGATCTACTATCATGCCAGACATATTATAGGTAGGATATGAAAGAAAAGAATACCAGTGTAACATTCAGATTTCCTACAAAAGAGTACAACACATTAAAAAAAATTGCCAAAAATGAAAAGATAAGTTTGAACACTCTTGTAAATCATATAACCTCACGTTTTCTTGAGTGGGACATGATCGTACAAAAATCTGGATGGATCATATTTCATAAAAACATTATGAAAGAAATTTTACAATGTGTAGATGATGATAAGCTTACAGAAATTGCTGAACATGCAGCAGAATATCTAAAAGACCTAACACTTCTTATGTCCGGCACAACTGATCTTGAAAGCTGTCTTGAAATGCTGAGAAATAAAACCATGAATTCTGGTTTTGTGATAATAGAATCTGAGCATGAAAACAATAGAAGAATGGTTTTTCAACATGATATGGGTAGAAAATGGTCAAGTTTCTATAAAACTAACTATGAAAGAATGTTAGTTGATCTTGGGCATCCTGTGAAATGTGAAATTACAAATAACACACTGGTGTTAGACATATTTCCCGATGGTGTTTGAAGAACTAGGTTCTAGTTTTGAAACTTTATCAATCCAATTGAACCGTTTTTCCCTTTCTCCTTTTTCCCCTTTTGGCAAAATTATCCTTGCATTCTGTCAAACATACGCTATCATTAGCAGAAATTAAGAAAGGCATTACAATAATCAAAATAAAAAGTTCATTCTCTTATGGAGGAAGAAATGAGGTAGCAATTCCCTGCTAACAGTGGAAAACACCAATACCTGGTTTTCATATTTGTTTTTTTAATTGCTTTTAAGTGCTGTTGGGTGCTAGCCCTAAATATAGCAGCGTCCCGTAGTTATATAGGGTATTAGGGTGATACGTTCTAAAACGGTCGATATTGTTAAGAATAAAAAATTAGCCTCCAACTTTGAACCAAGCTTGAAAACTTTATCGCGTATCATGAAAACCATGGTAGATAATGGTCCGGAGGCAAAAACTAGTTTATCACTTGATGCCAATCTAAATTATGGCAGACTTGCAAAGCATATTGTTTGGCTAGAGAAAAAAGGTCTTATTAAATCAACAATTAAAGGTTCCAAGATTAATGTTGGTTTGACGGAGAAAGGCAGAGTATTTGCATCAACGCTTTCAAATGACTAATAACGGATTAGTCCATATGATGTAGATTTGTCCGTAAAACTGACATAAATGTAAGCGTGGTTTAATAGCACTACTGACAATTACCTATTGAATGGTAAAAGCATGCAAATATTTGTCAATAACACAGCTACAAATCCAGAACTACCGGTAATTATTTGGAATAAAACTAGAATCTTAAAATGGAATGATTTCAAAAAAAAACCCGATCTTAAAGCTAAAGCGTCAGCTAGCTCAGCAATAGGATTCGAATCAAAGCCGCTTGTTGAGCATATTAAGACTGGAAACAAATTCAAATTTAAGATTAGAGATATGAAACTCCAAGCAGTTTTTATCCCTGATTTCTCTTGGGTAAAAAAAAACGTTGGTGAGAAAGATAGTGCATTACTTCTAAAACATGAACAAGGGCATTTTGATCTGGCAGAAGAAATCACTAGAAGAACTAGAATTAAAACAACCAATCGTTTTCAGAATAAATCCTTTATTGTAAAGGGAAAAAATGAAGATAAGGCAAAAAAAAATGCGATATTACAAGCAACTAAAATAAGAAAAGAAATCGATGGTAACTTACAAAAGGAACTCAAAGGTCAAGAAACAAAATATGATTACAGAACTAATCACGGATTAGTTATAAAATATCAAGAGAAATACGACAAAAGATTCCAGAAGTTAAGAAAATGAATTACTCTTAATGATCAAACAAACTTTCCAAAGTCAAATTCCTCAAGGTTACGGATTCTCAATAAATGTAAAAGGTCAGAAGAGAAATCAGTAATCATATTGCAAACTCGTCTCATGAAACTAACACATTTGTACATGAAACTAACGAATTTGTCCATGAAACTAACAAACTTGTCCTAAATACTGATACAAATGTAAGCGCGGCTTAATACCATTACAGACGATTAAACTAATAATGACATACATGAAAAAAGCACTCGTACTTCCTGTACTAGTCGTCATGATTTCTGTGCTAGTTTTTTCTGCCCAAAATGCAATGGCAGTAACTTCTACAGTACATGACCAATTATCATGCCAATCTGCACCAATAAGCGGAGTCTGGACAGTAGCAAATAAGACATGCACTGTCGGAGTCCTTGTAGTTGGTCCTGCAGACACAGTAGGCATCGCCAAAACGGTTACTCTAAGCATTGGCACAGTCACTAGCAGCGGTGTAATCCAAAACAATGGAACGATCCTCATCAAAAGCGGCGGCGTAATAACAACTTCAGGTACCTTTACCAATAACGGTATCATCACAAGCCGTGGCACAATAACAAACAGCGGTCCATTTAACAACTTTGGAAAGATCACTTCATCTGCGACAATAACTAACGGTCCAACAGGCACCATCACAGACAACGGAAAAATTATCAGCACTGGAGTCATCACTTCATCTGGTAGTATGATCGTTGGCACTCTTGGTGTACTAAACAACAACGGTGGCGTATTTACCAATACACTAAACTTGGTTAACAATGGCGCAATCGTTACAACTGGTACCTTTACCAATAGTGGCCCCGTTATGAACAATGGTGTAACCGTAAACAAGGGTTTGATTACCAATAGTAATACAATTACTAACGCTGGTTTCATACTCAACCTATGTGGTGGAAAAGTTACGAATTCAGGAACAATATCGGGTCATCCAGTATTAACCATCTGCGGTTAGCTTAATATCGCGTTAAGCACGCTTCCCTTTTTTTATAGCACAAAAATCAAAAGATACTGCGAAACAAAATAGACTAATCACACTACCGATGATCAAGGAGAAAATCAAGAAATGCACTGTTAGTCACTTTTGAATCAGTTTTGCGTGCATCTTTTACGCTCTTCACAAATCTCACAAAAGTTTTCACTTTTACACTAATTGTTTTGTATTCTTTTCGAGGCAGGTTTATAGTGTTGCCCTATTGCGTATTAAGTTCAGGTATGAATCTTGAAAATATTTCCTCTTGTTAATATAGATGTCCAATTTAGAACATTCTATATACCAGTGTCCCGTACATATAGCAGGTGGTTGGGCAGTGGATTCAAAAACCGTCGACATCGTAAAGAATAAAAAATTAGCGCCCAACTTTGAACCAAGCTTGAAAACTTTATCACGTATACTGAAAACTATGGTAGATAAAGGTCCGGGGGCAAAGACTAGTTTATCACTTGATGCAAATCTAAATTATGCCAGACTTGCAAAGCATATTGTTTGGCTAGAGAAAAAAGGTCTTGTTAAATCAACAATTGATGAATCAAAGATTAATGTTGGTTTGACTGAGAAAGGAAGATTATTTGCATCAACGATTTCAGGGGACTAGTAATTGATTAGTCCGTATACTGACAGATTTGTCACTGATACTGACACAAGTGTAAGCACGATTTAATAGCATCGTCAACGAATGACTAAAAATAGAAACATGAAACAAACCCTAATACTTCATGTACTAGGTTTGATTTGTGTTCTAGATGGCTGAGACTTCCCAACCCCGTTTTAGTCCATCTTTTTTTTAAAATATAAAAAATTCCTAAATGATATCAAATTATTTCATTTGATATCTGATGTGCTCAGCTGTATCTCTAACAGTGTGTATTGTATCCTGTGCTGCCCTTCTAGTTTCTTCTACAGCCCGAGCTGTGCCATCTATTGCACCGCTTTCTTTTAGCTCAATAGCGGTTTGGCTAATCTCTTTTGCAGTATCTCTAACAGCAGAAGCGGCTTCTCTTATTGCTCCAGCAATCTCAGGAATTGCGCCACTTTTGCGTATAGTCCTTGTTGTTTCTCTTATTAGGATTGAATAATCCCTTATGTTTTCTGCAACATTTTTTATTGTTTCAACAGTTTTTTCTGCCGAAAAGCTAGACGCACTTGCAGCGCTTTTGTCAATTTTTGTTTTTATGGTTTCAAGAGTCATCGTTAGTATATTGTCTAAAAATACTAATAAGCAATGCGTAGCTTTCATCTGTTTCAAGGATCAGTAATTTCCTACTGATAAATTATAAGCTACATTGAAATCGTTGTTCCACACATTATACTAATATTGGCTGAAGAAGAAAAAACCAGCAAGGTAAAAGATATCAAAGGGATTGTTTCTGGTGCTGTTGAAATAATGCGCCAAGTTGGAACTCCACACATGCAAGAATCATTTGACAATATTATGGATACTGCTGTAATTGCCAAGAGTATAATTGAAGATCTCAAAACACCAGAGATGGTAAAAAACATAGAGAATTTTCGCCTGATTTCAGAAAACATGAACCAAGCTACCGCAAAGATGCAAGAGACTCTAAAACAGCTAGAAGAGACAGGGATCATAAACGAAACCAAGGGATTTATCAAATCAGCTAAAAATACAATTGATTCGTTTGGCGGCAGTACTCAAGGCTCCATAAATGGTCAAGACTTGCACGAAGTGAGTACGGCTATAAAAGAAATGTTAAAGTCTATCAGGAGTTTGGTGGACGAATTAAGAATAACTGTAGAGTATTCTAAAAAGTCTGGGACAGTTTACAGCATACAAGAGACATTTAGGGAAGCATCAGATATTTACAAAACAACACTATAAAACACGGACTAGAAATAATTATCAAGACACAATGGGTGTTAACACTAGTACCCACGTCTCTGTAGCCAGTGTGACACAATTTTGTTTGCAAGCTCATTTGGGTGAAGGTCTTGACGGCGTGATTGTACACTTAGACCAAGTGTTTTTCTCTTTGACAGCTTTAATGAAACATTCTGCTGTAGTCCAAATGATCTTGCCTTTTTCATTATCTTTTTGTGTGATGCGTTAGGATTGCGTGCCAAGACCTTAAGATATCGCTTTCTTGTTTGAGGTTCAAGCTTTGATATTTGATGTGCAGTTTTAATTGCCCTTGAAACATCCGGGATTATCTGGTGCAGCTTTGTCGCGTTATCCCTTGAGATTATTCTTGGCACAAGTTCTTTTAGCTTGTCTGGCACTCCTGCAAAACCGTGGTATTTCTTAAATGTCGACATTGATAGACCCAATGACTGGGCAGCCTTTGACTTTCCCATCTGCTCTGCCAAAAATGCACAAGCTTCTGCCATGTCCCTTAGATTCATGTTTTTGCGATGGATATTTTCAATAACAGAGGCTGCCTTGGCATCAGGTACCTCGTACTCTGTCTTTCTTGTCAAGACCAATGCAGGAATCTTTTTTGCACCCAGTCTTTTTAGTGCAGCCAGTCTACGTTGTCCTGACATCAAAAGATAAAATCTTCCCTCTTTTTGTACCATTGGCGGATTTTGCAGCCCCTCTGTCTTAATTGACTTTGCCAGTTCTGAAATTCCCTCCCTATCAAGCTTTCTTGCCTGGGCCTCTTTCCAGACCTGAATCTGTTTTATTGGAATCTCCTTTAGTCTATAGGAAACCTTTGATGAGTATCTTATTTTTCTGGTAGCTTGCCTTTTTGTGACTCGCCTTGCCTTCTTTTTTCTAGCCTTTACCATCTATATGGTTTTACTTGAATTTTGTAAAAGGGGTTTGGTTGAATCAGATTCGCTTGTGTGTAATCAATAATTAGGTAATGAGACATCTAACCTGTCATAAAAATCAAAAGAATCAGAGAACTTTCTCGCGTCTATATCTGTTCTTAATGTATCTAGTATGAAATTGCCCATGGGATGATACTGACTTTATTAAATTATCGTAGATCTTTTTTGGTACGCCAAAATACTGGTAGGTCCCACCCTGATGAAATTCTATTTCTAATATTTGCGTTGATTCATCATAGCCAACTGACCTTAGATCACTAGACTTGATTCGCATTCTATCCATACTTGCTTTAATTTTAGAATCCTCCACATTAAGACTTTGCACTCATGCCGCAAAATCTATTTAATTGCAGAAGCTAATAGTTTCATGAGTTCAAACTCCTTTTTGCGCAAAAACATCTGTTCTGATTGTAAAAGAATGAGATGCAAGCAAGGGTGTAACTGTGATTGTCATTGGGACAGGAATAGGTAAATCAATTGAGATCTTATAGAAGATTCTACCATGCATCTTAAGTAAGACAAATGTGTATATTGGTATAGTACAGAGTGATCTGTAACTACGTGGCTTGGCAGCAACCAACGAGTAATTGAGGCGCACAAACGCTGATTCACTGGGATGCTACTCCCGTGTGCTGATCAGGTCACACAATTTTTTTCTGCTCTTTTATGGTTGAGTTACAGTCATGTGTCTTGCTATCTTTCTAGATATGTATCAAAGGTATCAACATCACGTGGGGGCGTTGTCTCTATGACCAAGGTTACACCATCATACAACCACTTGGTTGGAGTGCTTGCATGGAATCTGGCATATTGCAGACTGTATGTCAGTGATGAAATGTTACAATTACACAAAGTAAAATTTCCTGGATTTACCTCAACAAAGATTAACGTGTGGGGGTTTTGTGTTCTGATATAATCAGATATCTGTGCTATGGTAGAATTGAATGTCGTAAAATTATTGTAACCTGTAGTAGTGGTGTTTCTCTGCAATTGCAAGGTTACCAAATCAATTCTGGACCAGTTGACATGTGTATAGGCAGCTTCAATTGCAATGAATTGTCCTTTCCATGCAAAGTTTTTTTTGGCCGCCTTAACTCGTAACGACGCATCATCTGTATAAATCCATACTGCGCTTGCGTTAATCAAAGTATTCTTGTTATGGTTTATTTTACAGTTGACGCTAATTTCTATACAAGGCGTGCTATGTGCCCCATTATGTAATTCGTTATCATATGCTATCCAACTGTATCCTGATTTGATTCCATTAACTATCCCATTATTTGTGCCACTGTCGTTGTATTCTAAGATTATCCGGGTTAAATTCAGGTTGTGATACTGGTCCAAATTAGTTTTATTGAAGCTTGCTGCAAAATCAGTTCCATTATTCTTTCGGAATTGGCTAATTGAATTATGTTTAGCAATGATATCGTTATAGGTTTTATTTTCATTAGGATTAAAGTACATCAGATGAAGCAGGCTGTTAGATATCGTTGGGGAAGAACATTGAACTGCGCAACCGCGGAAGCTCTCTGAACTTCCATTAGTTAATCTAGGTACAAATGTTGTAGAGGCTATTAATTTACTGATTACACCAACTGCTGTGACGGTATACTTTGTTCCTTCATGAGCTCCATATCCTAAATATCCAGAGGATCCTTGGGAGCATTCTGGACTGAAAGTACGAATCTCTCCCTTGGAATTTGCAGTAAGAACAACACTACAACTGCCAGCAGGAAATTTGTAAGTTGTGTTTACTTGTTCGCCATTATTGAAACCTGTTTCAATTGCTAAAGCATGAGTAAAAAACTGGGTTGCGTGTCCTAAGGAGGGATTTGGATTGGAATATGAAAATGTATTAGTTATCTGTAGTGTTGCAGTTGATGCGTCAGTTGTATGAATTTGCGGTAATACGGCAAAAGCTGCTACTGCCAGTCCCAATATGATAGAAGCGATGGTTATTGGCACGATTCTTATTTTGTCTTTTTTAATCATTTTATTGATTAGTATTTTATATTATAAAATAAATTTGCTATAATGTTATGGTAAATTATTCTACATTGATTTTCAAAATTCCGAGGCATTTTTACTCACATCAACCATGGGAATCTACCTGCAGGTTCCAAATCCAGAATAACACATTAGTACTATGATATTACCAGTCTGAATTTTCGATTATTTAGAGTTCTTAAATCACTTCAAATTGTTGCAGATATGTCATCTTGGCCCTGTCTATCTCTTTTAGTATTATTTGTTTTAGCTCATCCTGTGGTAGCCTCTCAACATTTCTGCCTAGAATTTCCTTAATCTGAGAAGTCAGTTCCTCTTTTATGTCGCCAAAAATCTTTTGCTGTATGTTATAGTCTGATATTCCAGCTTCGCTTGCTGTCTTGGAAAATATTTGTTCGATTACATCCCATGCGATTTCCTCCATTTCTATCCCTTCAGTATTCCCTGGATTAGTGTTCTGTCACTACAGTCTTGAGAAAATTATGCAAGGGTTCCATCCAATGATTGTGCTAAACTTTGTGGATTCTTGTTGAATTTGTTTACAATGTATAGCACCTTGTCGTCGCCTTCTGGCAAGGGATTGGCACAACGTCCACATTTTGGCAATACCACTACTGCATCATAATCAATCTCTCCGATGAATCTGTCACACATGGAACAACGGACTGATTTTTTATCATAAATATTCATAACACAATGGATACGCACTCATCTCTAATAAACTGGTCTGATGTGGCATTTACAGTTGTAAAAAGCCGGTTCAATTTTTTTCAATAAAATAGAAGAATCTTCATTAAAAATGTTAGAATTTCTTAAATATTAGTATGCGATGAATTAGGCGGGGTTGGAAAATTGAAGAAGCTATTAGTTATTACAATTTTTGTCGTACTGATTTCAGCTTTATCGCTTTTTCCTCAGGATGCACATGCAGCTGTATCTATTGACTTGAAAGATCAAACATCATGCCAGGCGTTTCCACTTTCTGGTACTTGGATTGCATCAAATGCAACATGTCGTATAACTAATCTCACATTAAATTCGGGCGATACTATGAATATAGATAGTTCCGTTTTTTCTAACATTGCTTTGACAATTACTGGTACATTCAACTCAGGAGGAACTGTCAGCAACAATGGGGTAATCATTAACCAAGGA
>Ga0210384_10007626_pt1 | contig 11390 bp, 8 predicted proteins | sample IncBWH2MmetaG_FD_160574 | JGI IMG/M metagenome (GOLD analysis project Ga0210384, IMG submission 160574) | Forest soil microbial communities from Barre Woods Harvard Forest LTER site, Petersham, Massachusetts, United States - Inc-BW-H-2-M | ecosystem: Environmental > Terrestrial > Soil >...
CGCAATCGCGGACGCCACACCGCCGCCCATCGCACCGCCCGACATGGTCATGGTCAGGATCACGAACGGAAACACCAGCGCCATGGCGGCAAGCGATTCGACGCCGAGCCGGCCGATATAGGAGGTTTCCGCGATCACGACGCAGGTGCCGGCCGAGAGCGCGATGACGTTCGGCCAGGCAAGCCACAACAGCGTGCGCAGGATCGGGCCGTCGGTGAGCGCATCCTTGACCGGCGCGTGCGGACGCGGCAGCGGGCTTTCATCTTCATCGACGGGAATTTCGGCAACGCCGAGATCGGACATTTCTGCTCCCTGCGCGCGACGAGCCGGCACTCCGGCCGGATATCAGGTGCGGGCGGCGGCGTTTCGGAATGCGCAAGGCTGCGCCCCCCGTCTGCGCGGCTTTAGCACGGGCGCGCGCCCGATTCCCCGGGCGGCGGGCGCAATGGGGCCCACCGGAAATGCAGGCAGGGCTCCGGATCAGCCGATTGTCCAGACGAAGGGCGGGCGGCCGTTGCCATCGGTGCCGAACTGGACACCGATACCGCGCCCACAGCCCGCTGCGAGCCCCTCGACCACGCCCCTGAGGGCCTCGGCACAGGCCGGATGATAGTCGGTGACGCCTTCCATCAGCTTCCAGCTCCGCTGACGGATCGTGGATCGTCCACCGGTCTCGGCGCTGTCGGCGGCATCGTCCTGGGCCTCGAACAGCGCGCGCAGGAACGCGGCAAAATCCGTCGCAGTCCCGCGCCGCATCGCAAGCGCCTGCGCGACCTCGTCGAAATATTGCATGCCGATCAGCTTGCCGGTGAGACGCAGGAGATGGCCGGCGTCATCAGGACCGAACAGCTGCACCATCACGGGCGCGGCCGTGCGCAGATATTCCATCGCATAGTTGCGATAGGCCTTTTCCAGCCGCGGCTTCGGCCATTGCGCGACCGGCAGCGACGGCGCCCGTGCCGGATCGAACGGCGGGGCTTCGAGATGGCGCGCGAAGACCAGCCGCTGGTCGAGCTCGAGTGGATGGTCGTGTTCGTAGTAATAGCCTTCCAGGCCGTCCTGGCCATCGACGCTCTGCTTGGTGCAGACGAAGCCGAGTTTCGGGTCGCCGAGCGCCACGCCATTATTGGCGTGCCAGCCGCGCAGCATCGCGCGTGACACCTCGCCCGGCACGCCGCAGATCGCCGTGCCCTTCCAGATCCAGCGCGGCGGCGGATAGCGGATCCAGGCCTTGCGGTCGCTCTCGTAGCTGTATTCGACGTGCACGCCGCCGATCCAGTTCGACAGATAATGATACTGCGCGGCGGCCACCGCCGATGGCAGGTGGCTGAGGCCGAGCTTTTCCAGTCCGGGAAGGAAGCGCTCCTGCTGCTGACGGCGGAATACGCGGAAGACGAACTCCGCGGCCTCACGCGTGCCGCGCCGGGTCACCACCGACAACACAAGGCCGGTGAAACAGGCGTGATAGAGATCGGCGACGCCGCGCCACGCCCGCCATCGCGCGTCCGCCGGTTCGTTGGTCTCCGCTGCCCCTGCCGTCGTCATCAAAACGCCGCCGCCAGATCTTTTGCGCCCTGCAACTGGCTCTCGCGATCCATCACCGCGTCGGTTGCCGCGAGCAGTTTCGACACGACGTCGTTCCGCTTGGCCACCGGATTGCGACCATAACCGCCCTCGTCGAAAAAGTTCGACGTCGGCACCTGGACCCGAAAATCCTGCGGCATCGAAACCATGTCAAATCCGTTGCCGTCTCCGGTGAGATTCATCATCTCCAGCTCCGCCGCCGTCAGCGCCGCGCGATCACCTTTCTGCTTCGCGAAATTGACCGAGTTCATCAGCTTCTGGGTCTGCAGCAAAGGACCGATGTCGAGGTCGAGATTGAGCGCATGGATCGCCAGGCCCTTCGGCGTTCCCGCAAGCTTCTGGTGCAGGCCCCAATCGTCGGCCACCGTCCTGCTGTAGGCGATCATCGCCTCGAGCACCGCAATTTTCCGCGCAAGGTCCGCCTGCTGCGCTCCGGACAACTGCCCGGCCCTCGTCTTGAGCTGCTTGACGAACTGGTCGCCCTGCTCGGCGAGCAATTCGACGCTGTTGGTCGCGAGCAATTGGTTGTAGCCGAGCGCGGTCGTGATCGCCATCGCACCCGGTCTGTCGACTTCGAGTCCGGCCTGGACATCGTATTTTCCATTGCCGCCGGCCTCGAATCCGTAGATGCGCACCGCCTGATCCCTGGTGAGCCCCGCCGCCGCGGCCACGCTCGCATAGGCCTTCTTGAATTCAATTTCGGTCTCCGGCCTCCGCGGGACGAACTGGAATTGCTCTGCCGCGTTCTTGAGGAAATCGGCAACGACCGGCACGGCACCGGTCGCCGGCTGCGCCGCCAGCGACGGATCGACCGGCTTCTTCGGTCCGCTATATTCGGGAGGCTCGGTCAGCACGTAGTCATCGAGCAGGATCGGCTGCTGCGCCCTGCGCTTGGCGTTTCGCGCGGCCCGTTTCGCCTTGATCTGACCCCAATAGGGATCGGCCTCCACCCTGAACTTCTGCCAGGCGTCGTCATACGCGGCGAGCTTGCCCTGATAATCGGCCATCTGCTCCGCGGTCGGCGCAGGCTTGGCCATGTCGGCCGGACCTGGAGCCGCGACCTGCGATGGCCAGGGCGGCGAGCCGGCGGCGTCGTCGGTGATCTCGTCCATCACGAACTGAAAGATCGAGCAGATCAGCGGATACGACACATAGCCGTTGTGACTGGTCATCGCGCTTTCGAACGCCCTCACGTTCCAGAACGGATCGTGCGCGCCCGTGATCGATCTCATGCCGGCGAAGAACAGGGTCTGGCGAATCTGCCCCTCGATATGGCTTGCGGGATCGTCGGGGCGAAAGCGAATCCGGGTCAGGTTCGGCTGCGTGGGATCGCCTGGAAGCATTTTTCCGGTCTTGCCGCTCGACCAGCCGCTGTCCCAATTGACCAGAGCTCCTCCCTTGCGCTGGACATGCGCGTATTTCGTGCGTGCCGTGGTCAGCCAATGGTCAACGATGGCACACTCCGACCTCTCCGGCGAGGCCGCGTCGAGATAGGAGGCCGTCTCGCTTTGCGGCGTCTCCTCGCCGGGCGGCCTCTGCTTTCGTTGCGCGTTGATCAGAAGCTCATGTGTCGTGCCGATCCAGGTGGCCGGATCGTTCTCGATGCCGTTGAGGTGGCCGTAAGACGCACGCATGGGATCGACATGACCGATGGTGCGCGTTCGCTCGATGTCGGTATCCATGAAAGGCACGTTCCTGAGCGCCGCCGCAAGCTGCCGCCATAGCAGCCGTTTGATCGAGCCGGGCCTTTCCGGCCCGTCGCGATCATTGCAGGCGAAGGGATCGGGATCGGACCAATCCTCGATGGTCTGCGCCAGCGGCCTGAAGTCCATCTTGAAGAACGGAAACAGGTCGTAGGTGGCGGAATCATAATCGTAGGACGGCTTGTAGTCCGAATCCACCTTCCGGATGATGGCGCAGGGATTCTGCACTTGCGGCCCGACATTCCTGGCAAAGCCGCTGACATCGGAAAGATGAATGCCGTTCGCGGGCCACGAACGTGCCGCGGTCAAGGACAGGTAGATCGGCCGCTGGTTGAGCGCATAGGCGTCTTGGACGTCCTTGGTGTCCACGGGCGCGTTGATCCGTCGCGAAAAGGCGCGCTGTATCGATGTCCACTTCTCGGCTTCGGATGCCGGATTGAGCAGCACGACGAGATCGCCGAGCGGGGATTTCAGCAACGGCCGTGGCGCGCCATTCGCAGCGTCGCCTGCGCGGGCGATCGCATCGAGATTCTTGTCCACGATGCCAATCATCGTGTCCTGCAGCGCCGTCGCCAGCAGGTTGCCCCCGAGGCTGTGCCCGACCACGATCATGCGGGGCCGATCGAACCAGTCGGCGGGCTCGTCGCCCGTGTGAATCCGCCGCTCGACCTCGCGCAGCGCGGAAACCACCGACGGGGCGATCCGCTCGCTCACCGGCTTGCGGTCGAACAGCGTCATCGACGCCAGCACATTGCCGATGGTCGAGGTCAGGCCGGAAAAATGGCCCCCCAACAGCCAGTCCAGCCGCCGCTCATCGACGCGCGCGCCGCGCCAGCCGACATAGACGGCGGTGGCAGTTGCGCCGCAATACCGGCCGGCGCTCCTGCAACGCTGCTCCAGGAAGCTCGCCAGATGGGCCGCCATCAGGCGCACATTCTGGACGTTGGCGTCGCCGATGCGGGCGTCATGCCGCCAGCCGTGCACGAACGCAAACACGAAATTCTGCCGGCCGGCCTTCCTCTGCCCGTTGAGGTGATCGATCAGCGCATCGAGTTGCAAGCGCTCGAGCAGCTTGCCGTCCCGTCCGATCTGGGCCGGGTTGCCGTTTTCCTCGAACTCCAGGAACGAAAGATAATAGCCGAGCGACGGATTGCCGGCCCTGGTATCCGGATTTTCGGCAATGAAGCCCGGCCGCATCGCGTGCAGCTGGAGCATGCAGGTGAAGGCGTGATCGCGGTTCGGATCGTCGGCGCCAACCTGGCGCAGGGCGAGACGTTCGTCGTTGTCGATGCCCTCGGACGCCAGCACGGTCGAATTGGCCGGTGATAGCCGGGCCGCACATTCCGCGGAGCCCGGTGCGGAATAGCGGTAGGCGACGTCACGCCGCGTATCGAGCACCGCAAACAGGATCAGGAACACCAGGGCGACGACGAACAGGAGGCTCGCCACTCGCGGACCGAGGCGCCAAACAAAACCTGCGCTCGCCTTCACGAAATTCAGCAGGAAAGACCCGATCGACATCGAATCTCCGTGTTAAAAAAGCCTACCGAAAAACAACCTGATGATTCAGACATTCGCCCAAAGGATTGTCGCGAAATGGGCCGAACTTCGGATTCGGGACATCAGAGAATTGAATCACGATAAACAGCGCCGCAGTCCGTCGCAAGTCGTCAAAGCGAAGGACGCACAGATCACAGCCGAAAATGCGTCGATAGCGTCAGGCCCTGCGCCGAGGTCGCGCCAGCGCATCGCATGCGCCACTGGCCTCTGCGTCGCGCGTCAGTCACGCGAACGCGGCATCGACGTGCAAGCTGCCGGGAACCGCAGCATGGAAAATGACGATGAAAGGAACACCGACCATCGCGTTACACCGGTGTACGCGCCGACAGGCAGCCTACACCGGTGTCGCTCGTCTGACGTGTCTCTAGCCGGCGTTGCCCGTCAGGAGATCGTCGATCCGGATCGGAAAGCGCCGCACCCGAATGCCGGTCGCATGCCACACCGCGTTGGCGACGGCGCCGGCCGAGCCGGTGATCGCGATCTCGCCGACGCCCTTGATACCGAGCGCGTTCACATGCGGATCGTATTCGTCGATCATCAGCGCCTCCATCGGCGGGATGTCGGCGTTCACCGGCACGTGGTACTCGGCGAGATTGGCATTCATGATCCGGCCCGTGCGCTGATCCGTGATCGCCTGCTCATGCAGCGTGAACGAGACGCCCCAGATCATGCCGCCGAGATACTGGCTCTTGACCAGGCGCGGATTGATGACACGGCCCGCGGCGAACGCGCCGACCATGCGGCTGACGCGGATCTGGCCAAGATCGGGATCGACCTTCACCTCGGCGAACACCGCACCATGTGCCTGCATGGCGTAGTTGGCCTGCGCCGCCGGATCGACAGCGGCGTTGCCGCGCGCTTCGACCTCGGCGAGACCGGCGCGCGCGAGAATATCGACATAGCTCTCGCTGCGGCTGTCGTCGTCGCGACGGTGCAGGCGGCCGCCGCGCGCGATCAGGCCGGCATTGCCGGCGCCGAACAGCGGCGAGCGCTGGTCGGAGGTGGCGAGCTCGGCGAGCCTGGCGATGACGGCGGCGCCGGCGTTGTGAAGCGCCGAGCCTGCCGTCGCGGTATGGGCCGAACCGCCGGCGATGCCGGCATCCGGCAGGTCCGACGTGCCGGCCTTGAACTCGACGTCGTCGATATCGAGCGCGAGCGCATCGGCTGCGATCTGCGCGAGCGCGGTCCAAGCCCCTTGGCCCATATCGTGGGCGCCGGTCTCCATCGCGGCCGAACCGTCGCGACGCACCACCGCGCGCGCTTCGGCGGCGAACATCAGCGCCGGGAAGATCGCGGTGCCCATGCCCCAGCCGACCAGAAAGCCGTTTTCGTCGCGCATCGTGCGGGGCTTGAGCGGACGCTTGGCCCAGCCGAAGTGCTCGGCGCCCTGCGTGTAGCATTCGCGCAGTGCCTTCGACGAGAACGGCCGGCCCGAGATCGGCTCGACCTCGGCATAGTTCTTGAGGCGGAAGGCGAGCGGATCCATGCCGCAGGCGTCGGCCATTTCGTCGATCGCGCATTCCAGCGCCAGCGAGCCCGGCGCCTCGCCGGGCGCGCGCATGAACAGCGGCGTTCCGGTGTCGAGCCGCACCGCTTCGTGCGAGATCGAAATCGCCGGGCTCGCATAGAGGCTGTGCGAGGCATTGGCGGCCGGCTCGTAGAAATCATCGAATGTCGAGGTTGCGATCCTGGCGTGGTGATCGATCGCGGCCAGCGCGCCGTCGGCCGCCGTGCCCATGCGCAGCCGCTGGCGCGTCGGCGAGCGGTGGCCGACCGGGCCGTACATCTGCTCGCGGCGCAGCACCAGCTTGACCGGGCGCTGCACCAGCCTGGCGGCGAGCAGGCCGAGGACCACCGGACCGGAGATCAGACCCTTGCTGCCGAAGCCGCCACCGAGGAAGGGACTGCGGATGCGAACGTTGCCGGGCGGGATGCCGAACAGGCCGGCGATCCGCGCCTGCATCATCCCCAGTCCCTGGGTCGGTGTGTCGATCGAGAGGCTGTCGCCGTCCCACTGCGCGACGATGGCGTGCGGCTCCATTGCATTGTGATATTGCGCAGGCGTTTCGTAGGTCGCATCGATCGTGTGTGCGGATGTCGCGAGCGCGCCGTCCACGTCGCCGTGCCGCAGCGCGGACGGGTTGCCGATGCCGACCGCGGGCGGGATGTAGCTTTCGTTGCCGTCGAGGCCGGCACGCGTGGGCTCGACCGCGTAGGTCGGCGCAAGCAGCGCCGCGCCCTCGGTGGCTGCCTCCAGCGTCTCGGCGATCACGACCGCGATCGGCTGGTTGGCATAGCGCACCTGGTCATTCTGCAAGGCCTCATAGCGGAACATGAACGGGTTGGTTTTTGCGTCCGGATCCTCGGCCAAAGCGGGGCGGTTCTGCGAGGTCATCACGTCGACGACGAAGGGGTGGCGCTTGGCGGCCGCAACGTCGAGCGAGAGGACGCGCCCGCGCGCGATGCTGGAGACGGCCATCACGGCGTAGAGCATTTTGGGCGGGTGATTGTCGGCCGCGTAGCGGGCGGTGCCGGTCACCTTCAGCACGCCGTCGCGGCGGGTCAGCGGCTGGCCGCTGTTCGATCCATGCCGGATGTGGGCGGGATCGCGGGTCGGGGTAAGATCAAGCATGAAGTGCAACTCCGGCAGGGGAGGAGAATGGCGAGGCGGGGAGCGCGGGAACGCGCACCGGTGTGCCGGCGGCGGCCAGCGTCAGCGCGCGCACGAGGACGCGCTCCGCGAGCGCGATCTTGAAGGCGTTGTCGCCCGACGGTTTTGCATCCGCGAGCGCGGCCTGCGCCGCGCGGGCAAATGCCGCCTGCTCGAGGCGGACGCCTGCGAGCATTTCTTCCGCGGATCGCGCGCGCCACGGCTTTGCGGCCACGCCGCCGAGTGCGAGACGAGCTTCCTTGATCGTGCCGCCTTCGATCACGAGCCCTGCCGCGGCCGAGACCAGCGCGAACGCATAGGAGGTCCGTTCGCGCACCTTCAGATAGCGCGCATGTCTGGCGAAGACGCTCGCCGCCGGCGGCAGCCGCACGGCGGTGATCAGTTCGCCCGGCGCCAGCACGCTGTCGCGCTCGGGCGTCGTGCCGGGGAGGGGATGCAAGGCGTCCACCGCGACCTCGCGGCGGCCGGTCTTGCCCTCGATCTCGGCAACCGCGTCGAACGCTGTCAACGGCACGCAGAAGTCCGACGCGTGGGTCGCAATGCAGCCATCGCTCCAGCCGAGGATCGCGTGCAGGCGGTTGTCGCCATCGCGCGCATCGCAGCCCGAACCGGGGACGCGCTTGTTGCAGGCGCTGGCGGTGTCGTAAAAATAGCTGCAGCGGGTCCGCTGCATCAGATTGCCGCCGACGGTCGCCGCATTGCGCAACTGTCCCGACGCACCCGACAACAGCGCTTCCGCGATCGCCGGAAAGGTTTTTGCGAACGCTGGATCGTGGGCGAGGTCGGCATTGCGCACCAAGGCGCCGATGCGCCAGGAGCCGTCGGCGAGTCGCGCGATGCCGTCCAGCCCGGGCAGCCGCGAGACGTCCACCAGGCGGGTCGGATGTGCGATCGCGCCCTTCATCAGATCGAGCAGGTTGGTACCGCCGGCGAGATAGGCAGCGCCGGGTTCGGCCGCGGCAGCGACGGCTTCGGCGATCGTGTTCGGTCTCACATAATCGAACCGGTTCATGCGGCGCGCTCCGTCTTTGGCGCGGCAAGTTGCGCCTGGGCTTCAAGAACGGCCTCCGTGATCCCCGCATATGCGCCACAGCGGCAGAGATTTCCGCTCATGGCTTCGCGAATGCGCTCCGGATCGTCGCCGGCCTGGCTTTCTGACATCAGCCCGATCGCGCTCATGATCTGGCCCGGCGTGCAGAACCCGCACTGCAGGGCATCGTGGGCGATGAAGGCGGCCTGCACGGCATGCAGCCGGTCGCCTTGCGCGATACCTTCGATGGTCGTGATTGCGGCGCCGTCATGGCTTACCGCCAGCGCGAGGCAGGAGTTGATCCGCCGTCCGTCGACGAGGATCGTGCAGGCGCCGCATTGGCCGCGGTCGCATCCCTTCTTGGTTCCGGCGAGGTCGAGACGCTCGCGCAACAGGTCGAGCAGCGTGACGCGGGGGTCGTCCAGCGCGATGTCGCGCCGCTCACCGTTGATGGTGAGACTGATAGACAGAGTCATGCCATGTTCCGATCGGTGCTATGGTCGGGCCGGATCGGATGCGGGTCCCGGCTCGCGGCCGGGATGCGAAACGATCCGGGGCACGCGCGGACCGCCGGAAGAGTTGAATGGAGGAGCGGCCAAGCGTGGTGTAGCCCGTTATACGGAGGGTTCCTCCGTTTAGCAAGGCGCGGCCGATCAAGACATGGTGACGAGGATTTAAGCGAGAATTTGCGAATGTCAGGTGGGTCTGCCACAAATCTCCGCAAGCCGCGCGCCGACGCGGTGCGTAACCGCGAGCGGGTGCTGGAGGCGGCGAAGGCCGTGTTCTCGGCTGGTGGTCCGGACGCCAGCCTCGAGGCCGTGGCGCGGCGCGCCGGTGTCGGCATCGGTACGCTCTACCGGCATTTTCCGACCCGCGAGGCCTTGTTCGAGGCGGTCTATCGCCGCGAGGTCGAACAGCTCGGCGAATTGGCGGAGCAATTGAAGCGCGAGCCACAGCCGGTCGAAGCGCTGCGGCGCTGGCTGCGCTCCAACGTCGAGTTCGTCGCGACCAAGAAGGGGATGTCGGCGGCGCTCGCGCTCGCCGCGCATGGCAAGAGCTCGGAGCTGATCGCTTTTTCCTTTGAGCGCCTGACCAAGGCCGTCGGCGCGCTGCTCGACCGCGCGGTGGCCGCCGGCGAGATCCGCGCCGACGTATCCGCGGAGGACCTGCTGCGCGCGCTGATCGGCATGTGCTATCTGCACGACCAGCCGGGCTGGCAGGCCAGCGTGATCAGGCTGCTCGACGTCTTCATCGATGGCTTGCGGGTGCGGCCGAACGCCGTTCGCTCCGATTGATCCGTCATGACGGCGCTTGCGCGCGTGGCAGCGTGCGCCCCGCATCGTTGCAAAGCGGCTGCGGGCGACTAGATTCGCCTCCATGCGTCATCCAAGACCTGAGCGCGAACTGATCGCCTGTCATGATTGCGGGAAAGCGGTGTCCTTCAGCGCCGCGAGTTGCCCGCATTGCGGTTCGCAAGAGCCGGCCGGCCCCCATGTGTTCAACCGGACCGAGATCAGGCGGCATCGGATCGAGCAGCGCAACGACCGCACGCTCGCGCTGGCAACGGTCGGCTGCGCCGCGGCGGGTGCCTTCTATGGCGCCGTCATGAGTTCGGGCCCGTACGCCGCTCTTTTGGCCGGCTGCGGCTACGGGCTCGTCGGCACGGTCATTGGGGTCGGCGTCGGCTTCGTCATCAACCTGACGCGGAGCCTTTAGCGTCGACGCGATCGGCGCATGGTGCTGCCGGTTGGCCCCTTTCTCCGGCTTAGAGTTGTTCCCAAATTCACAAATTATGGACAGACCAAACGGCCCTGAATGGACGGAGGAATTTCCGTCCATGGTCCGGAAGTCAGCGGAGAACGGGCGATGACGATCTACGGCTATGCCCGGGTATCGACGGACGGACAGACACTCGACACACAGCGCGTGAAGTTCACAGAGGCGGGCGAAGAGAAGATATTCGCGGAGAAGGAGAGCGGAGCTAAGACGGACAGGAAGGCCCTACAGGACGCTCTAAAGACTTTGAGACCGGGTGTGGGAGTAAATGGTTAGTTCTTTGTCTTGCCGACACCGGTTTGCCAGCATGTGATCAATCGTCGCCTTCAGTCCGTCGAGTGCCTGAACCGAAATGGGGATCGATAGACGCTGACCCTCTGGCTCTGTTTCGACGCAATGCGCTCGCGATTGATTGGATGTGTATCTCCATGCTCGACAGCTTCTCCTCAAGGCTGGCGATCTGTATTGCTTGCTGTTGAAGAAGGGCAGCCGTGTTGTGAACGACCGCGAAGGGCGTTTTACATTTGGTGCATTGGATTGCGTTCAACTTGAAGTTAGTGCCATTAGGACTAAACTCCTGTAGTTTGAACGAAGTATTTTCGCATTTGCTGCACTTCGTGGACCCAAACCCAAACACTGTGAGTCTCCCGTTGCTGGGATGCACGCCCCGTCAGCTTAAGTGAGTCGGGTTTCAGAAACTAGGTCTCTTGAGTGCCCGGCGCGGGGTATACTCGCTCGGTTTGATAGCCGCAGGTAGACCGGGTGGGTCGCAGGAGGGACCATGTCGAGACATCCGAACAACGGACCGACCTTCTCTAAGTCGACCATAAAGCAGAAGCCCTTCGCCCCTCCTTCACCGGATCGGCAGAAGGTGCAATCAAGCGAGGATGCAAGAACAGCGGCATGGGCTCGTCGCTTCCGGACACTTCGGCGCACCGATCCTGTCACGTGGCTTGCTGAATTTTTCGGGAAGAAAGAATAAGGCCTGACGCATCAGCGGATAGAGAAAGCGCGTCATCGGAATTTTAAGATGGGGCCATCAGGTGCCCAGCGTTATCCACAGTCT
>Ga0210384_10007627_pt1 | contig 11388 bp, 10 predicted proteins | sample IncBWH2MmetaG_FD_160574 | JGI IMG/M metagenome (GOLD analysis project Ga0210384, IMG submission 160574) | Forest soil microbial communities from Barre Woods Harvard Forest LTER site, Petersham, Massachusetts, United States - Inc-BW-H-2-M | ecosystem: Environmental > Terrestrial > Soil >...
GCAGGTGGCGAGCCGCTACCTCGCGCCGCTGCTCGCCGGCGGCATCGACACGCTCGTCCTCGGCTGCACCCACTACCCGCTGCTGGCGCCGGTGCTGTCGCGGGTCGCGGGTCCCGGGGTGCGGCTGGTCGATTCCGCCGAGGCGGTCGCCGAGGCGGTCGCGCAGGGCCTGGCCGAACGCGGCCTCGCGCATCCCGCCGGAGACGGCTCGCTCGGGGACGGCGAGCCCGCCGATCTGCGCGTCTGCGTCACCGACGCGGGAGAGGGCTTCCAGACCCTGGCTCGCCGCATCCTCGGTGCCCCGGAGCTCTGCCTCGAATGGGTCGAGGTCATCTGACGGCCAGGCCGGAGGAGGCCGCCCTTCCATGGTCTCGTGCCGCGGGGCCGTGGGCGAGCGGCGGGGCCTCAGGCCTCGAGATCACGCACCGCCGGCAGCAGGCCGAAGCCGTCCGCCTCGCGGACCCCGGTCAGGATCGCCGCCGCCACCGCGCGCTCGGCGAGCACGCCGATCTGATGGACGTGCGCGGGCCGCTCGCCGGCCGCCAGGGTGACGACGAGATCGCCGTCGTAGAGCGTGAGCGCCGGCGCCAGGGCGCGATAGAGGCCGCCGAACGCCATCTGGCAGACCTTCAGCGCGGCGCGCTTCGAGAGCGCGGCGTCGGTCATCACCACCGCCAGGGTGGTGTTGCCTTCCCAGGGATTCGGCGCTCCGGGCGGCAGCGCCGCCAGCACCCGCTCGGCGCCCACCAGCTGGCGCGAGCCCGGAGCGGCGCGGCAGCCGGCGACGATCGCGCCGCCGTCGGGATCGCGGACGTCGCCGAAAGCGTTCACCGCGACCAGCGCCGCGACGGTGGGGCCGCCGGCCACCGCCAGGCTGGCGAAGCCGATGCCGCCCTTCATGCCGCATTCGCGGCCGCAGGCCTTGCCGACGGTCGCCCCGGTCCCGGCTCCCACGCTGCCCACCGCCACCTCGCCGGCGGCGGCCTCGTGCAGCGCCCGCTCCACCAGCGACCGGCCGGGGCGCGCCAGTGGGTCGCCGAAACCGAGGTCGAAGAGGATGGCGGTCGGCACCAGCGGCACGCGCGCCACGCCGGCGTCGAAGCCACGCCCGTCGCGCGCCAGCGCCTCCACCACCGCGTCCGCGGCCGACAGGCCGAAGCCGCTGCCACCGGCCAGCACCACGGCATGGGCGCGGGTCGCCAGGTGATGGCTGCTGATCAGCGAGTCGAACTGCCGCGTGCCGGTCGCCGAGCCCCGCAGCTCCGCCGCCGCCACCGCTCCCTCCGGGCAGAGCACCACGGTGACGCCGGTCATACCCGTGGTGTCCGAGCCATGGCCGATGGTGAAGCCGTCGAGGGTCAGCTGGCGCGCGGGCGCCGGCAGGGGCGGAAGATCCACGCCGCTATGCTAACCCGGACTTCCCATGGGCCCTCCGCCGCGGAGCCGGGCGTGGCGCTGGCCGTCGCCTGTCGCGGCACCCGGGAACCGCGATGACCCGCCGCCGCCTCCTCCTGAGCCTGGCGGCCGCCGCCAACGCGGCGCTGGCCCTCGCCGCGTGGACCCGGCAGCCTTGGGCGAATGGACCTGCCGAGTGGCGCTGGCAGTACCTGCCCCCCGGCGGCCTGGAAGGCGTCGCGGTGCCGGCGCTCGCCCTGCCGGCGGCGCTGGCGGCATTGGCCGCGCTCGCCGGCCTGGGCCTCCTCCGCGGGCAGCGCCGGCTGGCGGCGTGGAGCGGCGCGGCGCCGCTCGCGGCGGCCTGCGGCGCCGTCTTCACCTTCGCCCTGGTGGCCGCGCAGCCGGGCGGCTTGGCGCGCGTGACCGCGGCGCTGGTGTCGCGCAACAGCTTCGGTTACGTCTGGGACGCCGCGCTCGGCCCTCCCACGCGCGCGCTGCTGGCCGACTATCCCGCGGCCAGCGCCGGCCTCGACCAGCACTCGCTCACCCATCCTCCCGGACCGCTCCTGGCGGTGCGCGCCCTCGGTTGGCTCGATGGCGTGCTGCCGGCGCCCCGAGCGGCCGGGGCGGCCGCGGAGAAAGGCGGCGGCGGCTTGCCCAGCCTGGCGGCCGCCGCCATCGACCGCGAGGTGGCGCGTGCCCGCAGCCATGGACGGCCGGTGCCGCGGCCGCCGCCCGGGCCCTGGGCGGTGGCGGCGCTCGCCGTGCTGCTGCCGGCGCTCTCGGCGCTCGCCGCCTGGCCGCTCTACCTCCTGGCCCGCCGCTGGGGCCTCGCTCCCGAGACGGCCCTGCTTGCCGCCTTGCTCTGGCTGCTGGCGCCGGCGCGCTCGCTGTTCACCCCCTCGTTCGACCAGGCGCTGCCGGTGCTGCTGGTCGGCGCCGCCTGGCTCGCGTCCGGCGGCGGCCGCGCCCGCGCCGCGGCAGCCGGAGCGCTGCTCTTCGGGGCCTGCTTCACGAGCTACGGCTGCCTGCCGGCGCTGCCGCTGGTCGCGGTCTGCGCCGCCGCCGCGCCGGCCGCCGCCACCCGCCGCGAGGGAGCCGGCGCCAACGGCGATGCCGGCGCCGAGACCGGCGCCGCGGCGGCGGCCCGGGCCGCTCCGCGACCAGCAGGGAGTGCCGCGACAGGCGACAGGCGGCCGCGGCTCCGATTGTCGCCAGTCGCGGCACTAGTTGCTGGTCGGAGCCGCGGCCTCTGGCAGCGCTGGAGCGCGCTGGCGCTGGGATTCGCGCTCCCTTACGTGGCGCTGGCGGCGGCGGCAGGCCACGACCCCTGGCACGCCATGCGGGCCGCCCTGGAGATCCACGAGCGCATCGCCGTGGCGCCGCGGTCCTATGCCACCTGGCTGCTGTGGAATCCCTACGACTTCGCCCTGCTGGCGTCGCCGGCTGTCGTGGGCCTCGCCGCCCTGGCGCTGTTCCGGGCCGCATGGACGGACGGCGAGACAGACTCGCCAGCTGGCCCGGCCTCGGGGACAGGCCGCATCGCCATTCCGGACGTGCGGCGGGACTCCCGGCCGGCCGCGTGGCGCCAGCCAGGATGGCGGGCAACCTGGACCTGGTGGGGCTTGCTCGCCCTGGTGTTGCTGTCGGGAGGCGTGCGCGGCGAAGCAGGAAGGATCTGGCTGCCCTGGATGCCCTTCGCCTGCCTCTTCGCAGCCGCCGCGGTCTCCGCAGGCGGCCCGCGCCGCGCCGGCCGCTCGCTCTCGGCGGCGGAGCCGGAGCCGCCGGAGCCCGCTCGCCAGGAACGTGGGTGGGGACCCGGCCTCGCGTTGCTGCTGGCGACCGAGGCGGCGCTCACCCTGGCCCTTGCCGCGAGAATGCTCTTCGTCAGCCCGAACTGATCCTGTCGTCCCGATCGTCGTCGTCCATGGCAAGCCTATTCTTGGCAGGCCTTCGGCACCATGGCCCCTCGGGCGGTCAGCTCCGGAGCTCGGGAGCCATGCGCTCCAGCATCGAGAGCAATACCCGAGGCGAACAAGATCGCCGGGACCAGGTGCAGCTCCAAGCGATCGAAGCTGGTCAGGACAAGAGGGACCGGGTCGAAGAGAAAGGAAAAATAGGAGTAGAGATAGAACGCCAATTGCATGGCCAAGACAGCCACCACCGGTCTCAGGCGGCGGCGGAATGCAAGCAGCGGCAAGAGTAGAAGGCTGTATGCCAATCCATGCCAGGTCGGGCTGGCCGTCAGCTCGTAACGCAATGCCGACAAGATCGCCTGGCCGTGGTGGAGATTGATGCCACCGTAGTAAGGCCGCGCGAGGTGAAACCGCCGGACCTCTGCTTGCCAATGGACCACCACCGCCAAGGCTGGCACGAGCAGCGCGGCAAAAGCCGGGAAATCGAACCGGCGGCCGGATCTCGTGCCGGCAAGGTCGCGGACGCCCTGCACGACGATGAGGATCGCGGCCAAGACGCTCCCTTCCACCTTGGAAGCGGCGGCGAAGGCGGCGGCAACGCCGAGTTGCACGTTGCCAACGCGGTCGGGCGGCCGCATCAGCGCCGGCATCGCGACGACCAGCGCCAGAGAGATCATCCAGTCGGCTCCTCCCGCCATGTTGCCGCGGATGCCCGCTCCGGCGACGGCCAGCGCGGTCAAGGCGAGCGTCGACTCGGCCACGAAGCGGACGACACCTGCCTGCCTCAGAGCCTCACGGCCGGCCAGCAGCAGCATGCCGAACGCGCCCACGGACCACAGCATCATGGCCCGCGCCGAGAAGCGGCCGGCCAGGAGTGCGGTGGCGGCATAGAGATCCGGCAGCAAGGTGGGGTAGTCTCGGGCGAGCACCTCGTTCCACGGCATCGCCAGGAAGTCGTAGTCGGTCCCGCGCGCCAAGAAGAACCGCTCTCCCTTCAAGCCCCAGTGAAAGTAGAAGTCGGGGATCACGTTACATAGGGAGACCGCGAACCAGGCGAACGCGGCGAGCGCGAAGAGCGCAATCCCGTCTCCCCATGACAGTCGTGCCTTCGCGGCCGTAGACGGAGCGTGGAGGGCGGGGATGTGAAGGTAGCGATGCGCCAGCGCGATCGCGCCACCGAGGATGCCTACCAGCACGAGCGGATGCCACGGGATGCGAAGCAGGTCGAGACCGGTGAGAAGCAGATAGAAAACGACGGCGCCGGCGATACTTGCCACCACCAGGCGGAACGCTTCCCCGTCGCGCTCGCTCGACAAGCCGCGGAGGCGGGTGCCCAAGAGCATCAGGAGGGCGACGACAAGCGCCACGGCGAGACAGGACGCTGCGCCCCAGAGCGTCACGGCCGTCCGATCCGGTACAAGCCTCCCCCGGGCAAGGGGCGCACGAGCGACACTCCGGGGCGATCGATCCGGACCCCGTAGGCGAGGATGTAGTGGGTATGCGCGTGAGCGTCAGCCTCGCCGAGCAAGTTCAGATCCGGCGCGAGGTAGGCCGCCCAGAGCCTGCGAAAAAAGGCCGCGCCGACAGGCCCATCAGCCGACGCGAACCCGAGAACGGCGCCATGCGGCAGGACCCCGTGGGCCTCGTCCAGGAAGCGGCGCAGGCGCTCGACCGGAGGCGTCCCCAGTCGCCAGGCGAGCACGGGGGCGTCCAGCGGGGGAGCCGCACAGGAATGCGCTTGTTCTCGGACCTCGCCCAGGAAGCCGATGGTCGCGCAAGCCAACGCCGCACTCAGCGCCAAGCGGGCAAGGATCGGCCCAGGAGAGAGCGGCATAACCCGCGCGATCTTAGCTTGCGCGCGCGCCGCTGGCGAGATGAACGGCACTGACGCGCTGACCCCGCATGAGAAGATCTAGTGCCCCGTCTCAGAGATTCGCATCATTATTCGCCGGCCCTCCGGCCCCCTGGCGGCGTTGCGCCTCCTCGACATAGTCTCGGCTATGCCTGCGTCGGCGCGCCTGGCCAGGAGCCCGGATGGCTCGCCGACTAATGATGCGAATCTCTGAGACGGGACACTAGCGCATGAGCCCAGAGCGTCTGGCGTATTCGGATGCCGAGTCATCGAGCCTTCTGGTACAGGCGCTGTGCCGGGACCTGGTGGCCGGCGGCGTCAACTTCGACGTCCACGTCGACGACGAGATGCTCCACTTCTTCTTCTACACCGAGGGCTATCCGCTCGAGCAGGCGCTCGCGGCATACTTCGACTCCGGACGCCAGATCTGGAAGACGGTCCGGCAGATCCTGTCGTGGCGGTTCGGCTCGCCACGGGCGTGCGGCCGCTTCCTCGACTTCGCCAGCGGCTACGGCAGGGTGACGCGCCACATCGTGGCGGAGCTGCCGAGGGAGTCGGTCTGGGTGTCCGATATCTATGCCGAGGGAGTGGCCTTCCAGGAACGGACGTTTGGCGTGAACGGGATCGTGTCCACGAGCGACCCGGAGGACCTGCGCCTCGAGACCAGGTTCGACTGCATCCTGGTGTCGTCGCTCTTCACCCACCTCCCGGCGGCGCGCTTCAGCGGCTGGCTACGACGCCTGGGCGCCGGCCTGTCGCCACGTGGCATGCTGCTCTTCAGCGTCCATGACCTCTCGTCGCGGCGCGACGGGCCGCCGCCGGCGTCGGGCATCGCTTTCAGCCCGACGAGTGAAAGCGGGTCTCTCTCCACCCAGGAGTACGGCACGGCCTGGGTGAGCGAGGAGTACGTGCGCTCGGCGGTGAAGGCAGCGCTCGGCGACTGCGCGGTCCACCGCATCCCGGGCGGGCTCGCCAACATCCAGGACCTCTATGTGGTGATCGCCGATGCCGATCTCGGCGCCACCGCCGCGTCCACGGCCTTCGCGGGACTGCGCGTGCAGCCTGGCCTGGCGGGCTTCGTCGAGCACTGCTCACGCTTCGCTCAACGACGCTTGCACCTGAGCGGCTGGGTGACCGGCCCTTCGCTGCAGGAGGTGCGGGTCAGGATCGACGGCGACTTGGTGGCCGCATCCCGTGCGCTCGAGCCCCGCGACGGCCTTCCGTACCTCTCCGACCCGATCGCCGGCTGGCAGCTGACGACGGAGCGGCTGCCCGGTCCGGCCGACAGCGCCACCCTGAGCGTCTCCGCCCTCGCCGGCGACGGCAGCGAGCTCGAGCTCTATTCCGATTCCCTGCTCGGCGCGCTTCTGCGGTCGTCCCAGTTCGACCTCGTGACGCTTCACAGCCGCCTCCAGCAGGAGGCTAACCTGAGGGCGAAGCTGGTTGGCGATCTCACTGGCCAGATCGATGCGCTCAACAGGAGGATCGACGAGCTTTCTCGGCAAGTCCGCGGGATGGAGGCAAGCCGCTTCTGGAAGCTGAGGAACTACTGGTTTCGCTTCAAGAGACTGGCTCGGCTCACGGACCAGCCTTGACGCTCGCCGCAGCCCTGCCGCGGCCCCGGCGAGCTTCCTGGTCTCCTACTTGGGAACCAGCACCACGCTGAGGTTCGAGTAGCTCCAGCTGACCGGCGGGAAGTAGGCGCCGTCGCCGATGCCGGTCTGGCCGAAGTCCACCACCAGCGGATTCTGGCCGGTCGCGCTGAGATCGAACCACTGCGCCGGGCCGGCGATGGTGTAGATCACCGCACCGCCCTGGGACACGTCGAGCTCGCACTGGTTCACCGTCAGGTCGTAGATCAGCGTCAGGTGGTAGCTGCTGTTCTGCTTCCAGGGGCCGGGCGTCCTCTCTAAGACGTTCTCGACCCCGAGGTCGAGCAGCGTCTTCGAGTTGCGGTTGACGATCTGCACCGCGCAGAAGGGCTCGCGCAGCGAGCGCTGGCGATTCGGCCGCCGGAAGGACATGACGCCGGTGAACAGGCCGCTCGGGAACACGCCGATGCGCAGGTCCCAGTCGATGGTCGCGCGCTTGAACGCCACCCCCGGCTGCGCCGGCAGGTCGTAGAGCTGCTCGGAGTTGCTGGCCGTGGCATTGAGGAAGGTGCCCGGCACGCTGAAGGTGACGTTGCCTGAACCGCCGCCGCCGCCAGTACCGCCGCCAGGCAACCCGGGGCCGATGCTGCCGGCCAGCGTCGGCGACGGGCTGAGCATCAGGATCGCCGCGCCGCCGAGCTGATAGACCGACGCGAAGGCGAAGAAGAGGTGATCGCAGGTTGCGACGATCCGCGCATCGGCGATCGCCTCCACGCCGAGGATCGCCAGCGCGTCGGTGAAATCGCGCCGCGACAGCGGCAACATCGACAGCGTCGCCGGCGAGGCCAGGCTCGAGCCGTCCGCGCTGAACGCGGCGACGGTGCACTGCGCCGGGCTGGTGTCGAGGTTGAGCAGCGAGAAGTCGGTGATCATGCCGCCGGCGCCGCGCTGCAGGCCCTGAAGCTCCAGGAAGCCTCCGGCGGCCAGCGCGTTGTCCTGGCTGATCGTCGGTACGGAGGCGGCGCCCAGCAGGTTGCCGGCGCCGTCCCGCACCTCCAGGCTGGCCCCCACCACCAGCTGCGTCGCGCCACTGATCTCCAGCAGCCCGCTCTGCCCGGCGGGTGCCACCGAGCTCAATGAGCTCAGCACGGAGGTGGCGCTCGGCGGCACGGTGACGGTGCCGTTGGCCGACTTCTGGGAGGTGCCGTCGGTGCCCTGCGGGATGAACAGCGTGTTGAAGTGGCGCGGCGCCTGGTCGGGATTGGAGACCCAGACCTTCGTCGTATAGGTGGCCCCGGCGATCGAGACCTGGTTGGCCAGCGGCACGAAGACGGTGCCCGCCACGGCGGCCGCCGGCGCCAGGAGACCAAGGCCCAGCGCTCCGAGGGCGGGCGGCACAAGCGCGACGGCTGCTCTCATCCTGTTCACGACCGGACCTCCTCGAGACCTGCGGTTACGAACCGAAAGATCAGCGGCGGCCGCCGAAGCCGGTCCAACTACCCAGCGGTCCCGCGATACCCAGCGGTGATCTGCGGGCGGTGGCGGTCGGCGGCGTGCCAAGAACCTGTTTTGCAGCGATTGTAGAGGAAGCCATGCGTCTATGCAACCAAAATTGTGCAATCGGCTCCCCACCCGGACCTGCTGCCGTCTGCCCATTGCGGCCCGGCGCGATCGCGACTACCCTATTGGCCCGGCTGGCCGGCGACGGCGGGCTGGCTGGAGGCACGAACGATGGCGGAGATGGAACGGCAGCCGTCCGCGCTGGTGTGGAACTGGCGGGCGGCGGGGGCGGGCGACAACCGCTCCCCGGCGGCGGCGGCGGCGGCGCGGCGCCAGGGCGCGATCGGTGCTGCCGTGGGGCTTTCGGTGGCGGCAGCCCTCGCGTGGCTGCTGCATCGGCCGGTCCCGGCGCTGGTCGTCGCGGTGCTGTCGCTCACGGTCGCGCTGCTGGCGTTCGCGGCGCCGCTCACCCTCTACCGGCGACTGCGCGGCGGTCTCGACCGCTTCGCCCACTGGGTGGGCACCGGCGTCACCTGGCTGCTGATGACGGTGCTTTTCTACCTGCTGTTCATGCCGGTCGGGCTGATCATGCGCGCCATGGGCAGGCTGGCTTTCACCCGCTTTGCCGACCCGGCCGTGGACACCTACTGGACGCCCACCGAAGGCCGCGTCCATTCCGCAGAGTCGTACCGCAAGCAGTTCTGACGTGAAGCTCCTCGGCATCAGCTGCTACTACCACGATTCGGCGGCCTGCTTGATCGACGAAGGCCGCATCGTGGCCGCGGCACAGGAAGAGCGCTTCACCCGCATCAAGCACGACAGCGCCTTCCCGGTCAACGCGGTGCGCTACTGCCTGGCCCAGGGCAGCCAGGTCGGCCGCGGCGGGCACGCCGGCAACGGCGGCGGGGCCGTCCAGGTCGACGGCGTCGTCTTCTACGACAAGCCGCTGCTCAAGTTCCATCGCATTCTCGAGACCTACCTGGCGGTCGCGCCGCGCGGCCTGCGCTCCTATGTCCAGGCGCTGCCCCTCTGGCTGCGCGAGAAGCTCTGGATCCCGCCGCGGATCGAGGAGGCGCTCGAGGCCTGCGTCGCTACCGGCGCTCTGGCCGCAGGCAGCGGCGATGGATCATCCCAGGCCACCGGCGGCGGCGCCGCCGCGGGCGCCGGGACCAGCGGGGACGCCACGGGCTCCGCGAGCGTCGCCGGTGTCCCACACGTTGCGACCGGCCGAAGCCAGCCGCCGATCTACTTCACCGAGCACCACGAAGCGCACGCGGCGAGCGCCTTCTATCCGTCGCCGTTCGACGCGGCGGCGGTGCTGACGCTCGACGGCGTCGGCGAGTGGGCGACCACCACCATCGGCGTCGGCGAGGGCGAGCGGCTGCGCCTGATCCGCGAGATCAGGTTCCCCCACTCGCTGGGTCTGCTCTACTCGGCCTTCACCTACTTCACCGGCTTCAAGGTCAACTCGGGCGAGTACAAGCTGATGGGGCTGGCCCCCTACGGCACCGGCCGCTACACCGACCTGATCAAGCGGGAGCTGATCGACCTCAAGGAGGACGGCTCCTTCCGCCTGAACATGGAGTACTTCGGCTACCTGGACGGCCTGGCGATGACCAACGGCCGCTTCGCCGCGCTGTTCGGCGGGCCGCCGCGGCCGCCGGAATCGCCGATCGGCGTCCGCGAGATGGACCTCGCCCGCTCCATCCAGGAAGTGACCGAGGAGGTGGTGCTGAAGCTGGCCAGGCACGCTCGCGAGCTCACCGGCAAGCGCCATCTCTGCCTGGCCGGCGGCGTGGCGCTCAACTGCGTCGCCAACGGCATCCTGCTGCGCGCCGGCATCTTCGACGACCTGTGGATCCAGCCGGCGGCCGGCGATGCCGGCGGCGCCCTGGGCGCGCCGCTGGCGATCTGGCACAACGCCATGGGCAAGCCGCGCGTGACCGTCACCAGCCCTTCCGGCAAGCGCCGCGACCTGATGCAGGGCGCCCTCCTCGGCCCCGAGTTCAGCGCCGGCCAGATCCGCGAGTATCTCGACGATCGGGGCATCCCCCGCGAAGAGCTGGCCGACGCCGACTGGGCGCCGCGGATCGCCCGCCTGATCGCCGGCGGCGCCGTCGTCGGCCTGTGCCATGGCCGCATGGAGTTCGGTCCGCGGGCCCTCGGCAACCGCTCGATCGTCGGCGACGCGCGCTCGCCGCGCATGCAGTCGATCATGAACCTGAAGATCAAGTACCGCGAGAGCTTCCGGCCGTTCGCCCCCAGCGTGCTCGAGGAGCGGGCCGGCGACTACTTCGAGCTCGACCGTCCCTCGCCCTACATGCTGCTGGTGGCCGACGTGGTCGCTTCGCGGCGGGTGCCGCGCCGGGGTGACGAGCAGGACCTGCCGCTGGTCGAGTGGGTCAACCGGCCGCGCTCGGACATCCCGGCGATCACCCACGTCGACTATTCGGCGCGCATCCAGACGGTGTCGTGCGAGGAGAACCCGCGTTACCACGCGCTGCTCGCCGAGTTCGAGCGGGAGACGGGCTACGGCGTGATCGTCAACACCAGCTTCAACGTGCGCGGCCAGCCGATCGTCTGCACGCCGGAAGATGCGTACCGCTGCTTCATGCGTACCGAGATGGACTACCTCGTCCTGGGGCCTTTCTTGCTCGACAAGCAGGCCCAGCCGCCCTTCGCCGACCGCGGCAACTGGCGGCAGGATTACCAACTGGACTAGACTGACACACTACCGACTGTCCCGCTCGGTTCCCACGTACAACCATCGTGCAGTGACGGGGACCGGCACCGAGGAGACAGACTGTCATGCGCAAGCTCCGTTACGTCGGCTCATTCATCGGCGAGATCTTCCAGTTCGCCCGCCAGCACAAGGTCTACTGGATCGTGCCCTTCGTGCTCATCTTGGCGCTGGTGATCGTGCTGGTGGTGACCAGCCAAGCCGCCGCGCCGTTTATTTACACGCTGTTCTAGTGGCTGGTTCCGCCGGCCGAGTGACGGCCAAGGTGGGCCTCGCCGCCGCCGCGACCGCGCTGGCGCTGCTCCTGGGCGAGGCGGCGCTGCGCATCGCCGGCGTCTCCTATCCCAACTTCTACCGCCCCGATCCCGACCGCGGCTGGGCGCTGCGGCCGGG
>Ga0210384_10007629_pt1 | contig 11384 bp, 6 predicted proteins | sample IncBWH2MmetaG_FD_160574 | JGI IMG/M metagenome (GOLD analysis project Ga0210384, IMG submission 160574) | Forest soil microbial communities from Barre Woods Harvard Forest LTER site, Petersham, Massachusetts, United States - Inc-BW-H-2-M | ecosystem: Environmental > Terrestrial > Soil >...
CCAGAGCCGCCAGTTCGTCGTGTCGCTTGGATACCTCGAGCGGGGCTCTCACGCTCAGATCGCCTGCCGCGACCTTTCTCGCTGCAGATTGAATCCCCTGAATGGGTGCAACAATGTGGTGCGTAAGCCAGAAACAGAAGAATGTCACCATCAGCAACACCACGCCTAATAACGGCAGCCCACCTCCGGCCGTAGAATCCAGGATTTTCCTCAGTTGCAAGGGGGTGCGTACGAGAAGAACATAGGGACGCCCTGACGGCGAAGTGAATTTATAAGATGAGCTATGCGAACGGAGCCCGAAGCGGGAAAGAATACGCCCGTCACTTCGGGCGGCGCGTGCTATAGACAGACTGTCGGAGGGAATAGGTCGGGACAACACATCCTTGCCGTACCCATCGATCAGATAGAGCTCGAGCCCGGATTTCCCGACCAGCGCTCGGTCGAATTGTTCGAATTCTTGTGGACCTCCCGATTCATAGGCGTGCGCTGCCTCGTCCGCTACTCGGGGTGCGAACGATGCAATGAGCTCCGTAGATGGAACCAATCGAGTACCGAGCCGGCTGGCCAGAAAGATGGCAAACAGCGCCAGAACGGTCAACCAAAACCAGAGGAACACCTTGGTAAATAATCGTCCAAGGGGCACTCTAGAGTTCGGACTAGGGTTCGGACCACTTATTGAGGATTGAATCGTCAAGGACTAGACACCGTCGGATCTTTTCTCTCAATAAGGGTATACAGCAATACGACATGACTCACCAGCCAGAATGCTTGCTCCTGACAAATCCATACAGACCTCTGACATATCCTGTCCTCGCTGTCGCTCGACGTGGAATAGCCTCGAATCATGCAGAGAATCGCAATTGAACCGATTGTGGAGACGGGCGCCTCGCCCGTCCAAGCCGAGCAAAGCTCGGCAGCTGTTGGCGACAATCCATTGTCACGAAGGAGACGAGGTGTGTTGAGCATAATGTTTGAAAGCGCGCGTCGCGTGGTGACTGTGCGCTGTCGGGGCAGGCTCGTTTTCGGCCTCGAATCCGCTCTCTTTGGCGCGGCCGTTCCTCACCATAGGCGAGAAATCATCATTGTGGACCTCAGCGGCGTAACTGCAATTGACGCGGCGGGAATAGGCGCCCTTATATCGCTTCGAGCGGCTGGTAGTTATCTGAGGCTGGTAAACCCTTCTGAGACGGCACGCCAAGTATTGAGGCTTACAAATCTAGACTCCGTGTTCGATATTTCTGAATCAGAATGCGGAAAGCCGGCTGCTACTCCTCTTGAGCTAAAAGATCAACTTGGCCCCGAACTGGAACTGCCGAGATGGAGTTGCGGTGGAGTCTAACGGGCCGGCCGTCCTAGGAGATTCCTGATTGAAACCGAGCAGACCGCAGAAAGTGGTGTTTTGGGTTGGGGCCAGGAAGTTCCCCCGAGGAACTTGCCGACTGAACGCCACCGGGCGCCGATCGAGAAGGAACGTTCCCTGGCACGGTGATCTCCATTCTGTTGGACGAAGTCAGGGCGTGCCGTAGGGAAAGGTTGGTTTTGTGTCAGGATTTGTAGCGGATGCTCTCATGGCCGCAACCTTCAATGAACGGTCCGGCTTCAGGCCATGGGGAGGTTTTGAAACGAACGATTCCATATGCGCGTTGCCGGTCGGCCTCGCCGACGATCAACGGACGCCGGCGGTCCCAGGGGCGCGCGCCGGCGTCGTTGCGATACTCCGCAATAAAGTCCCGAACGAAGCACATTTGCTCGACTGGCAGAATGGCTCTTCACCTGGGGAGCAGAATGGTGTCCGTGATCGACTCTGCTACTCTCGCGCCCAGACCTTTGCCAGCGATGTGGTCGGTCCGGAAGTGCTGGCCCGCATAAATTCGGCTCAGCCCCGCCTCCTGCGCAGCGGCCGAGAAGCTGGTGAAGTGGCGCTTCGCTCCCTGCAATGACTCAGAGTTGACATCAAAAGTGAACTGATCGCCAAAGTAGAACTTCAGCACTTCGGCTCCGGCAAAACTGATTGTACTGTGGGCGCCGGGGTACGAAGGGTCTGGAGCGGTCTTGGTCGTCAGCGGGAGCCAATTTGGATTGGGGTTCGTGTTGGGATTGCCGTCCTCTCCGGCCAGTTCAATTGCGGTCACTGGCCGCCAGAACCGATAGTTGTATTTAGCCTCGAACAAGGCAATCGTACTATCGGCGAGACTGATGTTCAGCAGGGCAAACAGCCGCGCGCTATGGGCCAGACCGAGGTGATGTCCCAACGCCGCGGTCTGCGCGATTTCGTTCCAGAAGTCCTGAATGTTGCCATTCCAGAAAGTTCCAATCAGGGTCTGCTTCGGGGTGCGAGTTGTGCTGGTGATGAAACCCAGACTCTGGACTTCATTGAACACTCTTGTGTACTCGTCGCTCGTCAGCTGCGGTGGCGGTCCGGGACGAAATTCATCCGCGCGCGCAATGGCAAACGGAGTGACCTGAGGCCATTGTGTGAAGTCCGCTGGTACGAAATTGGGAGGCGTGAATTGGTAATCTCCCGGCTGGTTGCCCGGGATAAAAGGAGGCGGAGTGACCGCTGCTCCGTCGGTGCTGCGGAACGCTAAAATTTGGGCGGCAACCGTTTGTCCGACGGCGACGCCGTCCGTCTTGTCCTGTCCCTCCGGAATCTGCGCTAGGTCCTGCTGAAGTTCAGCGTCGAGCGTGGTCTGGAACGCTGGATAGAGTGCGACCAGGACGTCATGCGCCGCTTGGTTTGCCGCAGCCGGTTGTGAAGCCCGCCGCGATACGTTCGAGAGACGGACCCGGTACGGACTGTAGGTTCCGTCGATGTTGTTGACCGCGTCAAAGATGGAAGCATGCAGGATGGCGAAGCTGCGAGTCGAATGAATGGTGGAAGGCTGAGCCCCGGCAGTCCGTAGGATCACCAGGAGAGTTCTATTCCATTCGATGACTGGATTGACGGCGTGTGCGCCGTTTGCTACGGAGGGCTCGGCAGTTGCGGCAATCGAAGCTCCTGTGACTTGGGCCTGAAGACTGGCGCACAGGAGAGCAAGGGTGACTAGGAGCTTAGACATATCCTTATTCCTTTGTTCGGATTTGGTGCGCGACCTGGTCCGACATGAATCACTGCGGTCTTGCACCGATACCCACTAGAACTGGGCGCAAGAGGAAATATTCCCGACCGGGCTGTGAATTATAAAACTTCCGGTTCGTGATTGTTGTTTCATGGATGCGAGCAAGGTTTTAGTCTCGCTCCAAGCGCCCTTTTTCCCGAGCATCACCGTCTTGATCGGTCTGGGTGATCATGGCCAGTGCGATCATGCGAAGCTCGTCTCCTAAGACACAAATACTTGCTCTTCGACGACAAACAACAACGTGCAAAGTGCTTCTTGCATTTCCTACCCCCGGGTTTCGTGAGATGTGCGTGAGACAGAGTCCGTCAAAAAAGCAGGCATTTATTTTTCCACCTCCACGCCGCATGATCAATGAGAGAAAAGTCTAAAAAAAGTTCCAGAAGACGCTTGAATCGTGGAAATGTGCTGTTGTCCATACATTACAACGCGAGCAGGTTGGGGATAGGATCAATGAGATAGTGAATTATGCTGGAAAGCAGATGATCGTGACTCCCTGACTCAGCGAGGTATCTGTGTCGACTTCCTCTTTCTCTCGTGCTCTGTCATATTTCGTGTTGGCGTTTTCTGTGGCGGCAGGTGCCCAAACTCCAGCCGTCCCACGACTCGGTGCCATCCCCACACAAATTCCTGGACAGAACGCGATTCTTATGGGTACCGATTGGTATCCGGAGCAGTGGCCCGAATCGCGTTGGGAAGACGATCTTCGGCTGATGGAAGCCGCTGACCTGAAAGTCGTCCGGCTCGCGGAATTTGCCTGGAGCCGGATGGAGCCTTCCGAAGGTCATTACGATTTTGACTGGCTGGAGCGCGCGATCAGCCTGGCGGCAAAACATCACATTGTCTCGGTCATCGGAACGCCGACAGCGGGTCCGCCGGCTTGGCTGACGCAGAAATATCCCGACACGTTGCGGGTGGACGACAACGGTCGCCGCGCCACCCACGGCAACCGCGCGCACGGTTCTGTCAGTTCACCGCGCTACCGTGAATTCGGTCGGCGCATCGCCGAGCAAATGGCCATTCGATTCGGGCACAATCCCAATGTTGTCGGCTGGCAGATTGACAACGAATACGGCTACGCATTGATGTCGTACGACGACGTCACGCGCCGCCAGTTTCAAGACTGGCTGCAGGCCAAATACAAGACGCTCGACAATCTGAATACTCGCTGGACCACCTCCTACTGGAGTCAGACTTACGACAATTGGGCCGAGATCCCGATCCCCATAGGTGGGAACAATCCGGGTCTCATGCTCGACTGGAAGCGTTTTGTGACCTACACCTGGACCTCGTATCAACAGAATCAGATTGACGCAATTCGCAAACAGGCCGACGCGCGTCAGTTCATCACCGGGAATTTCATGGGGTTCTTCGATGGATTCGATCACTACCAGATCACCGAGCCGCTGACGTTCGCTTCATGGGATGATTACGTGGGCAGTGGCCACGTTGATCCCGTGTACAACGGTCTGGCGCATGACCTGACCCGCGGCTTCAAGCGGCAGAATTTTTGGGTGATCGAGACCCAACCAGGCGCGGTGAATTGGGCGCCGGTGAACAACTCTCTGAATCGCGGAGAGGCCCGCGCCATGGCTTGGCAAGCCATCGGCCATGGTGCGGACGACGTCAATTACTGGCAGTGGCGCAGCGCCCTCAACGGCCAGGAAGAGATTCATGGCGTTCTCGTAGGGCCGGACGGGACGCCGGTCCCGTTCTACGATGAAGTAAGTCAGACTGCACACGAGTTTGCCCAGGTCGAGAACAGTTTCCGCGACACCATACCTGTTTCTCAAGTGGCGTTGCTGTATTCCTACGACAGCCACTGGGCGATTCAGTTTCAGAAGCACACTGAGAAGTATGACGACATCGGTCTGTTGAAAAGCTACTATCGCGCGCTGCGTCATCTTTCCCAGTCGGTGGACGTCGTCAGCCCTTATGCGCCGCTGGATAGCTACCAGCTCGTGGTTGCTCCGAGCCTCAACGTTCTCCCCCAAGACCTGGCCGAGCACCTGCTCGAGTATGTTCGCAACGGCGGGCAACTCGTGCTCGGTCCGCGTTCGGGAATGAAGGATGAGTTCAACGCCCTCTTGCCGCAGCGGCAGCCGGGGTATCTGACCGATGCGCTGGGCGCGCGGGTCGAGCAATACTACGCGCTCGAAAAGGCGTTTCCGGTTTCCGGCACGTGGGGTACCGGCAGCGCCAGCATTTGGGCAGACCAACTGAAGGCCAGGGTTACCGATGCCGAAGTTCTTCTCAAATACGGGCAGAGCAACGACTGGCTCGACGAACAACCCGCAGCCGTCACTCGCGCGTACGCGAAGGGCCGGATCACCTACATCGGCGCAATTCTTGATGACAAGCTGATGGCCGCTGCCGCCGAATGGATGGTGCAAAAGAGCGGCGTGCCCCCCGGGTTCGGTTCATTGCCGGAGGGCGTGGAAGTCAGCCGGCGAATGGGTGGCGGGAAACGGCTCTACATTCTGATCAACTACGCCCAGGATAGCCGCCGAGTAGCGTTGCCTCATCCCATGAAAGTTTTACTGGAGAACAAGCAGGCGGAAACACTCGAACTGGCTCCTTACGGGGTGTCGGTCCTGCTCGACAAATAGCTGCGCTCGTATGGAAGTTGCAGCAGGCGAGACGTTGGTTGGGTTCGGCTCGAATGACGCATGCGCGAACTATTCGGACGCAGATGCTCCTGCTTGCGAGCCGCCTGCGACCGGGGGTTCGGTCATCTCCATCGCCCAAATCGCGGCTGGACGCATATACATTGAGGCACGGAAATTGCCGTCGATCTCATAAGCTTCGGGCGACCGGAACCAGTATCCCTTGGTCTCATAGATGACGTGGTACACGCCCCAGGCCGTGCGGTAGCCCTCGTCTTTGAGTCCGTCAGCCAGCATGAGGGCAGCGACGCTGAAGGTTGTGCCGGTCCAGACTTCCTGCACCTGCTCGTTGGTTTTGATCATGGTGCCATCAGCGGCGATGCCGTTGACAGCGCCCATTTCGCCCTTCGCGAACTTCATTACGTTGAAGTCGAAGATCTTCTTTAGAGCCTTGCGTTGCATGTCCATCGGGACGAGATCGCCGAGGCCGGTGATGTGGGCGTACCACTGTCCGGCGAGTTGGTCGGCTTGGATGTTGTCGCGGTATTCGCTTCCGGTATCGTAGCGGAAATACTCTCCGTTCCAGAGCTTCTTGATATAGCTGGCCTGACTTTTTGCAAACAGATCGTGATACTTCGTCTGCGCGGTTGGGTCGTTCAAGGTCCTCGCGATCTCCTCGGCGGCGCGTAGGGCTGCCAGCCAGAGTCCGCCACAGTAAGCGCTTTCGCCGCGAACCACCCAGACGTCGTAGGTCTGGTCGGGGAAGCCGTCGTTTTCGGGGATGCCGTCGCCGTTGCGGTCGTACTTGCGGAGATAGTCGAGCGCGAGTTGCACCGAGGGCCAGGTGTCGCGGAGAAATTGCGTGTCGGTGCGGCCGCTGAAAACGTAGTCGCGATAGACCATCAATACAAACTTGGTGTTCAAGTCTTTCCAGTCGTCGGTGTTCTGCCAGCTGAACTGGTTGACTTTGAAAAACGGATCTTCTTCGGGTGCGCCGAGGTCGTGGGGTACGGCTCCCTTGCTTTTGCGGGTACGAAACGTGGGCTTACCGTCCTGCTGCGTCTTCCAAGTCCAGATTAGCTTTTCGGGCTCACTACGCAGGACGGTATCAGCGAAGGTGCGCATCTCCTGCTTGTCCAAGTCGGGCCAGAACTTGACCAGCGGCATGGAACCGTAGAAGCGGACGTCGAGCGTGGAATAGTAGGGATAGTCGTAGCACTCCATAAACGAAAACATGGGCGGAGATTTGGGATCGGCTCCGACAGGGCGTCCCCAGAATGATCCGCCGTCGGCCAGTGCATAGAGTTCGTTGAAGAGTTCGGCGCGATACCACTCGGGCTTGCTGGTGTCGTTGATGTAGGGAGCCTGCCAGGCATCGATGGCATCGCTCCATTCGGCGGCGTGGGTCAGGCCTTCAACGGCGATCTTGAGAGCGTTTTTTCCTGAGGTGCCAAAAAAGTCGGTGTAGTGGCGATACCATTTGCGCCCGGTGCCAAACTCCATGAGCGGGAGATCCCAGGAGATGACCATAGGCACGACGCGCTTCTCGCCGGGCTTGAGAGTGAAGCGCACCGCGATTGCACCGGCCAGGGTCTCTCCGCTGCTGATCCACGTGAAGTCGTTGTTGGCGAGGCGCCCATCCTTCGAGAAAGAAGTCCAGACCTGGTCGCCGCCGAGTTCGTCGGGAACGAAGGTGTTCTGATAAGTAACTTCCACGCCCTGAGATTCGAGGGACGAAATGGCAAACTGCCCGTCCCAGTCGTCCTGAACCTCGCCGGGACGAATGCGGTCAAACACCACGGATTTCATGGTGGAGTTTTCCAGGGGTGTCGAAACGACGCTGTTGTAGTTGCCAGCACTCATCTTCCCGTTAAGATCGCGCGACGTGTTACGAAGCCAGCCCACCATGTTCGCCCAGGAGAGCAGGACTGAAACGGTCACGGGTCTGTCAGTGGGATTGTCGGCATGCCAGCGATACACAGCGACTGGATAGCTCGTTTCGCGGTAGTTATCGGGGAGAATCGGAGAGAACTGCTCCAGGGCAACGTGAGCCGGCAATTTGTCCCAACGATAGTCGTACCAGGACTTCGGGTAGAGCGCGTAGTAAGTGCCGGCACCGACGGGATAATCCCACTTCCAGGAGCGGAGGTCTTCATTTTTGGGATGATCAGCGAGCAGGACTTGGGCAATGCTATCCGAGGCGCCCTCGGATTTTTCGTAAATGGCAAACTGGTTGGCGTAAACAGTTTCGTATTTGTGTATGCCGGCTTTCATGTGCCAGCGGGAAAAATCGCCGCGGTAAGTGCGGGAGAAAGTGCCGGAGCCAAAACCGCCGACCGGCGCGCCTTGCCAATAACCGTCGTCGATCAGGTCGTTCAGTTGCGGCTTGCGGGTGCCGGGGTTGGCGAGCGGCTCGCCAATGCCTCGCTTCCAGGCGATTTTCGGAATCGCGTCTCCCGCCCAGAGAGAAAGTGCGCAAAAGGCGGTGAGGAGAAGGGCGGCGAACTTCGCAAGGCGGAATTTCATGGAGCCTCCGGCGTTGGGGACGGATGGGTTCGGCAAGTTTGTGGTGAGACCACTGCAAAATCGTTATTGTAGGCTAGATTCGAGCATCAGGGAAGAACCTTATTCTGCCGGACTCCGGCTTCGACTGGCGGCGCTTTGCGAGTATAATCCGGCGCGCATCACAACTCGGTCAATGTACGCTCGCCCGCAGGCGAATTCAGATTGCCGAAACATTGTGATTGGGAAGCTTGGGGAGTTCTATGGTCGTTAGTCTGCACTTTGATAATCAACGCTTCGTCAATCAGCGCTCCAAAAATCAACGCTCCAAACCTTCTGGAATTTTGGCCGCAATCTTTTTTCTAATTTGCATTTTCGGCTGCCTTCCCGCTCTCGCACTGCCACCCCGCGCTGCGGTTCTTCATAGCGGCTGGCGGTTTCATGCCCTCAATGACAGCGGCCATGCCGGGGTTGAGCAATGGCACGACGCGGAAGTCCCGGGCGTCGTGCAGATGGACCTTCTGCGCAATCAGTTGATCGCCGATCCGTTCTATCGCGACAACGAAAAGTCGCTGCAGTGGATTGGGCTGACGGATTGGGAGTATCAGACGGAGTTCGGCGTGGATGCCGCGACCCTCGCGCGCGGCCATATCGACCTGTTGTTTGGCGGCCTCGACACCTTCGCCGATGTTTACCTGAATGACGCGGAGCTGCTCAAGGCTGACAACATGTTTCGGTCGTGGCGCCTTTCGGCAAAGGATCGCCTGCACGTGGGAAAGAACACTCTTCGGATCGTGTTCCACTCGCCTATCGCACTGATGATGCCAAAAGTGAAGGCCGAACCTTATCGGTTGCCGACGGTCAACCAGGTGCAAGCCCTCAGCGAGGACGGAATTGCCACGGACCCATACACGCGTAAAGCGCCGTACAACTACGGTTGGGACTGGGGTCCGAGATATGTTACCGAGGGGATTTGGCAGCCCGTGAAACTGATCGCATGGGACGATCTGCGCATTGACAACTTTCATATCCGGCAACAGAAGATCGGCAAGGATGAAGCGGAACTGTCGGCGGAGATCGATATTGTTGCCGGCAAGAATAGCGACGCGAGTCTCGCAGTCGAACAGGATGGCGCGGGCGGCAAAAGTATGCGGGTCGTCGAGCAGAGAGTACACCTCGACGAAGGGACGAACCACATCTCGATTCCTTTCCGCATATCCAATCCCAGGATTTGGTATCCGAACGGTTATGGCCAGCAGACCCTCTACAAGTTCTTTGCGACGATCTCCCTGACAAAGGGCAAGAAGTCGGTGCTCGAGGACACCGCCGAATTGCGCACCGGACTGCGCTCGCTTGAATTGCGCCGCGATCCGGATCAGTGGGGGAAAAGTTTTACCTTTGTGGTGAATGGGATTCCGATCTTCGCCAAAGGTGCGGATGTGATTCCGTTCGACAGCTTCCCGACTCGCGTCACGCCCGCGCAGCATCGGCAGATTCTGCAGGCGGCGCGCGATGCTCACATGAACATGATCCGGCACTGGGGCGGAGGCTACTACGAGTCGGACGACTTCTATGACATCTGCGATGAACTGGGCATCATGGTCTGGCAGGATTTCATGTTTGGAGGAGCCATGGTCCCGGGAGATCCTTCCTTTCAGGAGAATGTCCGGCAGGAGGTGATCGAGCAGGTGAAGCGCCTGCGCGATCATCCCAGCATTTCGTTGTGGAGCGGCAATAACGAGGTCGAAGGCGGATGGAAATTCTGGGGAGACCGGCTGCAATTCAAGGAAACTCTGACTCCGCCGCAGCGCGAGCGCGTGTGGCAGGATTACGTCGTGCTTTTCCACGACATCATTAAGAGTGCGGTGGCGGAACACGGCGCTCCGGTGGCTTACTGGCCCAGTTCGCCGTCCGCCGATTTCGAGGATATTCCAGGCGGCCAGCGCAATGGCGACATGCATTACTGGGCCGTGTGGCACGCGCTGGAACCGATCGAGGAATACACACACCAGTTTCCACGCTTCATGTCGGAATACGGGTTCCAGTCCTTCCCCGACGTCCAGACGGTGCGGAAGTTTGCGGAGCCGGAGGATCTCGACATCGTCTCGCCGGTGATGCAGGCGCACCAGAAGAATGTTGGCGGCAATGAGCGCATTCGCACTTACATGCTGCGCGAATACCGCGAGCCTCGGGACTTCGAATCATTTCTCTATGTCAGCCAGGTGCTGCAGGCGGAGGCGATTCAGGTGGGCGCCGAGCATCTGCGGCGGCAGCGTCCCCGCACTATGGGATCGCTTTACTGGCAACTCAATGACTGCTGGCCAGTCGCCTCGTGGTCGAGCATTGATTACTACGGCCACTGGAAGGCGCTCCAATATTACGCGCGGCGATTCTACGATGATTTGCTGGTGTCGCCGTGGGAAGACAATAACACCGTCTCGGTGTATGTGGTCTCGGACAGACTGCAACCGACAGCGGCGGAGTTGCGCGTCCGTGTGCTCGACTTCCAGGGGAAGACGCTACTTGAGAAAACCCAGGCGATCACGGTGCCGGAGCTTTCGAGCAAGGTCTATGCCACATTCTCGCGGCAGGAACTGCTGACGGGGACCGATACGCAGCACGCTTTTGCCCTGTTCGATCTGATGACGGGCGACAAGATCGTTTCCCGCAACCTTCACCTGTTTGATCGCACGCGGAACCTGGCGCTTCCGGTTCCGGCGATTCAGGTGGATTGGAGCGGGAACGCTGGGACCACTCTCTTTTTGCGCTTGCAGTCTCCGGTGCTGGCTCGCCATGTCTATGTTAGCTTCGGCGACAACGAGGTTGAAGTTTCCGACAATTATTTCGATCTGCTGCCCGGCGAGGCGGTCACTCTACAACTGAAGAGCAAGGCGGGCGAGGACCAGCTTCGGCGATCGCTGAAGGTGCGGAATATAACCGATGCGTTCCCACTGGATTCGGCAAAGCAGGTTGAGAGATAACCCTCTCGCGACGAGTCGTGAGATCGCAAGTCGATTGCGGCCGCCTGTGGACTCACTGCATACTGGGAAGCATGGGAACGGAAGGTCTTGTGTTAACCGGTAAGCACATTCGTCTCGAACCGCTTGAATACCGTCATGTCGAAGGACTGGTGGCCGCCTCGGCAACGGACGCCTCCCTC
>Ga0210384_10007630_pt1 | contig 11384 bp, 7 predicted proteins | sample IncBWH2MmetaG_FD_160574 | JGI IMG/M metagenome (GOLD analysis project Ga0210384, IMG submission 160574) | Forest soil microbial communities from Barre Woods Harvard Forest LTER site, Petersham, Massachusetts, United States - Inc-BW-H-2-M | ecosystem: Environmental > Terrestrial > Soil >...
CTCCTTGGCCTGGTTACTTCTTTCCAGTCGAATCCGCCCGCGTCGGTTCCGAGCGCAATCTTCACCTTCTTCTTCAAAGCCTTCTGAAACGCCACTTTTTCCAGGTCCACCATCTTCGTCCAATTCCCGCCGCGGCCCGGTGCAACATATGCCCCTACCGTAATTGTCGGTACCCAGTACACGCCCTTGCGAACAGTTTCGTCGATGAGCTCGTCGGTCAGCCCGTCACCGTGCTCGATACTGTCCACGCCCGCCCGCAACGCCGCGGCAATCCCGTCGCTGCCGATCGCGTGCGCGGCCACTTTCTTCCCCAGCCGGTGCGTTTCGTCGACAATAGCCTTCGCTTCCTCGTCTGTGAAATTCACCATGCTGTGCAGCACGCCTTCCGCCTCGAAGTGATACCGCCGGTCCGAGTAATACTTGATCCAGTCCGCGCCATACATCACCTGCTCGCGAACCGCCTTCCGCGCGCCATCCACTCCGTCTACGTATTGCACGCCCTTCGGCACCTGCAGCTCCCACGAATAACCCAGAAGGGGGTACATCCCCGTCGGCGTCATCGCCCGCGTCGCGACCTGCATTCGCGGGCCCGGCACCTCTCCGTTCGCGATCGCTTTCTTGATGTCCACATCCGCGTACATCGCGCCTTCCGTCTCAACATCGCGTATCGTAGTGAACCCGTGATCCAGTGCGATCCGTGCATTCCGCGCGCTCAAAATCGCCCGATAGGGAATCGATTCCTTCAAAAGCTGCGCGTCATAGTCCTCGGAAGTGATATCGCCGTTCAACAACACGTGCGTATGGGTGTCGACAAGCCCCGGCAGCACCGTCGCGTTCGAGAGGTCGATCAGCTCCACGCCCGCCGGCGGATTTCCGCCCGCGCTCACCGAAACGATCTGCTCCCCCTCAATTACAATCAGCGCGTTCGCCAAAGGCGCATCACTTTTCCCGTCGATCAGCCGCCCCGCCCGAATCGCGATTCGCTTCGCCGCTTTCGATTTTTCCTGTGCCTGTCCCGTTCCCCTACCGAAAAGCAGAATTGCAGTGACGACGATGACCGCAGCAAACCATTTTCCTCGCATCAGCTCCCCCTTCAGGCCGCAGAGAGTAGCACAAAAAGAAAAAGGGCCAACCGGTCTCAAGTCCGGTTGGCCCTCGTGTGCTCTGGCTGACGCCAGAAACCTGTTAGATTGCCCGCGGTGTCGCGGAACCCGGCCGCCGTAGCGGTCGCCGCGCCATATCTTCCACAGCCGATACGCCGCGCCGCGCGAAGTTCACCACTGGATGATTGCTCTCCGCCACTCGCGCAACCGCAACTTCCCAGCTCTTCTGCAGCATGTACAAGCTCACAATCACAAAAGCGATCGCCGCAAACGCAAGCGCAAACAATGCAAAAGCCGCCAACAGCTCTCTGACAAAATAAAGCTGCAGCGCCACCAGCACGCCTAGGAACCGCCACATCCACTTCCGTCCGTTGTCCTTGGTCTTCATTCTATCCTCTGTCGCCGGTCCCCTTGCATCCCATCTGCGAGCCGACTTACTTTCTCTTGCCGACTTCCCTAAGCGTTTACTTAGATGCTCAAGCCTGTACTTAGGGTCCACTCCCCGATTACCTGTACCATTTGACACCAGGAAGGGTCCCAGAAGCGATGGTACACAAGGTACATTTTGAGCTTTAAACCAGTCTACTAGTACGCCCGTCCACGAGCTACCTCGTGCTAAACCTATTAGATACAGTTGGTTATGTACGTACATGGTTTGCTGTATATTTTCGCTATGCATTCCCTGTCCCGCCTGTGGAAAACCTGCCCCTTCGAACAGGCTCTTTTTGCCGTTTCGCAGCACTCCCACCAAGACAACTCAGTGCGGGCCCCGAAAAGGAGTACGCACGATATTCGCTTTATATTCGCCTGTCAAGTGAAAAATCTCTTCCGAGGGAAGGTCCATCAAAACGCGAAGAAAAAACGTTACTACGTTCCTGATTTGGGAGCGAAGGCCGGACACATCAGCATCATCCGTGCCCGGCATCCGCTTTATTCGTGTCTAGTCTGTGGACCGGTCGCGTCAGCTTCCGCCGCTGCCAGTTTGCGCGGCTTGCTGTTGCCCTGTGAACCCATGGATCTGCGATTCACGCCACTCTTTCAGCAGCGCGCTGCGCTTCTTACTGAGATCTCGGCCGCTGCGTACGGCCGGATATGGCAGATTGTCACCGGCGAGGCCCTGCCAGAGGATTAGGTTGTACTTCGCCGAATCGATCTGATCCGGTTGGTCAAAGTTGAAGCCCACGGTCTTCGCCGTCCAATACGCTGCGTCATGCCGCGGCTTAACGTAGAACGCGGAAAGCGGGTCCCTCTTCAGCGCGTTCTTGGCGTTCGCGGCGGGCAGCGGAAGTTGCGTAGTCCGCAGAATTTCCGGAACGATGGAGTTAAAGTCCCACATCTTAGCGCTCTTCGAGAATGCATCGGTCATCGGTCCTTGCAATGCGTCGTATGTGCCCAGGTGCTCCATCCCCAGAATGTCCACGATCGTCGCGATCATGCTGACGGTCGTATACCGATTCGAGACCACCGCGCCCTGCTTCACGTACGGTCCAGCAATAAACGCGATGCTGCGATGCGCATCTACGTGGTCCGGCCCATCCTGCGCATCATCCTCGACCACGAACACCAGCGTATTGCCGCTATACGTCTTGCTCTTCGCTACCTTCTCGACGATCCGGCCGACTGCATAATCATTGTCCGCCGTGTCGAGCTCTGGCGTGTTCACTCCATCTATGGAGGTGCTAAAGCTGCCAGTGTGATCGTTCATTACGCGAACGAATTCCAGGTTTGGCAGGTTGCCGTCCTTCTCGAATTGGTCGAATTCCCGCTCCCATTCGTTGACGCGATAGAAATCCGGAAACGAATCGTCGAAGCCGCGGAAGAACACGTCGGTTACCGGCCGCAAAACGCCCTTCGTCGCGACCGCCACTGGCGTATTCGACGCAAACGGGTCGCGTATCGTGTTGGGAATACCGCCAATATTCGCTGGAATTCGATAGGGAGCCAGGTCGATGAAGAAGCCATAGTTGCGGAGACTCAATCCCGCGCGTAACGCCGAATCCCACAAATAACCCGCACCCGCTTCCCCTTCCGGGCTGTCTGGAGCCGAAACGTCCGCCGTTCCTATCAGTAGATTGTCAGCTACCGAGGGAGGTAACGTGTTCATTGCCGGATCGGCAATGGCCCGGTCCGCCGGCGATGCAAACCCCACGTTCACGTTGCGGTTCGTTCCCTCATAGTCGTAGTTCAACCCGCGTCCCGCGTAATTGATCGGCTCGGTTTTCTCGATCGTATCCGCGGCGCGTGCCGAGGTCGACCAGTTCCAGCCGTCCCCGCTCACTTCTCCGCTGTCGTAAAAATTGTCCAGGTCCACGAACTGGTCCGCCAGCGCATGCCAGTTCGGCGTAATCGGTCGCGGGTACACCACGATTGACGGATCGCCGTTGCCCTTGTCCAGATCGCCCAGGATCTGGTCATAGGTCCGGTTCTCCTTCACGATATAAATCACATGCTGAATTTTGTCGTGCAGGAACGCCATCATATCCCCGTCTTCCCCTTTGGCTTTCCCGCTGTAGTAGTTGTTGCGTGCCACCTGCTCGGTCAAGTCTTCCAGTGCTTCTCCGCGCGCCACTGGAAGAGACAGAAATCCCGCCTTTGTCAGTTGCCACATGTAGGAGTTGCTGGCACCGCAACCCCCTTCGGTTCCGCCCGGCTTGGCCGAAGCAGCATCCCGGCAACCCTTCGGATTCGGCCCCGCGTTGCTCTTGCCGTTCACCACGTACAGCATCGAGCCGTCCGCGCTCAGGCTAGCCGAGTTCGGATACCATCCGGTCGGAATCAGTCCCACAAGTTGACTCTTGCCGCCCGTGCCGTCATCGCTGTCTGCTGCCAGGCGAATCACCGCCACAGAATTCGCTCCGCCATTGGTGACGTACAAGGATCCGCCGTCGTTCGACACGGTGACGCTGTTCGGGCTGCTGCCTTTGTACCCATGCTCGTTCGCAAACACGGACTTCGGCGCCGTCGTTCCGATCTCCTCCAGCACTTTGTGCGTCTTCGTGCTGATCACTGCCACCGCGTCGCTGCTCGATTCGGCAACGTACAACCGCGTCTGCTTTGGGTTCAGCGCTAGTCGCGTCGGCTGCCCCTTAACCTTGATCCGGTCAGCCACCATCAGCGCGTTCCCCGTAAGGTCCACGACGACGATTTCCCGGTCCCGCGCGCTGGAAATGAAGGCCGTGTTGCTCCCCTGAATCGCAACCCACTCCGGGTACGTTCCGCCAGCCTTTCCACCTCCAGGCCGCAGATCCAATTCGCCGAGCACGGTGCGCCCGCCGATATCGACCAAGCTCACCGAATCATTCTCGTAATTCGCCACCAACAGCCGCTTACCGTCCCCCGTTACAGCCACGCCCATGGCTCCCGGTGTGATGCTGCCGAGCGCGGTTGCCCCGCTGTGTCCAAACTGCACCGGCGTTCCGCCTTCCACCCAGCTCGACCCATTCCAATCGTAAAAATGCACGTTGTCATCCGGGCCGCCGCTGACGTAGAACTCTTTCCCCCTGGGGCTAAACGCCAAGCCGTCATAAGCATTCGGCACCTGCAACACTTGCGTCTGCAGCGGCTTACTCCCCGAAATATCGAAAACGAATACGTATTCGTTCGATTCCGCCGGATTTGTCTTGCCGGCGCTCGGACCCGACGCGAAATTCTGCTTGTTATATCCGCTCGTCAGAATCAGCAGCGTCTTGCCATCCGGGCTAACCTCTGTGGTGACCGCCTGTCCAACGGTGAAAGTCGGATCCGAAGTTAATCCCGGGTTCAAAGGCTGAAAAATTGATCCCGGGGCCGCATTCGGTGTAATGCGCACGCCCGTAGGAATAAATGTTCCCTTCTCCGCTTTGTCGTCGTCATCCGCCTTGGTAGTGCAAACACCAGTCACTGTAGCGATCCCAAGCACGATGAGCACGACTGCAGACACTCGTACCCACGGCCTGCGGGTTAGGCCATTCCCTATCATGCTTCCCTCCTCAACTCTTCCTTCGGTCGTCTTAGGCGATTTTCGTTTCTATGCGTCCGCTGATATTCCTCGAACCAGGCTGAGTCAAGCAAGCGGCAATTTAGGCGTGTTTTGTTTCTGCGATTTCTTCCGAAAATGAATAATCAGACAAAATTGATTCGGCACGAGAAATTGGCCGATAACAGCAACCACTTACAAATTGAAACTAATTTCCCTTCAGCGCATACCCCACATCGAATGGCAACTTCCCATCCACCCGCAAGACCTTCACGGTGCTGTTGATCGCGTACACGTCCAAAATTCCTACCGCTCCCGGCGTAGCTTCCACCGCTCGCAGCAAGTCCTCATCGCTCTCCACGACGCGCACCACCGCCCTCGTCTCATTCAGCTTGGCAATCGCGGTTTTGACCTCGCCCGCAGGTACTCCGAAAAGCTTTTGCACCGCCACATGCATATCAGGTGATTCCGGATCCTTCATCACCAGCGTAAAACTTCGCCCGTCCGCCCACGTCTTCTGCGTGCCTTTGCAGAGCTTCGCCAATTCCGCCAATGGCACATCCTGCAGCTTGCTTCCCGCCGAAGTTACAACCGCCATGTTCTTCACTGCCGGCGCCGCATTCAGCGCCAACAGCGCGCCCGCGCATAGCAGCGTTGTCATCCGACGCGCAGCGCCCCGTCGTCTTGCGTTCATAAAGCTTAATCGCCCCATGCCGAGATTGTCTGAAGTATTCGCCCCGCGCGCCCGCTACCACAAGCGAACATTGCTCCCCTTGTGTCTAACCGTACGACTCCCGCGCAAAACGTAACCATCCTGCATCGCCTGTCCCTCTGGCCAGTATGCCGTCGCAGGCGTCCCAAGCTACCGTAATCTTGTACGAGTTGTTCGAGTCTGCACTCAATAGAGGGGTTGGCTCAATGAACCGCTTCTCAGCGCGTGTTTTCCTTCTGATTTTTCCGTCGCTGTTGGGATATCCGGCTTGGGCACAAACCTCCGCGCCCCACGTCCAAGTCGCCAAGGCGCGCAGCAAAAGCTCCGCCGCGAAAGTCGCTCCAATCGCCAGGCAACAACTCTTCGGCAGCATCCCCGTTTCCACGCGTTCGGAACAAGCCCGCAAGTTCGTCGAGATCTCCCTCGATAAGTACGAAAATCATATCGTCGACGGCGCCCTCGCCAACGCCCGCAACGCCATCAAAAAGGATCCGCAGTTCGCGCTCGGCTACGCCACGCTTTCGCTTGCCTCCCTCGGAAATATTCCAAATTCTGCCGCTCTCAGCCGCGCAAAGGCACTCCTGCCCCGCGCCACTCCCGACGAGCAGCTCCTAATCCGCTGGATGACCAGTATCAGTGACCGCGACCGCCTTCCCGCCATTAGCGCCATGAACGATCTCCTCAAGCGCTATCCCGACAACAAGCACATCCTCTACATCGTTGCCGATTGGCTCTACTATCTGCAGGACTACGATCGTTCTCGTCAAATGCTCGAAACCATTCATCGCCTCGATCCCGATTTCCCGCCCGCGCTCAATCTCCTCGGCTATGCTTACATCCAAACCGGCACGCCTGCGCCCGAAAAAGCTATCGCCTCTTTAAAGCGTTATGCCGAGCTACTGCCAAACTCGCCCAATCCGCAAGACTCTCTCGGCGAGATACTGCGTTTCTCCGGTGACGATGAAGGCTCTCTCGAGCACTATTCCGCCGCCCTGAACATCGATCCCACGTACATTTCCTCCCATTACGGCCTCGGAGACACTTCCGCCCTCATGGGCAACTACCTTCGCGCGCGCGACGAGTACGACAACGCCATCGTGATCGCCAACAATCCTCGCGACCGCTCACACTCCGAATTTCAGAAGGCGCTCGTCTATTTTTGGGAAGGCCAGCCGGTGGAAGGACGCAAGGCGCTCGACACTCTCAACCAAAAAGCGCGCCAGGAAAGAGAGCCCTACTCGCAATTCGAAATTGGATTCGGCCGCGCCATGTTAGCAGCGGATCCTTCCGTCGAGCTGGAGCAGCTCCGCTCGCTGGAAATCTGGCTCCAAGATCCTATCGACGGCTTGAGTGAAGCCGATCGCGATAATTCTCGCGCCCAGGTTCTTCGCGAGCGCGCACGCATTTCGGCAGCGCGCGGCGAAGTCGCGCTCGCGGAAGCCAGTGTCCGCAAACTCGAGCAACTCGCTTCCCAGTCGCGCGACCTGCTCGTTGAAAACTGTTACGAGTCCGCTCGCGGCTACCTGTTCGCCGCCAAGGGCGATCTCGCAGAAGCCGTCGACGAACTCGCCGCCGACCCGCGCTCTCTACTAGCACTGGACCAACTCGCCGGCGTTCAGGAAAAGCTCGGCAACACCTCCGCCGCCGAAGCCACCCGCACCCGCATCAAGTATCTCCGCGCACCCACGGTCGAATGGTATCTGCTCACCACCGCCCGCGCACTAGCGCCCACTTCCTGACGCCACAACGGCGTGTCCAGCCGCGCTTGAAGGTTCTCCGCCCATGCGAGCATCGAAGGTACACGTGTGCGCGCCAATGTGATAAGAGAGCATGATGCGCTACCTGTGGAGGCAACCAATCATGAGGTCCGCCAAGATCACTCTGTGCGCGCTCGTTATTTTTGGCCTTTCTATCCTGAGCCGGCCAGTTTCGGCGCAAACCTCATCGAGCAAACGCATCGTGGTTGCCGCGAGCACAGTGCTGGACGGCAAAGGCCACATACTCCGCGATACCCGCATCGTCATCGAAGACTCGAAAATCGTCGCGCTTGATCCTAAAGCCTCCCCCGTCGATTACGACCTTCGCAGCCTCACCGTTTTGCCCGGCTGGATCGATGCGCACGTGCATATCACCTGGAGCTTCGGCAAGGACGGCAAAAACGCGGGCCCGGCGGGCACAACCCAAGATGACGCGTACAAAGCCGCCTCCAATGCCTGGCTCACGCTGATGGCCGGCTTCACCACGGTACAAAGCGTTGGCTCCCCCAACGACATCCCCCTGCGCGACGCCATCGCCAAAGGCATGCTCCCCGGACCTCGCATTCTGACCGCGGCCGAGCCGCTGCAAGGTAGAGGAGAAGAGACCGGCACGCCAGATGAAATCCGCGCCTATGTGCGCAAACAAAAAGAAGCAGGCGCCGACCTCATCAAGATCTTCGCGTCCCAATCCATCCGCCAAGGCGGAGGAATGACTCTTTCCCAGGAACAATTGAATGCCGCCTGCGACGAAGCAAAGAAGCAAGGCCTGCGCACGCTTGTACACGCGTACAAAGATGCTGTGCGCGCCGCCACCCTCGCCGGCTGCACGGAAATCGAACACGGCACCTTGGCCACAGACAACGATCTAAAACTAATGGCCGAGAAAGGCACCTATCTCGATCCGCAGGCCGGGCTGATAATTGAAAATTATTTGCTGTTCAAGGACAAATATCTTGGCACGCCCGGCTATACCGAAGAGGGTTTCGCAGCCATGGGAAAGATTCTTCCAATGAACCACGAATTGGTGCAACACGCCGTAAAGACTCCGGGTCTGAAAATCGTGTTCGGCACGGACGCAGTAGCAGGCGCGCACGGACGTAATGCGGAAGAATTCATCGACCGCGTTCGCGATGGCGGCCAGGACCCCATGCAGGCAATGACGTCCGCCAATTCCATCGGTGCCGAAGCAATCCGCATGGCCGACCAGATCGGCTCCATCGCTCCCGGCCTTCAGGCAGACATCATCGCCCTCGATGGCGACCCATTAAAGGACATCACCGCCGTCCGCCGCGTCGTATACGTAATGAAAGCCGGGATCGTATACAAGAACGCCGCGCGCACAGCCATTCCTTCCTATGCAGGCGTCCAGCCTTAATTGCGCCGTCATTGCACCGCCATCCGTTACGCTTGACGTAACGCGTCATTAGTGCTATTTTCTATTCGTGATCGTCAGCTACCGCGATAAGCGGACTGAAGATTTTGCGGCCGGAAAATGGGTCAAAGCGTTCTCTGGCTTTGAACGTTCCGCACGTCTGAAACTCGATCGCCTGGAGTCAGCTACCTCCTTAAATGATCTGGCCGCGTTGCCTGGCAATCATTTTGAGCCTCTGAAAGGCGATCGCAAGGGCCAGTACAGCATTCGCATTAACGATCAATGGCGGATTTGTTTCGAGTGGATCGATCGGGCCACGGGTCCATCAAACGTGGAAATTGTTGACTATCACTAGGGAAGTAACATGCCAATCATTGCTATTCATCCGGGTGAACATTTAGCTGAAGAACTGGAAGCACTCGACATGAGTGCGGCGGAACTCGCGCGAAAGATTCACGTGCCGACCAATCGCGTTACTCAAATTCTGAATGGCACGCGCTCCATTACGGGCGACACCGCGCTGCGCCTTGCTCACTTCTTTGGCACCAGCGCGCAGCTTTGGCTAAATCTGCAGAGCCTTTACGAACTGCGCGTCGCCGAGGAGAAGGCTGGGAAGTCTATCAAAGGACTCCCCAGGCTGAAACGTCGCGAGCCTGTCCACGCGTAGATCACCTCGCGCTTCAGCGCGGGTTTCCCGCCTTCCGAATATAAATCTGCCCCTGAAAATTCCTGAACTGAATTTCCGGCCCGCCGCCATTAATCGTCCCATGCACCGTCTTATCGATCTTCACCCGGTACTTGCCGCCCTTCCCCCGGCTGTCCTCCACCACCGGCTGCGACGACGCTGCTTTGAGCTGTACGTCAAAATCGCTGAACACGTCCCCTTGATCCGAACGGATGCTCACGTTCGCCTTCAAATCCGCCGGGAACGTCACGTCGATGTCCCCATTCAGCGAACTGAAAGCCATAGCCTTCTGCGGGTCCACTCGCGTCAACGTCGCATACACGTGCCCATTCAACGCGTGCGCCACCACGCTGCCGGAAACGTTGTTCAGTGTCACAGCCCCGTTTATGTCATCGACATCCAGTTCGCCTTCCACCCCCGTCACCACGATGTCGCCGTCATTCACCGCTCGCAGCTTCAGTGATGTGTGTACAGGAACCGAGACCGAAACATCGATCGCATGCATATACGATTCCGTGTTGATGTTTACCTCGTTGTTTTCTTCCTCGACCGAAAGTCCGGTGCTCGAGATCGCCAAGCGCTTAGGCCCACCCTCATTGCGCGAATTCTCGCGACTCCGCATGCGCGCTTCCACCACAACTTCCTTGCCCTCGTAAGCCTTCACCGTGATTCCGCCGTTCACCATGCTGACCTTAACGTGTGCGGGCCTCGACGGATCACTAAGCGTCACCGGAATGCGGTCCACACCAGATTGGGCTTGGCCCTGCGCGTGTGTGATCCCTGCTCCCAAGCTTAGGGTCACCGCCGCAATCGCCACCACCGCCACCCACGCCGAAATGAATGAGAACTGCCTCGTTTGCTTATTCATGGTTTTCCAGAATCCGAATATCCCCATTTAAATTTTCCACCTTGATTTGCGGACCACCCGCATTTATGCGCGCTCCCGTGTACCGGTCTGCCCGAAAAACCACTTTCGCCCCGTGGTGCTCCTCTTGCATGCCCTGTACCGGTAGCGCCGTCACAGGAAAGTCGCTGTAAATCCCGCCATTGAAAGTCTTGAACCGGAAATCCGCGGAGAGATCGCGCGCAAACTGCAGCTCGATCGCCCCATTGACCGTTTCGAAATCCGACGCCTCGCGCGGATTCTGCCGAAACGATACCTTTACCGGCCCATTCACCGTGCGCGCCGTCCCCGATCCCGCGATATTCCGCATCTGTATATCTCCATTCACGTTGCGCACCAGAAAGCTGCCGTTGATATCGCGTACCGAAACGTGCCCTTCGTTCACTGTTTTGATCTTGATGTCCACATCTCGCGGCACCTGGATCTGGAAATCCATCTTCACCACGTAACCATCACCATCCCGCGACCGTCCGCAATCATGGCAATCACATCGGAATGGCCCGTTCACGTAAAGCTTGAGCAACTCCCCTTGTTGCGTAACATCCAGCGTTACGTCCTTCTTCGCCTGTTCGATTTTCCCTTTCGATTCCGCTCGGATGTTTTTGTTCACCGTGAGGTGCGCCTGGTCCGACGCCGTGCCCACAACTTCAATCGACCCCCAAACGTTGTCGATCTCCAGTGTCCGTCGTCCTGCGCTAGCAGGCATCGCAAACGACTTCTCGATTTTTTCCTGTTCATGTTGCGTGTAACTCGCGTCTTCATGATCAAAGTCAGCCCCGTCGTCAAAATCGACATCCTCCTGATCCCGATCGGCATCCATATCCGGTTCGTCTTTATCAACGTCCATATCCATGTCGACCTGTGGTTCCTCAACGTCCATCTCCATCTCGACGTCC
>Ga0210384_10007631_pt1 | contig 11383 bp, 5 predicted proteins | sample IncBWH2MmetaG_FD_160574 | JGI IMG/M metagenome (GOLD analysis project Ga0210384, IMG submission 160574) | Forest soil microbial communities from Barre Woods Harvard Forest LTER site, Petersham, Massachusetts, United States - Inc-BW-H-2-M | ecosystem: Environmental > Terrestrial > Soil >...
AGCCAGAAACGTCCGTCGCGCCATATTTTTTATCTCCTGAGTTGGAATTCCCCTCGGGGAAAGTAGCGCAAGTCTACACCACCTTCGGCTCTTTGGCGGGTGCGGACGGACTCCTCCGCGCCTCTTATCGTTTAGTCGTGCAGAGGTCTTAGTTTCGCGATCACTTTTTGCGCGTCTCCGGCGTCTACTTGCAAAAGCCTTCCACCTCCACGCCAGTTGCCCGTCAAAATCACCATCTGCACATACGTCGTTCCGCCTGCCACAGTTTCGATCACAGTCGCGGGTTCGTTCTTCGCGCTGGACTGAAGTTGGTGTTTACCAGGCTCGGCATGGACTGAAAACCAGTGACCATTAGTCAGGCGGTCCATTTCTTTGCCGTCCAAATATATGGAGGGCTTCAGGGCAGACCCGGTAAAGCGACTCTCTCGGAAGAAGACAATGGTCGAGTCTTTACCCTTGTCCCCCTCGGCTTGTGTTGAATTAACAGATGGCGCTGAATTGGGAGACGGTTTGGCCGCCTCTGCCGGGGCTTGAGCCGCAGGATTGGCCTGCGCTGCATTGGCTTGCCCCTGTTGCGAACTGGCGGGAAGTACCGCTGAGAGTCCAATCACGAGCCCAAGAACGACCGTAGTCGCTAGAAAGTTTCGCATAAAGTCTCCAATATGTTTTTTTGGCGTTCGTTAATAATCATAATGGGAGCAGCAAGCAGAGCGCGGACCTTTTACGGCTAGCGATGCCCAATTAAGTAAGTAACGCCGGGTGTCTCACGGGTCGGCGGGCGGGTGGCAACACTTTATCTACTCCCTACTCACTGTCCCATCCCTCAACCCGCACCAAACAAGCAGCTTACAGTTTATACTTGACAACTAGTACCAATATGTTATAATGGTTTGGTTCGTCAGGGCGCGTCCTCTTCCGCGTGCCCGCAAGTCATGTGGCTCCGCCGCGCCGTCCCTAAAATTCCCCCAAAATCTCCCGTCCTACCCAGGTTACCACTTTATAAAAGCCGCCCTCTCCCAACCCGTTCAAAATCAACACTTCCGCAAATGTTGATTCCACTCCACTTCAACTCCCCCAGAATCAACACTTACAAAAAACAAGGGAGAGGATCCCTCCTTTCCGCTCTAGAGTTTTACAACTCGTCACTACCCGCACCTCATAACACGCACGCAAAGCAACACCCGCCCGTCTCCTTTACTTCCCTTACTTCCTTTACTTCCTCTACTTCCTTTGCCTCCCCTTCCGTAACTCCTTTCCCTGCCACTCTTGCAAGCCATCTGCAAATCGCTGAAAACAAAACCACTTTAAGTCCTGCAGTTGCCACTCTTACAGGCTGCGTCAAGCATAAGTCCTTTGTTTGCCACTCTTGCAAAAAACATGGGGGGTGGGGTACTACGTCCTACGATCAGCAGAAGAGAGCCCTTGGGCTGCGGCACATACATCCGCTTGGCAAGTCACCAGCCGCGAATCGCCAGTCATTAAGTATTTTGAATGCTACGCTCGCCAGCGGTGCCAGCGGTCACCCAAGGTTGGGAGTGGCTCCGAGCTACTCACCACGCACTATTCACTACCCGCTACTCACTGCTCTATTCAAACAGGTCCGGCTGCTCGCGCGTGATGCGGTCCCACAGGGGCTGGAATTGGAACCATCCCACCATCGGAAGTCCCACCTGCGAGTGCGTCAGCTTCGCCACCTCATGAGGAATCTTGCGCGGCTCGCCCGCGGCTTCCGCGAGCAGTTGCGCCTGGCACGAGCGGTCCATGGTGATGAACCACCACGCCGCTTCGTCCACAGTCTGCCCCACGGTCAGCAATCCGTGATTGCACAGGATGGCTGCTTTCTTATCTCCAAGCGTTTTGGCGATGCGGTCGCCTTCGTCGGTTTCGTAGACCACCCCGGTAAAATCGTTGAACACCACATGATCCTCATAAAACGCGCAAGCATCTTGCGTCAGCGGATCGAGCGGCCGCCCAAGCGAAGACCACGTCTTGCCGTTCAGCGAATGCGCGTGCGCCGCCGCAATCACATCGGGACGCGCTTTATGAATCCGCGAGTGAATCGCAAACGCCGCCGCGTTCACTTCGCGGTCGCCTTCCACCACCTCGCCCTGATCGTTGACGAGCAAAAGATCCGACACGCGTATTTGGCTGAAGTGCACTCCAAAAGGATTCACCCAGAAATGGTCCAGACGTTCGGGATCGCGCGCCGTGATGTGTCCCGCCACGCCTTCATCGAAACCGCACTTCGAAAACAAACGAAAAGCTCCCGCGAGCCTTTCTTTCCGGTGGCGCCGCTCCTCGGCGGGCTTTGCAAAAACCGGCGGGCGCGGCATCCGTTCCAATCGCGTTTTCACGGGTTGCATAAATTCCTCCCTGCTCAGATTCGCCTACTATATCGAAGTTTTGCGGAATATGAGGACAGTTTCTCTGGCGTTCGCGCCGAGCCGCCGTGCGCGTTTGCCCCTCGAGACAAAAGCGAAACGCCCCCGAAACTGTCGGAGGCGTCTGCACAAAACAAATTGTGGAAGCTAGCCGGTAAATTATTGCTGAGGCGGCTTCGTTGGCGGCGGGGTGGGCTTGGGTGTAGTCGCAGCCGGCTTGGGAGCTGCCGGAGTCGCACCCGTCTTAACGGGATACGCTTGGTCATACAGGCGGATAATGTCCTGCGTTACATTGACCTGATCCGAAGCGTACAAAATCGGCGAATTCTGACCGGAGACGTCCAGAACAACGCTGAAGCCGTTCTCGCGCGAGTAACGGTCCAAGACGTCCACCATTTTGCGTCCGATCCGCTCCAGCACATCTTGCTGCGCGGCGCTCGCGTCTTCCTGAAAATCGTTCCGCCGCCGGTCGAGGCGCTGCGTAAGCCTTTGGCCCTCGGCCGTCAGGCGCGTTTCTTCGTCTTGGCTCAGTTTTCCTTGCCCAGCTTGAAGTTTCTGCTGCAGATCATTGATCTGCTTCGTCATCGTGTCGATTTCGGCGGAGCGCGGCGCGAACTGCGATTGCAATTCCGCGGACGCCTGCTTGCCTTCTGCGGTGCTCCCAATCGCGAGGCGCAGGTTGATGATGCCCACCGATTTCGGCCCAGCGGCGCCAGCCGCGGGGGCCGCTTGGGCCCAGACTGCTGCCGTGCCCATCAAGCATGCTGCGGACAGAGCAGCGGCTCTCAAAACAATTCTCAAATTCACTTTATTCTCCTTGTTTTTTGGATGGTCGCGATGAAATCGAGACCAACCGGAACCAATCTTTGATTGGCTTGAACCTGAATCCGTCTGCCTGCGTCATCCGCGGGCACCACACAAACCCCAAAGTATAGCGAGCCGATCGTCCCGCTGCAATCAGAAAGCATCAGCTGCTTCTCGCTTCCAGCGAGCGCGAGGGACCTCCGAGCGTTCCTGGTTCTCGCTCCCGCCGCAACGGTAACTCGCGACTTCGACATCGCTTCCCGTTCCGCATCGACTCTAGTTCGGCCGCGCTCCTTGCTCGGCAATCGCCGCACCACCTAGTTCGGCAGCGCGAAGAGGAGCAGCCGGTTGTTGGCCTGATCCACGATGACGGCAATATTCGTAAATTGGTCAATCGCCACGCCGAACTGAGCAGAACCCGGAAGTCCAATCGTTTTGACCGTCTTCAACGGACTCGACGTTATATCGACGAGCGACGTCGATTGGCCCGCGAGGTTCGTCGTCAGGATCGCTCCGGTCTCGGGATTAATGGCCAGCGCGGTGGGGTTGATGCCCACGTTTACGGTGGTGGCTGCGCCAGAGTCCGGGTTGAACGACGTAATGACGTTGCCGCCGCTGGAACTTGCATAGAAGAGGCCGGGGTTAGCAGTCCCGGTTGTGACGATGGGGTCAAAAACGATACCAGTCGCGGGCGCCGTGACGCTCCCGGTCTGTGCGCTCGTGCTGAGTGTGGGAACGGCCAAGCCGATGTCCACGCCTTGCAAGACTGCTTGGGGAGCAAGGCCGCTTTGGAGTGCCAGGGTCGTGACCACAGCCAAGCCTTGATTGTTGGTGCCGCGATCCGGATCGATGGCTACGGCCGTCGGTTGTTGGAGGCCACCGATACTCACGGGAGCGAGCGTGGTTGGTGCTGGAGTTACAAAGAACGCGCCGAGATTAATCTCGGTGACGGTGTTGTTTCCCGTATTCGCGACAAGGGCCGCGCCCGTCGCATCGTTGATGGCCACGCCGGCGGGATTCGTCCCGGTGGAGACATCGGGAACCGCGAGCGAATTTGTAATTAGATTGACGATTGAGGCCGTGCCAGCGCTGTTGTTGGCGACCACGGCGAGTCCAAAGGGCTGGCTCACTGCGATTCCTTGCGGAGTAGCGCCAACAGCGATGGTATTGAGAATCGTACCGAAGTTAGGATTCTGGATTGTTTGACCGTTGACGGTCGCTGTCGGATTGATGTCAACAACCGCAATGTTATTGCAACCGCTGTTGGTGACCACGGCGATGGGCGAGAAGGGACCGTTCGCGAGCTGATCGGCAATGGCCACGGAACTTGGTTGGGTACCGGCGGTGCTCGTACAGACCTTGGAGAGATCAACGGCTTGAATCACAAAAAAGTCAGTGGCGTTGGATGCCACGGGACTCCCGTTGACGGTGCTGACTGCGGTTAGAGCATAACGGTGCGGGAAAGTAAGATTGGCAGCGGGAATCGTGACAGTGAGCTGCCTGTTGCTGACTAATTGGACATTAGTTTGGGGGATGGGTGCGCCATCCAACAAAACTTGTGTGGTGGCGTCAAAGCCCGAGCCAAAGATTTGCACGCCGGCCAGAGCGGTTGTCGAGGTAAGCGTTCCCTGCGGAACATTTGCATTGGGGATACCGCCGATTACGCCAGGACCCGGATTGGGGCTAGGCACAAGAATCCCGGTGATCTGCACCGACTTGATAGTGTTGAACGGATTAGGACATGGCGTAATTATGCCGGTATTGGGAGGAGGCAGAGCCCTGCAGGGGCCGAGATCGATGACGTCGATCTGGCCGGTACCGGACATCAGGACGAAAGCCTGGTTGGTGACTGGATCGACAGTGAGACCGCCAAAAAGGGACAGTGAATTGGTCGTGCCGTTTGTGACCGGGAGCGTGGCCGTACCAGTTCCTGGCAAAGTAGTTTGAGTGTTGAACGTAGCTTGGTCGGTTGCGTTTTGCGGGTTAACCAGGCAGGCCGCAGGCGGCGCGCCTGGATTGCAAGCAAAAGCATAGCGCGTTGCACTGACGGGATCGGAGACGGAAACCTGGTTTATGCGGGAGTTATAGGAAACGACGGCATTCGAATAGGGCTGCCAAGCAACATTTGCGGTGCCCCCGAGCTCGACCGAATTGGCACACGGGAGGGTAACCGTATAAAACGTGCAGGTGGCAGCGAAGGAGATTGAACTGATGGTTTGGTCGAGATTATTGATCAAATTGATCTGCGGAGTATTGGTTCTGGAGCCGGTTGCGTTCGGGTCGGCAAGAGCGGCGGTGTTGGTGACGGGATTGATGGCGATGCCCTGGGTGAACGGAGAAAGGCCGCCAAAGGTCAAATTCGGAGTGCTGTAAAAAACGTTGGCGGGGGAAGTGCCATCGGAGTTGGTCGCAATATTGACGGTGCCGCTGGAAGTCGAATTCGCGAAGTAAGTGAAGCTGGTGTCACTTATGGCGGAAACGACATAAACACCGTTGAAATTAAACGTGCTGCTATTCGTAGAGGTCCCGGGCCCGGGCACACCCGAAATTAATACCGTGCCGGAATTGCCGGGCACAAGACCATTGGATTTTGTGGTGACCACGGTCACAATTCCAGCGGCAAGCGTAAGCGACTGAATGGCAGCCGAGGTAGAGGGTTTGGTTACGTCAATGCCTTGCAGAATTCCCTGACCACCTGGCGATACGAAAGCCAGATGACCGTGAGGCGCCATGGCGACCTGAGGATAAGAGCCGGTGTTTAGAGTGACTTGGGCAAAGACGCAGGGGCCAGGGTTCTTGTTGCCTGACGTATCGTTAATGCACCCAAATGGCGGAGCGCTGCCAGTGTTTAAATTGATGAGGAAGCCAAGGTTTGCGGCGGTAGAGGCCGCAGTAGAGGAATAAGCCACGACGGCCATATTCGTGTCGGGATCCACACCAATCGAGTAGGGCAGCGGGGCAGGCGAAACCTGGCCTTGCAGCACTCCCGAAATATCGAGAGTAAACGGGGTGCCAGGAGCCTGAACGGGCGCCCCCGGAATCGGCAGAACCGTTATGGTTTGATCCCGGTAGTTGACCACAGCGACGGTGTGGTTGGAGGGATTTACGGAGAGACCGGTGGGAGCCTTACCAACAGGAACGGGCGTGCCAAATGGAGTCAGGGTGCCGCTTCCGATGCTGTAAAACTGCACGGCGCCCGGTGTGGCGATGTCCGGTCCGGCGTCAGGACCGACTTCGGCGACGGCAATCACCCCAAGAGTGGGATCGATACCGATGGCGCTAGGATTTGCGCCTGCAGGGACTGGACCGCCAACGAGGACGGGCGGATTCGTGGCGTAACTCGGGAAAATGGCTAAATCCGTTATTGCGGGATTATTGGCAAACGGAGGTGGCGTCGAGCCAGTTGACACAGAAAGAGGATAGAGACCAGGGAGCGATGAATTAATCTGGTTGCTTTGCACTTGGACGTGCAACTGCACTGCGTTCGACAGAGGCTGCCCTTGTCCATTCGTCGTGCCAGACAGGGTGGTGCCCTGGAAACTGGCCTGGGCAGACTGGCCGCCATTTCCAAAATAGCCTCCGTCAATGGTTATAGGGGTAGTACCTCCTGAAGAAGCCACCCCCTGAACTATGTCGTTCGGAGTCGAATTCAAGGTTGTGGCACGTACGGGCAAAATGTTGTAGGTAAAGGTGCCAGCGGAGTTACACCCCGCCGGAAGCGGCGTGCCGGTGCAGGTGGTGACGGGCTCGCCGGAATCGGTGACAGAGACAGTGACCGGGCCCGCGGTCGTTAAATTATTCGCAAAGAGGCGGAGGCGAGCGCCCGTCGAGGACTGAGGGGCACAAGTCGTGGTCGTAGTGGCGGTACACGTTGGAATCGGAAACAGCACCTTGACCTGGCCGCCAGCCGAGTTGATTGGGGTTGCACCGTTGTTCTGCGTAATCGTGATTTGTGAAGCCGAAGACATGTTCGGAGCGTTGAGATAGATGTCCCAATAGGCGGCACCTTGGGGAGCAATCGTGGGACTGATCCCCTTAAAGGTGATTGGCCCGCCTTGCGTGATGCTAATGGTGCCGGTGGTAAATTGAGTGGGATCCTCGACGGAGGTCGCGACGATGGTCACGTCCGCAGGCGTGGTGCTGGCGTTAGCAGGCACACTGGCGGTAGGCACAGCGGTGGGAGCAGAGTAAATGCCGTTCACATCGATCGAGCCGCACCCTGTGGCGTTGCCGCTGACCGTGCAAGTGGGAAGAGCAGCGAAAGCGTTGGGGGTCGTAGGGCTGGTGGTACTGGGAACGGACTGCGTGAGAGACCAAGTCACGCCTTGGTTTTTGAGGTCGTTGGTGAGAATGGCGAAGAAGGGCTGTTTCTCGTTGGTGGGAACGGCGGCAGTGGAGGGATTAAGCGAGATGGTGACGCCGGATTGGATGATGAGCGTGAGCGTGCCAGTACCGCGCTTACTTGAGTCTCCAACAGCTTGCACGGTGATGATGATGGCCAACCCGGGAAACGTAGTTGGATCAGGAATCTTCGATGGGGCAAGGAAGGTCGCGGTGGTGGGCTGCAAGTTGGAAAGCGTGCCAAAGGAGCCGTCCGTTGGGCAAACTTTGGCAGCAGCAGTTATGGGCGTCCCGGAAGAGTTCGTGGTGGTGGTGGTGTAGGTGCAGCTAGTGCCTGCCGGCTGCCCAGGCTCCCAGGTGACATCCGTGTTGCTTGGACCGAGGACGGTGGCAGTGAGGGTCGTCGACTGACTCAAAATGAGAGCATTGCCAACGGATGAGGAGATGGTAACAGTAGTGACGGTGGCGCCGTTGCCGCCGCCTCCGCATCCGCTAAAGAGCGAGCATGGCGCGAGGATCGCCAGCGTCAGGTAGCTCGAAATCTTCCACAACTTCATTTCCCTTGCCTCCCCAAGATCACGTCCGCCGCAATGATGGCGGCCGCGCCGGTCTGATTATTCCCACGATTCCTATATTCAGAGCCGCATGCCGCGGCTAGAAAGTCTTTCCCACGGTAAAGCGAAAAGTCGTTTTGGGCTCGAAGTAGTTCAAGCGCCCCGGATTGGCCAAGAAATTCAATTGGGGCGCGATCTCCGTCTGCCAAAGACCCGGAGACAAGCCATTCAAAGTTTTTTCCCAGTTCGTGATCGTGGACGGGTTGACGAACGGATTCGGGGCGGCGATCTGAGAATATAACCTGTTCAAGTTATAGGCATAATAAATGCGGAACGGCGCCTGTACGATCGGAAGGTTGACGCCAAACTCGATACCGACAGAATCTCTGATACGGAAATTTGTTCCGGGAAAAATGCCGAGTGTCTTCGTCAGGGGGGCTGTGGGGAAGGTGGACTGGATGTTGGCGACGCCCGTGGGATCCAGGTGCAAGGCACTGGTCTTAAGAATTCCGTCCGTTCCGACGTCGCCAAAGAGAGACATAGTGACGGGACCAGCAATGGGAATACGGTATTCGATGTTGCCGGAAGTTTGAAAGTCGCCACCGGGCAAAGTGGCGGTATAGACCAGGACGGGAAGAGGGAAACTAAATTGCTGGCCATTGAAATGATAGAAGAGGGTTTGCGAGGTGACGGTGGGAATGAAAACGACCGGGGAGATAGAACGAATATCAAATCCGCGAAGGTCGTTTTCGCCGCCCATATAGAAGCGGCTGAAGGGAGGAACCTCGCCGCCGCCCCATCCGGTGATATAAGCGGTGGTGAAGTGCAGGCCGATGGCGTTGCGGCGCTTGTTGATGGGATGGAAATACTTGATGTCGAAGACGTTGGAGATCGTCTTTACGTTGCCGCCCAAGCCCGTGAAAGATGCCGAATAGTAAAAGCTCTTGCCCTTGGTGGCGTTGATGGGATTGTCGATGGTGTTGTAAGAAATGGACGGGGTAATGGAGCTGGAGACGATGCCGTTCAGAGCGCTGGGACCGGCGATCGCGCGAAATTGCAGTTGTTCGAACAAGAGGCTGGAGGCCGCGTTGAAGGCCGTGATATTGGTACGAGTCAGCCCATAGGAGAGGCCGAGCCGGGCGAAGGAAAAGCGTTTGAGGGGATAGCTGGCGAACGCGGTGAAGCCGGTGCTGTTCTGATTGTAATCTTGAACGAATTGCGGGTTGACGCTGACTTGCTGGCCGGTGAGCAGCGCTTCCTGCTGGGCCTGGTTGAAGTTGTACTTGCTCGTGAAGACCGTGAATCCGGTGGAGATGGGGCGGTCGAAGAGGTACGGCTCCGTGAATCCGAATTGCACGGTGCGCTGGTAGGAACCAAATTGGGCGGACAAGGTGAGGGTTTCACCCAAGCCCAGGAAGTTGTTGGTCTGATACGTGAGGCCGATAAAGGCGCCGGCTAAGCCGCTGACGCCGCCTTGCAAGCCGATGGACTGTTTGCCCTTTTCTTTGAGCTTGAGATTGATGTCAACGGTGCCGTCTTTGGTGTTCTTCTGGAGTTCGACGGCCTTGTCCGCTTCAATTTTGTCGAAATAATTGAGCTGGTTGAGGCGCAGGATACTGATGTCCCAGTAGCGCTTGTTGAAGAGCTGGCCTTCGTCGATGAGGAGCTCGCGGCGGATGACTTTGTCGCGGGTGGTGGTATTGCCGCTGAAGTTGATGCGGTGAACGTAGTATTGCTTTTGTTCGTCGAAGTGAAGGGTAAGATTAATTTTCTTCTCGGCATCATTGATGTCGAAATCAGGCTCGGCGGTGAAATCGATGAAGCCGTATTGTCCGTAGGCGTCCGTGTAGTTCTTCAGAGCTTTGCGGAGCTTGTCGACGTTGAAGATATCGCCATCCTTGAGGGGGAAGAGGGCTTTCAGGGGTTCGGGCTTGAGCGAGAGCGCTTTGTCCGGATCGGAACTGACGATTTTGAGGGTACCCATGCGGTACTGTTCGCCCTCTTCAATCTTGATGGTGATGTTCACGGCCTTGCCGGCGTGGGACTTGAGTCCGGGGACGGGAACGCCCTTGTGAGGAACATCGACATTCTGCAGAATCGGGCCATTCGGAGCGACCACGACGCGGAAGTAGCCGTTGTCCTGGTAGAGGCCGCGGACGCCGACTTCCAGGTCCTCGTTTAGTTTTTCGCGGTCATAGGTCTTGCTTAAAACGGGGATGTCAAAGAAATAGAGCGGAACTCCGTAGGGGCGGTCGTGTTTCATGGCCCGGAGGAGCCTGCGGTCGCTGAAAGCGTGGTTCCCTACAAACTTGATTTGTCCGACTTTAACTTTGGGGCCTTCGTCAATTTTGAAGACGAGGATGACGGCATTGCTCGAGGCGATACGTTCGAACTGCGGGGTAATCGTGGCAAATTGGCGGCCGTGCTCTCCGAGCAATTCCTTGAGCACCACTTCGGCCTTTTTGATTTTTGTGGGGTCGAACGGGCTTTCCACGGAGAGGCCGACTTTGCGCTCTTTAAAGCGGTCGAGAATATCCGATTCCGATATCGAATGATTCCCTTCGTAGCGGATGCGGCGGATTTGCGGGCGTTCCTTGACGTCGAAAATAATGATTTTGCCGTCGGGCCGGTCGGGTGAGTCTTCCACGCGCAGCTTTACATCCTCAAAGAACTGCGTGTTCCAGAGGGCCTGGAAGTCACGGCGAAGCGTCTCTTCGTTGTATGGGTCGCCTTCGCGGCTGAAGATGCGGGCCTTCAGAGTGTCGCTGCGGATTCTGCGGTTACCATAGAATTCGATGCGTTCGATAACGCCTGGCGGCTGGACGTTCGCAGCGAGCTGGGCGCCCTGTTCGGAAGCCGCGGGCGGATTTGTTGTAACGGATTCGGCTTTCGCGGAATCAGAAGGTGGGGACAACAGTCCCGAGTCCGCGGATGCAGACGGGCCCGCGGGGAGATTTTTATGCGTTGTAGCTGGTGAGCCGGCCGCGAGAAACAAAAAGAAAGACGCGAGCCAGGTGACCCGGAACGCCAAAACTCCAAACGGCAAACAGACTCTTCTATATGCGGCCGTTGAGGTCGTCAAGGCCGCGCCCCCAAAACACAATTTGTTATTCTCCCGCCGGACCCGGTGTGGGCCGGTCGATAGTTGACCCCGACCTGATCGAGGTCACCCGTGCGTTGTGTCAGATTCGCTAGTGGATAACCGGGGTTGCCTCAACCACGGGACGGAAGGCCAAGACTTCACCCGCGACGTAAATTTGCAGCGTCGCTGGTCTTTGGATTCCTCCCTGGATGAGCGCCTCC